>Ga0308169_10000428_pt1 | contig 64229 bp, 57 predicted proteins | sample PhyBR1_2_FD_202139 | JGI IMG/M metagenome (GOLD analysis project Ga0308169, IMG submission 202139) | Phyllosphere microbial communities from UC Gill Tract Community Farm, Albany, California, United States - DLSLSB.R1 | ecosystem: Host-associated > Plants > Phyllosphere > Unclassified | place... | reverse complement strand
AATCCGGCGCGAATCAAGGTGTCGAGCATGCTGTTGGAAAATGTTTTTTCGGAAATCGTTGCGAACGGCATCAAGAGGTTCCTCTAGCGGTAGGCAACTGGGAGGGGGCCCAGCAAGGTTGCCTCAGCCTTTCCGTTGTTAGGGCATAACCGAACGCAAATCTGGCAATGTCATATCCTGAATCGAGCCACCCTCCAGTTGATTTCAATACGAGAATTGTTAACTGCACCATTGTCATACTTTTAGCGACTGAGATTGCATGCCTCCCTCAAGGTGGGGAATGGCGGGTCGGCAGTCTCGGAGAGGGATGATCCGAGCTGACGCTAGGCACATACGTATAGGCGGCGAAAATCAATGGTCAGTCCACGTGTCTGAATTCGATTTGATTGATAGTCGACGCTGTTGTTAATGGTGTAATTCCAACTAAGCGTTACAGCTACCGTTGCAGCACCTGAAGATAATTAGCGGACACCTAATAGTTATCCGCCTAGTACCCAGTCGGCAGCAACTTTATTGCAAGTTATAAGAAAAATCGGCACGCGCTGAGACGTGGGCGGCGATCTTCAGCCGTGCGTGAAGACGCTAGCAGACTCCTGTGCTTACTACTTTCCCGGATCGACAACATCGTTTGGGATGCCTCAATCTGCCGTGACGGTCGTCATCATGAGTAGGTATAGCTGAGATGGTGAGGGGTATTAACGGAACGGGTAATAATTCATTTTTTCCGACCAGTGGTATTCATTGATTTGAATCGCATATTTGCGCTTCCGCTAGGGCGCCTGGAAGCCGCTTAGCCCACCAAATGCAAAAAGTGCATATGGCGTTCGTACTGGTCGAGAATATCGCCGATGACCTCTTCTTGTGACCAACCCATGATGTCGTGGTCTTGGCCACCTTCGCTCAAATAGACTTCCGCCCTGAAATACTTGCGCTCTTCGCTCTGCTCATCCCCCATCACAAAGGTAGGCATCGCATAAGCACGAGGACGCACTTCATAGATGAAGTCTGGGTTCTCGCTGCTGCCAATACTCAGGCGAACGCTCTCGCCATCCAAATCCTCGACATGGCAGGAATAACCTTGTTTTCGCCATTCCTGAGCCACCGACAGACAGGCCGGTTTGGCGGTTTCACTAATGAAGCGCAGCACATGCGAACGGCGGGGAAACATCATCATTGTGCGTAACCGGCGTTGCCAGCTGCCTGAGCCGCGGCCGGTGCCAGGCGAGATGGAATGGTGGCGCAGGCCCCTTTTCGTCGCATCGAGTTTCAACGCCTTCAGCAGGCCGCGCATGCTGAAGAGCAAGGTGATCGTAAACGGCAGCGCGCTGGCGATGGTTGCGGTTTGTAGCGCTTTGAGGCCATCGGCCAATAACAAGGCAATCGCGACCAGGCCCATGCTCGATGCCCAGAAAACGCGCTGCCATACGGGGGTTTGTGCCGACCCTCCCGACGCCAGCATGTCTACAACCATTGCACCAGAATCAGCCGACGTGACAAAAAACACCACGACCATGACGATGGCGACCATCGATATGACGCCCGAGAAGGGAAAGTGCTGAAGGAAGGCAAAAAGCGCCAGGGAGGTATCTTTATCGATCGCTGCCGCAAGGTCCGTCAGCCCGTCATTTAGAATCATATGGATAGCGGTGTTGCCGAAGACGGTCATCCACAACAAGGTAAAAAGGGCAGGGACGAGCAACACGCCCGCCACGAATTCACGAATGGTCCTTCCTCGAGAAATACGAGCAATGAAAAGACCGACAAAAGGCGACCATGCGAGCCACCAACCCCAATAAAAAAGGGTCCATCCGCCAATCCAGTCGGTCGGTTGATAGGCATAGAGGTTCAATGTGCGGCTGACGATCTCGGCCAGATATCCGCCAGTGTTCTGTACAAATGTCTGGAAGATAAACACCGTAGGACCGAGCACGATCACCATGACCAACAGCAGCACGGCCAAACCAAGGTTAAGCTCGGAAAGACGCCGCACGCCCTTGTCCAGTCCAGTCACCACGGAAATCGTGGCGAGGCCCGTGGTGACCACGATCAAGCCGATCTGGACGGTTGTGTTGATCGGTACGCCAAACAGCGCGTTCAGCCCTGTATTGATCTGGGCTACGCCAAACCCGAGCGACGTCGCTACACCGAGCACGGTGCCAATGATCGCGAATATATCCACGGCATGGCCGATCGGGCCGTAGATTCGTTCCCCGATCAATGGATACAGTGCTGATCTGAGTGTCAGGGATAAACCGTGGCGATAACTGAAGTAAGCCAGAATCATGGCCACGATTGCGTAAATCGCCCAAGCATGCAGCCCCCAGTGGAAGAATGTGATCTTCATCGCCTCCCGAGCGGCTTCAACGGTATGTCCGTCTCCCACTGGGGGGTTGAGGAAGTGCATGACCGGCTCTGCCACGCCAAAGAACATCAGGCCGATGCCCATGCCTGCCGAGAAAAGCATGGCGAACCAGGTCGTGCTGCTGTAGTCCGGAGTACTGTGGTCAGGCCCGAGCTTGATATCCCCGTAGCGGCTGATCCCAAGAAAGGCGACCGTGCCCAGTATCAGAGCAACGGCCAGGATGTAGAACCAACTGACGTTGGTCAGAATCCAGTCTTGCACGGCTGTAAACAGGACTTGGGCGTTATCGTGAAACAGGCTGGCGTATATAACCAGCGTCAACAACAGAATGCCGGAGGTATAGAAAACCGGTGGATTGAGCACCGATCGGGTGGTCGGCTCATCCTTGTGTTTCATGAAGATGCTCCAGTCGGTCAGGGCAATAGAAGAGTGGGGCGCTTCTTTGCGTACGGCTCTTAAGGTCCGACCGCACGACTTGAGCAGAGGTTCTTGAAATTGCTTGCTGGTTTGCCTGATATGAACCGGCGGCATGGCGATAGCCAAAGAACGCCCGTCACGGCGGTGCGATGTTTGACGGCTTGGCAGGTATGGCGCTACGGTGGCTCGTTATATGCTTTTGGCCGGTGTCGGTTGGCGCTGGTCACTGTTCAAATTGACTTGGCTCCTCCAATGCTGGGTTTTCATTTGGAATGTGCTCGGTGATTAAACCACTGTTACTGATACGCCGCCGTTTTGCCTCGATCCGCTGGCGCACCCGCGTGACACTCTGGGTCGCCGCGACGCTTGCGGGGCTTCTGGTTGTGGCATTCGCTCGATTGGCCGACCTGGCACTTACACAATTTACTTACCAGTTGGCCGAGCGGCCTTGGTTGCCTTTTATCTATACACCGCTTGTCGGCATGCTGGTGGTGTGGTTGACGACTCGTTTCTTTGTGGGTTCGCAGGGCAGCGGTATTCCACAGGTAATCGCGGCTACTCGCCTGGCGAACCAAGGGAAACCCGTCGATAAATTGGTGTCGCTACGCATTGCTTTCGCCAAGATCGGTCTTGGCACGTTGGCGTTGACCGGTGGCTTTTCAGCCGGACGTGAAGGCCCTTCTGTTCAAGTCGCCGCATCGATCATGCATTTCTTTCATCGGTATTTGCCAAGCGCCCGGATCATCCGCAGTGAGGACCTGATTCTCGCTGGTGGTGCAGCAGGCATCGCCGCAGCGTTCAATACGCCTTTGGCCGGCGTTGCTTTTGCAGTGGAAGAGTTGGGACGAAAGTTGGAAACTCGCACCAGCGGGGTTTTGCTCAGCACCATCATACTGTCGGGGATGGTCGCGATAGCGCTCCAAGGCAACTACAACTATTTTGGTCATTTCAACGTCCAAGACTTCGATTTCAATGTCGTTGTCCCAGTGTTGGCGATCGGCGTCGGTTGTGGCCTTTTGGGCGGTATGTTCAGCCGAATGCTGCTGTGGCCCCAGCGCCACCCCCAATCTGCCGTCTGGAAATGGCGACGCAGGTATCCCGTCTGGTTCGCTGGTGCCTGTGCTTTAGTCGTTGCTGCCCTGGGGTGGCTCAGTGGCGGCATGTCATTTGGCAGCGGATACGGTATTACCTCTCAAATCATAGCGTCCGATATCGGCCTTCCGTGGCATGCGCCCCTCACGCGCTTCCTCGCGACAGTCGTGACTTACTTCTCCGGCATTCCCGGCGGTATCTTTGCCCCGTCCCTGGCCGTAGGGGCTGCGGTGGGGGCCAATGTCTCCGATCTCTTCGGTCTGGCTGCCCAGCCAATCATTGCACTGTGCATGGCTGGCTTTTTATCGGCTGTCACGCAGTCGCCCATTACCTCGGCAATCATTGTGATGGAAATGATTGATAGCCATGGGATGGTCATCAGTTTGATGGCCGTGGCGCTGGTCGCCAAAGCGGTCAGTGCCCGAATGGGGCCTGAGCTGTATCAACATCTGGCCCGTGGCTTCCTTCAATCTGCAGACGATGGCGCCGCTACGCGCAAACCAGACTAATCTGGCGTGCTGCGGCCGTTGTTTCAGCCAGGCCACGGACGCGGAGTTTTCCCTTGACGATCGTGTTCGCAGGCACTTGTCTTCCACACTGCTGTCCTTGAAAGAAGCAGGCGCCCTGGCCGGCCGATTCGGCACGTCAGGAGCTGAGCTGCAATCGTGAAAAAAGGGCCCGGTCGGATGTTGAATATCGCCGCGTTGTTTCTATCGATCACCGCCTTTCTTGCGTACCTGAACCGCCGGTTTGTCGGCCTGCCTTCGGCTATCGGCGTCATGGCCATCGCGTTGATGCTCTCGTTGCTCAACATGCTGGCCGACAAGCTTGGGTTCCATGTGTTGAGGGTGATGGAAGAGTCGTTCGTGCAGTCAATCGACTTTTCGGAATTGCTGATGCAGGGCATGCTGTCGCTCCTGCTGTTTGCCGGCGCTCTGCAGATCGATCTCAAACAGCTTCGCAGCTATCGCTGGCAAGTCGCTTCGCTGGCATTCCTGGGAACGGCGATATCCACCGCTTTGATCGGCATAGCGCTTTGGGGCGTGGTGCAGTTCACGGACCTTCATCTTCCATTCGTGTATTGCCTGGTGTTTGGGGCGCTGATTTCACCGACTGATCCGATTGCGGTAATGGGTATCCTGCGAACGGCGGGGGCGCCAAAGGACGTCGAAATCGTGATTGCAGGCGAGTCCCTGTTCAATGATGGTGTGGCCGTGGTGCTTTTTTCGTTGGTTGTTGCAATGGTGGCCGGTTCAGAGGCCCCATCCTTAGCGGGAGCGTTGACGCTTCTGTTCAAAGAGGCCGGCGGCGGAGCATTGCTGGGTGTGCTTATCGGCTACCTGTCATATCGCATGCTCAAGAGTATCGACAGTTATCAGGAGGAAGTGCTGATCACACTCGCCGCCGTGTTGGGTGGCTATGCGCTCGCGACGATGCTGCATGTGTCCGGCCCGCTGGCGATGGTCATGATGGGCCTGATCATTGGTAATCAGGGACGCTCATATGCGATGTCTGAGGAAACCGAGCGACATGTCGACATGTTCTGGGAGTTGATCGACGAAATCCTCAATGCCGTCCTTTTCGTCCTGATCGGGCTGGAAGTGATCTTGATCGAGTTCACTGCGACGCTGGGGAAAATGGCTTGGATCGTCATTGTGGTCACGCTGCTGGCGCGGTTGATTACCGTGGGCGCGCCGATTGCGCTGATGAGCAAGTGGTTCAAGTTGCCCAAAGGTGCGTGGGCTGTGCTTACCTGGGGCGGCCTTCGAGGAGGGATATCCGTGGCACTGGCTCTTTCGCTTCCGGCTGGAGATGAGCGGGATGTGGTCGTCTCGCTGACTTACCTGGTCGTGGTGTTCGCTGTGCTGGTGCAAGGGATGACCATCGGCAAACTGGTCAAGCGCGTCATACCGTGCCGCTAGAAAATTCGTCGCATCGCTCCGATCGGTTCGCCGGAACGATCGCCCCATCATGGGCGTCAATAAAAAAGAGAAGCCAACGGCCACAGCCAATGGCGGGGCGCTAAATCCCGTGGCTACAGCGGATTGGCCGAACGACCACGTATTGGCCGACGATCTCCGCCCCCGGGGTAATGGGTAAAGCCAAAGAGAACAGGGCGACACGGCAATGCCTCAGATATTCACGCGCTCGGCTGACACCTGGTTTCGCCTGGCGTTGCTGGTGCTGTTCGGCGCACCAGCGGCGCTGTTGGCGGTGTGCCTCGCATTGGCGCGCTCAGATTACGTCACGGGCGTCAATTGGACGGTCAATCAGCCCGTGCCGTTTTCCCATGAGCATCATGTCGGCGGGCTGAAGATTGATTGCCGTTATTGCCATGACTCGGTGGAGACCAGTGCGATGGCATCCATTGCACCGACACACACCTGCATGAGCTGCCACTCACAGATATGGACGGATGCCGACGTCCTGGAGCCGATTCGCCAGAGTCTGGTCAACCGCTCGCCGATCCGATGGAACCGTGTCACCCGCTTGCCGGACTATGTTTATTTCCACCATGACATTCATGTCCAAGCCGGCGTTGGCTGTGTGGAGTGTCATGGTCCGGTGCAGACCATGGCCTTGATGCGTCGGGACAAGCCGTTCCAGATGCAATGGTGCCTGGAATGTCATCGTGATCCCGCACCCCGATTGCGGCCTCGGGCGTTTGTCACCGACATGACCTGGACCACGACAGAGGATCGTCGACAATTGGGAGAACGTCTCATGCGAGAACAACATATCGATACGTCCGACCTGACCAGTTGCAACATCTGCCATAGGTAGCCCGATGGACCGCCCAATGCTCGACTATGCCGCCATCCGCCGTCATTTCGAAGATAAGCGGGGGCCGCAGTATTGGCACAGCCTGGAAGAGTTGACGGAAGATCCCACCTTCCAGGCATTCGTTGAGGCGGAGTTTCCAGGCGTCGCCGAACCGATGGACAGACGCCGCTTCTTGCAACTCATGGGCGCCTCGCTGGCTTTGGGGGGATTGGCAGCGTGTGGACCAACGCCCGGAACGGCGGTGCCATATGTTTCGCGACCGGAAATCATCGTGCCGGGAAAAGCACAGTGGTACGCGACGGCGGTTCAATTCGCCGGGTACGCCCAACCTGTGCTGGGGCGTACACATGGCGGTCGTCCGACCAAGCTTGAAGGCAACCCCGAGCACTCCGCCAGTGGTGGCCGTAGCGATGCCTTCACGCAGGCCGCCATCTTGCAACTCTACGATCCTGACCGCTCGAAGGGGCCTCGTTTCAAGAGCACGAGCAGCAGCTGGAGCGCTGTCGAGTTCATGGCGAGCGAATTACGGCAGCGCCTTGATCATTCCAAAGGTAACGGCATGCATGTGCTGATGGGCGCCAGTAGCTCGCCCAGCCTGCATCGGCAGTTGCAAGCCCTGCAACAGCGTTGGCCTGAGACGCGTTTTTATCAATTCGAGCCCTTCGAGGGTGACCGCTACGGCGCGGCGCGGCGTGCCTTTGGCCGAGCCGTGGAAACGCATTATCTGCTCAACGATGCGCAGTTGATCCTGAGCTTTGAAGAGGACTTCCTCGGTGCAGGTCCCAAGCAGACGGCTCAGGCGCAGTCATGGGGGGCTCGTCGTCTTGCCGCCGCCAGAGGTGATGGTGAGTCGCGCCTGATCATGGTCGAGGCTTCTCCCACATTGACCGGCGCCAATGCCACGCAAACCCGAACTGTGTCGCCATCACGCATGCGCTTTTATGTCCAGGCACTGGCCGTCGCTTTGGGGGAAGGCGAGGGCGCTCCGTTGCCGCCTGCCGAGCAGCACTGGATCGACGCGCTAGCCCAGGCGCTGCAGGCGCGCCAAGGGCACTGCCTGATCATGGCGGGGGCGCGCTTGCCGATGGATTTGCAGGCGACGGTGCACCGTCTGAACGAACGATTGAACAATGTAGGGCGAACGGTGAGTTACACCGACTCGGTTTTACTGACTCATGTCGGCGAGCAGCCTTTGGGTGATATCCGTGACCTGACCCGGGCAATGCAGGACAAATCAGTCCAGACGCTATTGATGCTTGATACCAATCCTGCCTACAGCGCGCCAGGCGACTTGTCGTTTCGCGACGCCATGGACCATGTGCCGCTACGCATCCACGCAGGGCTGTATCACGACGAAACGGGCGCCCGCAGTCATTGGCATCTGCCGTTGAGCCACAGCCTTGAAAGCTGGGGCGATGCCCGGGCCGCTGACGGTAGTCTGTGTATCACACAACCATTGGTGCAACCGTTTTACAGCAGCCGGACAGCGGGCGAGATTGTTGCCATGCTCGCAGCCAATCCCATTGCGGACTCACACCGCCAGATCCGCCAAACCTGGTCGCAATTGTCTACCGAACAATGGCGTCATGCTGTTTCCCAGGGCTTCATCGAGGATGCGGCGTTGCCTACTGTGCGGGTTACAGCCGCCCGGATACGGTTCGATGAGCCGTCGCGCGACATGACTGCCCGGCAAGCCATTGAAGTCCAGTTTCAACCGGACCCTTGCGTATGGGACGGCCGCTTTTCCAACCTGGGGTGGCTGCAGGAGCTGCCCAAGCCAGTGACCAAACTGACCTGGGACAACGTCATCGGCGTGCCATTGGCAATCGCCGAGCAGCAAGGATTGGTCAACGGCGACATCGTTCGCGTGGCGATCGGCGATCGATGGATTGAGGGGCCGGCATGGGTCATGCCGGGGCAGGCGCCAACGGTGGTGACCCTGTACGCAGGCTACGGACGTGAACGGGACGGACGGGTTGGCATGGGCCTGGGATATGACTATGCCGCGTTGCGTGTCGGCGACTCGCCTTGGCAGCGCATGGGCGCCAGCCTGGTGCCGACGGGGGAAAAGGCCAGCCTGGCGTTCACTCAGATGCAACACACCCTGATCGGACACGATGTGGTCCGGCATTTGCCGCGCGAGCAAGCCATTGGCCCTGCCATGCCCGAAGCGCCTCAGCCCACCTTTTACCCGGCACGTGCTGTCCATGAACCGTCCTGGGGGATGTTGATCGATACAGATCAATGCATCGGCTGCAATGCCTGCGTCGTTGCCTGTCAGGCGGAAAACAACGTAGCCGTCGTCGGCAAGGAACAGGTCGCCAAGGGCCGCAGCATGCACTGGCTGCGGGTCGATCATTATTATGAAGGCTCGCCGTTGGCGCCAAAATCGACTTTTCTGCCGGTGCCTTGCATGCATTGCGAACAGGCGCCCTGCGAAGTGGGCTGCCCAGTCAATGCCACCGTCCATGGCCCCGACGGCCTGAACGAAATGATCTATAACCGCTGCATCGGGACACGGACTTGTGCCTCGTACTGTCCTTACAAGGTCAGGCGTTTCAACTGGTATGACTGGACCGCTGAAGACCCACCTTCCATCCAGGCCCAGCGCAACCCTAACGTGACGGTCCGCACGCGAGGTGTGATGGAGAAGTGCACCTACTGCGTGCAGCGCATCAGCGAGGCACGCATAGATGCCAAGAAGCAGAACCGCCCCATCGCCGATGGCGAAGTCCGTACGGCCTGCCAGCAAACGTGCCCGGTGCAGGCCATTGTATTCGGTGATCTGAGCCAGCCAGACAGTGCGGTAAACAAGGCCCGCGATAGCGTGCGCCATTATTCCTTGTTGGAGGCGCTCAACACGCGTCCAAGAACGACTTACCTCGCCGCAATACGGGACAGCGACATCGAGGAGAAGACATGAGCGCTTTGCTTGAATATGCGCAACGCCTCCCGTCGCCAGGGTGGAAGTTCTGATGGCCGCTACGCCCCATTTTCTGCCCGGTGACCTGGCCTACGGTAGCGTGTCCGAGCAGATCATCGATACGCCCCTCGCGTTTGCCCAGCGGCGCGGGTGGTGGATCCTGCTGGGAATCGGCATGGCACTGCTCATGCTGTGGGTGGTTTCGATCATTGTGTTGTTCTACAACGGCGTGGGCGTATGGGGCAACAATGTTCCGGTGAGTTGGGCGTTCGCAATTCTTAACTACATGTGGTGGCTGGGGATCGGTCACGCCGGCACTTTCATCTCCGCGCTGCTGCTGTTGCTGGACCGCCCCTGGCGCAATTCGTTGAACCGGCTGGCCGAGCTGATGACCCTGATGGCGGTGGTCTGTGCCGGCGTCTTTCCCGTCCTGCACCTTGGGCGTCCCTGGCTGTTCTTTTACACCGCGCCTTACCCCAGCACGCTAGGGTTGTGGCCACAATTCAGGAGCCCCACTTCCTGGGATTTCTTTGCGGTTGTCACTTACCTGGCGGTGTCGCTGTTGTTTGTCTACATCGGCGCCGTACCGGATTTTGCCACTGCACGGGATCGGGCAAGGACACGTTGGCAACAGCTGTTCTACGGCATTCTTGCGCTCGGCTGGCGTGGAGCGGCATCGCATTGGGCGCATTGGCGCCGGGCCTATCGGTTCATTGCGTTGTTGGCCGTGCCTCTGGTTTTTTCAGTTTCCAGCGGCTACTCGTTTCTCTTGGGCCTGGCGCTTGAGCCGGGTTGGCACTCAACGGTTTTTCCGCCGTATTTCGTCGCCGGGGCAGTGTTCTCAGGTTTTGCCCTGGTGGCCGTTATCGCCTGTGGCCTGCGCCGGTTTCTGGGTTTTGAGCGCCTGATCACGCGGCGGCATCTGGACCAGTTGGGTCGGTTGATCCTGGCGACCGGCTGGCTCACTTCCTACGGTTACATTGCTGATATGTTCACGGCGTTTTATAGCGGCGAAGCGCAAGAGTTGCACGTGGCCATGACTCGACTTTCCGGTCCCACCGCCTGGAGTTTCTGGCTGGCCATTTTCTGCAATGTGGTGGTACTCCAGGCGCTGTGGTGGCGCCGTGTGCGCTGTACGCCGGGGTTGCTGGTGGGCGTCAGCATGGCGGTGCTCGTCGGTATGTGGGCCGAGCGATTCATGCTGATCATTACGCCGATGACGCGCGATTTCATGCCTTCGATCTGGAGCAATGCCTACACCCCAACATTCTGGGAGTGGGCTGTTTTCATCGGTACCTTCGGGTTGTTCCTGGTGCCGTTCGCGCTGTTCATTCGGTTCGTACCGATGGTCTCCTGCTTCGAAATCAAGGAGGCGCTGTACAACGCGCGAGGAGGGAAGCATGACTGAGCCGTGCGCTTACGGACTATTGGCCGACTTTGCCAGCCCTGAAGAATTGATCGACGCCACCCGCGCGGCACGTTCAGTGGGTTATTGCCGGCTCGAAGCGTTTAGCCCGTTTCCCATTGCCGCCCTGGACGAACCACTGCAACTCAACGACCGGCGGGTACTCTGGTTTGGCGTTGCCGGTGTGCTGCTCGGCGGGCTTTTTGGGTTTGGCATGCAGGTCTACGCCAACCTGGACTATCCCCTCGACATCGGCGCCAGACCCTTGATCGCCGTGCCGGCGTTCCTGGTTGTGACCTTCCTCTTGGCGGTGTTGTTCGGCGCGCTTTTTTCCGTGTTTGGTCTGTATTGGCTCTGCCGCTTACCGCTCTTACATCACCCCCTGTTCGAAGCCGATGCGTTCAAACGGGCCATGGATGACCGTTTCCTGCTGTGTATTCGCAGCGATGATCCATGTTTCGATGAGGTCGAGACATCGCTGTGGCTGGCCGACCGTGCGATCTCGGTCACCCGGGTGTCGACATGAGCCTGGGCTGGCGCTGGCTGATCATTGCCGCCGTGCTCCTGTCATTGGTGGGCTGCGATGACATGTCTCGTCAACGTAAAGCCAAGGACCAGGGGGCCAGTGAATTCTTCCCCGATGGCAAGGTCAACCAGACCCCGCCGGACGGTACCGTTGCCCGGGGGGCGCTGGAGCGCGAAGCCGCATTGGAACACCGGCCCCCTATGAGTCCGGCACTGCTTGACCGTGGCCAGGAGCGTTTCGAGATCTACTGCACGCCTTGTCACGGGCTAGTGGGCGATGGCAACGGGACCGTGGTCGCCCGAGGCTTTCCGAAACCACCGGATTTTGCCGAGAAACGTCTTCGCGAGGCCCCGGACCGCCATTTCATTGATGTCATCACCGAAGGCTACGGACAGATGTACAGCTACGCGGCACGGGTGGAACCGGCGGACCGCTGGGCCATTGTCGCTTATATCCGCGCGCTTCAATTGAGTCAGCACGCCGAAGCGGATCGCTTGTCGCCCTCTGGCCGGCAAACCTTGGAGGCCCGCCCATGAATACGCGCCGGGCAGCCATCGCAGCCATGATATCGGGCCTGGCCGTGCTGTTGACCGGTAGTTTTTTCGCGCCCCGCGAGGTGTTGGCGGCATGCCTGGTGGGGTTGGTCGGGGTGGCGGCTTTGCCGCTTGGCTGTCTGATGTTGGCGCTGGTATTGGCCCTGGTTTCGGGCAGTTGGCGGGCGATGCTCTGGCCGGGCGCCGAGGCAATCTCTCGGGCGATACCCTGCATTCTGGTCATGCTGCTACCGGTACTGGTGGGGGGCGGCCAGTTATTTTTCTGGAGTCACGAGCGATTCGAAGGGTTGCGTGGGGTTTGGTTATCCCCGGCGTTCTTCATGTCCAGGGCCGTCGTCTACGTACTGATCTGGACCGGCCTGGCTTGCTGGGTGCTGCCCCGTGCTCGCCAGCAGCCGGGGTTGGCCGCCGTCGGTGTGATTGTGCTGGTCCTTACTGTCTCGGCGGCGGGCATTGACTGGATCATGACACTGGATCGCCATTTCTATTCTTCTATTTTTGGGCTGCTTTACCTGGGGCGGGTCATGCTCTCTGGCATCGCGCTGGCGATCCTGCTGGCCTTGTCCCGCAGGCCGCAGCGCCCCGGAGTATTGCGTGGCTTGCTGGCTGGCGCCGTGCATTTCTGGCTGTACCTTCACTTCATGCAATATCTGCTCATCTGGTCAGCCGACCTGCCTCGGGAAATCAACTGGTACCTGATGCGTAGCGAGGGCCTGTGGATGGTCCTGCTATGGATGATTGCGCTCGGGCAGGGCGCATTTGTCGCATTGGCTTTGTTGTTTCCCTCAAGCGAGCGGACGGGGTTCCTGGCCGCATTGTGTCTCGTCACGCTGTTCTCGGGACTGCTTGAAAGCGCCTGGCTGGTGTTGCCCGCGATGGAAGGACTGGCGCAGGGCATCGCAGTCGCGTTCAGTTTCTTCGCCTGTGTGGGATTTTGTGGCCTGTTGGTACCGTTCGTTGCAAAGGAGCGGCTGAATGAGCACTGAGATTGATCAGGATTCCAGACAAAAGGGCTTCGAGCAACGAGACGTAAGCGTGCGAGCCATTGTCTACACAGGCATTGGCTTGTTGATAGGGCTTGTGGTCTGTATCGGTGCGATCAAGCTGGCGTTGTTTGCCTATCAGACGCCGGACCACCCCCCGACTTTGACCACTCTGGAAAAAGAACACATACAGGTGCCTGCGCCGCGCCTTGAATCCGATCCGTCCCGCGATGGCGAACGTATCATCCAGCAAGCCCGGGATCGCCTGAACAGCTATGGCTGGATCGACAAGCCCCATGGCCTTGCACACATGCCCATTGACCAGGCCAAGGCTGAATTGGCGCGTACCGGGTGGACGACTCGGGCGCAGTGGCGCCCTGATGAGCCGCGCCATCCTTTGTTGCATCAGGATCCGCAGAGGATGAACCGGTGATGGGCCCAATCGTTATATCCGTCCTGAGCCGGCTGGCGCGCGTGTCGGTGGCGCTGCTGATGTCGTGGAGCGTCCATGCCTGCGCCGTCGAACTGTTCGACCCTTTCAGTTCGGCCGGCATCGATCAGAGGCCAGGCGCCTTGGTCCCCCTGGACGCGCGCTTTACCGACCAGCAAGGGCAGACCGTCCGATTGGGCGATCTGCTGGGTGAACGCCCGGTGATATTGGCTCCGGTGTATTACACCTGTCCAAACGTGTGCGGGGCGCAGTTGGCGAGCCTGTTCAATATTCTCGCGTCGCTGGATTACCGTGTCGGCCGCGATTTCGACCTGATCGCCTACAGCTTCAATCCGGCCGAAACGAGTGCTGACGCCCAGCGGGAAATGGACCGGTTGCGCAAGCGCTGGCCGCGGCAGGTAGACGCTGCGGGTGTACATTTTCTAGTCAGCGACGAGGTCTCCAGCAAAGCGCTGTCTGACGCCATTGGCTTTCGGTATCGCTACGATCCGGATTTGCAACAGTACGCCCACGTGTCGGCCGTCGCGGTACTCACGGCGCAGGGTCGCTTGGCTCGGTGGTTATATGGGCTTGGCTATCAGCCCAATGACATGCGGCTGGCCATTACCGAGGCGGGCCAGGGCAAGGTTGGCTCCTTGGGGGATCAGTTGCTCTTGCTCTGTTATCACTACAACCCCAAGGTCGGCGGATACGACAACGGGGTCATCCTTGCATTGCAGGTCGGCGGCATCGTAACGGTCGTGCTGCTGTTCGGGTTCGTCGGGTTGTCGCTGCGTCGTGAGCGGCGACACGAGGGAAGGGTGCCATGAACGAAAGTACGTTCATCAAATTCTGGCCCGAACAGGCCTCCCAATATGCTGGGCAAGTGGACTGGCTGGTCGTGACCTTCACCGGCATGATGCTGCTCTTCGTGTTGCCTGTATTCATCTGCCTGCTGGTTTTTTCTTTTCGCTATCGCGTAGGCTCAAAAGTCCCTCGCGACCATCGCTCCATCGGTAATCACAAGATTGAAATGACCTGGATCGTGTTGCCGTTCCTCGGCGCGATGATCTTGTTTGTGCTGTCGTCCCGGCTCTATTACATCTCCCGTACACCGCCAGCCGATGCCATGGAGATCCATGTCGTGGCCAAGCAATGGATGTGGAAATTCCAGCACCCGGGTGGCCAGCGGGAAATCAACACGTTGCATATCCCGCAGGGGCGACCGGTGAAACTCAGCATGATTTCCCAGGACGCCATCCATAGCCTTTATTTTCCGGTCATGCGCAACAAACAGGACGTGTTGCCTGGCACCTACACGTACATGTGGTTCGAAGCAAACAGGCCCGGCTCCTTCGAAGGCAAGTGCGCGGAATACTGCGGTACGGATCATTCGACAATGCGGGTCAGGCTGATCATCCTCAAACCTCAGGAATACGAGCAGTGGTTGCAAGAGTCCGATACGTCTCAAAGCCTGGCTCGGCAGGGAGATGATCTTTTTCGTCAGTTCGGTTGCAGCGGCTGCCACGCAGCCGGGCCCGATGCTTCGCTGGTTCGCGCGCCCCCCCTGGAGGGGCTTTACGGACGTAATGTAGCGCTCGCCGACGGCAGCCATGCGATTGCCGACAGTGCATATATCCGCGACTCGATCCTGTTGCCGCAAAAGCAGATCACCGCCGGATACGAGCCGATCATGCCAACGTTTTCCAATGTACTGGACGAAGAATCGGTGATTCGCCTGGTGGCCTATATCAAGTCGCTGGCGACAACGCAGCCGAATGGAGAAACACCATGATTTCAGAAACCAGCCACGTGGCCAGCACCGAGCCGAGCTACCTGGAAGTCGAGCACGGTCTGAAGTCCTGGCTCCTGACCACCGACCACAAGCGCATCGCGATTCTGTTCATGATAGCGGTGACATTCTTCTTTTTCGTGGGCAGCCTGGCGGCAGGCGCCATTCGCATCGAACTGATCACTCCCCAGGGCGACTTCCTGACCCCGGACGGCTACAACCGGAGTTTCACGCTGCACGGCGTGATCATGGTCTGGTTTTTTCTTATCCCATCGATTCCCTCCGTGCTCGGCAACTTCCTGATTCCCTTGATGATCGGCGCCAAGGACATGGCGCTGCCGCGCATGAATCTGGCCAGCTGGTACTTACTGGCTGGCGGAGGACTGTTCACGATGACTGCCCTCATCGCGGGTGGCGTGGATACCGGGTGGACCTTCTACACGCCGCTGTCGACGATGTTCAGTCATGGCCATGTGGTTGCGGTGATCGCGGGTGTGTTCATCACCGGTTTCTCCTCGATCTTTACTGGCATCAACATCATCGTGACCGTGCACACTTTGCGAGCCCCGGGGATGACCTGGTTCCGCCTGCCGCTGTTCGTCTGGTCCCTCTACGCAACGTCCGTAATCCTGGTATTGGCGACGCCGGTGCTGGCGATTACGCTGCTGCTCGTCGTTGCCGAACGATTTTTCGGTATTGGCGTGTTCGATCCTCGTTTGGGCGGCGATCCTCTACTGTTCCAGCATTTGTTCTGGTTTTATAGCCACCCGGCTGTCTACATCATGCTATTGCCGGGTATGGGAGTGATCAGCGAGTTGGTCACCGCTTCGGCGCACAAACGGATTTTCGGCTATTCCTTCGTGGCGTTTTCCAGCGTCGCGATTGCTATCCTGGGCTTCATGGTCTGGGGCCATCACATGTTCGTGGCAGGCCAATCGATGTATGCCAGCATGCTGTTTTCATTGTTGAGCTTTTTGATCGCGATTCCCTCGGCGATCAAGTCGTACAACTGGACAGCCACCTACTTCAAGAGCCGCCTGACCATAAACGCTCCGTTTCTATACACCCTCACGTTCATCACACTGTTCCTGCTTGGCGGAACGTCCGGGCTGTTCGTAGCGTTGCTGGCGGCCGATGTCCATGTTCATGACACCTACTTCGTCGTGGCGCATTTTCATTACATCATGGTGGGGGCGGCTGTGTCGGCGTACTTCGGAGGTCTGCATTTCTGGTGGCCTAAAATCACCGGGAAAATGTATCCCGAACTCTGGGGACGTGTGGCGGCGGTAACCATGTTCATAGGGTTCAACCTGACGTTTTTTCCCCAGTTCATCCTCGGCTACTTGGGCATGCCCCGCCGATATCACAGCTACAGCCCCGAATATCAGTTCCTCAATGACGTGTCCTCCAGCGGCGCCGCGGTGCTCGCCGTTGCGTATGCGTTACCGTTCTTTTACCTGACTTGGTCATTGTTCAAGGGACCCCAGGCGATAGCCAATCCGTGGCAGGCCGCTGGCCTTGAGTGGAGCGTGCCATCACCGCCACCCAAACATAACTTCCCGAACGTCCCGGTCGTGGACTTCGAAGCGTATGACTATCCACCCGAGGCGACCCGTGGCCGGAATTAAGGCGCCTGTCAGCGAACAGTTCCACAGCGCCGGGCAACGGCGCGAAGGGGCTTACCTTGGAATGTGGTTGTTCCTGAGCACCGAATTCATGATGTTCGGCGGTTTGCTGTGCATCATCTGGTATTACCGTCTCGCGCACGAAATGCAGGTCAGCAAAGCCGTCGAGCACTTGCATTACGGGCTGGGCGGGTTCAATAGCGCGCTGTTGCTGACCAGCAGCTTCATCATGAGCCTGGCTATCCAGGCAGCACGCAAGGCAAAAATGGCGCACCTGCGGAGTTTGCTTCTGGTGTCGGTGGGACTGGCCTGCGCGTTCCTGGCACTCAAAGGGTACGAATATCATTCGGAGTACCAGGAAGGCTTGTTGCCAGTCCTTACCTCCCAAGCTCCGCTCAAGGAGCCCGCAGCCCGTCTGTTCATGGGGCTGTACCTGATCAGCACCGCATTGCACGCCATGCACATCCTGGTTGCGATTCTCCTCGGGGCGGGGATCTGGCTGCGGCTTCGCCTGGGACGTCTACCGATGCCCGAGCGACTCACTGTCATTGAGACATTCGCTTTCTACTGGCACGCCGTGGATGTCATTTGGATTTTTCTGTTCCCGTCGCTCTATCTCATCGGGAGGCCGGTATGAGTGTGTCCCGATTGTTTGGCGTCTATCTGGGCGCATTGGTTTTACTGGGGGTTGCGATTGCGCTTTCCCTCACGGGCTTCGCTCACCGAGGGCCTGTCATCATGGCCTGTGCGTTGGGCGAGGCGGGCCTGGTCCTGACGTATTTCGTCGAACTCAAGGACAACACCTCCCTGGTCCGGCTATTCGCGCTAGGGGCGGCATTCTGGATATTGCTGCTTTTCGCTGGGCCGATGATCGATCAAGTGACGCGCTAGACCCATCGACGCACACGAGTCTCAGTGAGCCTGTCCCGGTGGCGATGTGCTTCGATGCCCTATGAGAACCGGCCAGCAGAAACGCTGAACCACAGGCTTTTGTCGATCAACTAATACTCAAGTGCCCTGGCGTCACGCCAAGGCGCCTCACAATTCAGGAGACAACCGCAGCATAGCGAGGAGATCCGCATGTTCGTACCTCATTGGCTGGAAATCGTGTCGATGATTTCGCTTCTGCTGGGCGTCGTGTTTGCCGTTTGGGTGGCTTGTGATGTTTACCGCCATCGGCAACCCATGGCCATCATGAATTTCGTTTGGCCGATCACGATGCTCTGGGCCGGCCCCCTCGGTTTGTATATGTACCTGTCATTTGGCCGTGCGCAGACACCCCATGCAATGGACGGTCCGTCTCATTCGTTTAGCCAGCGCGTAGCGGTGGGCGCAACCCATTGTGGTAGCGGTTGCACGTTGGGGGACCTGATCGCCGAACTGTTCGTCGTTGTGGTGTCTGTTTCCGTGCTGGGTAGCCACTTGCTGGGTACCTGGACGGTGGATTTCGTGCTGGCCTTTGTGTTTGGCATCGTCTTCCAATACTTCAGCATCAAACCCATGCGCGACCTCAGCTTTGGCCAGGGACTGGTCGCTGCATTGAAAGCCGATACGCTCTCACTGATCGCTTGGCAAGTCGGCATGTACGGCTGGATGGCGGTCTGTTTTTTCGTCCTGTTCAGCGAACAGACGCTAGCCAAGAGTAGTCCGGCCTTCTGGTTCATGATGCAGATCGCGATGCTCGCCGGATTTTGCGTGAGTTATCCGGTGAACGCTTGGTTGATCAAGCGTGGCATTAAGGAGGCCATGTAGCGGACTCCCCAGAAGCGCCCGCTCAAGAGGCGGGCAGCGACGTTTTGGCGCACTAGGCTAACTCGCCCCGTTTGGCCAGGGCAACGATTCGATCGGCTGTGCGACAGGCGATGGCCTGGATGGTGAGTGATGGGTTGACGCCCCCTATGGTGGGTAAGACCGAGCCGTCGCATATCCACAGATTCGGAATGTCCCAGCTGCGGCAATCGGCATTGATGACGCTGGTCAATGGGTTGTCCCCCATCCGCGCCGTTCCGGCCAAATGAGCGGTGTTATCGGACTCACTCCAGATACCGCTGGCATCAATGGCCTCCAGACCGTCGGTCATGAAACGAATGGCGTGGTCGACCAGGCACCGGTCATTATCGTCCATCGACCAGGTTACACGCGCGATGGGCAGGCCATGACGGTCATGCTCGTCGGCAAGGGTGACCCGGTTGCTTTCGCGAGCCATCGTTTCGCCTACGATCTTCAGGCCGACCTGATGATTGTATTTTTCCATCTCGTCCACCAGCGCCTGGCCCCACAGCCCATGGTTGCCCGTCTGGGTTGCTGCCCATGCAGCCGGCAGCGGTCCTTGGCTCATGAATGCGTATCCGCCAAAAAAATCCTTGTCTTGATCGGTGTAGTTCCAATGCTCACATACCGCCAGCGACGGTGGACCTTTGTACCAGCGAATTTCATCCTTCATCGTGCCCCAGACGGCTTGATTGGTATGCACCATCAAGTTCTTGCCCACCAGCCCGGAGCTGTTGGCGAGCCCCTCCGGATAACGACTGTTGGCTGAGTTGAGCAACAATCGCGGCGTCTCGATGGCATAACCGGCGACTACAACGTTTCGTGCCCGCTGGAAGCGCCAGGCGCCTTCGCGGTGATAGTGCACACCGCTTACCCGACCGTCATAACCTGTTTCTATGCGCCCGACCATGGCCAGATCACGGAACTGTGCCCCGGCTTCGATGGCGCGGGGAATCCAAGTCGTCAACGCGCTTTGCTTGGCATTGGTCGCGCAACCGGCGACACAGAAACCGCGGTAGACACACGGTGGTGCGTGTTCGCCTGGCGCCGAGAGGGTTGCCAGCGGCGCAGGCGCCCAGGCAACTCCCAATGCGTCGCATGCACGAGCTAAGGCCAGGCCGGAGGCGTTGACTTCATGTTGACGATAGGGATAGCGCGGTCGCTTGGGCCCCCAGGGATATCGGACTGGGCCGGCAATTCTCAACGCCTGTTCGACCTCTCGGTAATACCGCCACATTTCCCGCCAGTCGATCGGCCAGTCGGCGCCGTAACCCAGTAGCGTGCGTGCCTTGAACCATTCAGGCCGAAACCGCAGTGAAACCATGGCGAAGTGAACGGTGCTGCCCCCTATGGCTTGGCCGCTGTTGTTGCTGCCTAGCTTGAGGGGGTTGTTGCCGTCACAGAGACGTTCATCTGTCCAGAAGAGCTTCTGCTGATGTGCCTCGTCCGACGCGAACTCTTCCACCGGACGCCACCAGGCTCCGGCATCAAATGCCACAACGGAAAATCCGGCCTTGGCGAGCTTGAAGGCCAACGGAGCGCCTCCTGCGCCGGTGCCCACGATCGCGAAATCCACTGGCGTGTCGTCGCTGTGTTCACGCATCGGCATCCAGCCGCCCCTCAGAACATCAGGTGCTCGTCCGTTTCGACCGCGGGGCTGCTCCAATGCTTGCAAAAAAATACTATCGGACACGGCGGTTCACCTCCGAAACTTTGCGTTCCAAGCCCGGCTTGGCTTCCATTGCTTCCCATGGATCACGACTGTTCTCACCTAGACGCACATAGCCGCGCGGACTGGCTGGCCCGCCGAAGCCTATGTCATTCCAGGCGGCGGGTTGGCTGTAGTAGGCATGGGTGATGTCATTGACCAAACGATGGCTGAAGAAGACGGCTGCCGGCATATCACCCCACGTCGGGTCCTTGAGCTCGCCGCGCTGCATGGCGTGCAACAATGCGTCCTGCTGGTCGGCGGTGAGCAGAACGAACGAACGGTGATGGCGCCGTTGAGCCTCGGCGTCCATCGCCGCAAGCCCGCATCGCCAGGCTTGCGGCAGGGGTGGCAGACGTACGTCCCGATAGCCATCGCCTTGCCGGCTGAACACCTTGGCATCGACCATCGCTGCCAGCGGGACGGGGGCGCGATCTTCCGGTTGCGGCAGTATGCGAGCACAGGCGGCGTTAAGGATTTCCCACTCCAGATTATTGAAAAAACGCGGCTCGCGAGGCAGCGCCAGACGCTCATCGATTGCGCGGCGGGTGGGTTCATTCCACGACGACGTTTGGCGTTTGGATTGGACGTCATAGCCTGGGTAGCGTTTACCTGTCATCAGCGGCTCCGCTGTCACACCAGTGGTCCGATTTTTTCATCAAGGTATGGGCCGCGAGCCCTGCCAGCGACAAGCCGGTAAAGCTGGGCGGCGCCGGTAACGGCGGGCCGACCAGCAGATTCTGCCGCCAGTTTCGCCATCCATTGTGATTGCGGGCGATGCCGAACGCATGGAATCCTGCCCCGGCCAGCCCCATGAGCGTGGTGAAGCGCAACCAGAGCCTTGAAAACCACCGCAGCCGTGGATACTCAGGCCCCGCCATGGCGGTTGCAGCCAATAACCCGGCAGCCAATGGCGGTGCGGTGACCGGCAGATACATGGCTGGGTTCTGAAACGAGCCACGAAAATGCAACAGCCCCGCCTCGGCGGCGGTGCCGAGCAGGCCGGCAGCCGCCATCAATGCCACCGCTTTGTCGGCCGGCAGGCCCAATACCCGCGGCACCGGCGAATGGGCAGCGTCCCGCACGCGCTCGGAGTAAAAGCCCAGTACGCCGGACAGCACCAGCGCCGCAGGCGCTCCCAAAGGGGCCGAGTAGAACAGGTTGGTCCAGGAAAAACTGCCCGGGCGCTTGGTGAGGTTGTACAAATGAAAACCTGTCCCGACCACGCCGCTCAGGGCCGTACATAAATAGATCGGGTCACGTAGCCGATGGGCGCTGGGTTTCTGATCCTGGACGCCATGTCCGCTGGCCAAAAGCGCACAAGTGGACAGCACCAGCGGGGTGTACATGGCCCGGTTCTTGAATTCGCCGCGGTAATGTTCCATGCCACTGTCCAGTAGCACCGACAGCGCAAGCATGGCTGAGCCGCGATTGAGGGTGCAGGCGGCATCGATCATGGCGCCGCTTTTTGATGCCAAGACATGGCCACGCCCTTTTTTCTCATGGGTGTGCCAAATAAGCGAAGCTGTTCCTAAAAGGGCCGTGGAACCCAGGGCCACGAGCTTGAGCGTGCTGCGCGAAACCATAGAACCTCCGTTTTTCAAAGCGCATAGGGACGGGCGTCGGCCTCCTTGAATTCAAGACCATGTCCCGGCCGGCTCAGGTCTGGGCGGATGACACCTTCCCTGACTTGGGGGAAACCGTCGAAAAATCGCGATTCGATGCGCACGTGATCATGGAACCATTCGAGATGCCGCAAGCGCGGCGCGGCGCAGCAGGCATGCAAGTGCGAAGCAGGGGCGCAGTGAGCTGAAAGGTCGATGTGAAAGGCGTCGCACAACGCCGCCGCTTGCATAAAACCAGTCACGCCGCCGCAGCGGGTCATGTCGGCTTGCAAGACATCGAGGACATCCTGTTCGAGGAAACGCCGAAAATCGTCCGGCGTAAAGGCGTACTCGCCCGCCGCGACTTCCATCGTCAGCCCCGCCGCGCCAAGAGCACGGCGTACGCGCCGCAGACCGACGAGGTCGTCGGAACTGACCGGCTCTTCAAACCAGTCAATACCCTGGTCAGCCACCCGGTGCGCAAATGCAATGGCGCTCCGGGCTGTGTGCGCCCCGTTGGCGTCGATGAACAGAGGGGTCGCACCGAGCACTGCTCTGGCTGCGGCGACGCGCTTGGCGTCACGCTCGGTGTCGGCGCTGACTTTCATTTTTACCCAGCGACAGCCGTTCTCCTCGACCCAGCGTTGCAGTTGCGTCTGCAGTTGCCCATCCTGGTATGACGTGAAGCCGCCGCTTCCATAGACCGGAACCGCATCACGCAACGCCCCCAACAGGCTCACCAAAGGAATATCCAGCAATCTGGCCTTCAGGTCCCAGACGGCCGTATCGATGGCTGAAATCGCCATGGCTGCCAGACCTGAACGGCCCAGGTTTCGTACGCCATACCTCAAATGGAGGCTGATACGGCCCGGTTCGAAAGGGTTTGCACCGACGACGTATTGGCGAAGGTGCCCCTCGATCAGGCCCACCACTGCTGCGTCGGCGTAGGTATAACCGACGCCGGATTTACCCCCGGCCTCGACTTGCACGATCACCAGCGTCGTATCGGACCACTCAAAGGTGCCATCCGCTTCGGGCGCATCGGTGGGCACTCGATAGGCCGAGGCACGCACGGTTGTGATGATCGGCGCGTCATGTTCCATCACTTGTCGTCTCGGTGGCCGGGTAGCACGGAGCCAAGCACCTGTTTGACGGTTTCCTTGATAATGCCGCCTTCGTTCGGATCTCCGTGTAGCAGTGTCGAGGCAAATTTCTTGGCCTGCTCAAGCTTGATATGCGGCGGAAGCGGAGGCACGTCCGGATCGGTCTTGAATTCAATGACCACCGGGCGATCCGCCGTCAGCGCCTGTTCCCACGCCGCTGCGACGTTATCTTCCTGATCGACGTAGATTCCTGTCAGACCGATGGACTCGGCGAAGCGGTGATAGGGGACGTTGGGGATATTCTGAGAGGCTTCAAATTTGGGATCGCCCGCCATGACGCGTTGTTCCCAGGTGACCTGGTTCAGGTCTTCGTTATTGAAAACGGCGCAGATCCATTTGCCATTACCCCATTCCTGCCAGTACTTGGCGACAGTTATCAGCTCGGCCATGTTGTTCATCTGCATGGCACCGTCACCTACAAGCGCGATGACAGGACGGTCTGGGTGGCAAAATTTGGCAGCAATGGCGTAGGGCACTGCCGCGCCCATGGAAGCCAGGCCTCCCGACAGTGAACACATCATGCCACGGCGGATCTTCACATCCCGTGCGTACCAGTTTGCACACGAGCCGGAGTCGCTCGTGATGATTGCGCGCTCAGGCAGGCGCGGCGACAACTCGTAAGCCACCCGTTGCGGATTGATGGGTTTGCTGGACACCAGGGCGCGCTTTTCCAGGGTTTCATCTGAATCGGCCCGCCAGCCCTCGACGGCGGAGCGCCAACGGCGGTCAGTCTTCTCCTGCAACAGTGGCAGCAAGGCGCGCAAGGTTTCAGCCGAATCGCCGCTCAGGTTGACTTCCATGGGATAACGCAAGCTGAGCATGTCCGGCTGGATATCGATCTGTACGCCACGAGCCTTGCCTTCGGGAGGCATGAATTCCGAGTAAGGAAATCCCGAACCGATCATCAACAGCGTGTCGCATTCCTTCATCAATTTGTAGCTGGCCTCGGTACCGAGCAGGCCGATTGAACCGGTCACCCACGGTAGAACATCCGGTAGCACGGCTTTGCCCAACAGCGCCTTGGCAACACCGGCACCGAGCTTCTCGGCGACGGCGATGACTTCGTCCGTCGCTCGAAGCGCGCCGGCGCCCACCAGAATCGCGACTTTTTCCCCGGCATTGAGGGCGTCGGCCGCCCGTTGCAAATCCTCCTCGTAGGGAACGACCTTGGGTGGCGCGTAGCCGATCCCTGAATGCACCGTGCCGTGTTTGTTCGGCGCAGGGGTGTATTCCATTTCTTGCAGATCGTTGGGCAGGATAAGCGCGGTGACTCGACGTTCGCCGATAGATGTCCGGACGGCACGGTCGATCAGATGGCGGATCTGGGCGGGTGCGCTTGCCTGTTGGACAAATGCACCTGCCACGTCCTTGAACATCGATACCAGGTCGAGCTCTTGTTGATAGTGGCCGCCCAGGGCTGTGCGGGCCTGTTGGCCCGCGATAGCAAGCACGGGCATATGGTCCATGCGTGCGTCGTACAAGCCTGTCAGCAGGTGCGAAGCGCCCGGGCCGGAAGTGGAAATACAGACCCCCAGTTCACCCGTGAATTTGGCGTGGGCGCTCGCCATGAAAGCGGCCATTTCCTCGTGGCGGGCCTGGACAAACTTGATCTTTCCCTTGGCGCGATTCAACGCGCCGAAAACACCGTTGATCCCGTCGCCTGGGTATCCGTATACGCGGCGAACACCCCATTCATAGAGTCGTTCGATAAGAAAGTCGCCTACGGTCATGGTCATGGAAAAACCTCGCTGTGCTGGGCTATCGGCACTGAAACGCCTGGCTCGGCCGGATGTGCACAATCAACCCGGATGTGCAACCTGAACGCCGTTGCGCAGGTCTGGCGAACCCGTTGGATATCAGCCGCAAGCGCAACATTTTTATCCCTAACAAAAAAACCGACCGTAAAAACACCACTGAGGTTCGAGCTATTTGACGAACGTTTTATTTTGTTTCGTCGTGATCCTTGAGTTGGGAGGGCTGGTCTCTCTCAAGCCGCGCCGGGAATGAACCCCTGCCGATTGTTAGGGTTCGAATGGGGACGGACAACCTGCAAGGAAACCCTTGAACATGACCGCCCGTTCAACCCACGGTGCAAAAACGGACTATCCGGCCATCGGCTCGATGGCGGCCTTGGGCGATGGACAATCCCTCGCACTGGTAGCGCCGGACGGCGCCCTGGAATGGTTCTGTCCGGGGCGCTTCGATCACGCGCCGCTTGTTTGGCCTTTGCTGGATCGACAACGGGGAGGGCGCCTGAAAATCGGTCCCTCGGGCGCTCAGTCAATGCAGATGCGTTATGTTGACCACACCGCTGTGCTGATACAGAAATGGCAATGTGCGCAAGGCTGTGCTGAAGGAACGGTTTGCATGGAATGGCCTGCTGCTGTCGATCGACAGTACATTTTCTGGATGATCGAGGGCACCGAGGGGATGGTCGAGGTCAGCGTGGATGTCGATCCAAAATGGGGGCTTGAGCAATCAGGGCTCGCCATCAAGGCAAGCCGGACGTCCCTTGAAATGCGGGCGGATCAGTGTCACCTGGTTTTTCGCTCCGCCTGCTCGATACACAATGACGGCTCAAGCTGGAGTGGTCGCCTGACCCTTCATGCGGGCGAGCGTGTCGTGTTTTACCTGGCGCTCACCCTGCAAGGTGACCCTGCTGATCCACCGTCGCCCCAGGACGTCAAACAACGTATTGATGCAACCACCCAGGCTTGGCGCGCCTGGAGCTCAAAGCTTGCATGGCAGGGGCGCTATGGCGACGCAGTGATACGCAGTGCCATTACCCTCAAACTGCTCATCTATCAGCCAACCGGTGCTGTCGTGGCCGCAGGAACCACATCGCTGCCTGAAGACATCGGTGGTGAGCGCAACTGGGATTACCGCTTCACCTGGTTTCGTGACGCCAGTATGACGCTGGCGGCATTGTTCGCCCTGGGCTGCGCCGATGAAGCACACTGTTGGGCGCGATGGCTGAACGAAACGATCAAGCGACAAGGGCTGCCGCTGCGAATCCTGTATGACGTCGACGGTGAACTGCCACCGGCAGAGAGGGTGCTGCCGGAGGTAGAAGGCTATCGTCAGTCAAGACCGGTGCGAACGGGTAATGGCGCGACTTTCCAGCACCAACTGGATATTTACGGCGAGTTGCTTCAGTGCGTTCACATCTGCGACACGATGGCAGACGATTCCCTACACGCTTACTGGCCCTACATGCGCGCCACGGCAGACTTTATCGCCACGCATTGGCGAAAACCGGACAGCGGTATCTGGGAAATACGGACTGAGCCGCGGCATTTCGTTCATTCCAAGGTCATGGCATGGGCAGGGCTGCAGCGGGCATTGTGGCTGCAAGCACGTCACGGTCTCCAGGCCGATGTTGCCAAGTGGCGACACGAAAGCGACCAATTGCATGAGGAGGTCATGCGCCTGGGGGTCAGCAGGGACGGAACACATTTCGTGCGTGCCTACGGCGAAGACGGGCTGGACGCCGGGCTCCTCTTGCTCGCGCGCAGCGGGTTCATCGATGCCCGCAGTGAGCTGTTTCGCAATACCGTCGCGGCTATTCGCAAGACCTTGGGTGTGAAGGGGCAGGCGGCGTTGCTTCGTCGTTATCACGTTGATGATCCCGATGGCCTGCGTGGCCAGGAGGGTGCATTCGTGATTTGCGGATTCTGGTTGGTCGAGGCATTGATCATGATGGGTGAACGATCCGAAGCCCAGGCTCTATTCGATGAGTTGCTCGCACTGCAAGGACAGCACGGTCTTTTTGCCGAGGAGATTGATGTTCACACTTTGTGCCAACTGGGTAATTTTCCTCAGGCTTTTTCTCATATTGGGTTGATAAACACGGCGCTGAAATTACGTCACGAAGATCAACTTCCGGGGAGTTCGCCCCGATCTTCCAATTCCACTCGCTAGCCGATTCGCAACCGGCTCGCACCGCTATACCTGTCCCGCCACTGTAGCGCTAAGCGCTACACCTGTAGCGCCCCGCGCGGCTGAATAGAACCGTGTGCCATCCTCAGGCCTCAACAAATCAAGCTGCTGGCCCCCTCCCACCTCAATGGCATGGTCGTTGCTCTTTCACGGGTGCGCATTGAAATGACCGCGCCACTAATAAGAACAGGACTAATCCCATGAGACAGATTGGCCATGCCTCGCTTTCCGGCGCTCGATCCACCGTCGCCGGTATCCCTCTGAAATCCCTGGTCACGGCTTTGCTGTTGAGCCTGGCGACTGCGTCCGCGTTGGCCTCTGAGGGGCCGGCGAATGTCGACAGCAAACGACTGGTCGCCGCCGATAAGGAACCCGGCAACTGGATGAGCACCGGGCGGACCTACGACGAGCAGCGCTACAGCCCGCTCAAGCAGATCAGCGACCAGAACGTCGGTCAGCTTGGGCTGGCCTGGAGTTATAAGCTCGATCTGGACCGTGGTGTCGAGGCCACGCCGATTGTGGTCGATGGCGTGATGTACACCACCGGGCCGTTTTCGGTGGTGTATGCGCTGGATGCCCGTGACGGCAAGTTGATCTGGAAGTACGACCCGAAGTCGGACCGCAACCGAGCGGGCGAGGCCTGCTGCGACGCGGTCAACCGTGGCGTCGCGGTGTGGAAGGGCAAGGTTTATGTCGGCGTGCTGGATGGTCGCCTGGAGGCCATCGATGCCAAGACCGGTCAACGCGCCTGGTCGGTCGATACCCGGGCCGATCACAAGCGCAGCTACACCATCACGGGCGCGCCCAGGGTGGTCAACGGCAAGGTGGTGATCGGCAACGGCGGCGCGGAGTTTGGCGTGCGGGGTTATGTCACCGCCTACGACGCCGAGACCGGCAAGCAGGCCTGGCGCTTCTACACAGTGCCCGGCGATCCCAAGCTGCCACCGGAAGACAAGGCGATGGCCATTGCCGCCAAGACCTGGCACGGCGAGGCATTTGTCGAGCAGGGCGGCGGCGGTACAGCCTGGGATTCGTTTGCCTTCGACCCGGATTTGAACCTGCTGTACATCGGCGTCGGCAACGGTTCGTTGTGGGACCCGAAATGGCGCAGTCAGGCCAAGGGCGACAACCTGTTCCTGTCGTCGATTGTCGCGGTCAACGCCGATACCGGTGAATACGCCTGGCACTACCAGACCACGCCGGGCGACGCGTGGGACTACACCGCGACCCAGCACATGATCCTCGCCGAGCTGCCAATCGATGGGAAACCGCGCAAAGTGCTGATGCAGGCGCCCAAGAACGGTTTCTTCTATGTGATCGACCGCGCCACCGGTGAATTGCTTTCGGCCAAGGGCATCGTGCCGCAAAGCTGGACCAAGGGCATGGACATGAAGACTGGCCGGCCGATCGTCGATGACGAAAATGCGGCTTACTGGAAGGACGGCAAGCGCAAGCTGGTGACGCCGGCCTTCTGGGGCGCCCATGATTGGCAGCCGATGTCCTACAACCCGAACACCGGGCTGGTCTACATCCCGGCGCATATCATGTCGGCCTACTACGAGCACATTCCCGAAGCGCCCAAGCGCAACCCCTTCAAGAGCATTTACCAGTTGGGCCTGCGTACCGGGATGATGCCGGAAAATGTCGACGGCCTGCTGGAGATGGCCAAGGGTTGGTCGGGCAAGCTGATCGCCTGGGACCCGGTCAAGCAGCAGCCGGCCTGGGAAGTGCCCTACGTAACCATCTTCAACGGCGGCACCTTGAGCACCGCCGGCAACCTGGTGTTCGAAGGCAGCGCCGATGGGCGAGTGATTGCCTACGCCGCCGATACCGGTAAGAAACTCTGGGAACAACCCGCCGCCAGCGGTGTGATGGCCGCGCCGATCAGCTACAGCGTCGACGGCGAGCAGTATGTGACGTTCATGGCCGGTTGGGGCGGGGCGTTTTCCACCTTCGCTGGAGCGCTGTCGCTGCGAGCCGGGGTACAACCTTTTTCCCAAGTGCTGACCTACAAGATTGGCGGCACGGCCAAGTTGCAGGAGCCGGCGCCACGTCCCGATACCCCGAAGCCGCCCGCGCTGAGCACCGACACAGCGTCCATCGAGGTCGGCGGCAAGCTCTATGACGGTTACTGCTCACAGTGCCATGGCATCCACGCGGTCAGCGGCGGCGTGCTGCCGGACCTTCGCAAGCTGACGCCGGAGAAACACCAAATGTTCCTCGGCATCCTGTTCGGTGGTCGCGTGCCCGATGGCATGCCGTCCTTCGCCGATGCCTTTACCCCCGAGCAGGTGGACCAGATCCATCAGTACCTGATCAAGCGATCCCACGACCTTCAGGACGAAGGCCAGGCCTGGAAGAAATTCAGCGCCAAGCAATAAGCCCCCGGCTGACCGGTAGCATCGCCGGTCGGCCGTATCATTCCCGACAGGAGAGACGCGGATATGAGTCACGCCATCTACCAGAACTACATCGCCAATGCCTTTGTCGCCAGCGACGAGCATCTTGAGGTGCATAACCCGGCCAACGGCCAATTACTGGCGCATGTGCCCCAGGGCAGCAGCGCTGAAGTCGAGCGGGCCATTGCCGCGGCGCGTCAGGCACAGAAGGCCTGGGCCGCCCGGCCGGCTATTGAACGTGCGGGCTATTTGCGCAAAATCGCCAGCAAGATACGCGAGCACGGCGAACGCCTGGCTCGGATCATTACCGCTGAGCAGGGCAAAGTCCTGGAACTGGCGCGGGTCGAGGTGAACTTCACGGCCGACTACCTCGACTATATGGCCGAATGGGCACGGCGCCTGGAAGGCGAAGTGCTGAGCAGCGACCGGCCCGGTGAAAGCATTTTTTTGCTGCGTAAACCCCTCGGCGTGGTCGCCGGGATTCTGCCCTGGAATTTCCCGTTCTTCCTGATCGCCCGCAAGATGGCGCCGGCGCTTCTGACCGGCAATACCATCGTGATCAAGCCGAGCGAAGAAACGCCGATCAACTGCTTCGAGTTCGCCCGCCTGGTGGCCGAAACCGATCTACCGGCGGGGGTGTTCAATGTGGTCTGCGGCACCGGCGCGACGGTCGGCAATGCGCTGACCAGTCATCCGGGCATCGACCTGATCAGCTTCACCGGCAGCGTCGGCACCGGCTCGCGAATCATGGCCGCCGCAGCGCCGAATATCACCAAGCTCAATCTGGAATTGGGCGGTAAGGCGCCTGCCATTGTGCTGGCTGACGCGGATCTGGATCTTGCAGTCAGGGCGATTACCGCCTCGCGGGTGATCAATACCGGACAAGTGTGCAACTGCGCCGAACGCGTGTACGTCGAGCGCAAGGTGGCCGATGCGTTTATCGAGCGTATTGCGGCGTCCATGGCTGCCACTCGTTATGGCGATCCGTTGGCCGAAAATGGCTTGGACATGGGCCCGCTGATCAATCGCGCGGCGCTCGACAAGATGGCGCAAATGGTCCGGACCGCGGGCAGGGCGCGCAGGTGATTACCGGCGGTGCGGTGGCCGATCTGGGCCAAGGGTTTCACTATCAGCCAACGGTGTTGGCCGGGTGTTCCGCCGACATGGAGATCATGCGCAAGGAGATTTTTGGCCCGGTGCTGCCAATCCAGATTGTCGATGACCTCGACGAGGCGATTGCGTTGTCCAATGACAGCGAATACGGCCTGACCTCATCGATCTACACCGCGAGTCTCAGCGCGGCCATGCAGGCAACCCGCTCGCTGGATTTCGGTGAGACCTATATCAACCGCGAGAATTTCGAAGCCATGCAGGGCTTCCATGCCGGCACGCGCAAGTCGGGCATTGGCGGTGCCGATGGCAAGCACGGGTTGTACGAATACACCCATACCCACGTGGTGTATATCCAGGCGTGACAGTTCCACCACGATGAAAAACGCCCAGGCCGGATTACGCTCTGGGCGTTTTTTTATCTGGGGTTAAAGACGGTCGTTGGGTTGCACCAACCGCTGCTTTTTCATCTGTCGATAGAGCGTCGAGCGAGCGACCCCCAACTCTGCGGCGGCCGCACTGATATTCCACCGATGTCGGCGCAAGATCGCCAGCAGGCTCGACGCTGGGGGCTCGCTGCTCGCCACCTGGCTAGCCGGCTGGGCATGTGCGTTGCTCAGCAGTAGGTCGGCGGGGAGGCAGTCGAGATCGATGGCGCCGCCTTCGGCCAGCGCCGCCGCGTAGCGCAGGGCATTGATCAGTTGGCGGATATTGCCGGGCCAGGGTGCGTCTAGCAGGCATTGGCGGGCCTGGGCGGTGAGCTGCAGGCCCCTGGCTTCGAGTTGGCTGTCGAGCAGCTGCTGGATCAGTTGTGCACGGTCACTGCGCTCGCGCAGGGGCGGCAGGCTGAGGTTCATGCCGTTGAGGCGATAGAACAAGTCCTCACGGAAATGCTTGTCGCGCAGCATGCCTTGCAGATCCTGGTGGGTGGCGCAAATCACCTGAATATCCAGCGCCACCGGCGTTGGGGCACCGATAGGAGAGATCTCCCGCTCGGCCAGTACGCGCAGCAGACGGGTTTGCAGATGGGCCGGCATATCGCCGATCTCATCGAGAAACAGCGTGCCGCCATTGGCCAGTTCCAGCTTGCCCTTCATGCCTTTTTTCTCGGCACCGGTAAAACTACCGCCACGGTAGCCGAACAGTTCGCTCTCGATCAGGCTCTCAGGAATGGCCGCGCAGTTGAGCGCGACGAAGGGCCCGCCCTGGCGCGCACTGGCTTGGTGAATGGCGCGTGCAAAGGCCTCTTTGCCAGTGCCAGTCTCACCGGTAATGAGGATGGCGATATCTTTGTCGATCACCTTGCGCAAGCGGCGCACGGCTTGTTGTAGCGTTGGGTCGTCACCGGCCAGTCGCTCCAAGTCCGGATGACGGGGCCGCAGCGCCTTGGCCGGTGCGGGCGCCAGGCGGTGATGGCTGGAAGGGATGCGCAGGCCCACGTCCAGCAGCGCTTCGTCCTGCCGAGCGCGCAGGCGCAGGCTGCGGGCACCGCCATTGGTCAGGCTCAGTAACTCGTCGACGCCCATGGGCAGCAATTGGTCGATATGGCCGCCCAGCAGGTTCGGGCTATTGGCTCGGTCATGGGCCACAAAGGCTGCGTGATTGGCGCCGATCACCCGACCATTGTCGTCCAGCGCCAACAGTTGCTCATTGGCGAGGTCGGCAATCTCATCAATGGGCTTGAGCGAGAGGGTCAGTCGATCCCGGTAGCTCTGGCGAAAGTGTGCGTTCTCGATCAAGCGGGCATACAGGATCACCAGTTGCAGGGTCAGGTACTGGCTTTGCTTGGGCCCATCGCTGTTCAGGCAAGTCGCGTTCAAGCAACCCTGCAGCAGGCCCTGGGGGTTGAAGATCGGCGCAACGGAACAGCTCAAGCGGGCATTGGAGGTGAGGAAGTGCTCCTCGCGATGGATGATCAAGGGCTCGGCCGCTGCCAATGTGGTGCCGATGCCGTTGGTACCGGCGATGGACTCGTCCCAGCGTGCGCCGACCACCAAACCCGAGCGGACATACGGCGCATGCTGGTCTGGCAGACGGGCATCGAGGGTGATGCCCTGTTCGTCGCTGAGCAACACCGCGAAGCCTGCCGGTACCACGCGCCGAGCCAAGCCACTGACGCCCTGGCTGGCAATATCCAGATACTGCTGGTGTCGTTGTTGATGCTGGCGGATATCTTCAGCACAAAGAATGTCCAGGCGGGCGACCGAGGAGGGGTCGAGTCGATGTTTTATGACGCTGCGATACCAGGATTGGGCAATCACCCGGTCCGGACTGATTCGCCGCTCAGGGAAATGCTCGTTGACGAAGGCAGCGAGTTCGCTCGGGTGGGGCTGCGCGCTATGCCGAGTCATGGAAGGCTCCGTGTAGCGTGCCGCTTGCGAGGGCGGGCACGGCGTTCTTGTTATAGGTGCGACGAGCCACGGCCGTCAGGGCTTAAGATAGCCGCTGTTGGAGGAGGGCGCTATGCCGCGAGCGAAGTGAGCAAACTCATGGCTACCTGCGAGCTGCAACACACTTCATGAACGTTCTCTCCACGCTTGGACTATTGCTCCACAGGCCGGTTGATCTCAGGATTCAAGCTATTCCTCAAGGAGTCGAATCATGTTCGCCGGATTCCAAAAACAAAAACGTCATGTCAACGGCGTGGACATAAGCTTTCGCATGGGTGGCACGGGGCCGGGGCTCCTGCTCTTGCACGGACACCCTCAGACCCACGTTATCTGGCACAAGGTTGCCCCTCGGCTGGCGGAGCATTTCACCGTGGTCGCTGCCGACCTTCGTGGCTATGGCGACAGCAGCCGGCCCCCTGCCGATGCCGAGCACCGCAATTACTCCAAGCGAACGATGGCCATGGATAACATCGAACTGATGGGGTCCCTTGGCTTCGACCGCTTCAGCGTGCTGGCCCACGACCGGGGCGCACGCGTCGCTCATCGCTTGGCCTTGGACCATCCACACGCGGTGCAGCGCATGGCGCTGCTGGACATTGCGCCAACGCTGGCGATGTACGCGCAAACCGATGAGACCTTCGCGCGTGCGTACTGGCATTGGTTCTTTCTCATTCGACCGGCGCCGCTGCCCGAAAGCCTCATCGAGGCCAATCCCGAGCAGTACCTGCGCAGTGTGATGGGTAGCCGCAGCGCGGGCCTCACACCGTTTACCGAGGAGGCATTCGCCGAGTATCTGCGTTGCTTGCAACTGCCCGGTAGCGCCCGAGGCATTTGTGAAGATTACCGCGCAGCTGCAAGTCTTGATCTGGAGCACGACCGAGCTGATCTCACAGCCGGGCATCGTCTCGAAATGCCGCTGCTCGCCCTGTGGGGAGCCGAGGGCACAGTCGGCCGTTGCTTCGATCCCTTGAAGGAATGGCAAAAGGTCGCCACCAATGTTCGCGGCACAGCGCTGCCAGCCGGCCACTACCTCGCAGAGCAAGCGCCTGAACTTCTGCTCGAAGCCGTGCAGGACTTCTTCGCAGACCTGCTCTAACCCTGAATCGACAGGCATCGAATCGCAGGCACATCGTTGCCTGCGAGCGCCTGGTCTCGACCCGAAAAAGCTTGGGGATAATAACAATGACAATCAAAAAGCTGCTGGGAACACTCTATGTACAAGTCGTCATCGCCATCTGCCTGGGCATATTGATCGGCAATTACTGGCCGTCGCTTGGCGTCGACTTGAAGCCGTTGGGTGACGGCTTTATCAAGCTGATCAAGATGATCATCGGGCCAATTATCTTTTGCACCGTGGTCTCGGGAATCACCAGCATGCATGACGTCAAGCAGGTGGGCCGGGTCGGTGGCAAGGCACTGTTGTACTTTGAAGTGGTGTCTTCCATCGCGCTAGTGCTCGGGTTGCTCGCAGCGCATCTGATGCGCCCTGGCGCGGGCTTCAACATCGATGTCAAGACGCTCGACAGCTCGGCAATCGCCGGTTTTGTTGGCCAGGCCGAACATGGCGAAGGCATCGTTGGCTTTCTTCTGCATGTGATCCCTTCGACCTTTTTTGATGCGTTCTCCAAGGGCGAGATACTGCCGGTGTTATTTGTGTCGATCCTGTTCGGTGTTGGCCTGGTGATTGTCGGTGAAAAGGCGCGTCCACTCGCAGGCCTGGTAAACCAAGCCAGTGAGGTTTTCTTCCGGATCGTGGGCATGATCAGCCGTGTAGCTCCTATTGGGGCCTTTGGCGCCATTGCGTTCACTATCGGCAAGTATGGCCTGGGTTCATTGCTGCCTCTGCTCAAGTTAGTAGGGACCTTCTACGTCACCGGCCTGTTTTTTGTCGTCGTGGTTCTAGGCGGTATTGCACGTTACGCAGGCGTAAACATTTTCAAGCTCCTCAGCTATATCAAGGCCGAGCTGATGATCGTGCTGGGAACCAGTTCCTCGGAGTCGGCCTTGCCGCAACTGATCCAGAAGCTGGAAAGCTTGGGGGCCTCGAAGGGGGTCGTGGGTATCGTGGTACCGACCGGCTACACCTTCAACCTGGACGGCACCAATATTTATATGACGTTGGCCGTGCTGTTTTTGGCCCAAGCCACCAATATCGAATTGACACTTGAGCAACAGTTCACCCTGCTGGCCGTGGCGATGCTGACGTCCAAAGGGGCAGGTGCGGTGGTCGGCGCGGGCTTTGTAGCTTTAGCTGCCAGCCTGGCTGTGGTGCCCACGGTGCCCGTGGCGGCGATGGTGTTGATTTTGGGCGTGGACCGTTTCATGGCTGAGTGCCGCTCGTTGACCAACATCATCGGCAATGCCGTGGCAACCCTGGTAGTGGCCGCCTGGGAAGGCCAGCTAGACCGCACCCAGCTGGCGCCAGTTGCAATAAAGAGTGGAAAGCAGTCGATGATCGGTCGGCCGAAGCCAGCGGCAGCAGAGTGACAATCATGAGCGGACGGTGGATAGGGCCCGTTCATGCAGTGTTATCCTGACTGACCACACACCGACCTCTTTCGCTAATGATCAACATCAAAGGTTCGACGCCTCTTCCCGAAGATCTACGAGTGTTCCTCACGGTGATTCGCAAGTCCGGTTTTGCCACCGCCGCCGATGATCTGGGATTGTCGGCAGCCTATGTGAGCAAGCGCATCCAGATTCTCGAAAGCACGCTGGGCACTCGCCTGCTGCATCGCACTAGCCGCCGAGTGACCTTGACCGAAGACGGTGAGCGTGTGAGAGCTTGGGCAATACGTATCCTGGAAGATTTCCAGCACATGGCCGACGAGTTGGTTGATGCCCATGAAATCCCCCGCGGTCGATTACACATGTGCAGCAGCTTCGGTTTCGGTCGAAACCATGTGGCCCCGGCGCTTTCAATGCTCGCCGAGCGCTATCCCGAGTTGGAAATACGCTTGGACCTGTTTGATCGTGTGGTGGACATCGTTAGCGAAGGGTTCGACCTGGAAATCCGCGTGGGTGATGATATTCCCAAGCAGCACATCGGCCGCCAGTTGGTCCGTAACCGACGCATATTATGCGCGGCGCCAAGCTACCTTGAGCGCCGGGGGATTCCCCAGCAGCTCAGCGACCTGGAACTGCACGACTGCCTGGTCCTCAAGGAGCGCGACAATGCCTTTGGCTTATGGGTGCTGGAACACGAAGGCGCTCAGCGAAGTGTCAAAGTGAAAGGCCCTCTTTCATCTAACAGTGGGGAAATCGTCCTGCAATGGGCGCTGGACGGTCGGGGCATATTGCTACGCTCGATGTGGGATGCGAAGCCCCTGCTGGAACAGGGAAAACTGGTGCAGCTGTTGCCCGACTACCATCAGAATGCCAATGTCTGGGCCGTCTATCCCACGCGGCTGGCCCATTCCGCCAAGCTGCGAGCGTGCGTCGAGTTTCTTCAGAAGTATTTCATGGCGCTGTCGCTCTGAGGTTGGCCGTTGGGGCAACTTTGAAAGGTTCGTTCCACTGAAACAATCGCAGTTGTGCATCCCTGGTGTCGGTGATTCAGCCGATGTCGACATTCATGGCGATGTCCCAGCTGCCGGCGCCGTTCTTAGCCAGGCCGATCATCATCAGACCGAGCCACTCGAGCGTCTGGGCCATCTGCAGGCCGCCGACATCCAACGGACGCAGCCCGATACTTTCGAGCAGGGTCGAGACACGCGCCTTGGCGTTCGCATCATCCGCCGCGATGAACGCGTCGAGGCGTTCATCCTTGGCAAGTACATGGCCGAAGAGGGTGTTGAAGGCCTTGACGACATGCGCGCTGGCCGGTGTGCTCTTGGCGATCTCCTGCGCGCCGGAACTGCCGTGGGGGGTAACGAGGCCCGAGAGGTCGGGAGCGACCGGGTTGGTGATATCGATGATCACCTTACCGTCGAGGGCTTTCCCAAAGTCGGCCAGTACCGGCACCGCATTGGCGTACGGCACGGCGAGAATGACGATGTCGCCTCCCGGAGCGGCGCCGTAAGTTCCTGTGATCGCGCCGGATGCGAGTTTGTCGGCAAGTGCCTGTGCCTTGGCGGGATCACGGCTGACCACCTCGACGGTGTGTCCGGCCTTGGCAATACGGCCGGCGATCGCCGTGGCCATGCCTCCCGAACCGATGATGCTGATAGTGCTCATGTGCAGTCTCCGTTCTGAAATCAGGTATTTTTTCGGTCTTTTCTGGACGGGTTAAGCCGTCGCGATTTGCTCATCCGTCGGGCGCAGTGCGATCCGACGGTGGGCCGTCACCCCATCAGTCGGCCGGGAAGTAATGACCGTTATCAAGGTCGGCGAAGAGTCCGGGCTGGGTCGGTTCCCAGCCAAGAACCCAGCGCGTGATGACGTTCGATGTCGGGGTATCCAGCGTGACCAGATTCGCAAGGAAGCCGAAATAGCCAGGCAGCATCAGCACGTCCGCGGGGATCGGCACAGCCGGCAGATTTAACCGGCTTGCAATGGCTTCGGCGATCTGGCGGTACGGGATAGCCACGTCGGCGATTGCATGCCAGCTTCTGCCAGCCGCGCCTTTTTCCAGCGCCAGGCGAAACACGGTGGCGAGGTCACGGGCATGCACGGCCCCCCAACGGTTGGCACCGTCTCCGGGATAGCCGACGACACCTTTTTCCTTGGCCAGCCCGATCAATAGCGGCAGGAAACCGGTGTTATCGGTGGGGCTGTGCATGATCTCAGGGATCCGCACGATCGAAGAGCGTATGTCCTTCCCGGCGAGACCGATCACCGTGGTTTCCACGATGTTCCGAACCCGCAGGGTGTTTTTGTACGGATCGCCACCAGGAAGGGGAGGATCCTCCTCGGTGGCCGGCCGGCCCAGGCCCTCCCATCCGGGCGAGCCGACGCTTCCAGACACGACCAACGGCTTTGCGCTCCCGGCCAGTGCTTCGCCATAGGCGAGCATGATCTCAAGCTCCGCGGCCGCAACGGCGTTGATCCCACCGGTTGGAATCAGGTCCTGCCGATGCGCCAGATGAATGACGCCGTCCGAGGCTGCGGCCGCTTCCTTGAGCCCGTCGAGATCCTCGAGATTGCCGCGACGCACCTTGGCGCCGAGCGCAGAAGCCTGCGCCGCGGCCCTGTCGGACCGAGCCAGGGCAGTGACCTCATGGCCGGCGGCGATAAGATCGGAAATGACGTACGGACCGGAATGGCCGGTGCCGCCGGTAACGAAAACATGCATATGCGTGCTCCTCGTGAGTGATGGGGTACGGGAAAAGGTGCTAATTGAATGTGCCAGGCGCATTTGCGGTCCAGCGCGCCGCCGTCAGCTCAAGTCAGTCGGTGCAAAGTAATGGCCGTTGTCGAGGTCCTCGATCAGACCAGGTTGAACGGGGTCCCAGCCAAGAGCCTGGCGTGTGATGGCGTTCGACGCGGGGAGGTCTAGCGTGGCCACTGCCGCCAGGAACCCAAAGTAGCCCGGCAGCATCAGTTCGTCCGCAGGGATGCTCACGGCGGGTATTTCCAGGCGAGCGGCTATAGCCTCGGCGATCTCGCGGAACGGGATTGCCTCTTCGCCGATCGCGTGCCAGGTTTTACCTGCGGCTCCCTTCTCGAGGGCCAGGCGGATCAGAGAGGCAAGATCGCGGACATGCACGGCGGGCCACCGGTTCTTGCCGTCTCCCGGATAGCCTGCGAAACCCTTTGTTTTCGCGAGCATGATCAGCTGCAGGCGACCAGTTGCACTGTGTAAGAGAGTTGGAATCCGCACGACCGACGATCTGATCCCTCGCTCGGCGAGGCCCACGACAGTGGTTTCCACGATATTGCGGGCAAGCAGAGTGCCTGAATCGTTCGGGCCGCCAGGTAGCGCGGGGTCATCCTCGGTCGCCGGACGGCCCAGACTGACCGATGCGCCGATAGGCGCCGCTCTGCCCGCGTTCATGGGCGTGCCGATACTGCCTGCAACGACCAGTGGCTTATCCGAGCCCGCCAGCGCCTCGCCGAACGCAAGGACGGTCGCGAGTTCCGATTCGGCCAAGGCGGCGATCCCGCCAGAGGGAAGCAGTTCGGCCCTGTATCCGAGGTGGATGACACCGTCGGACTCGACCGCCGCCGCCTTGAGCCCTTCAAGGTCGGTAAGATTTCCACGACGCACCTTGGCACCGAGCGCGGATGCCGCTGCCGCGGACGCGTCTGACCTTGCCAGAGCGACGACCTCGTGGCCGGCTGCGATGAGATCGGGGATGACATAGGAACCGACGTGGCCGGTGCCTCCAGTGACGAAAACGAGCATGTTATTGGCCCTTCTGAGCAGTGTGATACGAGACGTGCTGGTGCGTGTGCGGTCAGCCAAGAAGGCTGACGCCGATCGCGAAATGAGTGCTTTTGACCGAGTGGGTCACGAGGCCCAGCGACAGCAGGCAGAGGTGCTCCAGCGTTCGTGCCATGAGCAAGGGACCGGTATCCATAGGGCGCAGTGCGAGGCTCTCGATGAACGCAGAAACGCGTGCTTTCGCCTGCGGGTCGTTCCCGGCGATGAACATGTCCGGCTTACCTTCGACAGAACCGGCAGCCAGGACGTGGGAGAACTGGGTGTTGAAGGCCTTGATGACTTCGGCGTCGGCAGGGGCGGCTTTGGCGATCTCCTGTGCGCCGAAACTGTCCCCAGGAGTCACAAAGCTTTTGAAGTCGGGGGCGACGGGGTTGGTGATGTCGACAAGCAGCTTTCCTGCCAATGCTTCACCGTATTGCTTCACCACGTCGAGAACGGCGGAGTAGGGAACCGCCAGGATGACCATATCCCCAGCTGGGGCGGCACCGAACGTTTCTGTCCTAGCGCGGGTCCCGATCTGCTCGGCCAGCGCCCGAGCCTTGGTGGCGTCACGACTCATCACCTCGACGGTGTGCCCGGCCCCGGCGGCAAGACCGCCAATCGTTGCGGCCATGTCACCGGAACCGATAATGCTGATAGTGCTCATGCGCAGTTTCCTTGCAGGTATGGGATTGATCATTCCAAAGCTGCTGGTGCGATCCGCCGACCGCATTCAACGTAGGATCCATGCTGGTTTATTCACTTTTAAAAAGCAAGTGAATCAATCGAATTTTACTTGCGGCCTGCAAGCGATGTTAAGATCCCGTCATGAAGACAACTCTGAAAGAAGACTTTCGCTCCCATTGCGCGGTGAACTACGGCGTGGAGATTTTCGGCGACCGGTGGTCGCTCTTGATCATTCGCGACATCGTTTTTGTTGGAAAGAAGACGTATGGCGATTTCCTAAAATCGGAAGAGGGCATCGCGACCAATGTCCTTGCTTCTCGACTTGCCTTTCTTGAGGAGCAAGGCGTTCTCTCGAAGGCGCCCAACCCAAACGACAGGCGCAAGGACTTCTACACGTTGACCGAGAAGGGCCTGGACCTCATCCCAATTGTGATCAGCATTGTGCTCTGGAGCGCGAAGCATGATGCGAAGTCGTACGTGCGGCGTCGCGAGGACTTTGTTGCTCGATTGAGTCAAAACCCCATGCAGGTGAGCGAGGAGGTGAAAGCGCTGGTCCGCAATGGTGGATGTATCTTTCCCGAGGTTAAGGAATGAACCAGAAGGCAGGCAAAACGAGGGGCTTTGCGTGTCCAGTACGAAGCTTGCTGCTTCCACCGTCTCTGGGTCAGGCCGAGGAGGGCGGCTTTGCTGGCGCAGTAGGTGCGAGTCCTTCAGCTTTACAATCATTTCGCATTTTTTAAGCGGACCAGCAGCGCCTGAATAGCCGGAATGATCGCAAACACCATTGCAAGCACGACGATCGGCACGACCACCAGGTGTCGCTGCCAAATTGGCCAGTGGGCGGCCGCCGCCTGCATCAGGTAACTCAACGCTGTCACCAGCGGATAGACAGCGATGAACACCAACACCGCGAACGTCAGGCGGCCAGATTGATACGGTCGTGCCATGAAAACTCCAGAGAGCTGATTCGAATCAAAGAGGATTAATACGCTGCGCTAGGACGAGCCCTGAAGCGTGCGTACCAAGCGTCGAGACGGGGATGTTCATTACCCAACGGCAGGTCGAACCGCTCACGGGCGGTCTGGAAAATGGTGAACGTCGTACAGTCCGCGATCGTTGGCTCCGGACCGGCGAGAAAAGACTGGTCGCCGATCTCATTTTCCAGCACATCGAGCAGTTCCGTCACATAACGATGCATGCGCTCAGCCGTCTCCGGGGAGGGCGCGCGCTCCTTTGCGGGGAAGGCGCCAGTCCATCAGGGAGCACCGGCCCCTTATCATCGAAGCGCGGCGTGCCTTCGATGAAGCAAAAAAGGCGGGCGAAGCAGACCCTGCCTGAAAAATGGTTTTCAGGAACACATCGATCTACGGGGATAGCGCCTTTTTGGCCAGGGTATGTCAAAACCCAGGTTAGCCGTTTTCAATCCCAGTTCATCCTGGGAGTAGAAACTCAGTACGCTAGGCGCCTAATACCGCGATAAGGTGGGCTACCAGTGCCCGCACCTTGGCCGAAGGCTTGGGGCCCGACGGAAATACGGCAAATGCCTTCAACGGCTCCAGCTCATAGTCGGGCAGCAGTTGAACGAGGCTGCCGTCGTGTAGTCCTTGTGCTGACATGATAGTGGTCACATTGGCGATACCCAGACCGGCCGTTGCAGCCGCCAGAATGCCTGGCGCTGCATCGATCTTGACCCTTCCACGCAACGTCACGACTTGCTCCGTGCCAGCCTTGAACAGTTTCAATGCGCTTTTCTCTGGAAAGCTTTGTTCGTGGAGAAGTGCGTCGTGAGACGCCAGTTCTTCAGGCACTTTCGGCACCCCTTTCCTGGCGAGGTATTCAGGCGACGCCACCAACATTCGCGCCACTGACGCAATTTGCCGGGCTCCGAACGTGGAGTCTTCAAGCGTGCCCATCCGGATCGCCATGTCTACTCCAGCCGCCACCAGGTTCTGGCGCTCATCTCGCATGGTGATTTCGACTCGCAGATCAGGGTAACGCTCGAGAAACCCGGGCAAGGCGGGAATGACCGCCAGGGTGCCGTACACAATGGGTACCGTAAGGCGGAGGGTGCCACGCAGGGAATCAATTCCTCGCGCCGCATCTTCAGCGTCCTCCAAGTCCGCGGCCGCTTGGCGAGCCCGCTCCAGAAATTCCGCGCCTGCTTCCGTGAGTGCCACGTTGCGCGTCGTGCGCAGCAAGAGCTTCACGCCCAGACGGTTTTCCAATCCGGTGACGATGCGGGAGGTCGACGGCTGTGAAAGACCAAGTTCCTGGGCCGCACGGGAGAAGCTTCCCGACTCCGCTACCCGGGTGAAAACTTCGACTTCCATCCAACGATCAGTCATTCGTATTCCAAATAAGTGTTCTGCCGAACGACAGTATAATTTTATCTGGTGAAAAGATTTAGCCTGTTCTCGTCACTTACCAGAACCGATATGTGAGGAAACAATGTCCATCAAAATCTACGGCGATCCAGGCTCGGGTAGCCTTCGTCGCGTCACCGCTGCGGCAGCAATCATGGGCGTCGATGTCGAACGTATGCATGTCGACCTGTTCAAGGGTGAAAGCCATACCCCTGAGTTTCTGACGTTGAATCCGCACGGGCTCACACCCGTACTCCAGGACGGCGATGCCGTCATATGGGAAGCGTCAGCCATCAACCTGTACCTTGCCGAGAAAGCAGACTCCAACCTGCTTGGACGGACTCAGGCAGAGAAGCGGGAGGTCCTGCAATGGATGTTCTGGTCGGGTGAGCAATGGCGGATATTTTCCACGCTTCTCTTCAATGAATGGGCGGGGGCGACCTTCATGGGCAAGCCAAAGAGCGACGCGATCGTCCAGTTGGCAATGACCAGTATTCGCAACGCCGCACAAGTGCTGGAATCACATCTGGCGACCCGAACATTCATGGTCGGTGACGCGTTGACCCTGGCAGACATTGATATTGCAGCACCGTTTTCGCAGTACCGACGCACTGGCGCGCCGTTCGAAGAATTCCCGAATCTGGTCGCTTGGCAGCAGCGTCTGCTCGAGACCGTGCCCGCCTGGGAGGCGACTCGTGGTGAAGTGGAAAAGCGGATGGCTGGAGTCCTAGGCGCCGTAAGCTGACCGGCTGAAGGCCCCCAAACCACAATCATGATGGTCTGCTATGGCGCGTAGCCGTAACGACCATCACACGAGCGCATCTGCAATCGCTCTGGAACGCCAGGCCAAAATCACCGCTGCGCCCAGCGCCGCGCCAATTGCGTTGCCGAGGTTGATGATCGCCTGTTTCGTCGTCATGCGTTACGTCAAGAATCCCAAATCCTGACCGGCCACATCACCATGCTTCGGCAATTCCACCCGAACACAAAGAGCAATCATCAGAGCCGCCAGCAGCATCACTGCGCCTGCGACGATGAAGACACCCTCTACACCGCCAAAGCCGAAGACCAACCCACCGAGTGCGGCTCCCGCGGCAATGGACGACTGCACTGCGGCGACGACCATCCCGCCCGCGGTTTCGGCTTGATCCGGAACCGCACGTGCCACCCAATTTGACCAGGCAACCGGCACCCCGCCGAAAGCCAGGCCCCAGAGAGCGACTGCTAGTGCCAGTTCCGGCGCCTGGAGCGGAAGCGAGATCATCGCAAACGCCGCCACGGCTACCAAGGCAGGCATAAGGATCAATGTCAGGCGCAAGCTACGCTCCATCAGCCAACCCGCCACGAGTGTGCCGACGAAATTGGCGACGCCAAAGCCCAATAGCATTAAAGCCAGGCCATCGGTGTCGATGCGCACGACGCTTTCAAGTGCGGGACGGATGTAGGTGAACAGTGCGTATTGACCTGTGTGCGCGAGCACGCATCCGAACATGCCGATAGCAATGCCAGGCCGGCGGAGCAGTTCCAGCACGGAGGCTGTGCGTGCCAATTTCCGAGGCGTCATGCGGGGTAGGGTGAACCATTGGAAGATCAACGTCAGCACGCCCACCGCGGCTGCCGCATAAAAGGCACTGCGCCAGCCGAAGAGACCGCCCAAGTAGCTGCCCAGCGGAACGGAGACCACGGTTCCCACGGCGATGCCGCTAAAGATGATGGACAGCGCGCGCGGCACAAATTTCGCCGGTACCAGCCGCATGGCCACGGCTGCCGCCATGCTCCAGAACCCACCCAACGCAACGCCTAGAAGCACGCGCATCAACAACAGAACCGTCAGACTCGATGACAGAGCAACCAGCAGGTTGGATGCAATCATGAGCGCGGAGAAACCTAGCAAGACGGTGCGGCGGTCAAGCTTGCGGGTAAGACCTGGCACCAAGAGTCCGGCAAACAATGCAACCACGGCGGTGACGGTCACGGCCTGGCCGGCCATCGCTTCGGACGCACTCAAGTCCGAGGCCATCGGTGTTAGCAAACTCGCCGGAAGGTACTCAGCCGTCAGTAGCCCAAAGACACCCATTGCCAAAGAGAAAACCGCTGTCCAAGCCGGGGATGCCGGCTCTACCCCGGCAACGCTGTCAGGTGCAGCATCAAGCACATTGCTACTCATCTCAAGAATCCTTGGGAAGTGATCGTGACCCGCAGTCTAGAGTTGAGATTCAGGATGATCTATGATGCAAAGTCCTAGTGTTTTGATCGAAACGCCTAATATGACTGAGGCAGGACAATTTGCGCTGTCGTCTGAGCTGATTAGCGAACTGCTGACAGGGATGCGGCTGCGTGGCGTTCAGTACCGCCGTGTGCAAACGGGTCCGAGCTTTGGCTTGGGTTTTGAACACAAATCAGCGCATGCCTACTTTCATTATCTGGCGGTGGGTACGGCCATCCTGCGTACCGGAGAGGGCGCGATCCATCACCTATCGGCAGGTGACGCGGTATTGGTGCCGCAAGGTCATGGGCACCAATTGCTATCAGCGCTGGATGCCACGGTCCAGCATATCGATCAGCTTGATGCGGCCCCTTTAGGCGAGGCCGTCAGTGGTGTGAACACCTGTCCGAGCACACTTTCCACGCCCAGTGCGATCCTGTTCTATGGCTGCATGGAGTTCGATCTTGGCGGCATGCGGGCGTTGGGCAAGTTGATGCCCGATGTCATGGTGGCGGACACCGGCGGGCAAAATTATCCAGGATTGGGATCGATACTTGATTCAATCAAGCGTGAGATCTGCGCCGGACGTATCGGGTATGCCGGGATCATGGCTCGGCTCGCGGAGGTCGCTGCATCCTTGTTCGTACGGGGTTGGGTCGAGTGTGGCTCCGAAAGCGCGCAAGGTCTCATGGCGGCGCTGCGAGACCCCCGGCTGGCACGCTCTATCCTCGCCCTGCATCGCCAACCCGGGCGCGAGTGGACGGTGGCCGAGCTGGCAGCCGAATCCCACGTATCCCGCTCGGTGTTCGCGCAGCGTTTTCAAGCCACCATTGGCGTGCCTCCATTGCGATACGCCACCGAGTTGCGGATGCGGATCGCCAGCCAATGGCTGACGCAGGACAACCTGTCGATCGATGCCGTCGCACAACGCTTGGGCTATACCTCACAAGCGGCGTTCAGCCGCGCATTCAAGCGCGTCAATGGCCAGCCACCAGGGGCCAGCAGACAGTCACGCCGAAGCAGCGAACCCGTGCAATGAGGGGCGCTAGAACCTGTCGTCATTCAAATGTGTCTGGAAACGAGTGGCTGTTCACCGCAAGGCCCATGAATTCCCCAAAGCCCATGGCCCGATAGCGGCGTTGACCATTGTCATCAGCTCATTGCCTTAATGCGGTATTGCGCAAATAGCGTGCTGGTGAGTTGCCCAAGGTCTTGCGAAACATGGTGATGAAGGAGCTGACCGACTCGTAGCCGAGCGCCTCTGCCGTCCTCTGCACCGAGTGCCCCTCGGCCAGGCTTTGCAACGCGACGATGATCTGCCATTGCTTGCGCCATTGACCGAAGGTAAGCCCGGTTTCGCTTTTTATCAGGCGGGCCAGCGAGCGTTCGCTCATGGCCACCTGCCGTGCCCAACTTGCCATGGTGGCGCGGTTGGAGGGCTCTTGCGCCAGCGCCCGGGCGATGGTGCGAAGCTGGTTCGAGGCAGGCAACGGCAGGTAAAGCTGTTCCGTGGGCGCGAGTTCAAGTTCTTCGAGCAGCACGTTGGCCAGCCGTGCAGTGCGCGAATTGGCTGGGTAATCCTGGGCCTGGCCACTCAGGTGAAGGATGAGTGCCAGGATCAGTGGCGATAGGGCCAGGGTACAGCAGCGATCCGGCAGCGACGCGGCGCCGGGCTCCACGAACAAGAAACAGACTTGCCCGTTGGCAGTGACGCGGTTGCTATGGGCGACGCCCCCCGGAATCCAGACGCCGAACCCTGACGGCACCATCCAGACGCCATCTTCCACCGTACACACAATGCCTCCGCAACAAGCCACGACCAGTTGCCCTTTGCGGTGTTTGTGTTCGGCGGACTCACTGTCGTTGCGCTGGGTTTCCAGCATCAGCGCTACGGCAGGTTGCGGCAGGTTGTCGTACTCGAATTGATCAACGTGGAAACGGTGGATTTCGGCCATGGAATGTCGTCGGCGTTTGTCTGAATTTGATTATATTTTGGCAGTGTACTCAATATCGGCAGCGGTGGTAGTCCCTTAGCATCATCACCAAGCCCCCTTCAGTACGCGGGCGAATGCTAGAACTTCCAAATCCCGGTGCTTGCCATGCTCAGCGAAATCTCGATTGCCAACCTCTATTTTCCCCCCTTGTTGATCTACTTGGCTGCATCGGCCCTGGTCTACAGATTGATTGAACGCCTGACCCGTCGCTGGCTGGACGGGACGTGGCACCCGGCGCTGGCGCGCTTTTTTGTCTCGCTTATCGTCGTGTCGACGATGGTCGTCCATTGCTAAGTGAGGCTGGCCATGTCTGTCGTCAAAATCCTCAAACTTGCCTTTACCCTGGGACTTGGCTTGCTGGCGTTGGTGTTCTGCCTGCAACTCTGGCGTGCGTATGTCCTGGCGCCCTGGACGCGGGACGGCCGGGTGAGCGCCCAGGTCATCCGTATTGCACCGGAGGTGTCCGGCCAGATCGATCAGTTATTGGCCGGCGACAACCAATGGGTGGCTAAGGGCGACTTGCTGTATCGCATCGATGCGCGTGCTTATCGACTGACGCAGCAGCAGCGTGCGGCGGAGTTTGCAGAGGCGCGCAGTGTGTTCGAGCAGCGCAGTGCGCAATTCAAGCGACGAGCCCAGTTGGCTGGCGCCATCGCCCGGGAAGAGATCGACAACGCAGCGCGTGACTTGGCGGTGGCCCAAGCGCGCCTGGATGCGGCAGGAAGCCAATTAGCCCACGCCCAACTCGACTTGGACCGCACGGCTATTCGTTCGCCGGTGGACGGCTACGTCACTCAACTACGCCTGCAAGTGGGTGACTACGCGCAGGCTGGCAATACCAATCTATTCGTGGTCGATGCTCATAGCTTCTGGATCACGGGCTATTTCGAGGAGACCAAGCTGCCGAGTGTGCGCATCGGCGCGCCGGTGTCGATCAAGCTGATGGGGTTTGCCCCGCTACTGGAGGGACATGTCGCAAGCATGGGCAGGGGGATTGCCGATGCCAATGAGTTGCGCGACGACAACGGTTTGCCTCGGGTGAGCCCGACCTTCAGTTGGATTCGGTTGGCACAGCGTGTACCCGTGCGCATCGAGTTGGACAGGGTACCGGATGGGGTGGAGTTGGCGGCGGGCATGACCGCCAGTGTCGAAGTGACGCAGTCGAACGCCGCCCCGCGCTGGCGACTCACCCAATGGCTACAGGCGTTCATGTGATGACTCCTCTGGCGACACGCTTTTTCGCGGCGATCCCCTGGCCCTGGACGCCCGCCACTCTCTCCTACGTGCTGCGCAGTATCCTGGCGGCGGGCCTGGCGCTGTGGCTCGGCTTCCAATTGCATCTGGATTCGCCGTTTTCGGGGGCGTCCACCGTGCTGCTGCTGGTGCAGCCGATCCAAGGGGCGGTTCTGGGTAAGGGCTTCTACCGCATGCTCGGTACCTTGGTCGGCATGGGTGCGGCCTTCGTGCTGACAGGGTTGTTCGCTCAGCAGATGGTGTTGTTCATAGTGGGCATCGGTATGTGGCTGGGCTTGTGCGTAGGCGCGATGAGCGTCCTGCGCCATTACCAAGCCACGGCGGCAGTGGTGGCGGGCTATACGGTGTGCCTGGCGTTGGGTCCTGCCATCGTTGCGCCCGAACAAGGGTTCGACCACATCATCACCCGAGGCACGGCGGTGGCGCTCGGGGTACTTAGCTTGAGCCTGGTGGTCACGCTGTTCAGTGCCAAGACCATGGAACAGAAGGTTCGAAGCTCGCTGGTGGACGTCTGGGGCCGCAGTGCTCGGCTGCTCGCCGCGAGACTGTCTGGCGAGCAGCCCGTGGCGCTGGCGACGCTGCGTCATCAGCTCGCTATGGATATCGGCAAGGTGGACGACCAACTGGGACTCGCCCGGGGGGAGTCGTCACTGATTCGCTCCCGGCAACTGGCGATTCAGGCAGGCCTGGCACATTTGCAGTCCGCTGTGCTCGATGTGCATGGCGACGACTCAGACCCTGGAATAGACCCCACGTTACTCGCTCAAATAAGCACGGCGTTGCGGCAACTGAATGAACGGATGGTCGACGCCCGCTGCGACTTCCTTGCCGCTGCCGATACGATCGGGCAACTCCATAGCCTGGTGGACGATCTCGCTGACTCGAACCCGTGCTCGCGGTTGTCCAGCGAACGGTTGGACGAGCAACTGAAGGACCTGGGCGAGGCCTTGCTGAACTTCTCCAGCCTCGATCACGCTCGCCGGGAGCAGGTGCGCGCCGTGGGGTATCACCGCAATTTCGGCGATGCGGCGCGCAACGGCATCCGGGCGCTGCTGGCCACTTTGGCGGCAGGTGCGGTCTGGTATCTCAGCGGTTGGGATCAAGGGCCGGCGCTGTTGGCGGTCATGGGCCCGTGTTGCACATTGGTGGCGATGGCTCCCGCGCCTGCCCAAGGCATTGCCAGCTTCATACGGGGAACGCTCTACGCCATTCTGGCGGCAGCGCTGTGCAAATTCCTGCTGATGCCCCAGATCAACGGTTTCCCTCTGTTATTCCTGCTGCTGGCTACGTTCTGGTCGTTCGGGATCCATGCAACGAGCCAACCTCGCCACGCCCTGCAAGGTATTGCCTACCTGATCGGGTTCAATACATTGGTGAGCACTGGCGGTACCGCCTTATACGATTTCGTCGATTTCGCGAACCAGGCGCTGGCTTGGATCGTTGCGATGCTTATCTGCCTGTTGGCGTTCCAGATATTGCCGAAAGATCGAGCGAAACATATTCAGGCTCTGAAACTTTCATTGCACAAGAACACACTCCGGCTACTTCGCCACGCAAGCAATATCGATCACCCCAAATGGCAAGCGAAACAACAACACCGGCTAGTTGCGTTGAAGGGTTTGCTTGGCGCCGATCACCCGCATGCTTACCAGGCAGGCTACTTGTCGCTGCAGCTGAGTAAGCAATTGAACCGGCTACAGCGTAAAGCCAGCTGTATTGATCCTGAATCTCCGATTGCCCGATGCGCGCAAACCGGAGCCCGGCGGATTGCTCGGTACGCCCATGCCCCAGCGATCAGCGCCGCCCAGGCACGGCGCACCTCTAAGTCGATGAGCAGGTTAGGGGCTCATCATTTATCGATCTCTTATCAAGACTTGGCTCGGCTGTTGGAGCAATACGCGAACATCGCGCGTCCCCCTGGCTGAGTCAGTAACCCCGCAGTAACCGCTTGGCGCCGTAGAGGGAGCCGTAGGCTTCTTCACGCCAAATATTCGAGTTCAACTAACTAAGGTGATAGGCAATGAAAAAATTGACGCGTGTCCTGACGGCTACATGGATAGTCTGCGCATCATTCTGCGCACTGGCTTCTGACGGCTCTGATGCACTGAATCGCCGGCATGAGGCAGACAGCAACGAGCAGCAGCACAACGAAAAACAGGGCCCTCGACAGGACGGTGCTGCCAAGCGCCACGACTCGAGTACTCAGCACGCCGAGGTGCCTTAGTATCGTTGATCACTCAGTCTTGGGGGGAAATCCATATGTGCACCGGGTAGATTTTGGCTGAAGGGAAGGTCCAGACGGATTGCATGCGTGAAGCCTTGTTTTAAACGCTCAGCTCCAGCGCGGCGCTTTGGCAGGGATGAGCCGTTCAGCCAGCAGGATCGCGCCCGCCAGCAACATCATCGGAATGTGCCAGGACCCGCTGACAAGCGGCACGAGCATCCAGGCCCAGCACGAAACGATACAAAAGAGGCCGTGCACCAGGCCACGGATCAGGCAATCCCTGTCGGCAGCCCAGCCGAACAGGCTTAGTTGCCCCATTCGGTGGCCACGGTCGAGGGCTGCGCGGTGCCACGGGCTCGCGCTCCACAGCATTGCAACCAGCAGCGCCACGGCCAGGGTATTTTCTGCGGCAGCCATCTGTAGCAACAGCGCCAGGGCGATCAGGAGCGGGCCGGCGGCCATCCACATGGCAGCGTAACCGAGCAGGAACCCGACTGACGCTTGTATTCGCCTGCTTGGCAGGCTGGAGCGCCAGACGTGCGTGAGTGGCGTCGCCAGGAGGGGCGGCATCATGGCCAGGAGCATCAAGGCCCAACCGGCCAGGATTCGCTGGGGTGGGTTGAGTGCCAGCTCCGCTTGCAGGGCGGCAGGCCAACTCGTAAAAATCGACAGCCCATTTGCAGTGACGCAAAACGCAGGTCCGTTGGTGTTGATGTCGTTGTAGACGGACAAGGCCAAGCCGAGTCCCGCCATTGCCAAAAGCACCGGCCAGGGGTCGCAGGTAAACTGGCGTAGAGCAGAGCCTGGCCGCATAAGGTCGTTCTCGACACTGATGTCTATCTGGCGTTCGTCAGCGACTGGAGCCGGACTTCAACGCTTGAAGTCCGGCACCGTCGGTCCAGGTTGCTACTGAGTCTGCAGCAACAGATGCACATCGATAACGGGGTCGCCCATCAGCTTCTGCGGGAATCGATCGCCGACAAAGTCCTTGTTTACCGGCTCCACCCAGACGCTCAGCTTGCCGCCCAACACGGCCGCCATGGGTAATTCGAAATCGAATTGGGTCATGGCGTTGGCCACGCAATTGGCGCAGCTTTGTGTCTCCACCGGTTGAAACAATGCTCTGGAGGCGATGGTCTTCGCGTCCTTCTGCAAGTGCACCGAGAAACTACCGGGGATTTTGAGGCGATTGATACCGCTGACCCGCACATTGACTCGATCGGCTTCGACCGTGAAGTGTTTGGATGCGGCGAGCGTACGCTGGGTCTTCGGCATGAAATCGACGTCCGAGCTTGTCGCTGCGGGTGCATAGTCGATGCCGAGCTGACTGACCGAGTCGATGATCGCAACCGTGTTCAGTTCTGGTGGGGAACTGGTGAAGGGGTTCAGGGTTTGCAGCGCCGCATCGTTGAAGATCTGATAACTGACCGGGTCGATGACTTCGCTGATGGTGGTGAGCAGTCCATGCAGATCGGTGGCCAGCATCTTTTTCTGCCATTCCCAGAACAGCCTGTCCCAGTTGCAATGGAAGAACCAGAACACCGGGTCGAACGCCGCCACTTCCTGGTTCTGCATGGTTGGGCCGATGGAGTTGTGACCGCTGTCGTGGGCGGCAATGATGGTGTTGTGGGCGGCACCGGACCAATAGCCGTGGAAATCTTCCCAGTCGGTTTTGCTCATGGCTCGGTTCACGTCATCGGTCACCCCGTAGGTCAGCAGCTTCTGGGCAATCGTGTCGTAGTCAAAACGTGTGGTGACGTAGCCTTCGGGATAATCGGAACTGGCGGCTTGCTGCAGTGTGTATTGATCGAAGGGCGGGCTTTTAAGCACGTCGGGGAAGGGCGTGGTGATATCCCAGTAGGGCAGGGTCACGTTCGCACAGCCGGGGACCGATCTCAGCGCGTTCTCGAAGCTGACCAGATAGGCGCGGTGCCAAGGGTTATAGCCCGGGACATGGTGCATGCAATAGGTATTGGGCACCGGAAACCAGTGATAACCGGCCTGTGTGAAGTAGCTGTTGGGGTCGGCGGGGGCCATGGCCATAATGCCGGCAAACGCCTGTTTGAGCAGGCCGAGCTCGGCGCTGGACAGCGTGGTGATGTCCTTGCGGACCCTGGCGGCGGACGCGTCTGCGCTGGACAGTGACCGCGCCGCGAAGTCCGTTGCGTTGGCGCTGGCAGCGGGGACTCCTTTGGGATAGCCGTTGTTCATCCAGTTCAGAAAGGTACCCACCCAGTCAGCGGGCCAGGGTCGGTTCGGCGGCATATTGCCCCCCGCCACCTGTTGGTAGATATCGCCGGCGTGCTTCATCACCGTGTAGTAGCTGGCCAGGTCAAGGCCTTGCGTGGCCATGTGCGCCCTGTCTACTGAGGTGAACATATCGCGGATCTGCCCGTACCAGGTAGGTTGGGCGACAGGCGCTGTGGTGGAAGTAGTGGTCATGCCCGACTCCTTGTCATCAATAACGAATGAACGTTGCAGTGGATCGGATCCTGGCCGCCAGCCTGCGCATGCTCAACACATGCAACTTGCTCGACATCCGTGGCGGCCCGGTAGTGTCCCGGCCAATAGCACCTAGGTACTCTTGACGGAGATGAACGAGGCGACCAGTCCGGCGGGCTCGCCATTGTGAGGTTTCATACGGATCACCGACCCGGTGATGGCCGGAACCTGATTCACGCCGTTGGGCCAGTGTTCCGTCAGCGATCCGTCATAGTCGTAGAAGTAGTCTTGTGTCGAAGTCCCGGGTCGCCCGCTGCCTGCAATGTGCACATGGTCTGGACGACCGTGGCCATGGGTGATGACCCCCTTCAAGTCCATGACGGCGTTCGCCCCGAAACTGAGTTCGCCAATGAACGTCTCATCGGCGGTGTCCTCTACGGTCCACACACCTTCGGCGAACAACAGCGCCTCCAGTTTCGTCGGGTCGCCGTCAGTCAGCACAGGGTTGTTGAGGAAGCTTCTGTATGTCCATTTTCCTGCAAAGGGATTACTCATTGCCGATAGCTCCTGATCAGGGTTGCTTGGAGTCCGAGTGTTGATGGGCGGTGTGCTTCATGCCGGCCATGCCAATGCCACCGCCGATGGCAGTGATGTCCGGAACGATCTGGATATTGGTCATCATGCCGCCGTCTTCGTGGTCGAGGATGTGGCAGTGAATGACGAACTCACCGATGTAGCGGTCGTAGTGCGTGCGCACCAGAACCTGATAGTCGTTCTGCACGAAGACGGTGTCCTTGAACTCATGCCACATCCCGCAGTACTGGTTTTGCAGGCCCAGTTCGTCGGCTGGCACCAGGCACTCGCCGTTGGGGCCGAAGATGCTCTTGGGCTTCTCGCCGGGCTTGGCATAGAGCACGTCCATCACCTGGAACGGGTTGACGTGAATGTGAAAGATATGAGGCTCACCCTGGGAGGTCAGGACCCAATCGTCTGTCGTGTTGACCTGGCGGGTGAAATCGATGCGGTCCGGATCGTAAGACTTGTAGTTGATATAGAAGCCGAACGGGCCGGTCCACGGATCTCCAGGTTTCTGTGGTGCATTGGCGGGCGGCGAAGGCGGGAATGGCGGATTGCCGATAAAAAAGTCGGCCTTCTGAATGTCATCATTGACCACCGCGTTCTTCAGGTCATCCATCCCGCGCCAAGGGTTCAGGTCTCCGGTTCGCAGCCCTTCCAAGGCTGCGGCAGGGAGCGATTTATCCGCCTTGTTGGCGTCGTACAGCGCTTGCTGGATGTAGCTTTGCGGATCGTCAGTCACAACCTTGCCGCCTGACACGATGACCGTGGCCAGCAATTGTGTTTCGTTCGGACCCTGGCCGCCGGGGCCACCGTTGGGGCCTGCATTGGCGCGTTCAGCGGGGGTTGCCGCCTGGTTCAGCACGCAGTAGGTGCCGTCGCGGGGGAACATCAGCAGTACATCGCTGCGGTAGCCCGGTTGCAGGAAATTGCTGCCGATGCCGCCGCTCACGCTCTTCTTGTTGACGCCGATGGGACGGATCGCGGTGCGCGTGAGTCCGTCGGCGGCGATCTCGAACTGCGGTACGAGTTCGACCGGTTTGCTGGTACCGGGCACAGTCGCCGGGCACAGGTCGGCAATCGTGGCGGCCTGTTCCTTCGGTGTGCCACTGAGTACACCCTTGAGCGCAAGCGTCGCTTTGGGGCTGGTCGGGTTCATGGGCACGATTTGCAGGTTCACGGTGTCGTGGATACCCCCGTGGATGAAACGCCAGCGTTGGATTTCTCCCGCGGCGATACCCTGGAGGGTCGGCTGTACCACGCCGTTGATGCTGGTGAAGCGACCACTCTCGTCCCAGACGGTGGGCGACGAGAGCTGCGCCTGGAAGTTCTCCACGACGCCGGTCTTGCCGCTGGGACACGTCCAGGTGCCATCTTTTTGCTTGATGATGGCGCCCTTGTCGTCGAAACACGCATAGGGAATCTGCTGGAACAGAAAGACTTGCTCGGTGATGGGGTCTCCGGCGACGTTCTTGAGAATGGTGTCGATGTCTCCTGGCTTGCCGCCGGTATAGGGTCGGTTACCGCGCACGATCAGCGCGCCCGCAGCGCCGCTGGCGACCTGCAGGGCAGTGGAACCATGCCGGTGCGCGTGGTACCAGAAAGTGCCTGAAGGGTGATCCGTGGGGATGTTGATCTCGTATTCGAATCGGGTTTGCGGGGCGATATTCAACAGCACGTTATCGCTGTTGCCCGACGGTGAAACATGCATCCCGTGGTAATGCAGATTGATCGTGTTGAAGCAGCCGGGTTGACCATTCGCCGGGTCACCTCCACCTGGACAGCTGGGATCGTTCTTATCCAACTGATTGTCCAGGTGGACCCGCAAGGTATTGCCTGGCTGCACATCGATGAGCGGCCCCGACAGGCAACCACCATAGGACCGCAGCTTGACCTTGTCCTTGGCGCCGTCGGGATTGCCTGGGTTGTAGATAGAGTTTTCGCGCTTCTGCACTTGCAGGTTGAGTTCGACCGTTTGCCCGTCGCGAGTGATGTCGCCCTGCGGGTTGCAATCCGTTTGCACGGTGGCCGACTCGGTTGCCTTCAGCGTGCCCGGTGCGCCTTTTTCAACAAGCCTGGGCGGTGCCAGGAATGGCTGGGGGGCGAGTTCGGCAAACGCTGCCGGGGAGGTTGTACAGGCCAACAACCCGGCCAGGGCCATACGAAGCGAAGTCATGTTGTTCTCCCTGCGCCATTGCGCGGAAATAGGCGACGGCCTTGGTGGCCGTGTGTCCTTTGATCAACTGCGTTATCTGGGAACCGGCATCGATCCTGCGGTGAGGCGGCAGGTTTTCCAGGAATGAACTTTGCGCTTGAGCTCATGGACGCTGGTCGCGGCCATGCCAGAGTCGCAGGTGCGACCTGCGGCAGACGGCGGGGCCGGCAGTTGAATGGCGCAAGGGAGGGCGGGTTTGTACGGCGGTTCGATTCGAGCCATCCGGTGGAACGGCTCGTCTGGGGCGCTGACGTCAAGCAAGTCCACGCGATCATGGGCCGCTATGGCAATCAGGTACTGTCCTGGTGCGGACATGGCTCCCTCCTGGGGAACACCTTGGCGAACGCATTCACGTCGTCAGATGTGTAGCTTCCTGCTAATCATCGTTGCGATGTCCGGACGGCAAGATCGGAGGTCTTGTGGCTCGGAGCCAGTATCCTGAAAGTCAGCTTTGGGAGCATAGCCGGCGTTGTTTGATCTGCAAGGTACTTTCGTAGGCATTTTCTGAAGGGGCGACGGTAGGAGCACTCTCCCAACTAACGAAGCCCCACAGGGGTTGCGGCTGCTCACACCTTTTCTGCACACCGTGAATCTGTTGTGAGCGAGGTTTCCCGCGAAAGCGGCGGGATATCGAACACCCCAACCCCGGCGCTATTTGTAATGCTGCTCGAACACGGCCACCTGCTCCGGGGTGATCAGCTCAAAGGGCACCCAGACATCCGCCTGGACCGGTTCGCCCTTGATCATTTTGATGGCCGCTTGCAAGGCAACGGTGGCCTGGGCCTTGGGGTCTTGGAAGACCGAAGCGACCAGCATCCCGCGCTTGATCGCCGCCAGTCCGTCGGGCAGGCCGTCGATGCCGACGATCGCAATCTCGCCCTTGGCTTTGCCGGCCTGTTGGAGCGCCATGGCGGCGCCGATGGCCATCTCGTCATTGTTGGCAACGATGGCATCGAAACGGGTGCCTGCCAGTAGCCAGTTGCTGGTCAGGTCCATGCCTTTGTTGCGCTGCCATTCCGCCGTTTGCTGCTCGACGATTTTGATGCCGGGATAATCCTTGAGCACCTGTTTGACGCCCTCGGTGCGGTCATGCGTAGCGTTTTGCGCCAGGTCGCCCATGATGATCGCGAGCGTGCCCTTGCCGCCGAGTTTTTCCGCCAGATAGCGCATCTGCAATTGCCCGGCTTCAATGTCGTTGGAAGCGACCGTCACTACGCCTTTGGGCAGGACGCGTTCGTCCGGGTGACGGTTGACGTAGACCAGCGGCGTCTTCGCCTCGACCGCTGAGCGGGTCATGCTGGCGGTGGCGGAGGTGTCCACGGGCAAGACGATGACCGCGTCGACTTTCTGATTGAGAAAGCCCTGGACCTGATTGAGCTGACGCACCACGTCGCCCTGGGCGTCTTCGAACTGGATCTGCACGTCTTCTTTCTTGGCAGCGTCCTCCAGGCCGCGGCGTACATAGGTCATGAAGTTGTCGTCGACCCTGGCAATGCTGACGCCGATGCGATAGCTGGCGGTTGCCCATTGGCTGAAGACGAGTAGCAGTGTGGCGAAAAGAAGTGTGCTGCGACGCATGATGGTTTTCCTTTTGTTGTTATGAGTCGAAATTCATCAAGATCAAACCTGGAACCGACCGACACGCGTTGGCTTGACGCCGCAGCGTGCCGCCGGCGCTCAATCCAGCGTGAAGGCTTGCCGAAAGCGCTCCAGTGCCACTTCGCTGTCGCCACTGGCCCAACCTTCGAGCCCGACGACACCGGTGTATCCCATGCTGAACAAAGCCTTGGCAATGGCTGGATAATGGATTTCACCGGTGCCGGGCTCTTTGCGTCCGGGGACATCGGCCACCTGGATTTCCCCGATGGCGCTGCCGGCCCGCTGAATCAGTTCGATCAGATTCCCTTCGCCGATCTGGGCGTGGTACAGGTCGAGGTTCATCTTCAGGTGCGGGCTGCCCACGGCCTCGATCAGCGCCAGGGTGTCGTCGGCGCGAGCGAACGGAGTGCCAGGGTGATCGACCTCGGTATTGAGGTTCTCCAGCAGGAACACCCGGCCGGCGTCTTCACCCAGGCGAGCGATTTTTTCCAGGGTCTTGCAAGCGCTCAACCACATGCGGCCGGTGGCGTGGGCCACGGGTTTGACCGGCAAGCCCTGGTCGCCCAGGCCGGTGCCATGCAAATTGAGGCTCGGGCAATTCAATTGGGCAGCGATGGCCAGGGATTCCCGGGCGCTGTCGAGCAGGCGCTGGATGTCCTCGGGATCGGTGAGGTTGCCGCTGATGTAGCCGGTCATCGAGGTAAAATCAGCGCCGGTGGCGACCAGGGCCGGAATGTTTTTCGTCGTCCAGTCCCAGATTTCGGCACTGAAGCCCAGCGCGTGAATGCGTTTGACACGTTCGGAGAAGGGCAGGTCGAGGAACACCATCTCGGCGCTGACGGCCAGCTTGAACGGGGTGAAACTCATGGGCGACCTCCCTGCACGCGCACGGCTTTGCCTTGCTGGAACGACTCGATGCACGCATGCGCAATAGCCAGCGCCGCCCGGGCATCTGCGCCACTGGCGAGTGGTTGTTTGCCGGTGCGCAGACAGTCAACAAAGTGGTTGAGCTCGGCCACATAGGCATCGCGCAACAAGTCAGTGTCCAGCCGCTGGGTGTCCGCCTGGATGCCATCGGCCAGATAACGAACCAGGTCTGAGTCGCTGATGCTGCCCATGCTCAGCATGCCGGCGCTGCCGAACACTTCCCCGCGCACATCGTAGCCATAGACCGCCTGGAAATTCGCTTCGGCGGTGGCGATGGCGCCGTTGTCGAAACGGATCGTGACCACGGCGGTGTCGAGAAAGCCCTTGCTCTTGTAGTCCGGTGCGATCAGCGCGTCGGCCATGACGAAGACTTCCACGGCTTCGGCACCGGGGTTGAGGTAGCGCAGGGTGTCGAAGTCATGAATCAGGGTCTCAAGGAAGATCACCCACTGCGGCGAGGCGGCTGGATTGTTCAATGCCGGATCGCGCGTCAGCGAGCGCAGAAGTTGCGGCGTTCCTATACGGCCGGCGACCACGTCCAGGTGAGCGGTCCGGAAGCTTTTGACAAAGCGGCGGTTGAAGCCGACCTGCAGCGTCACTCGCGCGTCCGCAGCCGCAGCGATGGCGCGGTCGGCTTCGTCCAGGGTGATGGCCATGGGTTTTTCACAGAACACGCCCTTGCCTGCGCGAGCGGCACTGATCACCAGTTCGGCGTGGCTGCGGGCCGGGGCGGCGATCAGCACGGCGTCGATGTCCGGATCGTCGAGCAGGTGTTGTGGATCGGTGTAGACCTGCTGCACACCCAACTCTGCCGCCAGCCGCGCGGCTTGGCCGGGTGTCGGGTCGGCGATGGCGGCCAGGCAGGCCCCGGGAATATGCCTGGCGGCGGTCAGGCCATGGAAGCTGCCCATGCGGCCGGCGCCAATGAGGCCGAGGCGGATGATTTTGGTTGTACCCATGAATGACTCCCCTTTTGTTGTTATTCAGCGACTCGACGATAGATAGGCCTTCGCCGGTACAAGGCGGGGAGCAAGGGCTGTGCCATAAATTAACTTATTGATATTTAACGAATTTATTAAACGGTTCTTGAATAAGTGCGCATTCAAATGACATGTCTATACTGACATGTCGAAAATATGAACATAGGTGGCAGCGTGATCCCACAACCCACGGCCCTGAGTGTGCAGGACCTCGATTACCTCACCGGGCTCGGTCCAGCTTCGTTGAGCGAGGGACCCATCGCTGAGCTGGAGCAGGCTTGGCGGCAATGCCTGAGCGGACAGACTGAGCGGCCAGCCGGGGTCAGGCTGGTGATCTGGAACTCCTGGTTGCGCAGTGTCGAAGCAGGCCTGGATCCGAATGACGGCGAATACCAATTCGTCGCCCCGGCTGAACTGGCGGCGACACTGGCGAGCCATCGTGTGTTGATCGCCGCCGCGGCAGAGGTGATGCGCGGCTTGTTGGCCTACAACCCCAGGGGCCATATCAACCTGACCGATGCCCAAGGCACGACACTGTATTTCTGTGGCCTGGACCTCACCCCGGTGGGCAGCCGCCTGCTGGAGTCGGTGCAAGGCACCAATTGCACGGGGCTGGCGCTGGCCGAAGACCGTTTGGTGTACGTGCTGGCCGAGGAGAATTTCGCCACCGGCTTGCGTCGTCGACGCATGCATTGCGCTGCCGCACCGATCAGGGATGCCCAGGGCCGGACGCTGGCCATGCTGACCCTGACTGCCGAGCCGGGCTGGTTCCATTTCCACACGCTGGGCACCGTCCAGGCCGCCGCCGAAGCGGTCGCGCGGCAGATGGCGCTACAGGCTTTGTTGGCGGAGCAGCAAACCGTGTTGGAAGTGCTCAATGAGGGGTTGGTGGTGCTGGACGAGCGCGGCTGCATCAAGGCCCTCAACCGCTATGCCCGGCAATTGTTTCGAGTGGGCCGCGACTTGTTGGGCAGTCCGTTCCAGCGTCTGGGGCAGAGTGAATTGACCGACGAGATTCTGCTGGGCAGCGGCGAAGGTCCACGGGACCTGGACTGCATCTTCGAGCTGCATGATCGCAGCCAGTTGGCCTGCCTGGTGTCGGTGTGTTCACTGGAGCAGGGTGGGCGCATTGTTTCGCTGCGGGAGAACCGCCGTATCCGGGAAATCACCCGGCGGATCATCGGCACCCAGGCCAGTTACACCTTCGAAACCATCCAGGGCAGTTCGCGAGCGATCCTGGACGCGTTGCACCTGGGGCGGATCGCCAGTCACAGTGACTCGACAACCCTGATCCTGGGGGAGAGCGGCACCGGCAAGGAACTGTTTGCCCAGGCCATCCATAACGCCAGCGACCGCTGTAGCGGACCGTTCGTGGCCGTCAATTGCGGAGCGATACCGCGGGACCTGGTGCAGAGTGAATTGTTCGGTCATGTGGAAGGTGCTTTCACAGGATCGGCGCGCGGTGGATCGGCCGGCAAATTCGAATTGGCCGATGGCGGAACGATTTTCCTCGATGAAATCGGCGACATGTCGTTTGATGCCCAGGTCAGCTTGCTACGGGTCTTGCAGGAGAGCGAGGTGACGCGGGTCGGCGCGAAAAAATCCCAGCAGGTGAATGTGCGCATCATTGCCGCCACACACCGGAACCTGAGCCAGGCGGTGGCCGATGGCGCGTTCCGGGAGGACCTCTACTACCGGCTCAATGTCTTGAACCTGACGGTGCCGCCGCTGCGCATGCGTCGCGAGGACGTGCCGCTGTTGGCGCGGCATTTCCTTGGGCGATGTGCCCGCTCGCTGCGCAAATCGGTGCAGGGCATCTCGCCCGAGGCGCTGGAGATCCTGTCCGCCTATCACTGGCCGGGTAACGTGCGCGAGCTGGAAAACACCATTGAACGGGCGACGAATCTGGCGGTCACCGCACTCATCCAACCGAATGATCTTCCGCTGGAAATCAAGCAGGCGCTGCGATCACCGGCGCCGGGCGTTGTGCCTGGACCCAGGACGACCCTGGACTTGAGTGCCCACGAAATGAACGCGATCATCGCCGCCCTGAAGGACACCGGCGGCAACATCCGCCTGGCCGCCAGACAGCTCAACGTTTCCCGTGGCGGGCTGTACAACAAGATGAATCGGTTCGGGTTGAATGCCGATGCTTTTCGTTCAGGCGCGAGTGTTCTCTGAGGTGATGATTTGCATGGGAATGTGGATTCTATGCCGGACCGGATCGAAGTCCGGTGCGGTCTGCAATTCAACGAGCAAGTCGACCAGCACGGGTGCCAGCCGTTGCGGTTGGGAATCGATGACGAGACTGATCAAGCCCTGGGCCAAGGCTTGGCGCGACAGCTCGGTCGACTCTTGCAGGATGCAGCACAGCGGCGGCCGCTTCGGCAGTTGCGACAGGGCGCTGATGATGCCGTCGCCGCCCCCGCCGACCACGCATAGACCGCGCAAGTCGTCATGGCGCGCCAGCAGTTCCAATGTCGCCTCTTCAGTGACGTCGCAATTGTCCAGATTGATCAGCGACTCCAACGGTCGCAACCCGGGGGCGTGCTTTGCCAGGTAGCCGCGCAACCCTTCGACCCGGGCCTGGTGCCCCAGGAAGCGATGCCCACCGAGCAACACGCCGACGCTGCCTTTGCGAGCACCACAGGTATGCGCCATGAGCCAGCCCATGGTGCGCCCGACCGCGACATTGTCCTGGCCAACGTAAGGCTCGAGAGCCGCTTCGTGAATATCCGACAGCAGGGCGACCACCGGTACGCCTGCCGCTCTAATCTGGGCAATGGCGGTATTGATCTGCGGATGGGCAAAGCTGACCACCGCCAGGCCGTCGCACTGCACCGCCAGCTGTTCGATCTGGGCAACGATGGCGCTGGGTGTGCGATCGAAAACGTATTCGAATTGCACGCTGAGGTTGGCCCCGGTGTGACGCTGCGCCGCTTCGGTGATGGCGGCAGCCACGTTGCCATAGAACGCCTGGGCGGTTCCCAGCAAGAGGACGCCGAAACGATAGGTGGGGCGTCGTTCGCGGATCCGCTGGCCGATCAGCCGGGCGGCGAAATAACCGACTGCTTCAGCCGCCTGGAACACCTGCTCGGCAGTGGCCGGGTTGACCGGGGCCCTGGCATTGAGCACCCGGTCTACGGTGGCGACACTCAAGCCTGCGTGTTCGGCGACCGTGGCGATGGTCGGGCGTTTGGTGTTGCTCATGGCAGCCCCCGAAAAACGCTTGATAGAAAACTATCAAGCTTCAATGGCCCTGGATGATAGCTTGATAGGGAATGTATTCAAGGCCTTGAGGGTGATCCGCGTGCTCTCTATCTTTTCTCCAGCGATGTGATGTGCACATCGAAGCAGGTGCCTGAACGACCCGCATGCGGAGAACAATAAAATGCCTGGACAACACGCAGCCTTTTCACACCGCGATAAGCCCCAGCGTCGGGATTATCGATTGATCGGGCCCGAGGCCGCCAAGGCAGCGCAAAAAGGCCTGGTGTCGGCTCACTGGTACCAATCGCCCATTTCCCGTAAACGCATGAAGGAATTGATGCAGCGCCGCGATGGTCCGGCCTTGCGCGATACTGCTATCTGGCTGCTCGCGATGCTCGTGTCCGGCTTCGGTGGGTATTGGTTCTGGGGCACCTGGGCGTGCGTACCGTTTTTCTTCACCTATGGGTTGCTGTATGGCACGGCCTCCAATGCCCGGTGGCATGAAACCGGTCACGGTACGGCGTTCAAGACCCGCTGGATGAATGATGCGGTCTATCAATTGTCGAGCTTCATGTTCATGTTCGAACCGCATGTCTGGCGTTGGAGCCATGCCCGGCACCATACCGACACCATCATCGTCGGCCGGGATCCGGAGATCGTCGAGCCGCGTCCGCCGCGCCTGATCAACATGTTACTGAGCCTGGTCAGGATGCCTTATGTGTTCACCACAACGTGGTCAGTCTGCCGGCATGCCACGGGGCGCATGACGCAAGAGGAGCAGACCTTCATTCCCGAATCGCAGTGGCCGAAGATCTTTGTCACGGCGCGCATCTGGCTGCTGATCCATGGGCTCACGCTGGGGCTCGCGTTGTATATGCAGAGTTGGCTACCACTGATGTTCATCGGCCTTCCGACCCTCTACGGCGGCTGGCTGTCCTACCTGTTCGGCGTGACGCAGCATGTCGGCCTGGCCGAGGATGTGCTCGATCACCGAAGCAACTGCCGCACCATCTACATGGGCCCGCTGCTGCGCTTTTTCTACCTCAACATGAACTATCACCTTGAGCACCATATGTATCCGATGGTGCCTTTCCACGCACTGGCGCAGCTTCACGAAGAGATCCGCGACGACTGTCCACCGCCATACGCCAATCTGTTCGTGGCCTTGAGGGAAGTTGTTTCGACGCTCTGGAAACAGCGCCAGGACCCCACCTATTTCATCCATCGTCCGCTACCGCAGCGTACCGATTCCGCCGTCTCAGCCCAGGCCGCAGTTGAAGCGACATCGGCCTGACACTGACCTGCCCGTATCACGACAAGAGAAAACCGCCATGACCGATCAATGGATCGACGTTTGTGCCGTGGACGACATTCCTGAAGAGGATGTCATTCGTTTCGACCACGGCCCGCACACGTACGCCGTCTACCGCTGCGCCGCTGACGAATTCTTCGCCACCGCAGGCCTGTGTACCCACGAATCCATTCACTTGGCCGACGGCCTGGTGATGGACCATGTCATCGAGTGCCCCAAGCATAACGGGCGGTTCGACTACCGCACGGGCAAGGCCCTGGGCGCCCCGGTGTGCGTCAACCTCAAGACCTATCAAGTCCGGGTCGAGGCGGGGCGTGTCTTGCTGGCGATTGCGATTTAACTGTTCGGAGTCCGTGCCATGAATCCTGCAAATGCCCCATTGGTCATCGTCGGTGCCGGGCACGCCGGTGGTCGTGCAGCGTTGACCCTGCGCAGCGAAGGTTATCGCGGTCGGCTGGTGCTGATTGGCGACGAACTTCATCCACCCTACGAACGTCCGTCGCTGTCCAAGGGGTTGTTGCAGGGCACGATTGACCTGGCAGATTGCAGCCTGTGCGACAGCGCTCGGCTCACCGAGCTGGACATCGAGCACCTGGCCGGCAACCCGGTGAAAACACTCGATCCGCAGCAACACCGGCTGCAATTGGCCGACGGCAGTTGGTTGCCGTATGCCCGTCTGTTGCTCGCGACCGGGGGCAGGGCGCGACGGCTACTCGGTGTGCCCGGACATCTGTCGAATGTGCTTTATCTGCGCACCCATGATGAGGCCGTCGCCCTACGTGCTTCGCTGCAACCCGGCTCTCGGCTGGTGATCATTGGTGGCGGCTTCATCGGGCTTGAAGTCGCGGCAACCGCCCGAGCCCTGGGTTGCTCGGTAACCTTGCTCGAGGCTGGCCCGCGCCTGGCAGGCCGCGTCTTGCCGGCGCGAATGTCCGATGCCCTGTTGGCGCTGCATCGCAG
>Ga0308169_10000426_pt1 | contig 64551 bp, 53 predicted proteins | sample PhyBR1_2_FD_202139 | JGI IMG/M metagenome (GOLD analysis project Ga0308169, IMG submission 202139) | Phyllosphere microbial communities from UC Gill Tract Community Farm, Albany, California, United States - DLSLSB.R1 | ecosystem: Host-associated > Plants > Phyllosphere > Unclassified | place... | reverse complement strand
CCGGGCCTCCTGTGCGTGCGTCGGTGGGTGCGCGATCGTGGGACGCGCCGCTCACCTGCGCCGGGTGGTCGCGAACGGTCGTCCGGCGGGCGTCGAAACGACGGTTCGTGCGCCCTCGGCACCCGCCGGCGACGTGTCGTGACCGCTCGCCGGGCGGGGCGCTACGCGTGCAGCGCGCTGTTCAGCTGGATGCCCTCGCCCTTGCGCTGCAGGGCTTCGACGGCGCCGCTGACGCTGTTGCGGCGGAACAGGATGTTCGGGGTGCCGGAGAGCTCGGCGGCCTTGACGGTCTTCGGGGTGCCGTCGGGGTTCGGGGCCGCACCGACGAGGACCACCTTCGTGCCGGCCGTCACGTAGAGGCCGGCCTCGACGACGGAGTCGTCACCGAGCGAGATGCCGAGGCCCGCGTTCGCGCCGAGGAGCGCACGTTCGCCGAGGGAGACACGGTGTGTGCCGCCGCCGGACAGGGTGCCCATGATCGAGGAGCCACCGCCGACGTCGGTGCCGTGCCCGACGACGACGCCCTGCGAGACGCGGCCCTCGATCATGGCGTCACCGAGGGTGCCGGCGTTGAAGTTGACGAAGCCCTCGTGCATGACCGTCGTACCTGGTGCCAGGTGTGCGCCGAGGCGGACGCGGCTCGCGTCGGCGATCCGGACGCGGTCCGGCACGACGTAGTCGAGCAGGCGCGGGAACTTGTCGATGCCGTGCACGGCGATGCCGGCGCGCTGCAGCGCGGGGCGCAGGCGCGTCAGCGACTCGGGGTGCACGGGGCCGGCGTTCGTCCACGCGACGATCGGCAGGTGGCCGAAGACGCCGTCCAGGGAGACCTCGTTCGGGCGGACGTGCAGGTGGCTCAGCAGGTGCAGGCGGAGGTACGCGTCCGGGGTGCTCGTCGGGCTCGCGTCGATCGTGATCTCGGTGGTGACGGCCTCGATCCGGACCTCGCGGCGGGGGTCGTCCCCGACGTGCGCCTGCAGCTCGGCGGGGAACACGGCGTCGGCGGGCAGGGCGCCGAGGTGGGTCTCCGGGTACCAGGTGTCGAGCGTCGTGCCGTCGGCGGCGATCGTCGCGAGGCCGTGGCCCCAGGCGTGGGTCGGGCGGTCGGAGGCAGTCGTGTCGGTCACGGCTCCAGGGTACCGAGCGGCCGTCGGAGGGCACCGTCCGGCCGGACGGCCGGGGCGGCGGGGATCCCGTCCGGCCGGACGGCCGGGGCGGTGCGAGGGTCGGCCGGTAGGCTGCCCGCATGCCGGAGCACCTCGACCTCACCGCCTCGTCCATCGACATCACCCGTGCCATCTGCGACATCGAGTCGGTGTCCGGCAACGAGCAGGCCCTCGCCGACGCGATCGAGGCCGTGCTCGCCCCGCTGCCGCACCTCGAGGTCATCCGCGACGGCGACGCGATCGTCGCGCGGACGAACCTGGGCCGCGACCGCCGGGCGGTCATCGCGGGGCACATCGACACCGTCCCGCTCAACGACAACCTGCCGACCGAGTTCCGCACCACCGAGGACGGCACCGAGATCCTCTGGGGCCGCGGCACCGTCGACATGAAGGCCGGCTGCGCGGTGCAGCTCAAGCTCGCGTACGACCTGGCCGACCCCTCGGTCGACGTCACGTGGGTCTGGTACGACCACGAGGAGGTCAGCGACGCCCTGAACGGCCTCGGTCGTCTGGCCCGCACGCGGCCCGAGCTCCTCGCCGCCGACTTCGCGATCCTCGGTGAGCCGTCCGGGGCGCAGATCGAGGGTGGCTGCAACGGCAACCTCCGCGCCGAGATCCGCACGTTCGGCAAGCGCTCGCACAGCGCCCGGAGCTGGATCGGCGACAACGCCATCCACAAGACCGCCCCGATCCTGGCCACCCTGGCCGCGTACGAGCCCCGCACCGTCACGGTCGACGGGCTCGAGTACCGCGAGGGTCTGAACGCCGTCGGCATCAGCGGCGGCATCGCGGGCAACATCATCCCGGACGAGGCGATGGTGCACGTGAACTACCGGTTCGCCCCGTCCCGTTCGGCCGACGAGGCCGTCGCCCACATCCGCGAGCTGTTCGACGGCTACGAGGTCACGATCGTCGACCTCGCCGCCGGTGCACGTCCCGGGCTCGACGCCCCGCTCGCGCAGGACTTCGTGGCTGCCGTCGGTGGACCGGCACCCCGCCCGAAGTACGGCTGGACCGACGTCGCACGGTTCTCGGGCCTCGGCGTCCCCGCGGTCAACTACGGCCCCGGCGAACCGGTCTTCGCCCACCACGACGACGAGCAGGTCCCGGTCGCGCAGATCACCGCGGTCGAGGCCGGGCTGCGTCGGTGGCTGACGGCCTGACGACGGCGGGGGCCACCCGGAGGACCCCTGCTCGGAACCGCTGGCGGGCCCGGTACCGGGTCGTGCCCTGGTGGGTGCGCATCACCGTCGTCTACGTGCTGGCGCGGCTCGTCACCGGCGCGATGATGCTCGTCTTCGCCGGCGTGCAGGCGGCGAACTCGTTCACCGTCCAGAGCCCCGGCTACCTGTCGTTCGCGTCCATCTGGGACGGCGCCTGGTACCGCGTGATCGCCACGGGTGGGTACCCGTCGACGTTGCCGGTCGACGCCGCGGGACACGTGACCGAGAACGCGTGGGCGTTCATGCCCGCCTACCCGTTCCTGGTGCGCGGGTTCATGCTGCTCACCGGAGCGCCGTTCGAGTTCGTCGCGGTCTCGGTGTCGTTGCTCGCCGGCCTCGGCGCCGCACTGGTGTTCCGCCGGCTGATGGGCCGGTTCCTCGACCCCGCGCGGGCGACGTTCGCCACGGTGCTGTTCTGCGTCGCACCGGTGTCGGCGGTGTTCCAGGTGGCCTACGCGGAGTCGATGGGCCTGTTCCTGCTGCTCGTCGCGCTGCTGCTCATGGTGGACCGACGCTGGTGGGCGATGCTCCCCGTCGTGCTGCTGCTCGGCATGACCCGGCCGACCGGGCTCGCCTTCGCGTTCCTCGTCGTGCTCTTCGTGGTCGCGTGGGCGATCCGCCCCGCCTGGGTGCGGTCGTCGGAGCCGCTGACCGTCCGCCGCCTCGTGCCGCCCGCGGTCGTCGCCACGGTGTCCGGCCTGGTCGGTCTGGCGTGGCCGGCGATCGCGTGGGCCGTCACCGGGGTGCCGAAGGCGTACACGGACACCGAGCTCGCCTGGCGCTCGTCGTACATCGGGTGGAAGGAGCTCGTGCCCTTCGCGCCGTGGGTGCAGGGGTTCGGGTGGTGGTTCGGGCAGCCGGCCGGGGCGCTGTTGCTCGTCGTCGTGCTCGTCGGCTTCGCCGCGTTCGTGAGCATGCCCGCCGCGCGCCGGATCGGGATCGAGCTGCGACTGTGGGGTGTGGCGTACCTGGTGTACCTGCTCGCGGTGTTCTTCCCGCAGTCGAGCACCTGGCGGATCCTCGTGCCGATCGCGCCGCTGCTCGGCATCGTCGCGCTGCCGCGGTCGCGGGTGTACCGCGTGGCCGTCGTCGTCGCGTTCGTCGGGCTGCAGTGGGTCTGGCTGTACTACACGTGGTGGATCGACGGCTACGACTGGACCCCGCCGTGATCGACGCGGAGCACCGGAAGGCCCGTGGATCTGCGTTCTGCGGAGCACCGGAACGCCACATCCGACACCCCCAACCTGGGCGGTTTCGCAGTTGCCCCCTCCATACGGGATAATGGGACAGCATTTACTGCACGAAAGGGGACATCTGATGGCAGCCATGAAGCCGAGGACCGGTGACGGGCCGATGGAGGCTGTTAAGGAGGGTCGACTCATCATCGTGCGGGTTCCGCTCGAAGGTGGAGGCCGCCTGGTCGTCTCGGTCAACGATGCCGAGGCCAAGGAACTCCACGACGCACTCGCCGAGGTCGTCTCGGCCTAGTACGTCGAAGCACCAGAACGGGAAGCCCGGAGCGTGTACGCTCCGGGCTTCCCGTCTGTCTGCCGGCGGCGGGCAGCCCCCGTGGTGTCGGTCGGCTCCGGCAGGATGAGGACGTGCCGAGGACCCACCTGCCCATCCGCCGCGTCGACGAGTACCGCGACCCGGACCCGATGCCGCGCGACGCCTGGCCGGCCACGCTCCCGCCGATCCGGCAGCTGCTCGACGAAGGGCTCGACCTGGACCCGGTGACGGTGTTCGTCGGGGACAACGGTGTCGGCAAGTCGACCCTGATCGAGGCGATCGCGCTCGCGTTCGGCATGTCCCCGGAGGGCGGCTCGACCGGGGCGCACCACTCGACCCGGCCGTCCGAGTCGGACCTGTGGCAGCACATCGTCCTGCGACGGGACTTCGGTGCGCCCCGTGGCGGCTTCTTCCTGCGTGCTGAGACCATGCACGGCTTCTTCACCTACCTCGAGGAGCACCCGAACCGCAGTCGCCCCGAACCGGTCTTCCACGAGCGCAGCCACGGTGAGGCGTTCCTGGACTTCGTCATCGACCGGGCGCGCTGGCCCGGGCTCTGGATCCTCGACGAGCCGGAGTCAGCCCTGTCGTTCTCGGGCTGCCTCACCCTGATCGCCCTGCTGCGGTCGATCGTCGAGAGCGGTGTCGGACAGGTCGTGCTCTCGACGCACTCACCCGTGCTGGCCGCGTTCCCGGGCGCGACGATCCACGAGGTCGGCGAATGGGGCCTGCGGCGCGCCGAGTGGAGTGAGCTCGACCTGGTGCGGAACCAGCGGGCGTTCCTCGAGTCCCCGGAGCGGTACCTGCGGCACCTCGACTGACCCGCGCGAGCGCCGGCGGGCCGAGGACTAGTTGGTGACCTTCGTCAGCTGCAGCAGCCCGTCACCGGCCGGCGACAGCGCGCTGCGCACCGCACCCGACGTCGACACCTCGGTCAGCAGCAGCCGGAAGTCCGTGGTGGCACGGTCGCGCTTGACCGGGTCGGCCACGCGTCCGCGCCACAGGGCGTGCGGTACCAGGACGGTGCCGCCCAGGCGTGCGAGGCGCAGCCCGTGCTCGACGTACTCGATGACGTGCTCCGGGTCGGCGTCGACGAGGACGACGTCGTACGAGGCCTCGTTCATGCGGGGGAGCACCTGGTTGGCCCGACCGGGGATGAGCCGGATCCGTGCGGGGGCGGTGCCGGCGCTGATGTAGGCGTCACGGGCGAACTGCTGGTGGTCGACCTCGACGTCGATCGTGGTCAGGGTCGCGTTCGGGGCACCGGCGAGCAGGTACAGGCCGGAGACGCCGAGACCGGTGCCGATCTCGATGATGCTCGTGGCTCGCGAGGCTGCGGCGATGACCCCGATCTGTGCACCGATCGCGGGCGAGATCGCTTCGACCCCGAGTTCCAGGGAGTGCTCACGAGCACGGGCGATCGCCTCGGTCTCCGAGACGATGTCCTCGGCGAACTTCCAGTTCGACTCTTTCTCTGACACGCACACTCCGTTCGGGAGACAACTCTAGAGGTGCAACGCAGCAGCACGCGTTAGGCTCGCTCGCGTGGACATCCCGCTCGACAAGATCCTGATCATCGGGGTCATCGGCGTCCTCTTGCTCGGGCCGCAGCGCCTGCCGATGTACGCCCAGAAGCTGGCCGAGTTCGTCAAGGCCGTCCGCCGGTTCGCCGACACCGCCAAGGAGCGGATGCGCGACGAGATGGGCCCCGAGTTCGACGACATCGAGTGGCAGAAGCTCGACCCGCGCCAGTACGACCCACGACGCATCATCCGTGACGCCCTGCTCGACTCCGGTTCCAGTGCCGCAGCCGTGCAGACCGCACAGGTCTCCGCGTCCAAGGTGCGTGCGACGGCTCCCGTCGTGCCCCTGGCCGCCGGTGAAGCCGCGCCCTTCGACGCCGAGGCGACCTGACGCTCGTCACAGCACCACCTGACGCTCGTCGCGTCACCACCTGACGGACTGGAGGCCCGTAGCGGATCCGCCACGGGCCTCCGGTCCGCCATGGGGTCGCGTCGTCAGTCGCGGGTGGCGACGATCGTGTAGGTCGTGGGGATGCGGTCGCGGTCGTGCTCCGGCCAGGCCCACGAACCGGTGCCGGTCTCGACCATGCGCGCGCTGAAGCGCCACGGCAGCGTGCGGCCCTCGTCGAGCCGGCGGAGCCGCAGCCCGGCGCCGAGCAGGGCGTTCACGATCTCGGACAGCGGGTGCGGCCACTCGAAGGTGCGGGTGTTCGCCACCGTGCCGTCGCCGGCGTAGGTGCCCGCGTCGTCCCACTGCTGGGCCGTGCCGTCGGGGAAGTACCGGTACCGGGTGACGAGCTCGTCCGCGTCCTCGTCGAGGGCGTACAGGGCCGGGTGGCCGTCGCGGATGAAGAACACCCCGCCGGGGCGCAGCAGTCCGGCGACCTGGGCGGCCCAGCGGTCGAGGTCGGGGAGCCAGCAGATCGTGCCGATGCTCGTGTACACGACGTCGAAGTCCCCGGGGACGGCGGCCCGGGCGTCGAGGACGTCGGACTCGACCCAGGTGACGTCGATGCCGAGTCGCGATGCGAGCCCACTGGCCGAGGTGAGTGCTGCGGGCGAGAAGTCGACGCCGGTCAGCCGGGCACCCTCGCGGGCGAGCGACACCGTGTCGGTGCCGATGTGGCACTGCAGGTGGCAGACGTCGAGGCCGTCGAGCGAGCCGTTCGGCAGCCACGGCGTCAGCGCCGGCAGGTCCTCACGCACGACGTCCGAGCGGTGGTCGGGGTCGACGAGGGCGTCGATCTCGTAGGCACCCTCGTGGATCGGCACCCGGTCGTCCCAGTTCGCCTGGTTCGTGGCGCGTGCGTGCTTCCAGTCGACGTCGACGTGATCCGTGCTCATGCCCCCGAGCCTAGGACAGTGAGAGCCCGAGCTTCCGGCCGGCGAGCCCGCGTCCCATCGTGGTGATCCGGTCGGCGATCGCGGTCAGGGCCACCGCGGCCGGGTCCTCCGGGCTGCCGAGCACCACCGGTACCCCTCCGTCGCCGCCCTCGCGCAGCGGCACCGACAGCGGCACGCTGCCGAGCACCGGGACGGGGGCGTCCTGCCCGCGGGAGAGCCGCGATGCGGTCTCCGCACCACCGCCCTCGCCGAACAGGTGCAGGACCGACCCGTCCGGCTGCACGAGCCCGGACATGTTCTCGACCACGCCGATGACCCGCTGCCCGGTCTGCCGGGCGACGATCCCGCTGCGCTCGGCGACGTCGGCCGCGGCGGCCTGCGGGGTCGTGACGACCAGGACCTCGGCGTGCGGCAGGAGCTGCCCCACCGAGATCGCGACGTCGCCGGTGCCCGGGGGCAGGTCGAGCAGCAGGACGTCGAGGTCGCCGAAGAACACGTCGGTCAGGAACTGGTTCACGGTGCGGTGCAGCATCGGTCCGCGCCACGACACCGCGGTCGAGACGTCGTCGACGAACATGCCGATCGACACGACCTTCACGTCGTGGGCCACCGGCGGCAGGATCATGCTGTCCACACGCGTCGGACGCGGCGCGACCCCGTGCTCGTCGGTCAGGCCCATCAGCCCGGGCACGCTGAAGCCGTGCACGTCGACGTCGACGACCCCGACCCGCAGGCCCCGGCGGGCGAGCGCGACGGCGAGGTTCACGGTGACGGTGGACTTGCCGACGCCGCCCTTGCCACTCGTGACGGCGATGACGCGGGTGAGGGAGTCCGCCGTGAACTGCACGCCCTTCGGCCGGCCGGCGCGGAGCCGCTCGGTCAGCGCGGCGCGTGTCGCCGGGTCCATCACGGACACGTCGACGTCGACGGCGGCGACCCCCGGGACGGACGCGGCGGCGACGCGGACGTCGCGCTCGATGGTGTCGGCGGCGGGGCACCCCACGATCGTGAGCTGCAGGTCGACGCGCACCGAGCCTCCAGGCTGCACGTCGACACCACGGATCATGTCGAGCTCCGTGACGGGGCGACGGATCTCGGGGTCGATGACGCGGCCGAGCGCAGCGAGGACCGCCGTGCCGAGCTGATCGTCGGTGGGGACGGGTTCAGCCACGGGTGGAGCTGTCGTGTTCGTCCGCGTAGCCGGCCTCGTCGGCGTCGCGGCGGTCGAGTTCCTCGAGCAGGGAGCGGAGCTCGGCACGGATGAAGTCCTTGGACGCCATGTCCCGCATCGCCAGGCGCAGGGCCACGACCTCGCGGGCCAGGTACTCCGTGTCGGCCAGGTTGCGCTCGGCACGCTGGCGGTCCTGTTCGAACTGCACGCGGTCGCGGTCGTCCTGCCGGTTCTGCGCAAGCAGGATCAGCGGGGCCGCGTACGAGGCCTGCAGCGAGAGCACGAGGGTCAGCGCCGTGAAGCCGATCGCGGCCGAGTCGAACTGCCACGGCTTCGGCGCCAGGGTGTTGTAGCCCATCCAGACCACGCAGAACAGCGTGAGGCCGATGAGGAACCACGGCGTACCCATACCCCGGGCGATGCCCTCGGTCGCGCGACCGAAGGTGTCCCCGCGACCACGGCGACGGCTGGGGAGCACGCGCGTACGCATGCCCTTGGGGGAGTCGAGCCGGACCTCTTGGCGGTCACGGTCGCGACGGGTGTCATCCGTTCGGGCCACGGGTGGTCCTCCTTCCCGTCGTCACGGGTGTCCTGCGCGGGCGTTGGCGTGGAAGCGGTGAGGGTTCCCCCTCGCCCTGACTTCGCCAGTCGTCCGGCAGGACGTGGTCGAGGACATCGTCGATCGTCACCACCCCGACGAGACGGTGGGCGTCGTCGACCACGGGCACGGAGAGCAGGTTGTAGGTCGCCATGATGCGGGTGACCTCGGCGGCGCTCGCGTCGACCCGGACCGGTTCGGTCTGCTGGTCGATGAGCGTGCCGAGCCGCTCGTTCGGCGGGTAGCGGAGCATCCGCTGGAAGTGCACGAGCCCGAGGAACCGACCGGTCGGCGGCTCGTACGGCGGCAGGGTGACGCACACGGCGGCGCCGAGCACCGGCGCGAGCTCGTGGCGGCGGACCAGGGCCAGGCCCTCGGCCACGGTGGCGTCGGCCGAGACGATCACCGGTTCGGTGGTCATCAGACCACCGGCGGTGTCCGGCTCGTACTCCAGGAGCATGCGGACGTCCTGCGCCTCTTCCGGCTCCATGAGCTGCAGGAGGGCTTCGCTCCGCTCATCGGAGAACTGGGCCAGGACGTCGGCCGCGTCGTCGGGCTGCATCTGGTCGAGGACGTCGGCGGCACGGGCGTCCGTCAGCCGGGTGAGGATCTCGATGCGTTCCTGGTCCGGCATCTCCTCGAGCACGTCGGCGAGGCGGTCGTCCGGCAGTTCCTCGGAGACCTCGAACCGACGCTCGGCGGGCAGGTCGAGGAGCGTCGACGCCAGGTCGGCGGGCAGCAGGTCGGAGTACGCGGCGATGACGTGCTCGGCGGACTGGGCCTCGCCGGGGAGCTCGTCCTCGGTGACCTCGTTCCACGTCGCGAAGGTCGTCGGGCCCTTGCCGAACGGCGACGGCGTGGTCTTCGGCTTGCGGAGGAAGAGCTGCGCGACCTCCCAGTCGCCCTGCCCGCGGTCCTCGATCGCGACGTCCTCGATGGTGGCGCGGATGCGCTGGTTCTTGATGAGCACCTTGCGGCCGAGCATCTCGGCGATGACGCGGACCTCGCCGCCGCGCTGCTCGAAGCGGCGCATGTTCACCAGGCCGGTCGTGATGACCTGCCCGGCACCGATCGAGGTGATCCGGCCGATGCTCACGAAGATGCGGCGTTTGCCGGGCACCTCGACGATGAGCCCGACGACGTGCGGGGGATCGGCCCGGCGGTAGACGACCAGGACGTCCCGGACCCGTCCGACGCGGTCGCCCGCGGGGTCGAAGACGGAGCACCCGGCGAGGCGGGCGACGAAGACCTTCGTGGCGCTCACCCGACCCAGCGTAGTCGCTCGGGTGTGCGCGTTCGCCCGCGCCGGTCGGCGGCTTCCCTGAGAGTGCACGTGCGATTGCAAGGTGTGCGGTGAATGATGGCTGGGTGAGCAATCAGAGCCCCTTCGCCGGCAGGACCGCCCAGGCGTTCCCGACGCTGCCCAAGGGCGACGTCCTGGGAACGTACGACAGCTACCCCGACGCGCAGCGTGTGGTGGCGAAGCTGGCCGAGGCCGACTTCCCCGTCAACCAGCTCTCCATCGTCGGCAACGACCTGAAGACGGTCGAACGGGTCACCGGCAAGATGACCTACGGCCGCGCCGCCATCGCCGGCGCGCTGTCCGGTCTGTGGCTCGGCATCTTCTTCGGCATCGTGCTCACGCTCTTCTCGCCGAGCGCCGGCGGCCTGATCCTCGCCGCGGCGATCATCGGTGCCGCGTTCGGCATGCTCTACGGCATCGCCTCGTTCGCCATCACCAAGCGGCAGCGTGACTTCACCAGCGTCCACCAGGTGCTCGCCACGAACTACCAGATCGTCGTCAACCCGCAGCTGACCGGGCAGGCGCAGCGGATCCTCGGTGACCACGGGGCGACCCCGTCCACGCACTGGAACGACGCTCCCCAGCAGCAGCAGCAGTGGCGCCCGGGCCCCGGTGGGGTCCCGCCGCAGCAGCAGTCGCCGTACGGCGGGCACGCCACCCCGCACCAGCAGCCAGGAGGCCCGCAGCACCCCGGTACGTCGGCCCCCGGCGCGCAGACGGCCGCGCCTTCGGGCCCGCCGCGCTACGGCACGAACGACGGGCCCCGGTACGGCGAGACCCCGGAGACCGCTGCCGCCCCCACGGCCCCGCCGGTGCCGGAGCGTCGGCCCGAGGAGCCGCCGCGCTACGGCGAGCGGGTGGCCGGTGCGACGCCGCCGTCGGCTCCCGCGTCCTCGGACCAGTCGTCCGCGCCGGATGCTCCGCGCGACGGCGAGGGCGACCGCCGCTAGCGGTCCTCGGCTGGCTGCGCGCCGATTGCCGATTGCCGCTCGCCCTCCGGCGTCATCGGCCGTCGGTCGTGCGTGGAAGCACGCAACACGCTGCTCACGTCTGCTGAGGTCGCACGAATTGTCGCCTCCGGACCCCGCGGGCGGCAGCTGGTACGACTTCCGGGGCGCGGGCATCGCGGGCGGGCGGTCGCAACACTCCGCGCGCATGCGGTCGAGTGGTCGGAGATCGTCGTTCGGGGCCGGCTCGGGCGACGGTTCGTGACCGTTCAGCATCGGGCAGGCGGCATGTCCTGACCGGGCGCGATGCAGACTCGGGCACGGCACGGCACGGCACGGCACGGCACGGCACGGCACGGCGGTGCGGCACCGCCCCGCGCGCACGGCACCGCGCGGGCGGCAGCTCGTGCGACTTCGTCGGGAGGGCCTGCCGGGCGGGCGGTCGCAACACCCCGCGCGCCTGCGGTCGAGTGGTCGGAGATCGTCGTTCGGGGCCGGCTCGGGCGACGGTTCGTGACCGTTCAGCATCGGGCAGGCGGCATGTCCTGACCGGGCGCGATGCAGACTCGGGCACGGCACGGCACGGCACGGCCCTGCGCGGCACGGTGCGGCTCCGCACGGACCTGGTCGGCGTCTCCGCGCTAGAGGACCTTCGAATAGCAGACCGACAGGGGCGCACCGACGTAGGGCCCGAAGTTCGCGATCCGCCGGAAGCCCTCGCGCTGGTAGAACCCGACGGCGCGCTGCTGCTCCGTGCCCGTCTCGAGCACGAGCGCCGGGGAGCCCAGGTCGAGCGCGGCCTCTTCCAACCGACGCAACAGTTCGGCGGCGACACCCGACCCGCGTGACTCCGGCCGGACGTACATCCGCTTGATCTCGGCGATGCCGTCGTCGACGACGCGCAGGCCCCCACATGCCAGGGGCGTGCCGGACTCGTCCCGCGCGACGAAGAACACAGAGATCGAGTCGGCGGTCGGCTTCTCGCCCGGTTCGGTGTCGCCGCCGTGCGCCCGGTCGATCTCCAGTCGCTGTGCGGCGCGGAGCCGTTGGGCGTCAGGTGAGTCGAAGTGCTCGACCTCGATCGAGAAGGTGTTCGGGGAGACCTCGGGCGTCGTCACCCGCTCACGCTAGCGGCCGGAACGGGCGATCCACCCCTCCACTTCCGAGGGGGTCCGGGGGATGCCGACGGACAGGTTCTCGGCGCCGTCCTCGGTGACCAGGATGTCGTCCTCGATGCGGACGCCGATGCCGCGGAACTCCTCGGGCACGGTCAGGTCGTCCTGCTGGAAGTACAGCCCGGGCTCGATCGTGAAGACCATGCCGGCCTGCACGGTGCCGTCGAGGTACATCTCGCGGCGGGCCTTCGCGCAGTCGTGCACGTCGAGGCCGAGGTGGTGGCTCGTGCCGTGCACCATGTAGCGGCGGTGGAACTGGTTGTCCGGCTCGAGCGACTCGGCGGCCGAGACCGGCAGGAAGCCCCACTCGGCGGTCTTCCGCGCGATGACCTGCATCGCGGTGGCGTGCACCTGGCGGAACGTGATGCCCGGCTTGACGATCGCGAAGGCGGCGTCGGCTGCTTCGAGCACGGCTTCGTAGACCATGCGCTGCACGGGCGAGAACGTGCCGCTCACCGGCAGCGTGCGGGTGATGTCGGCGGTGTAGAACGAGTCGACCTCGACCCCCGCGTCGATGAGGATGAGGTCGCCGGGCTGCACGGCGCCGTCGTTGCGGGTCCAGTGCAGGATGCAGGCGTGGTGGCCCGAAGCGGCGATGGTGTCGTAGCCCACGGTGTTGCCGTCGGCGCGGGCCCGCCGGTTGAACGTCCCCTCGACGATGCGCTCCCCGCGCGGGTGGGCGAGCACGGCGTCGAAGTCGGCGATGACGTCGTCGAACCCGTGCTTCGTGGCGTCGACGGCCTTGCGGAGCTCACGGACTTCGTACGCGTCCTTGACCAGTCGGAGCTCGGACAGGTCGCGGGCGAGCAGGTCGTCGGTCGCCGGGGAGTCGTCGGTCTCGTCGACGCCACCGATCGCCGCACCGATGCGGGTGTCGAGCGACCGGGTCAGGTCGTCATCTGCTTCGCGCACCAGCAGCGCCGAGGCGTCGAGCGCGTCGGCGACGGGGGTGAACGCACCGAGGTCGGCCGTGGCCAGCCCCAGGTCGGCGGCGACCGCGTCGAGCGATGGGCGCGGACCGACCCAGAACTCGCCGATCTCGGGATTGGCGTAGAACTCTTCCGAGTCGCGGCCCGCGGTGGCGCGGAAGTACAGCGTGGCGTCGTGCCCGGAGCCGTTCGGCGTCATCACGAGCACGGAGCCGACGACGGTGTCGGTGCCCCAGCCGGTCAGGTGCGCGAAGGTGGAGTGCGGGCGGAACGGGTAGTCGCAGTCGTTCGAGCGGACCTTGGCCTGCCCGGCGGGCACCACGATCGTGCGGCCCGGGTGCAGCTCGGAGATGCGGGCGCGACGTTCGGCGGCGAACGCGGCCTGCTCGCGGGGTTCGGGCTGCGCTTCGTCGCGCTCGGCCCACTGCGACCCGATGAAGTCCTTGAAGGTCGAGGACCCGGGGGTCGTGGATCGGTTGCTCGTCGCGCGGGGAGTCGTGTCGGCCATGCGTCCATCATCGCACCGCCGGACGACACCCGGCCTGTGCGGCCGCTCACCTGTGGATAGCATTGGCCACGTGCCAGACCCGTTCATCGACCTGCACGCGCACTCCAGTGTCTCCGACGGCACCGAGCGTCCCGCGGAGCTCGTGCGAGCAGCCGCGGCCGCCGGACTCGACGCCGTCGCGCTGACCGACCACGACACGACGGCCGGGTGGGCGGACGCCACGACCGCGGCACTCGAGCTGCCCCTGACCTTGCTGCCGGGGCTCGAGCTGAGCACGCGGATCGGGTACCGGAGCGTGCACGTGCTCGGCTACCTGGTCGACCCCGAGCACCCCGGTCTGGTCGAGGAGACGACCCGCATCCGCGACGGTCGGCTCTCGCGCGCGCGCCGCATGGTCGACCGCATCGCCGAGGACCACCCGATCACCTGGGCCGACGTCCTGGCCCAGTCCAGCCCCGGCGCCACGATCGGCCGTCCGCACATCGCGGACGCCCTGGTCGCCCGTGGGCTCGAGTCCGACCGGTCGGCGGCGTTCCGCGGCATCCTGCACCCGGCGTCCGGCTACTACGAACCCCACGAGGCACCGTCGCCCCTGCGCGGCGTCGAGCTCATCCGGCAGGCAGGCGGCGTGCCCGTCATCGCGCACCCGGCGGCGTCGTCGCGCGGGATCGTCATCGACGAACCGATGCTCCGCTCCCTGGTCGACGCCGGGCTCGGCGGTCTCGAGGTCGACCACCGCGAGAACCTGGCGCACGGCAAGCGCACCCTGCTCGACTGGGCGACCCGCTACGACCTGTTCGTCACCGGTTCGAGCGACTACCACGGCACCGGCAAGCCGAACCGGCTGGGGGAGCACCGGACCGCGCGCGTGTCCTTCGACGCCATCGTCGCCCAGGCCACGGGCAGCGCCCCCGTGGTCGGCCCTGGCTCGCGCCTGTCCTGACCGAGGCTCGTCTCACCGAAGCGACAGATCTCGCTCGCGGCGGCCTGACCCCTCCGCGAAAGCGACAGATTCCCGCCGACGGTTCGCGGCGATCTGTCGCTTTCGCGGGGGTAGTCGGCAGGTGGGGACGACGAAGGGCCCGTCGCGTCAGCGACGGGCCCTTCGGTCTGGAGGCGCTACTCGCCGTCCGACGTGCCCTGCGGTGCCGAGGCGGTCGCCGAGGCATCGCCGGTGCCGGCGCCGCGACGGCGGCGACGGCGGCGACGCTTCGCGGCGCCGTCGGTGGAACCACCCTCGGCGGCGGAGCCGTCCTCGGTGCCAGCCACGGCCGTGGGGGCGACCGACTCGGTTGCCGGAGCCTGCGGGGCGGACTGCTCCGAGCCTCCTGACCGGGTGCGGCTGCGCGACCGCGAACGCGACGCGTCACGTGAACCCGTCGCCGGGCGGTCGCTGCTGCGCTTCTCGGCGGGGGCACCGGCAGAAGCCGCGTGCGACGACGAGCCGGGCAGACGGCCCTTGGTGCCCTTGGGGATGTCGAGTTCCTCGAACAGGTGGGGCGACGACGAGTAGGTCTCGACGGGCTCGGGGATACCGAACTCGAGGGCCTTGTCGATCAGCGTCCACTTGTGCAGGTCGTCCCAGTCGACGAACGTGACCGCGATGCCGGTCTTGCCGGCGCGGCCGGTGCGGCCAGCGCGGTGCAGGTACGTGTCCGGGTCGTCCGGGATCGTGTGGTTGATCACGTGCGTGACGTCGTCGACGTCGATGCCGCGGGCGGCGACGTCGGTGGCGATGAGGACGTCGCGCTTGCCGGCCTTGAACGCCGCCATGGCGCGCTCGCGCTGCTCCTGGTTGAGGTCACCGTGCACCGCTGCCGCGTTGAACCCGCGGTCCTTGAGTTCCTCGACCAGCTTCGCCGCGGCACGCTTCGTGCGCGTGAAGATCACGGTCTTGCCGCGACCCTCGGCCTGCAGGATGCGGGCGATGACCTCGTCCTTGTCCAGCGAGTGCGCGCGGTAGATGAGGTGCTTGATGTTGGCCTGCATGAGGCCCTCGTCCGGGTCGGTCGCCCGGATGTGCACCGGACGGCTCATGAACCGGCGGGCGAGCGCGACGATCGGCGCGGGCATCGTCGCCGAGAACAGCATCGTGTGCCGCACCTCGGGGACCGCCTGGAAGATCCGCTCGATGTCCGACAGGAACCCGAGGTCGAGCATGCGGTCGGCCTCGTCGAGCACGACCTCTTGCACGTGGGAGAGGTCGAGCAGACGCTGCCGCTGCAGGTCGATGAGTCGCCCGGGCGTGCCGACGACGATCTGGGCGCCGGCCTTGAGCTGTTCGACCTGGCCTTCGTAGGCCTTGCCGCCGTAGATCGAGACGACCGTGGTCGGGCGGTTGGACGCCGCGAGCTCGAGGTCCTCGGTGACCTGGACCGCGAGTTCACGGGTCGGGACGACGACGAGCGCCTTCACGCCGTGGGCCGGATCGGCACCGAGTCGCTGGATCAGCGGCAGGCCGAACCCGAGGGTCTTGCCGGTACCCGTCTTGGCCTGGCCGATGATGTCCTGGCCGGTCAGGCCGAGCGGGATGGTCTGTTCCTGGATCGGGAAGGGCTCGATGATGCCCTTGCCGGCCAGTGCATCGACGATGTCCTGGTCGATGTTGAGGTCTGAGAAAGTCAAAGAATCACCTTAGTTCTGGTGGAAGTCCGGGCCAGTCTACCGACGGGCGCGTGGTCCGGGGCACTCCGGGGTGCCGCTGGGCGTCGGGCCGGGCGCCCGGCGGGTGCCGCTGGACGTCGGGGCGGGCGCCCGGCGGGCGCCGCTGGACGTCGGGCCGGTGACCGGCGGGTGCCCTCTATGCTGGTCGGGTGGTGTCGTGGTGGAACCGGAAGCGCGCGGCGCAGCTCGCTGCCGCATGGCTCGCGTCGCGGAACCCGCGCGGAGCAGCACAGGTCAAGCGGCTCGCGCTCGACGACGTCACCCCGGAGCTCGACGTCTACCTGGGGCAGGCTGCCTACCTGCAGCTCTCCGTCTACGAGACGATGGGACGAGCCGGTGCTTCGGCACCGACGCTCTCCGGCCGTCTGGTCACCGGGGTGCTCGCGACCACGGCGCTCGAGCGGCACCGCACGATCGTGGCCGAGATCGAGCGCACCGGCGGGGACCCGGCGGCGCTGATGGCACCGCACCGCGAGGCGATCGACCTGTTCCTCGAACGGACGAGCGGTGCCGACTGGTACGAGTCGATGCTCACCGGCTACGTGACGGCCGGCATCCTGAACGACCTGTTCGGCAACCTGCTCCGCTCGCTGCCGATCGACGTGCGGCAGCGGCTGCGTTCGGTGTTCGACGCGCGCGAGGAAGCGGCGGTCGTCGAGGAGCTGACTGCCCACATCGAGGACGACCCGCAGATCGGATCGCGCCTGGCGATGTGGGGACGGCGTCTGGTGGGCGACACCCTGCTCGTCGCCCGGTCCGCCCTGGCGTCGCACGCCCGTGAGGACCAGGAGCGACTGGAGCCGGTCTGGACCGAGCTCATCGCCGCGCACACCCGACGGATGGACGCGCTCGGCCTGACGGCTTGAGCGGCAGGCTCGCTCGAGCTTCACGCTTGATCGAGCGTCACGCTTGCTCGATCGTTGGCTTGCTCGGGTGTCGGGCTTGCCCGAGTGTCAGGCGCCGCGCGTCTTGAGCTGCTCGTAGTACGCGGCGTCGCCCTTGTCGCGCCGGGTGCCGAGGAGCCACTCGACCATGACCGAGACCACGCCGGAACCCACGAGGGCCACGACCCAGATCCAGGTGCCGTCGTACCGCCACCCGGCCCAGGTCAGCGCTTCCCACAGGACGGCTGCGGCGATGCCGCCGGCAGCAGGGCCGACGAGCACGCCGCGGTTCGACCGCCACGGCAGGATCACGTGCGCGACCGCGCCGATGATGATGCCGCCGAGGACGGCGAAGAGCAGTTCCACGTCGTCAGGCGACGAAGCCGATGCGCCGTGCCTCTTCCGCGCCGACCTCGACGTACGCCAGGGCCGAGACGGGGACGATGAAGCGACGGCCCTTGTCGTCCTGCAGCGACAGGTGCGTCGACTTCGCGGTGAGCGCCTCGGACACGGCCTTCTCGACCTCGTCCGCGGTCTGGGCGGTCTCGAACGCGATCTCGCGCGGGCTGTTGATGATGCCGATCTTGATGTCCACGAGCACAGCGTATCCGAGCGGTCCCGTGCGGCATCGGCCGTTCGCCGCGGGCGCACTCGGGCGGTCGGACGACCGGTGCCCCGCGCGTCCGGGGCGGTGCTGTCGGCGGTCCTCGGTACCGTACGAGCGTGCCGCAGACCACGCTGATGCCCGCTCCCGAAGACACCGGGTTCGCGCGCGCACTGGTCGACGACCCCTCGCAGGCTGCGGTGCTCGCCTTGCCGGACGGCCGCCACGGTGCGGTGATCGGCGCCCCGGGCAGCGGCAAGACGACCACGCTCGCTCGCCTGGTCGCCGACCGCCTGAACCGCCCCGATGCGATCACCCCGGACGGGCACGCGACGGTCCTGGCACTGACCTCTGCACGCACAGCGGCGACGGCGCTGCGCGACCGACTGGCGCGGACGGTCGACCGGGTCGTTCCCGGGGCCCTCGCACGCACCGTGAACTCCCTGGCGTTCCAGATCGTCACGCACGCGGCGGCGGTGCAGGGGCAGGAACCCCCGACGCTGCTGACCGGTGGCGAGCAGGACCGGATCATCGCCGACCTGCTCGCCGGGCACGAACTCGACGCAGCCGGTCCGGCCTGGCCCGACCCGATCACCGCGGTCGTCCGTGAACGCGCCGGGTTCCGCACCGCACTCCGCGACGTGATGATGCGCGCTGTCGCCGCTGGTGTCGAGCCCGACGACATGCGCGAACTCGGCGACGAGCTCGGTCGACCCGAGTGGCACGCCGTGGGTGACTTCGTCGACGACTACCGCGCCTCGGTCACCGCGTTCCGGCCGACCGGACTCGACTCCGGCGAGCTCGTGGCGTACGCCACCGCCGCGGTGCTGCGGCACGAGCTCCCCGCGAGCATCGCCGCCCTGCGGCTGGTCGTCGTCGACGACACGCAAGAACTGGTGGAGGGCGAGATCGCCCTGCTCGGAGCCCTCGCGCGTTCCGGGGTGCAGATCGTCGCGTTCGGCGACCCGGACATCGCTGCCTCGGCGTTCCGCGGCGCCGAACCGGACGTGCTCGGACGGCTCGCCGTGCGACTCGGGGTGGACCGCGTCGACGAGCTGTTCCTCGGCGCCGTGCACCGGCACCCCGCGCCGATCCGCGCCCTGGTCTCCGGCATCACGGGCCGCATCGGCACCGCGGCGGCCGGACGACAGAGAAGCGCCGCGGCGAGCCACCAGGACGCGCGGTCCGACGCCGTCGTCCACCTCGAGGCTGCCAGCCGGTCCGCCCTCGTGGTCGCGATCGCTCGTCGACTCCGCGAACACCGCCTGCTGGACGGCGTGCCGTGGCACCGGATGGCCGTGGTCACCCGGAGCGGCGCTGCCATCCCGGAACTCGTTCGGGCGCTCTCCGTGGCCGAGGTCCCGGCGACCGCCGGCGCGGCGCCCGTCCGTCCGCGCGACGACTCCGCGGCGCGGGCGTTGCTCGACGCGGCTGCGGTGGCGCTCGACGTCCTGCCGCTCGACGCCGCCCTGGCCACCGCGTTCGCCACGGGTCCCCTCGGCGGCCTCGACACCCTGGCGATGCGCAGACTCCGGCTCGCACTGCGGCGCGAGGAGCTCGCGGGCGACGGCAGCCGCACCGCCGACGAACTGCTGGTCGAGGCGCTGGGCGCACCGGAGCGACTGGCGACGGTCGACGCCGGGTTCGCGCGGCGTGCGACCCGACTTGCCCGGAGCCTGGTACAGGCGCGTGCCGACGCCGATGCGGGGTCGAGCATCGAGGAGGTCCTCTGGGGGCTCTGGGAACGCAGTGGCCTCGCGAAGTCGTGGGGTGCCCAGTCCGCCGCCGGTGGAGTGGGTGCGGGGGAGGCCGACCGCCACCTGGACGCCGTCGTCGGCCTGTTCACCGCCGCCAAGCGCTTCGTCGAGCGCACGCCGGACGCCCCCGCGCGGGTCTTCGTCGACGACCTGCTCGGTGCCGACCTGCCCGAGGACTCGATCGGCCCCGACCGGACCGCCGGCCGTGTGCGGGTGCTGACCCCCTCGGCGACGATCGGACTCGAGTGCGACGTGGTCGTGGTGCTCGGCCTGCAGGACGGTGTCTGGCCGAACACCCGGGTGCGCGGCAGCCTGCTCGACCCGGACGGCCTGGTGCGCGCGGCCGCCGGTGTCGAGCGTTCGCCCATCGACGACCGCGCCGCCGTCGTCGCCGACGAACTCCGACTCTTCGCCCGGGCGGTGTCCCGCGCGACCACGCAGGTCGTCATCGGCACCGTGGCGAACGACGACGAGTCGCCGTCGCCCTTCGTCCGACTCGTCCCGGTCCCGCCGGACCGCCAACCGACCGTGCACCCGCTGTCCCTGCGCGGGCTCGCCGGGTCGCTGCGCCGACGGGTGGTGGGCTCCGGCGACCACGAAGCCGCGTCCGCGTTGGCCCGCCTGGCCGAGGCAGAGGTACCCGGGGCGGCTCCGGACGAGTGGTACGGACTCGCCGAGCCGACCACCGACGAACCCCTGGTCGACCTCGACGCCGAGCCCGTGCCCGAGGTCGAGGGCGGGGAGCCCGTCGCGCCGGCCGTGTCGGTGTCGCCGTCACGGATCGGCACCTTCGAGGAGTGCCCGGTGCACTGGTTCGCGCAGACCTTCGGTGGCGGTGCCCCGAGCCCGGCGATGGGCATCGGCACCATCGTGCACGAAGCGATGGAGCACGCCACCGAGATCGACGTCGAGTCGCTGTGGGAGCGGGTCGAGTCACGGTGGGACGAGCTCACGTTCGAGTCGCCCTGGGTCGCCGACCGCGAGCGCGCGCGGACGCGGCGGATGATCGAGGGACTGAGCGACTACCTCCGCACCTTCGCCAGCGCCGGGCGCCAGTTGCTCGGCGCCGAGACCTCGTTCGCGCTCGTGACCGGTCCTGCACGCATCCGGGGGAGCATCGACCGCATCGAGGTCGACCCCGATGGCCGGGTCAGCGTCGTCGACCTGAAGACCGGCCGCTCGATGCCCAGCGAGAAGAACGACATGCCGGAACACCCGCAGCTCGGTGCCTACCAACTCGCGGTCGAGGACGGCGCGGTCGACGGTGTACCCGCCGGCTCCCCGATGACCGATGCACGGCTGGTCTTCGTCCAGAACCCCCGCGGTGGCCACGCCTTCTCGGAGCGGACGCAGCACGCGTTCGACGCCGAGGCGCGCGAGGCGTACCGCGAGCGCCTGCACGGTGTGGCGCGGGGCATGGCTGGCCGGACGTTCGTGGCGAACGTGGACGACCACTGCGAGAAGGCCCGGACCGGGGTCGAGTGCCGGATCCACGTGGTGGCGGAGGTGACCTGGTGAGCGACCCGACCGAGACGACCGAGACGACCGACTCGGCTGCTGCTGCTGCACCGCCCGTCATCCGGCACGGTGCCGACGCCATCGCCGACGCGCTGGGCCGCCCCCGTCCCACCGCCCAGCAGCGCGCCGTCATCGAGTCGCCGCTCGTGCCTGCGCTGGTCGTCGCCGGAGCGGGCAGCGGGAAGACCGAGACGATGGCCTCGCGCGTGGTCTGGCTGCTGGCCAACGGGCTCGTCCGCCCCGACGAGGTCCTCGGCCTGACCTTCACCCGCAAGGCCGCCGGCGAACTGTCGGTCCGCATCAACGACCGCATCCGCTCGCTCGAGGACGTCGGGCTGATCACCCCGGGGGACGCCTTCGAAGCGCCCACCGTCTCGACGTACAACGCCTTCGCGAACGCGGTCTTCCGCGAGAACGCCCTGCTCGTCGGCCGCGACGGCGAGTCCCAGGTGCTGACCGAACCCTCGGCCTGGCAGCTCGCCCGTCGGGTCGTGGTGGCCGCCCGCGACGACCGGCTCGCCGGACTCGACCGCGACGTCGACACCCTGACCGCCGCCGTGGTCGCGCTCGCCGGCGCCACCTCCGAACACCTCGTCGAACCAGAAGACCTGCGCCGGTTCGCCATCGAGTTCTCCGAGCTGCTCGAACTCCCCGGCAACCGGGGCAAGCCGTACAAGGCGATCACCGACGCGGTCGCTGCCATCGGCGCCCTCGAACCCCTGGCCGACCTGGTCGCCGAGTTCCGTCGACAGAAGGTCGACCGCGGGTTCGTGGAGTTCTCCGACCAGATCGCCCTGGCGCTCGCTGCGGCCGAGTCGGCACCGCGCGTCGTCGACGACCTGCGGAGTCGGTACGGCGTGGTGCTCCTCGACGAGTACCAGGACACCTCGGTGGTGCAGACCCGGTTCCTCGCCCGGCTGTTCCGCGGGCACTCGGTGATGGCGGTCGGCGACCCACACCAGTCGATCTACGGGTTCCGTGGGGCGAGTGCGGCGAACCTCGCCCGGTTCCCGCACGACTTCGGGGGCGACGAACCCGGCGTGGCCGAGCCGGTGACCTTCGCGCTGTCGACGAGCTGGCGGAACCCGGTCGACGTGCTCGCGGGGGCGAACGCGATCGTGGCGCCGCTGTCCGAGGCGTCCGAGGTCGACGTCGAACGGCTCTCGCCGCGACCGGGCGCCGACGCAGGGACGGTGCGTGTGGTGTTCCCCGAGACCCTGCCGGAAGAGGCCGACGAGGTCGCGGCGTGGTTCCAGGACCACCGCCGGCGGGCCCCGGCGGGCTCGATGGCGCTGCTGCTGCGGGCCCGGAAGGACCTCGCGGCGTTCACGGCGGCGCTCGGAGCACGTGGGGTGCCCTACCACGTGCTCGGGACCGGAGGGCTGCTCCAGCGCCCGGAGATCGTCGACCTGGTGGCATGCCTGCGCGTGCTGCACGACCCGGCGGCCGGCAACGACCTGATCCGGCTGCTCGCGGGCTCGCGGTGGCGGGTCGGCGCGGCGGACATCGTCGCCCTGCACCAGCTCGCCCGGTGGCTGTTCCAGCGCGACCACACCCAGCAGCGTCTCGACGACGACCTGACCGCGGCGTTCCGGGCCTCGGTCGCCGCAGGGGAGCACGGGTCGATCGTCGACGCGCTCGACTTCGTCGCGACCGCGCCCGACGAGCACGGTGCGCTCGAGGGCATCACCGCCGCCGGTCGCAGCCGGATGCGCGCGCTCGGCGGGCAGCTCTCGATGCTCCGCTCACGCGCGGGGAGTGACCTGGTCGACTTCGTGACGCTCGTCGTGCAGGAGATGCGACTCGACATCGAGGTCGCCGCGCACGAACAGGGCAGCGGCGCGTACCTCGACGCCTTCATCGACGAGCTCGCCGGCTTCGTGTCGACCGACGACCGCGCCGACCTCGGCTCGTTCCTCGGCTGGATCGACGCCGCAGCCCGGCGTGACGACATGGGCCCGCGTTCCGAGGAGCCCGAGGCCGGCACCGTGCAGATCCTGACGATCCACGGGTCCAAGGGGCTCGAGTGGGACGCCGTCGCGGTGCCCCGGATGGTGGAGGGCGGTCTGCCCGCGCGTCCGCAGGAGGGCTCGTCCGGCTGGCTCGGGTTCGGCCGTTTGCCGTACGAGTTCCGCGGGGACGCCGCGGAGCTGCCCCGGCTCGCCTGGCGCGGACAGGAGACCCAGAAGGACGTCACCACGGCGATCGACGCCTTCAAGGAACAGGTGAAGGCCCGCAACGAGGACGAGGAACGCCGGCTCACCTACGTCGCCCTGACCCGCGCCAAGCACGACCTGCTGGTGTCCGGCTCGTTCTGGGCCGGCGGGGTCCGACCCACCGAACCGAGCCGCTACCTGCGCGACCTGGTGGACGCCGACGTCATCGACGGCGCGGCGATCCCGGAGACGACGGTGCACGACGAGAACCCGATGGGGGAGAGCGGCGCGACCCAGACCTGGCCGCACGTGCCGTTCGGGCAGCGGGCGCCGCGGGTCCTGGCTGCGGCCGAGCGGGTGCGGAACGCGAACCCCGGAGCCGCCGGGCGCTTCGCCGCCGACATCGACCTGCTGCTCGCCGAACGGCACGCCACCCGGAACGCGAAGCACGCGGTCGCCGTCCCGCACCGCGTCCCGGCGTCGGGCTTCAAGGACTACCTGACCGAACCCGACTCCGTGGCCGAGCGGCTCCGCCGGCCGATGCCCGAGCGACCGTACCGTGCCACCCGTCTCGGCACGCTCTTCCACCAGTGGGTGGAGCAGCGGGCGCGGAGCGGTGGCGGGCTCGAGACCCTCGACGTCTGGGACGGCGAGCTCGACCTCGACGCCGACGACCTCGTCGACGCATCGCCGGACGCCGTGGTCACCGACGACGACGCCCGCCGACTCGCGGACTTCCAGGCGACGTTCGCCCGCTCACGGTGGGCCGGGCTGACACCGATCGAGGTCGAACGCGAGATCCACATCCCGTTCCTCGGGCACAGCGTCGTGTGCAAGCTCGACGCAGTCTACGAGATCGACGGGCGTGCCGAGGTCGTCGACTGGAAGACGGGCAAGGCTCCCTCGGGGGCAGACGACCTGGCTCGTCGCACCCTGCAGCTCGCGTTGTACCGCGTCGCGTACGCCGAGTTCACCGGACGGCCGCTCGACCAGGTCGACGCGGTGTTCTACTTCGTCGCCGACGACCTCGAGGTCCGTCCGTCCGAGCTGCTGGACCGCGCCGGCCTGGAGCGCGCGTGGTCCGAGGCCATCGGCAGCTGACGTCCCGCGGCGGGCGGAAGGTTCGCGCGACCGCCCGCGGTGCGTCCGGCGCGGGCCGCGCCGGACCTGCCGAGCCTGCCGTGTCGCGCGCGGCGCCCGCCGCGGGACGCGCCTGACGGGACGTGCCGGAAGAACCGCACCTGCCGTGTCGCCGCCCTGCGCCTGCAGCGCGCTGTGCCGGTCGTGCTCCGCCCGGTTGTGCTCCGCCCGGTCGTGCTCCGCCGGTCGTGCTCCGCCCGGGTGGCCGGGTGCCGGTCCGCCGGACCGGCACCGGGCCTCCAGGGCGGTCGCGTCCCGGACGCGAGCCGACGACCGGAACCGGTCACGACACCCCGCCTTCGGCGCAGCGAGCGGTCACAGACCGTCGGATGGACGCGACGCAGCCGACGATCTGTGACCGCCCGGCGGAACCGAGCGGGGAGTCGTGACCGACGTGCGGCGGCGCGATCCGGGGTCAGCCGTGGCGACGCTCGGTGGAGGACAACAGCTGCTCCACCTCGCCGATCTCCATCGTCTCCGGCGACACGGACTGCAGTGGCTCCGCACTCGGGGCGTGCACCGCGTCGACCAGGCGGTGCATCATCGCGACGGCGTCGTCGACGACCTCGGTGCTCTTCGCCTGGACGCCGTGCAGCAGCCAGTGCGCTGTCTCGAGCTCGTGGTGCACACGTGCACGCTGTGCGAGCTGGCGGTCGCGACCGCCCCCGTTCGCTTCGTAGGCACTGAGGACGGTGTCGAACGCGTCGCGACGGCCGGCGAGCACCCAGGCGAGGTCCTTGGCCGGGTCGCCGAGCCGCAGCTCGCCCCAGTCGAGGATCCCCGTGACCGCGTCACCGTCGACGAGCAGGGCGCCGGTGCCGAGCGAGCCGTGCACGACGGTCGGCGTGAACTGCCAGAGCTGTTGGTCGCGTGCGGCGCCCTCCCAACGCTCGACGAGCGCGGCGGGGACGAGCTTGGTCGCGACGGCACGGTCCATCACCGAGACGGCGGACCGGAGCACCTCGAACGGCGTGAGCGAGGGCAGGCCCGCGTCGGAGACGAAGCTCGTCGGCAGCTGGTGGATCGCGGCGACGGCACGGCCGACGCTGGTGGCGAGGTCGGGGTGCTCGACGAGTGACGCGAGCGTCGGGTGGGTCCCGGTCAACCGTGTCGTGACGATGGCGCGCGTCGATCCGATCGGTGCCTGGCCGCGGTACTCGACGACGCCGAACGGCAGGCGGGTGCGGATCCCGGCGCTCAGCGCCCGGATTGCGACGAGGTCGGCCGACTGCCGGGCCTCGGCGCGCTGGTTCCGGGGGCGGCGGATGACGATCTCGGTGCCGTCGGCGTCGCGGAGGAGCGCCGACTCGTAGTCGCCGGCCGCGGCCGAGCCGAGCGTGCGCGTGCCCGTGACGAGGAGACCTGGAACGGCCGTCGTCGCCAACGCGGCTAGAGTGAACTGGGATCCCGCCATGCCCCTCAGGGTAGGCGCGTGACGCGTGCACGGCTGCACGCCACGCTGTTCGGCGGCCCGCACGCCCACCGCACGTCTCCTGCACGTCCGCACCCGATCCGAGGAGCTCCCCCGCCGTGACCGTCGAGTTCGCCGCCCGGCTCCCGCTCTCCCGCAACGAACTCGACCGCGACGCCGAGTTCCGCACGACCGACGACATCGAGCGCGTCCTGCGCCAGGACGAGCGCACCCGGTACCTGCCGGTCCGCGGCGCCGAGATGCTCCGGAACACGGACGGGACCCTGCGCTTCGTGACCGCGGCCCAGATCCCGGTCGAGACCGTCACCCTGTACCTCGGCCGAGCTGTCTCGGACGCCCCGGACGCCGCGGCGGGGACCCGTTTCGTCGCTGCGCTGATCGACAGCGCGACGGCAACCGCCATCGAACCCGACGACGACGCCTGGCAGAGCCTCCGGATGTTCGGCACCGAGCTCTCGCCGCGCGACCAGGGACTGGCGGTCGAAGCCGTCGCGATGGCCAACTGGCACGCAGTGCACGGCTTCTCCCCGCGCACCGGATCGCCCACCGCCGTCGTGAGCGGTGGATGGGTCCGTCGCGACCCGGAGGGGCACGACCTGTTCCCACGAACCGACGCGGCGATCATCGTCGGGGTGGTCGACGCCGACGACCGGATCCTGCTCGGTTCGAACGCCGCGTGGGACGCCGACCGGTACTCGCTCCTCGCCGGGTTCGTCGAGCCGGGGGAGTCGCTCGAGGACGCCGTCCGCCGCGAGGTCTGGGAGGAATCCGGCGTCCGCGTCGAGGAGCCCGAGTACCTCGGCTCGCAGCCGTGGCCGTTCCCCGCGTCGCTGATGGTGGGCTTCCGTGCGCGTGCAGCGGGCGGTGACCCGACGACCGCCCGCCCCGACGGTGTGGAGATCCTGGACGTGCGGTGGTTCTCGCGCGACGAGATCCGCGAGCGCGCCGGGGACACCCTGCTGCTGCCCGGACGCACCTCGATCGCCCGCGCCATCATCGAGGAGTGGTACGGCGGGCCGCTGGACCTGCCGTGAGCGTCGCCGGTCCGCGCGGCACAGCCGGCGCAGGGGCTGTCGAACCCCGGCCGCCGTCGCCCGACGAACTGCTCGCCGCGCTCGACACCGAGCAGCGGACGGTCGCCCGGACACTGCTCGGACCGGTCGCGGTGCTGGCCGGTGCCGGGACGGGCAAGACGCGTGCGATCACGCACCGCATCGCCTACGGGGTCGCCACGGGGACCTACGCCCCGAACCACGTCCTCGCGCTGACGTTCACGAGCCGTGCCGCTGGTGAGCTGCGGTCGCGACTGCGCGCGCTCGGTGCCGGGACGGTGCAGGCACGCACCTTCCACGCCGCAGCGATGGCGCAGCTCAGCTACTTCTGGCCGGACACCGTCGGCGGGCACGCCCCCAAGATCGTCGAGTCCAAGGGGCGGATGATCGCGCACGCCGCCGACACGGTCGGCATGCACGTCGACACCCCGGTGCTCCGCGACCTGGCCGCCGAGGTCGAGTGGCGCAAGGTGCAGATGCTCTCGCTCGACGAGTACGAGGCCGCCGCCGCTGACCGGGTGATGCCGCGCGACACCACGCCGCGCCGGGTCATCGACCTGATGAAGGCGTACGAGCGGCTGAAGGACGACCGGCGGCAGCTCGACTTCGAGGACGTCCTGCTGGCGACCCTCGGCATGGTCGAGTCCGAGCCCCGTGTGGCGTCGTACGTGCGGCAGCAGTACCGGTTCTTCGTCGTCGACGAGTACCAGGACGTCTCGCCGGTGCAGCACGACCTGCTGCGCGCCTGGCTCGGCGGGCGCGACGACCTGTGCGTCGTCGGCGACGCCAGTCAGACCATCTACTCGTTCGCCGGGGCGTCGAGCGACTACCTGCTCGGGTTCGGGTCGGAGTTCCCGCGCGGATCGGTCCTGCGCCTCGAACGCAACTACCGCTCCACGCGCGAGGTGGTGTCCGCTGCGAACACGCTGATGCGCGGTCAGCCCGGGGCGCTCGACCTGGTGGCCCAGAGCCAGGAACCGGGCCCGGACCCGGTCGTGCTGGCCTGCGTCCACGACGGTGACGAGGCGCAGACCATCGCCCGCCGGATCGCGGAGCTCGTCGGGGCCGGCGCGTCCTTCGGGGACTGCGCCGTGCTCTTCCGCGTCGGGGCGCAGTCCGCCGCGCTCGAGTCCGCCCTCGGCCGGAACGGGATCCCGTACCGGGTGCAGGGCGGCACGCGGTTCTTCAACCGCCCGGAGGTCAAGCTCGCCGTCCACCACATGCGCGGCGAGGCGATCCGGCAGACCGACGACGAGCTGACCCGACGGGTCCGGCTCGTGCTGCAGGTCAGCGGCTGGACGGAGACGCCGCCCGAGGGCACGGGCGCAGTGCGCGAGCAGTGGGAGGCGCTGCAGGCCATCATGGGCCTGGCCGAGGACGCCCCCGCGGGCACGACGATGCAGCAGTTCACCCAGGACCTGGTCGATCGCGCGGCGACGCACCACGAACCCGAGGTCGACGCCGTCACGCTCGCGACGCTGCACTCGTCGAAGGGTCTGGAGTGGCCGCACGTGGTCATCGCCGGCGCCGCCGAGGGGCTGCTGCCCATCTCGCACGCGTCGACCGACACCGAGGTGGACGAGGAACGACGGCTGTTCTACGTCGGGCTGACCCGCGCCCGCCGATCCGTCACGATCACGTGGTCGCAACAGGGGTCCACGCGTGGGGGAGCCCGGGCTCCGAGTCGGTTCCTGGCAGCGCTCGGCACGCACATCGCGGATGGGGCCGGACCGGGGAACGGCTGACGGACAGGTCGTCCCGCTCGAAGACGACCTGGTCGGGCTCGGCACGTTGCGTCCGGAGCGGGAGCCGTTCCAGCAGCATCCGTGCCGTGGCTGCGGCCACCGCCGCCGACCGCCACGGCGACAGCGGCGCCGGGTGCCGACCCCAGACCTGGGCCGCGATGGCCGGCCAGGCCGGGTCGTCGTCGACGCGTGCGTACTCCGCGCACTGCAGGCAGGGGCCGGCTCCCGGCACGACGAACGGCCCGAGGCGGACCCGGCCGTCCCCCACCACGACCGCCAGGTGCGGCACGCCACGACGGGTCCACGCGGCACGGAGCGCCGGGTCGACCACGTGGTCGGCCACCACCACCGCGAGCCGGGGTTCCGGGTCGGGCAGTGCGATGGGACCCCCGGCCGGGGCGGTGGTTCGGCTGACCGTCACGCCCTCGCCGCTCAGGAACGTCGCCACGGTGTCGGCGAGCGTGCCGGGGCCGTGCACCTCGATGCGTTCGAGCGGCTCGGGCAGGACCTCGACCACAGCGGGCGACGCGGCGCCGAGCACCCCGGCCGCACGTTCCGGGGAGCAGCCCGACGCCACCGCGAGGCCGGACAGCACGTCGTGCCCGGTCTCGCGCCGGAGGCCGTTGAGGAACCGCTCTTCCCCGGTGGTGGGCACGGCGACGACGGCACGCGGGGGATCGACCCCGAGCTGGACCGTGGCGGGGTCACGCCAGACGAACTCGAGTGTCGGATCGATGCGGATGCCCATGACCCCACGGTGCCGGAGTGGGCGGCACGCGTGGGGTCACGGAGCGGATCTGTGGAGAACTCAGCGGGGCTGGTCGCCCGTGTGGTCCCCTGGACCGTCGCCCGATCCGCCCTCGGGGTCGTCGGCCACGTGGCCGGACTCGTCCTCGTGCGGGCGTGCCCCGGTCGAGTCGTTCAGCAGGTCTTCGAGTGCCTTGTCGAACGCGTCGTCCTCGTCGGTCTGCGACGGGTTCCGCAGCCGTGCGACGAGGGCGTCGGGCGCGTCGACGTCGTCCGAGGTCGGCACGAGGTCGAAGTGTGCCCACAGGGCATCGCGCTGTTCGGCACCGAGCTCGTCGGTCACCCGCTGCCACATCGCCGCGGCCTCGCGCAGACGGCGCGGACGCAGCTCCAGGCCGACCAGCGTGGCGAACGCCGACTCGGCGGGGCCACCGGCGGCCCGACGACGCCGCACCATCTCCGCGATCGCTCCGGCCTTGGGGAGACGGACGGTCGCCGCGGCGGTCACCGTGTCCACCCAGCCCTCGACCAGCGCGAGCATCGTCTCGAGCCGCGCGAGTGCGGCGTCCTGCTCGGCAGTGCGCGGCGGGATGAGGGCACCCGAGGCGAGTGCGTCGCGCAGCTGCTCCTGGTTGGTCGGGTCGATGTCGGCCGCGAGCTCCTCGACGCGGTCGAACGGGATGTGGATGCCCCGCGCGTAGTCCGTGATCGACGAGATGATGTGCAGCCGGAGCCACCGTGCCGACCGGAAGAGCCGGGCATGCGCGAGTTCGCGGACGGCCAGGTAGATGCGGACTTCGTCCTCGGAGACGTCGAGGCCCTCGGCGAACTCGGCGACGTTCTGCGGCAGGAGCGCGGCGACCTGCTCGTCGAGGAGCGGCACGCCGACGTCGCCGCCGGACACGACCTCCTTCGAGAGCTGCCCGACGACCTGGCCGAGCTGGATCGCGAAGAGTGCTCCGCCGATGCCGCGCATCGCCTTCGAGACGTCCCCGAGCATCGCCTTGAGCTGCTCGGGCGCACGCTGGTCGATCGCCTCGGTCAGGGCGTCGGCGATGCTGAAGGCGACGGGCTCGGCGATCTGCGTCCACACCGGGGTGGTGGCCTTCGCCCACTGCTCACGCGTGTAGAGGCTCGGGGCTGCGGTCAGTTCGGCGACCGTCGTCACCTCGTCGAGCCACAGTGCGGCGACCTGGAACGCCTGGTCGGCCGCCTGCGAGGTGGCCGGGTCGACTGCGTGACCGCCGTCGCGGGCGATGGCGGTTGCACGTTCGGCGGTGGCCGAGAAGTCGATGCCGTCGCCGCCGGACTGCGCGGCGCGCTGGAGCTGGCTCATCAGGTTCGCCACGGAGGCCGGGTCGTTCGGCAGACCGGCGGCACCGGCGAGCTGCGACGGGTCGATCTGCCCCTCGCCCGAGAGCAGCTTGCGCAGCATCTCCTGGAAGTCGTCGTCCGGCCCCGGCTGTGGTTCATCAGGCATGCCGACTACGCTAATCGCTGCTCACGGGGCCGCACCTGGGATGCCCCCGTGGGAACGCCCGAAGTGCTGCGCCCAGGGCGAACAGCCCCGCTGCCAGGCGTGGGCGACCACCCTGCCGCCAGGCGCGGGTGCCCATCTGGAAGGACCCCGCGTGACCCTCTTCGCCCCCGCGCCCCGTCGTCGCTCGCGTGCCCGGAGGGTCGGGTGGGCGTTCCTGATCGGCGCCGTCGTGCTGGGCCTGCTGGCGAGCCTGCTGCCCAGTCCGTACCTCATCGAGGTGCCCGGACCGGTCTACAACACCATCGGCACGCAGCAGCAGGGCACCGGCAAGGACGCGAAGGACGTCAAGCTCATCCAGGTCTCCGGGCACGAGACGTACCGGACGGCGGGTGCCCTCGACATGCTCACCGTCGGCATCCAGGGCGACGCGACGAACCGCCCGTCGTGGACCAGCGTCATCCGCGCGATCTTCACCCGGTCGCAGGCGGTGATCCCGGTCGAGGCGATCTACCCGAGCGGCACCACCACCGAGCAGGTCAACGAGCGTGACTCCGCGGACATGCAGGCGTCGCAGCAGTCGGCCGTCGCAGCCGCGCTCATCCAGCAGGGGAACGACCTGCCGACCCAGCTCGAGGTCAGCGCCGTGCAGGAGGGCTCGGCAGCGGACGGTGCGATCGAGAAGGGTGACGTGATCACGGCGTTCGACGGCAAGTCGCTCACGACCAACGCCGACGCCACGAGCCTGCGCGAAGCCGTCGCGCAGCACGGCACCTCGCGACCCGCGACCGTCACCGTCGAGCGGGGCGGCGCGACGAAGGAGCTCCGGGTCACGCCCCGCAGCGAGCAGGGCACGGCGTTGCTCGGCGTCGGCGTCACCGAGCGCTACGACTTCCCGTTCAAGGTGTCTATCCGGCTGCAGGACGTCGGCGGGCCGTCCGCCGGCATGATGTTCGCGCTCGGGATCATCGACGAGATCACGCCGGGCAAGCTCAACGGCGGCAAGCACGTCGCGGGTACCGGAACGATCACCGCCGACGGCGAGGTCGGTCCCATCGGCGGCATCCGCCAGAAGCTCTACGGGGCGGCCGACGCGGGTGCGACGGTCTTCCTGGCCCCCGCGGACAACTGCGACGAGGTCGTCGGGCACGTGCCGGACGGACTCGACGTCTACAGCGTCGCAACCCTCGACCAGGCGGTCACCGACCTGCAGACGATCGCCGACGGCAAGAGCACCGCCAAGCTCGCCCGCTGCGGTTCCTGACCCGGCCCTGAGCCCCCGTACAGCTTCACGCCCGGTCCGGTCCCATAGGATCAGTGTCACTGACGGCCCGCCGCGAGCCGGGCCCGCCGGTCCGACACGTCTGGAGCACATCAAGTGACGACAACCTCGTCCACCTCGGGGCGGCGCTCGCCGCGGGTCCCGATCGTGGTCACGATCATCGTGCTGGCCGCACTGGTGATCGCCTTCTTCATCTTCGCCAGCCTGTACACCGACTACGCGTGGTTCGCGCAGCTCGGATTCCAGCAGGTCCTCACGACCCGGTGGATCGCCGGCACGCTGATGTTCGTGGCCGGCTTCCTCGGCATGGCGGTCCCGGTCTTCGTGAGCATCGCGCTCGCGTTCCGGTTCCGTCCGGTCTACGCGAAGCTCAACTCGCAGCTCGACCGCTACCAGCAGGTCATCGAGCCGCTGCGACGCGCCGTCATGATCGGCATCCCCGTGGTGCTCGGCATCTTCGCCGGGCTCTCGACGGCCGGCCGCTGGAGCATGGTCCTCGAGTACTTCAACCGGACGCCGTTCGGCAAGACCGATCCGCAGTTCGGCCTGGACATCGGGTTCTACGTGTTCGAGCTGCCCTTCTGGCGCTCGATCGTGGCCTACTCGTCGGCCGTCGTCCTGATCGCCGGACTCGCCGCGCTCGCCGCGAGCTACCTCTACGGCGCACTCCGCTTCGGTGGTCGTGAGGTCCGGATCTCCCGCGCTGCGCGCATCCAGCTCGCGGTCACTGCGGCGCTCTACATCGCGCTGCAGGCGGTCAGCCTCTGGCTCGACCAGTACGCGGCGCTGACGAAGTCGAACTCGCTCATCACCGGTGCCCAGTACACCGATGTCAACGCGGTGATCCCGGGTCGCGAGATCATGGCGGGCATCGCAGCGATCGTCGCGCTGCTCTTCATCCTGACGGCGGTCATCGGCCGCTGGCGCATCTCGATCGTCGGCACCGGCCTGCTGCTCGTCGCCGCGATCGTGATCGGAGGCATCTACCCGTGGGTCGTCCAGCGGCTGCAGGTGAAGCCCTCGGAGCGGACCTTCGAGTCCGCCTACATCGAGCGGAACATCAAGGCCACCCGTGACGCGTACGGGGTCGCCGGTGTCGAGGAGCAGAACTACGACGCCACGACCGAGGCGAGCTCGGGCGCACTGGCGCAGGACGCCCAGACGACGGCCAACATCCGCCTGATCGACCCGAAGATCGTCTCCGACACGTTCAGCCAGCTGCAGCAGTACCGGCAGTACTACCAGTTCCCGAAGGAGCTCGACGTCGACCGCTACGACGTCAAGGGCGAGACCGAGGACACCGTGATCGCGGTCCGCGACATCGACCTCGACGGCCTCAGCTCGGCCGCGAACACCCAGTACAACCGGGCGTTCGTCTACACCCACGGGTACGGCGTCACCGCGGCCTACGGCAACCAGCGCGCGAGTGACGGCAAGCCGGTGTTCCTCGAGTCCGGCATCCCGTCGAACGGTGCGCTGGGCGACTTCCAGCAGCGCGTGTACTTCGGTGAGACCTCGCCGCCGTACTCGATCGTCGGTGCGCCGAAGGGCACGAAGAACGTCGAGCTCGACTACCCGTCCGGCTCCGACGACGACAACGGCGGCAACGCCACCACCACGTACGCCGGGAACGGCGGGCCGAGCCTCGGCAACTTCTTCAACCGGCTCGTCTACGCCGCGAAGTTCCAGTCGGAGCAGATCCTGCTCTCGAACGCGGTGAACAAGGACTCGCAGATCCTCTACGACCGCGACCCGATCACCCGTGTGCAGAAGGCGGCACCGTACCTGACCGTCGACAGCGACGCCTACCCGGCGATCGTCGACCACCGCATCCAGTGGGTCGTGGACGGCTACACCACGAGCGACGCCTACCCGTACTCGCAGAGCCAGAGCCTGTCGGACAGCATCGCGGGTGCCGAGTCCTCGACGTACCGCACCGACCAGGTGAACTACATCCGGAACTCGGTCAAGGCCACGGTCGACGCCTACACGGGCAAGGTGACCCTGTACACGTGGGACACGAAGGACCCGGTCCTGAAGACGTGGCAGAAGATCTTCCCGACGTCGATGAAGCCGGTGTCGAGCATGAGCGCCGAACTCCTCGACCACGTGCGGTACCCGACCGACCTGTTCAAGGTGCAGCGCTCGATCCTCGGCACGTACCACGTGACCAACGCCAACTCGTTCTACTCGGGTGACGACGCGTGGAACACCCCGCAGGAACCGACAAGCACGGCGACGTCGGACAGTGACGCCGACACCACGGCGACGTCGACGAACGCGCTCGGGGCGCAGACCACGACGACGGCCAACCGCGCGAACCTGCAGGACCCGTACTACCTGACCATGAAGGTGCCGGGGCAGGGGACCGCCTACTCGCTGTACACGACGTACATCCCACAGCAGACCGCGGGCGCGAACAACCGCAACGTGTTGACCGGCTACCTGGCGGTGAACTCCGATGCAGGTGGTGCCGGCAAGGGCGAGAAGGGGTCGGGCTACGGCAAACTCACGCTGTTGACGATGCCGAAGACCGACAACATCCCAGGGCCCGGACAGGTGCAGAGCCTGTTCAACGGTGACTCGAACGTGTCGCAGGAGCTGAACATCCTGAAGCGCGGCAACTCGACCGTGAAGCAGGGCAACCTGCTCACGCTCCCGGTCGGCGGTGGGTTCCTCTACGTCCAGCCCGTCTACGTGCAGTCGACCTCGAGTGGTTCCTACCCGCTGTTGCAGAAGGTCCTGGTGGCCTTCGGTGACAAGATCGCGTTCGAGGACACCCTCGACGAGGCCCTGAACTCGCTGTTCGGTGGTGACTCGGGCGCCGCAGCGGGTGACTCCGGTGCGAGCGGCGGCGGTTCCGGTTCCGGCAGCGGATCCGGCTCGGACGCGGGCTCCGGTTCGGGTTCGTCCGGGTCGGGCGAGGGCTCGGGCGAGGGTTCGACCGGTGGTTCGACGGGCTCCGGCTCGACCGACAACGACGCGCTGCAGAAGGCGCTGTCCGAGGCCAAGGCGGCCCTGCAGGACCGCCAGGAGGCCTACGCCGACAACGACCTGGTCGCTGCGGCGGAAGCCGACCAGCGCCTCCAGGACGCGATCGAGGCAGCGACAGCAGCCGAGAACGACAACTGACACACCGTGGCGGGGCACTCGATTTGTGTCCCGCCACGGCCCCGTGTAGGCTTCTAAACGTGCCGCGGGGTGGAGCAGTTCGGTAGCTCGCTGGGCTCATAACCCAGAGGTCGTAGGTTCAAATCCTGCCCCCGCAACCAAGCGTCACATGAAGGCCCCGGTCCAACAGGACCGGGGCCTTCTTCGTGTGCCGGCCCCCGGGTACGCTCGCCGCATGGCCACCCTCACGATCGCGGCGGCGCAGTTCGCCCCCGTGGACGATCCCGTCGCCAACCTCGCCACCGTGCGCACCGCCGCCGTCGACGCGGCAGCCCGGGGCGCGGACCTCCTCGTCACGCCGGAGTACACCTCGTACTTCTCCGCAGACATCGACGATCGGTTCGTGGCCGCCGCGCAGCCGTTGGACGGCCCGTTCGTCACGGGCCTCCGCGACATCGCCCGGGCGACGGGCATCGCCCTGGTCGTTGGGGTCGCCGAGTCGGCGGACACGCCACAGCGTTTCCGGAACACCCTGGTCGCGGTGCTCCCCTCGGGGGACCTGGCGGCGACGTACCGGAAGGTCCACCTCTACGACGCGTTCGGGTCGCGGGAGTCCGACCGCATCGAGTCCGGCGACCCGGAGCAGCTCCCGGTCTTCACACTCGGCGGGCTCCGCATCGGTCTCGAGACCTGCTACGACCTGCGGTTCCCGGAGGTCACCCGTCGACTCGCCGCCCCGGAGAGCGGTGCGGCCGACGTCGTCGTGCTCCCTGCCGAGTGGGTGCGTGGCCCCGGCAAGGAACACCACTGGCGGACGCTCCTCACCGCACGTGCGATCGAGAACACCGTCTGGGTCGTCGGGGTCGGCCAGACGCCGCCGATCGGGATCGGCGGTTCGGTCGTCCTCGACCCGTCGGGCGTCGCGGTCGCCTCGGCCGGCGCCGCGCCGGGCCTGCTCACCGCCACGATCGACACCACCGTCACGGACACCGTCCGTCGGGTGAACCCGTCGCTGTCGCTGCGGCGCTACGACGTGTCCGTGCGCACCCCGCCTGGAGGCCCGGGGCAGCGCTGACACGTCCGTCGCGTCCCGACGCGGTCGGGTCTCAGGCGCGTGGGCGCGATCCGAGGGTCGCCAGACGTGCGGCGGCGTCCTCGAGGACGCTCCGACGCTTGCAGAACGCGAAGCGCACCAGGGACCGGTACCCGGCGACGTGGTCCGGGCGGACGAACGCCGAGACCGGCACCCCGGCGACCCCGGCCAGGGCGGGCAGCTCGAGGCAGAACGCGCGGGCGTCGTCGTACCCGAGGGGGGCGGCGTCGGCGAGGACGAAGTACCCGCCGTCCGGTCGCATCACGTCGAAGCCCGCTGCCGTCAGCCCGTCGGCGAGCAGTTCGTGCTTCGCGCGCAGGTCGGCGGCGATGCCGGTGAACACGGTGTCGGGCAGACGGAGGCCCACGGCGACGGCCGGCTGGAAGGGTGCGCCGTTCACGAACGTCAGGTACTGCTTGACCGTCGTGATCGCGTCGACGAGTGCCGGGGGAGCGGTGAGCCAGCCGATCTTCCAGCCGGTCGTGTTGAAGGTCTTGCCAGCGCTCGACACCGAGACGGTCCGCTCGGCGGCGCCCGGCAGGGTGGCGATGGGCGTGTGCGGGACGTCGAACGTCAGGTGCTCGTAGACCTCGTCGGTGATGATCACGGCGTCGCGCTCGGTGGCCAGGTCGACGATCGTCTGCAGGACCTCGGTGGGCAGGACCCGTCCGGTCGGGTTGTGCGGGGTGTTCACGAGCACGGCGCGGGTGCGGTCGGTGAAGGCCGCCCGGAGCGTCCGCTCGTCGGGCAGGAAGTCGGGTGCGGTGAGGGGGACCGTGACGTGCACGCCGCCGGCGAGCCGGACGAGTGCCCCGTAGGCGTCGTAGAACGGCTCGAAGGTGATCACCTCGTCGCCGGGCTCGACCAGGGCGAGGAGTGTCGCGGCCAGCGCCTCGGTCGCGCCGGCGGTGACCAGGACCTCGCGGTCGGGGTCGACCTGGAGGCCGTACCACCGCTGCTGGTGCTCGGCGATCGCCGCTCGCAGGTCGGGGGTGCCGCGGCCCGGCGGGTACTGGTTCACGCCGTCGCGGATCGCCTGCACCGCGGCCTCGAGCACCGCGGCCGGACCGTCCTCGTCCGGGAAGCCCTGCCCCAGGTTGACCGCACCGGTGGTGGCGGCGAGGGCGCTCATCTCGGCGAACACCGTCGGTGCGGGGACCCCGTCGGGGCCCAGCAGCATCGCTCCGTCGGCGGCTCGCAGCCACGGTCCTGCCTGGCGCATGTGGTTCCCTCCGGTGCGGGCGACGACGTGTCGCGCTGAACGGTCCCCAACCTAGCTGTCCGTCCCGCTGTGGACTGGGTCCCGTCGTTCAGCGCACGCATAAGATCGCCAGGGGTGGCTCGCAGCCTCGACAGAAGGACCGCTCAGGTGCTTGCGACAGACTGCACGAGCTTGAAAGGAGCACGTCCAGCATGACCGACACCACGCCCAACGGGCAGGGCGACGACCGCCGTCCGGACGATGCGGCTCCGCCTGCCGCCAGTGAGGACGCCGCAGCAGCGGCCACGAGAGGGAACACGTCGATGCCGAACGACTCCGACCAGCCGGACGAGACCCCTCGCCCGAACCAGGACGAGAACCACAACCACAACCAGAACCAGAACCCGAGCGACGAGACGACCCCGGACAACACGGACGTGATCCCGTCGTCGACGGAGCACCCGACCGACCGCTACACCGCACCGTACCCGGCTGTCTCCGGTGACTCCTCGGGTGCGAAGCAGGGCGGATACGGGCAGCAGACGTCACCGTACGGCCAGTCGCAGCCGCAGCCGAGCCAGAACCCGTACGGACAGCAGTCGCAGTACGGCCAGCAGGCCCAGCAGAGCCAGAACCCGTACGGCCAGCAGAGCCAGTACGGCCAGCCGTCGCAGTACGGCCAGCCGACGCAGTACGGCCAGCCGTCGCAGTACGGCCAGCAGCCCCAGAACCCCGCCGGCCAGCAGTCGCCGTACGGCCAGCAGTCGCCGTACGGCCAGCCGGTCGGCGACCGTCCCCGCTACGGCGAGTACGCCCAGCCGACGTCCTCGGCCGCGCCGAGCTCGTCCTCCGAGTACGCGACCGCGTCCGCACCGGCCCCGCAGTCGGCCACGAGCGGCTTCGGTGACGTCGACGGTTCGAACCAGCGCAACGGCCACTACTTCAGCGACGACGCCTCCGGCGCAGCCGCGACCACGACGACGAAGGACCGCTCGGGCCGCAACAAGCTGCTCCTGCCGGTCATCGCCGGTGTCGTCGTTGCGGGGCTCGTGGGTGGCGGCGCCGGGTGGCTCGCCTCGTCGGCGACCAACGACGGGGGCAGCGTCGTGTCCTCCGGTTCGTCGCAGGGCGGCAACCTGACCGTCAACGACTACGACTCCGCCACCGTGGTCACCGCCGTCGCGGCACAGGCCACCCCGTCGGTCGTCACCATCAACGTGTCCGCGAGCAACGAGGCCGGCACCGGTTCCGGTGTGGTGATGAGCAAGGACGGCTACATCGTCACCAACACCCACGTGGTCACCCTCGACGGCGACAGCTCGAACGGCCGCATCACCGTGACGACCTCGAACGGCAAGATCTACGCGGGCAAGCTCATCGGCACCGACCCGACGGTCGACCTCGCGGTCATCAAGATCGACGCGACCGACCTCAAGCCGATGGAGTTCGCGGACTCGTCCAAGCTCAACGTCGGCGACACCGCGGTCGCGATCGGCGCTCCGCTCGGTCTGTCGAACACCGTCACCGACGGCATCGTCTCGACGCTGAACCGCAGCATCCAGGTCACCTCGAGCGCCCCCAGCGAGGGCGGCGACTCGAACGAGGGCGGCAACGGCGGCTCGGGTCCCTTCGACTTCTGGGGAAACGGGGACAACGGCAGCAGCTCGTCGGCGAACACCACGGTCTCGCTCCCGGTCATCCAGACCGATGCGTCGATCAACCCGGGCAATTCCGGCGGCGCACTGCTCGACTCGAAGGGCCGCCTGATCGGCATCAACGTGGCCATCGCCTCGGCCGGCAGCTCGTCGTCGTCGGAGTCGGCCGCCGGCAGCATCGGCGTCGGCTTCTCGATCCCGGCGAACCTGGTCAAGCGGGTCGCGAACGAGATCAAGGACAACGGTTCGGCGACCCACGGTCTCCTCGGCGCAACCGTCGGCGACGCCACCGACGAGGCCAGCGCCACGCAGGTGGGCGCTCTCATCAAGTCGGTCTCCAACGGCGGTGCCGCGGCGAAGGCCGGTCTGCAGAAGGGCGACGTCGTCACCAAGATCGGCTCGGCGTCCGTCTCGAACGCCACCGACCTGACCGCGCAGGTGCGCTTCTTCGCGGGTGGCGCCTCGACGACGATCAGCTTCATCCGCGACGGCCAGACCCGCCAGGCCGACGTGAAGCTGGGGACGTTCGACAGCAAGGGCTGACGCCACCACACGGCGGACAGGAGGCCCGGGGCACGACGTGCGCCGGGCCTCCCGTCCGTCACGGGGTGCGTCCCGCGCCGACGCAGGTGAGCGGTTCGGCCTCTTGATAGGCTCATGGTCGCTCTGCGGGGCGGCACCGCCCCGGTGCGTCCCGTGCCGCCAGCCAGCACCCCGAGGTACGCATGCAGTCAGACGGACAGCCCCTGCCGGGCGTCTCGTACGTGATGCCCGTGCTCAACGAGGTCACCGAGGTCCGGGCCGCCGTGGGCAGTCTGCTCGACCAGGACTACACGGGCCCGTTCGAGGTCATCCTCGCGCTCGGACCGTCGATCGACGGCACGAACGAGCTCGTCGCCGAGATGAGCGCAGCCGACCCGCGGATCCGCGCGATCGACAACCCGATCGGCTCGACGCCCGCCGGGCTGAACGTCGCGATCCGGGCGTCCGTGCACCCCGTCGTCATCCGTGTCGACGCGCACTCGGTCCTGCCCACCGACTACACGCGCATCGCGGTGCGCACGCTCCTGGACTCCGGTGCGGACAACGTCGGCGGGATCATGCGCGCCGAGGGCCGGACCCCCTTCGAACGGGCCGTCGCGCTGGCCTACGGCAGTCGCGTCGGCTTGGGTGGCACGCCGCACCACGTCGGCGGCACCGCCGGCCCGGCCGAGACCGCCTACCTCGGGGTGTTCCGACGGGAGCGGCTGTTCGACGTCGGACTCTTCGACGAGGGCATCAAGCGCGGACAGGACTGGGAGCTCAACCGGCGGCTGCGGCAGACCGGCGGGACCGTCTGGTTCACGCCGGAGCTCGTCGTCACGTACCGCCCGCGGCCGAGCCTGAAGCGCCTGGTGCGGCAGTTCGTCGCCACCGGTCTCTGGCGCGGCGAGCTCGCCCGTCGGTTCCCGGCGAACAACGGGCTGCGGTACTTCGTGCCGCCGGCCATGGTCGCGGCGATGGCCCTGGGCATCGTCGCCGGGCTCGTCGGCATCGTCGGTGCCGCGCTGGCCACCCCGCTCGCCTGGGCGCTGCTCGGGTTCGTGGTGCCCGTCGTCTACCTGCTCTTCGTCGTGCTCGGGTCGGTCGCGGTGGCGCGCCGTTCCGGGTTGCCGACGCTCCTCTGGCTGCTCGTCGTGCTGCCCTGCATCCACGTGGGATGGGGGCTCGGCTTCATCATCGGGTTCCTGACCCGCACGTCCGAGCTGACCACCCACACGGGACGGTGACCGAATGACCGACCAGCCCACGACCGGCCGCGGATCCGCACGGCCGACCTCGATCGCCGAACTCCGCGCCGTCGCCCAGCCGGACGAGGTCCGTGCGCGCGCCAACGCCGAGCACTGGACCGCATCGCTGTACCTGCGCGACGTCTCGCCGTACCTGACCTGGGTGCTCCTGAAGACCCGTGTCAGTGCGAACCAGGTCACCGGCCTGATGATCCTGGTCGGGTGGAGCGTCGCTGCCGCCCTGCTGATCCCGGGCATCTGGGGCGCGGCACTGGCGCTGGTGCTCGGCCAGCTGCAGATGCTCGTCGACTGCTCGGACGGCGAGGTCGCGCGGTGGCGTGGCACCAAGTCGCCCGCCGGTGTGTTCCTGGACAAGGTCGGGCACTACACGACCGAGGGGTTGATCCCGGTCGCGCTCGGCATCCGGGCCGCCACGTGGCCGATCCACGACGCGGACTGGATGTGGACCACGATCGGCTGCGCACTCGGCCTGGTCATCGTGCTGAACAAGGCCCTCAACGACATGGTGCACGTGGCCCGCGCGAACGCCGGGCTCGACAAGCTGGTCGACCGGCGGGACGCCTCCACCGCGCCGTCCGGCCGCAAGCTCGCCTCGCTCCGCCGACTGGCGAAGTTCCTGCCGTTCCATCGTCTGTACCACTCGGTCGAGCTGAGCATGCTCGCCTTCGTCTTCGCCCTGGTCGCCCTGGTGATCGGCGACCCGCTGGCCAGCCGGATCCTGGTCGGTGCACTGCTGCCGCTGGCCGTGCTCGCGACGGCCGGGCACTTCCTGGCGATCATCGCGTCGAAGCGGGTCAAGGCGTGACCGAGGGCACGACCGTCCCCGGCACCGGCCGTCGCCACGCGGTGGTGCACCGCGAACGACCGCGCGTCGCCGTCGTGAGCCTGTCGCAGGGCACCCGGCCGGACGACCTGCGCCGCGGTCTGGTCAGTGTGCTCGCGCAGCAGGGTGTCGAGCTCGACGTCGTCTGCGTCGGCAACGGCTGGGCGCCGACCGGGCTGCCGGACGGCGTGCGCGCGCTGGCCCTGCCCGAGAACGTCGGGATCCCGGCGGGGCGGAACGCCGGGGCCGAGGCGGTCGACGGCGACTACGTGTTCTTCCTCGACGACGACGCATCCGTGCCGTCGCCGACGTTCCTGCGTGACTCGATCGCGCTGTTCGAGCACGACCCGTCGCTGGGCCTCGTGCAACCACGGGTCGTCGACCCCACGGGCGCCGCGAACCCGCGCCGGTGGGTGCCGCGCATCCGCAAGGGCGAACCGGACCACTCGTCGCCGGTCTTCTCGGTCTGGGAAGGCGCCGTCGTGCTGCCGATGGACGTGTACCGGGTCGTCGGTGGCTGGGGCGCCGAGTACTTCTACGCCCACGAGGGCATCGAGCTCGCCTGGCGCGTCTGGGACGCCGGGCGACGGACCTGGTACGCCGGGGACCTCGTCGCGCACCACCCCGCGATCAACCCGGCACGGCACGCCGAGTACTACCGGTTGAACGCCCGCAACCGGGTGTGGCTCGCTCGCCGGAACCTGCCGGCGGTGCTGCGGCCGCTGTACGTGGGGTCGTGGGCTGTGATCCAGGTCGCGCGTTGGTGGCGTCATCCCCGCCGGCTGGCCACCTGGTTCGGAGCGATCCGTGAAGGCTGGACGACCGACTGCGGACCGGCCCGCCCGATGGGCTGGCTCACAGTCGCACGGATGACCATCGCAGGGCGGCCACCGGTCGTCTGACCCGTCAGCCCCGTCCCGCCAGAGCAGACCCGGAAGAAGCACCATGTCGATCATCAGCGACCTACGGACCGCACTGCGGCTCGCCGAGCGACTCCTGACGTCACGCCGGAGCCGTCGTCAGCTCGCACAGCGACTGCCGTCCGCGCGGCAGCCGAAGCCCGGTTCGATCGAGATCGCCGTGTACTTCGCCGACGGCCCGGTCAACATGTACCAGGTGCGTCAGTGGTACGCACCGCTGGCTGAGCTCGCGAAGACGCACCCGGTGGCGATCATCTCGCGGAGCCCGGGGACCATGCTGACGCTGCTCGACGAGTCGCCCGTGCCCGCGGTCTACGCCCGGCAGGTGGTCGACCTCGAGCACTTCGTCGACACCCAGGCGCCGAAGGTGGTGCTTTACGTCAACCAGAACGCCCGCAACTTCCAGATGATGCGGTACGGGCGGATGTGGCACGTCTTCGTCAACCACGGCGAGAGCGACAAGATGTACATGACCACGAACCAGTTCAAGGCGTACGACTACGCCCTGGTCGCGGGCGATGCCGCGCGTGACCGACTGGCCGAGGCGCTGTGGGACTACGACCTGGACGCCCGGACGATCGCGATCGGACGCCCGCAGGCCGACCACTTCGCCGGAGCGGCTCCGTACCCGGACGACGACCGGACCGTCGTGCTCTACGCCCCGACGTGGGAGGGCGACCGCGGCGCCGCGGCGTACGGGTCGATCGCGTCGCACGGCACGGTCATCGCGGACCAGGTGCTCGCGTCGCCCCGACACCGTCTGGTGTACCGCCCGCACCCGCGCAGCGGCGTGCTCGACCCGGCGTACCGCGCGGCGCACGAACGGATCGTCGCGGCGATCAGCGCCGCGAACACCGCCGACCCTGCGGCGCACCACCTGTACGACGACGGTGGTGACCTGGGCTGGCAGCTGGCGGACGCCGACGTGGCGATCACCGACATCAGCGCGATGATCTACGACCGGCTCGCGGTGGGCAAGCCGCTCATCGTCACGCGTCCGGTCTCGCCCGAGGCCGACGTCGACGAGCGTGGGTACCTGAGCGACGCGAACTGGTTGACCGTGGCCGACGCCACATCGGTGCTCGCCCGCGTCGACGCCGCTGCGAGCGACGCCGAGGAACTCGCACGTCTGCAGCACTGGGTCGCCCGGTACTTCGGCGACACGACGCCGGGCGCCGCCACGGAGCGGTTCCACGCCGCCGTGGAGTGGCTGCTGGAACGGTGGCGGACCGTCGCCGCCGAACGCGACGGGCGCTGACGCTCCGTCGTCACCCCGGACGTCCGGTGCCGGGTGCTCGGGCCGCGTCACGGCTGGAGGCCCGGCCCGACGAGTGACATCCGCCAGAGGTACTCGGAGCGGTCGGGTCGGCGCCACCGCACGATGACGACCCCGGTGTCCTCGGGGTCGGCGCCGAAGACCGCCAGGGACAGCGAACGGCCCGGGTCGAGACGACGCACCGCGAGCGGGGGGCAGTAGCCGTTGCCCAGATGGGTGAGGGAGAGTCCGTCGACCGGCTCGGAGCCGGTGTTGACGAGGTCGTACCGGCGCGGTGCGTGCGATCGGTCGACGGCGAACGGGACGGCGTACGCGGTTGGTGGGTGGTGCATGGGTGGAACGCTAGGGGGAGGGTCCGACGGCGGGACCCCGGTTGCGGCCACGAGGACCGGGGGCTGTGGAGGGAGCCACCGGTGCGCGCGTTCGTGCGGGGGAGTACCCCGGCCGGTCAGGAGCCGTAGTCCGCCGCGTACCGGGCGAGCGCGGCCTCGATGGTGCCGTCGAGCTGCAGACGACCCTTGTCGAGGTAGAGCCCGCGATCACAGAAACGACGGAGGTCCTTGTCGCTGTGGGAGACGAAGAACAGCGTCCGACCGCCGGCCAGGAGCTCCTCGATGCGCTTGTAGCACTTCTCGCGGAAGGCCTTGTCGCCCACGGCCAGGACCTCGTCGACCAGGATGACCGGTTCGTCGAGCCGGGAGATCACGGCGAACGCGATGCGGACCTTCATGCCGCTCGACAGGTGCTTGTACGGGGTGTCGACGAAGTCGGCGATCTCGGCGAACTCGATGATCTCGTCGAAGGCGTCGCGGATCTCGGCCCGTGACATGCCGTGCAGACCGGCGGTCAGGTACACGTTGTCCCGGACCGTGAGGTCGCCGACGAACCCACCGGTGATCTCGATGAGCGGCGCGACGCCGGCGCCCACGTCGACGCGGCCCTCGTCGGGCAACATGACCTGGGCCACCAGCTTCAGCAGGGTCGACTTGCCCTGGCCGTTCCGTCCCACGACCCCGATCGCCTCGCCCGGGCGGACGTCGAACGACACGTTGCGCAGGGCCCAGAACTCGTCGGCGCGCTTGCGGCGTCCACGCCCGGCGAACAGGTCCTTGAAGTTCCGGCTCGCCCGACGGTTGCGTTTGAAGCAGATGCCGGCGTCGCGGACGGAGATGACCGGTGCGACGGTCTCGGTGCGCCGGGTCTGGTCGGTCGCGGTCATCACAGCTCCTTCAGCACGCGGTGCTCGCTGCGGCGGAACACCGCGAACCCGATCACGAGCACGATGCCGGTCACGACCACCGACGCGCAGACCTCGAGCCAGTCGAGCTGACCCGGGAAGAACGCCGCACGGTACATGCCGAAGATGCCGGTGAGCGGGTTGACCGCGGCGATGTCGCGCAGTGCAGAGGGCAGCGCGTGGGTGCCGTAGATGATCGGGGACGCGTAGAACAGGAACCGCAGGACGAGCTTGGTGGCCCGCTCGAGGTCGCGGAAGAAAACCACGAGCGGAGCGACGATGAGCCCCAGGCCGTAGACCAGCGCGCACTGCAGCACGATCGCCAACGGGAAGAACACGACCTGCCAGTGCAGGTGCGCACCCGTCGCGATCGCGAAGGCCGCCAGGACCGGCAGGCTCAGCAGGAACTCGATGCCCTTCGACGCGTCGATCCGTGCCACCCAGATCGTGCGGGGGATGGTGGTGGAGCGGATGAGCTTCGATTCCTTGATGAACGCCCGGGTGGAGTCCGAGACCCCGCCGGTGAACCACATCCACGGCAGCAGCGCGGACAGCAGGAACACGATGTACGGATCTTCACCGACGGAACCGCGGTGGAAGACCTGCGTGAAGACGAACCAGTAGATCCCCGACATCACGAGCGGGTCGAGGATCGACCACACGTAGCCGAGCGCCGACGTCGAGTAGCGGACGCGGAGGTCGCGGACGGTCAGCAGCCAGAGGGCCTGACGATAGCGCCGACCGGCGCTCCGGGCGCTCGCAGGTGCGGCAGCCGCGGGCGCGGTCGGCGCACTCGCTGTGGTCACGGTTTCCCTTCGGGCGGAACCGCCGAGGGATCCTGACGGGTGGTTCAGGCGAACAGGTTGTTCGCGCGCTCGAGGTCCTCGGCGAAGTCGATCTCGACCGCGTACAGGTCGGAGATGTCGATCGGCGTCCAGCGTAGCCCGTCCTCGGCGATGGCAGCTTCGATGCCGCCCTCGAAGTACTCCTGGTCGTCGACGCGACCGAGCTGACGGATGAGGGCCTGCTTGTCGGCCGCGGAGACGTAGTTGATCCCGACGGCTTCGCCGAGACCCCCGACGACCTGCTTGGACAGCTTGTGGATGAAGCCCTCGGCGTCGACCGTGTACTTGACCTCTTCGTCGGAGACCTTGTCGGTGTTGACGCTGACGAAGGAACGGCCTTCGTCGATCATGTCGGCCGCACGGACGAGCGCCATCGGGTCGAAGACCACGTCGCCGTTCATCCAGAGGACACCGCTCTTGCCGGTGGCCTTGAGCGCGCGCAGCAGGCTCTTCGAGGTGTTCGTGGAGTCGTACGACTCGTTGTAGACGAAGTTCGCTTCGGGGAAGGCCTCGACGATGTGCTCCGACTTGTAGCCGACGACGATCGTCACGCGGGCGCTCGAACCGAACGCGGCGCGGATGTTGTCGAACTGCTGCTGCATGATGGTGCGGCCGTCACTGAGCTCCGTGAGCGGCTTCGGCAGGCTGCGGCCGAGCCGGCTGCCCATCCCCGCTGCGAGGATCACGATCTGCGTGGTCATGCTGGTCCCTTCTGGTGTCCGCCCGCGCACCCTGGGGTACGGGCGGGCCTCGTCGAGTCTGCGCTTCCAACGTCCGAGTTGCCCGAGAACCGGCCGCGTCGACGTGGAAGTCGCTGCGAGGAGGCCGCCGGGATCGCCTGCTGGAGCAGGTTTCCAAGTGGTGAACACTCCTTCGTGCCCTGGTGAATGATACGGAAACACCCCCTCGCTGGGTACGGGTCGGCGCGCTTCGTACTCAATTCGTGACCCTGGCCGACTCGGTCCCCGCCGGTCGGAGAGCGTTGGTACGGTGGGTCGATGCCAGCGCGAGCAGAGAACGAGGACGTGTACGCCACGGCCGACGCTGCCTGGATGACCGAGGCGGGGGACGCCGACGACGCGGACACCGCCGCGGCTGCGGAGGACGCAGCAGACGACGACACGGGGGACACGGATGCGGACGACACCGCCACTGATGACGCGATGACCGGCGAGACGACGGTCACCCGCACCGGGGAGACGACGGACGCCAGCACCGACGAGACGACGGACGCCAGCACCGTCGAGACGACGGGCACCCGCGCCGACGGCGTGACGGACGCCCGCTCCGACGAGGCTTCGGGCCCGGCAGACGCCCCGGCAGCGGCGCCGCGCCCCGCGAAGGCGCGCGGCGGCAAGGGACGCACCAAGCGCCCGACGAAGGCCGCCCCGCGGACCGATGCCGAGCCTCCCGTGCCGACGGCCGCCGACGACGCCACGGGCGACGCCGACCAGGCGACCACCGCCGCTTCGCCCGCGGCGAAGAAGCGTGCACCCCGCACCGCCGCGCCGAAGCAACCCCAGACGCTCCAGCCCGTGGTGCTCGCGGCGAGCGGCCTCGTGAAGCGGTACGGACAGACCCTGGCCGTCGACGAGGTGGACCTCGAGATCCGGCAGGGCTCGATCTTCGGCGTGGTCGGCCCGAACGGCGCCGGCAAGACGACGACCCTCTCGATGATCACCGGACTGCTGCGCCCCGACGCCGGCTCGGTGACCGTGCTCGACCACGACGTGTGGGCCGACCCCACGGCCGCGAAGCGGAGCCTCGGGGTCCTGCCGGACCGGCTCCGCCTGTTCGACCGGCTGACCGGTGCGCAGCTGCTGTACTACTCGGCCACGCTCCGCGGGCTCGACGGCACCACCGCCCGGAAGCGCAGCGCCGACCTCGCCGAGGCCTTCGGGCTGGGCGAGGCGCTCGGACGCCAGGTCGCCGACTACTCCGTCGGCATGGCGAAGAAGATCGCCCTGGCCGCGACCCTCATCCACTCACCGCGGGTGCTCGTGCTCGACGAGCCGTTCGAGTCGGTCGACCCGGTGAGCGCCGCGACGATCACGGACATCCTGCGCCGCTACACCCGGGGCGGCGGCACCGTGGTGCTGTCGAGCCACTCGATGGAGCTCGTGCAGCGCACCTGCGACTCGGTCGCCATCATCGTCGGCGGCAAGGTCCTGGCGTCCGGCACCATGGCCCAGGTCCGCGGCCGCAAGAGCCTCGAGGACAAGTTCGTCGAACTCGCCGGCGGTCGTGTCGTCGCAGAGAGCATGGAATGGTTGCACAGCTTCTCCGGCTGAGGGCGGACCTGCTCGCGGGCGAGGTCCGCGGCACCGCCCGCCGTTCCGTCGCCGTCGTGCTCGCCAGCCTCGTCGGTCTCCTCGCCGCCGTGTTCGTCGCGTCGCGGACGATCGCGCTCGGCGACGCCGACCCGGACGTCGCACGCGCCGTGGTCGTGCCCGTCGGCACCCTGATCGCCTTCGGGTTCACGGTCGTGCCACTCGTCGTCGGGCGGAGCGACCAGCTCGACCCGCGGCGCTTCGCCGTGTTCGGGATCGAGCGACGTCGCCTGGCGATCGGGCTCGTGGTCGCCGGACTCGTCGGCATCCCCGTCATCGGTGTGGTCGTCGTCGCGGCCGGTCAGGTCGTCGCCTGGGCCCGTGACCCCGGGCTCGGACTGCTCGCGGTCGTCGGTGGTCTGCTCGGCGTCGCGACCTGCGCGTTGCTGATCCGGGTGTGCTGCACCGTCGGTTCGCGGCTGATCGGCCCGGACCGCTCCCGGGACGCCGGGTGGCTGGTGGCCCTCGTCATCGTCGTCCTCTCGATCCCGACGGTGGCGCTGTTGCTGCGCGTCGAGTGGCTCGACCCGCAGGGCGCCGAGATGCAGCGCGTCGCGGACGTCGCCGGGTGGACCCCCTGGGGCGCCGCCTGGGCCGTGCCGGCCGAGGTCGCGAGCGGCCACGTCGGTGCCGGCCTCCTGAAGCTCCTGATCGCGGTCGTCGTCGTCGCACTCCTCGCGTGGGCGTGGTGGTCGCTCGTCGGCCGTGCCCTCGAGACCGTCGACGACCGACCCCGCACTCGCCGGTACCAGGGCCTCGGCTGGTTCGACCGCTTCGGGTCGGCCCCGGTGTCCGCCGTCGCCGCCCGGGCGCTCACCTACTGGGTGCGCGACCCGCGGTACCGCACGTCGTACCTGATCATCCTGCTCGTGCCGATCGTCGTGATCCCGCTCGGTGTCGCCGGGGTGCCGTGGCAGTGGACCGCGCTCGTGCCGCTGCCGCTGATGGCCCTCATCGCCGGGTTCCTGCCGCACAACGACGTCTCCTACGACAACACGGCCGTGTGGCTGCACGTCGCCTCCGGTGCGCCCGGGTGGAGCGATCGGCTCGGTCGCGTCGTGCCCGTGCTGGTCGTGGGAGCGCCCGCGATCGTCGCCGGCGCCGCGCTCTCCGCACGGCTGTTCGGCGACTGGGCGGCGTTCCCGCTGCTCATCGGTGTGAGTGCGAGTGCACTGCTGTCCGGCCTCGGGCTGTCGAGCGTCCTGTCGGTGCTGATGCCGTACCCGACGGTGCGCCCGGGCGATCACCCGTTCCAGCAGCCGCAGGCCGCCGGCGTCACGGCGACGGTGGCGCAGGCCTCCATGGTGATCGGCATCGTGCTCTGCACGGTCCCCGCCGCCTGTCTCGCGGTGCTCGCCGTCGTGCAGGGTCCGGAGCCGTGGTCGGTGCTGACGCTCCTGGTGGGCATCGGGGTCGGTGCCGTCGTGCTCGTCATCGGTGTCTCCGTCGGCGGACGCCTGTTCGACCGACGCGGCCCCGACCTGCTCGCCGCGGCACAGCGCAACTAGCGGCACGACGCAACCAGCGGCACAGCGCGACTAACGGCCCAGCGGCACAGCGCGACGAGCGGGACGGGCGGCGCGCCCGAGGGCGGACCGTCGTACCCTGGAGCCATGAGCATGACGGAACCAGGCGGCGGCCTCGACGTGATGGACCGGGAGCTCGAGAAGCTCCTCGAAGAAGAAGCGATCGAACCCGGTGACCACGAGCGGTTCTCGCACTACGTCAAGAAGGACAAGATCCTGCAGTCGGCCCTGTCCGGCAAGCCGGTCAAGGCCCTGTGCGGCAAGAAGTGGATCCCGGGCCGCGACCCGGAGAAGTTCCCGGTCTGCCCGGACTGCAAGGCGATCTACGAGAAGATGAAGTCCGAGTAGACGCGACCGACAGGCGGACAGGAGGCCCGTGGCGACGCCGCCACGGGCCTCCTGTCCGTCTGCCGCGTCCGCCGGCTGCGCATCGTGAGCAGAAGCGGTCGGGTCGCCGTCGGGCAGGCGACCATTCCTGCTCACCAAGCGGGCACGCGACGCGACGCGACACGACGTGCGCGGCGCGCGCCGCGACGTCAGATCACGAGGGTCGGGATGGCGGGGTCGCCACGTCCGATGCGCGACGCGTCGGCTGGCAGCTCCGCCTTCGCGCGCTTGTGGTGCGCGCGTGCGGCCTCGACGCCCTGCGTGCCGAGGAACGCCGGGTCGACCTCGCCGCCGGTGACGACGGGGACGAGGAGCGGTCGCTCATCCGGACCGACCTGCGCTCCGGTGAGCACGACCTCGGCGGTGGCGACGCCGTTGCGGAGGCGTCGGCCCGCCTCCTTCCGGCCGCCGATCGACGCCTTGTCGGCTGACTTCTTGGCGACGGGGACCCAGTCACCACCGTCGGCGTCCCGGTGTGCCACGAGCTTGAACACCATGCCGGCGGCGGGGTGCCCCGAGCCGGAGACCACCGAGGTCCCGACGCCGTACGAGTCCACCGGGGCGGCTCGGAGTGCGGCGATCGTGTACTCGTCGAGGTCGTTCGTCACCGTGATCTTCGTGCTCGTCGCGCCGAGCCGGTCGAGCTGTGCGCGCACCGCGGCGACGACCGACGGCAGGTCACCGCTGTCGATCCGGACACCGCCGAGCTTGCCGTCGGTGAGCCGCACGGCGGTCTCCACGGCTGCCTCGATGTCGTAGGTGTCGACGAGCAGGGTCGTGGCGTTGCCGAGCGCGTCGAGCTGCGAGCGGAAGGCCTGCTCCTCGGAGTCGTGCAGCAGCGTGAAGGCGTGCGCGGCGGTGCCCATCGTCGGGATGCCCCAGGTGCGCCCGGCTTCGAGGTTGCTCGTCGCGCCGAACCCGGCGATGTACGCGGCACGGGCGGCGGCGACGGCGTTCCACTCGCCGGTGCGGCGGGAACCCATCTCGGCGAGCGGGCGGCCGTCTGCGGCGGAGACCATGCGGGCGGCGGCCGAGGCGATCGCGGAGTCCGCGTTGTAGATGCTCAGCGCGAGGGTCTCGAGCACGACTGCCTCGGCGAAGGTGCCCTCGATCTGCAGGATGGGGGAGTTCGGGAAGTACACCTCGCCCTCGCGGTACGCCCGGACGTCGCCGGTGAACCGGTAGTCGGCGAGCCACGCCGCGGTGCCGGCGTCGATGACGCCGCGGTCGCGCAGGAACCCGATCTCCTCGTCGCCGAAGCGGAAGTCGCCGAGGGCGGTGAGGAAGCGTCCGAGGCCGGCCGCGACACCGTAGCGGCGGCCGTCGGGCAGCCGCCGGGCGAACACCTCGAAGACGCATCGCCGGTCGGCGGTCCCGTCCTTCAGGGCCGCGTCGACCATGGTGAGTTCGTACTGGTCCGTCAGGAGCGCGCTGGTCACGTCTCCGACACTAGTGACGTGCCGGTGGGGAGGCCCGGATCACCCCGTGCGCCCGGCCAGCGTGGCGCGCGTGGTCGCGTCGGTGCTCGTCGGCGGGCGTCGGTACGCTGGTGCCGTGACGGATGCACCGATCGGAGTCTTCGACAGCGGGGTCGGTGGGCTCACGGTGGCCCGCGCCATCATCGACCAGCTCCCGCGCGAGAGCATCCGGTACGTCGGGGACACCGTGCACTCGCCCTACGGTCCGAAGCCCATCGCGGACGTCCGCCGCTACGCGCTCGAGGTCATGGACGACCTGGTCGAGCAGGGCGTCAAGGCGCTGGTGATCGCGTGCAACACCGCCTCGTCCGCCGTGCTCCGGGACGCCCGCGAACGCTACGAGCAGGCGTACGGCATCCCGGTGGTCGAGGTCATCCAGCCGGCTGCCCGCGCCGCCGTCAAGCAGACCCGGACGGGCCGCATCGGGGTCATCGGCACCGTCGGCACCATCGCGTCGCGCGCCTACGAGGACGCCTTCGTGGTCGCCGCCGACGTCAGGCTGACCACGGCCGCGTGCCCGCGGTTCGTCGAGTTCGTCGAGGCGGGTGACACCTCGTCGCCGTCGCTCCGTGCGGTCGCGGCCGGGTACCTCGACCCGATCCGCGCCGCCGACGTCGACACCCTGGTGCTCGGCTGCACCCACTACCCGCTGATGTCCGCCGCGATCCAGTTCGTCATGGGTCCGGAGGTCACGCTCGTCTCCAGCGCCGAGGAGACCGCGAACGACGTCTACCGCCGACTCGTGGAGCACGGGCTCGAGCGCACCGCGACCACCGCCCCGACCTACTCGTTCGAGGCGACGGGCGACGACAAGAACGGCTTCATCCGGCTCGCCCGGCGCTTCCTCGGACCCGAGGTCTCGAGCGTCGGCCACCTCCAGACGGGGGCCATCACGCTGCCCCGCACCGAAAGGACCCCATGACCGACACACTCCGCGTCGACGGCCGCACCGCCAACGACCACCGTCCCGTCACGATCGAGCGGGGGTGGAGCTCGCAGGCCGAGGGCAGCGCGCTCATCTCGTTCGGTGACACCAGGGTGCTCTGCACCGCCTCGTTCACCAACGGCGTGCCCCGCTGGCTCGCCGGCAAGGGCACCGGCTGGGTCACCGCCGAGTACTCGATGCTGCCGCGGTCGACGAACGAGCGCATGCAGCGCGAGTCCATCAAGGGCAAGGTCGGCGGCCGCACGCACGAGATCTCCCGCCTGATCGGCCGGTCGCTCCGGGCCGTCGTCGACACGAAGGCCCTGGGCGAGAACACCCTGGTCATCGACTGCGACGTGCTGCAGGCCGACGGCGGCACCCGCACGGCGTCGATCACGGGCGCGTACGTCGCGATGGTCGACGCGATCGAGTGGGGCCGCGCCAAGGGCTTCATCGCGAAGAAGGCGACGCCGCTCACCGACAGCGTGCAGGCGATCTCGGTCGGGATCGTCAAGGGCGAGCCGATGCTCGACCTGGCCTACACCGAGGACTCCGCCGCCGACACCGACATGAACATCGTCACGACGGGGTCGGGCAAGTTCATCGAGGTGCAGGGCACCGCCGAGCACGCGCCGTTCGACCGCGACGAGCTGAACGTCCTGCTCGACCTGGGCCTGGCCGGCAACCAGTCGCTCGCGGCGATCCAGCGTTCGGTCCTGGGCCTGGCGTGACGTCCCGCGAGGTGGTGCTGGCCACCCACAACCAGGGCAAGGTCGTCGAACTGCGCGAGATCCTCGGGTCGGCGTTGGGCGAGGGCGTCGAACTCGTCGGGTACGACGGTCCGGAGCCGGTCGAGGACGGCGACAGCTACGCGGCGAACGCCCTGATCAAGGCCCGTGCCGCGGTCGCCCACACGGGGCTGCCGGCGCTCGCCGACGACTCCGGCATCGCCGTCGACGCACTCGACGGCGCACCGGGCATCCACTCGGCTCGGTACGCCGGCACCCGGTCGGACGCCGACAACATCGCGCTGCTGCTGCAGAACCTGGACGGCGTCGTCGAGCGCACCGCTGCCTTCGTGTGCGCGGCCGCGTTCGTGACGCCCGACGGTCAGGAGCACGTGGTCGAGGCCGTCTGGAACGGCGAGGTCCTGACCGAACCCGTCGGCGACGGCGGCCACGGCTACGACCCGGTGTTCCGGCCGGACGACGCGGATCGTTCGTCGGCGGAGCTCACCCGCGACGAGAAGAACGCGCTGTCGCACCGCAGCAAGGCGTTCCGCGGGATCGCGCCGGTCGTCCGGGAGCACTTCGGCGTCTGAGCGCCGGCGCCCGTTCCGATCCGAACGACCGAAGTCGCCCCGGACCACGTGATCACGTGGTCCGGGGCGACTTCGTTGTCCGTCGACGCGCGGACGCGCCGGACAGTCGGTGCTGCGACTAGAGCGTCGGGTCGACCGTCGGGGTCGCGGCGGCCTCGGCCTCGTTCGCGTGCTTCGCCTTGCGGGCGTTGCGCAGGTACGTCAGCGCCATCGGCACGACGGTCACGACGACGGCGGCCAGCAGGATGATGTCGATGTACTCGCGGACGATGTGCGCCACGAAGGGGATGTGCCCGATGAAGTACCCGAGGAACGTCACCCCCACGCCCCAGACCACGGCGCCGATGGCGTTGTAGAGCGAGTACTTCTTGTAGTCCATCCGGCCGACGCCCGCGGCGATCGGCGCGAAGGTGCGGACGACCGGCACGAAGCGCGCCAGGATCACGGCCAGGGGGCCGAAGCGGTGGAAGAACGCGTTGGTGCGCTCGACGTTCGCCTTCGAGAAGAGCCCGCTGTCCTTGCGTTCGAAGATCGGTGGCCCGGCCTTCTTGCCGATGTAGTACCCGAGCTCGCCGCCGAGGAACGCGGCAGCGCCGATCATCAGCGCTGCGACCCAGATCGGGATGCCGCCGATCTCGCCGCCGCGGTCGAAGGCGAACAGACCGGTGATGACCAGCAGGCTGTCGCCCGGGAAGATGAAGCCGATGAGCAGACCGGTCTCGGCGAACACGATCGCGCAGACCACGAGCACGGCGATGGCCCCGAAGTGGTCGAGGATGTACTGCGGATCGAGCCACGGGATCAGGGCGAGTGCGACGGAGTGCATGGTTCTTCCGGTCGTGGAGGCGGGGGTCACGGGGAGGACACCCGCGGGACGAGGGTACCGCCCGGGAGTGGCCGGGCCATCCCTCGCAGGAATGACCTGCTCGAGGCGTGCGGATGACCGCAACCGTGTGGCAGGAGGGACTCGGTGCGGAAGGAGGGACTCGAACCCTCACGCCTGGGGCACAGGAACCTAAATCCTGCGTGTCTACCGATTCCACCACTCCCGCGAGCAGCGGCAGTCTACCGACCGCGGGGTGCGCGGCGGACGTGCACCGGGCCTCCAGGCCGTGGGACGCACTGTGCGCGATCCGCCACCCGGTGCGACCTTGGCGGCTGGGTGCGGCGCTGTGGATGCGCACGGTGCGGTCAACGGCGCACGGAGCGGAGGAGCACGCACGGTGCGCCACGAAGCGACAGCGCGCACGGTGCGCGCCGTGCGTCAGCGCAACGGGCGCGGCAGGTACCGGGGCACGTAGCGGAGCAGGATGCCCGCGCCGACCAGGCCGAGCACGCCCATGACACCGCTCGCGACCGCGATGGAGGCGACGGCGGTCACGCCGGAGATGAGGAGCGGTGCCGCCGCCGACCCGAAGTCGCCGGTGAACCGCCACGCCCCCAGGAACGGTGCCGGGGCGTCGCGCGGGGCGAGGTCCGCGCCGAGCGTCATGAGGATGCCGGAACCGACGCCGTTCGCCAGCGACATGCCCATCGCGATCGCGACGAACCAGCCGACCCGGGCGTCCAGGTGGCCGCTCCAGGCGAGCAGGAAGTAGCTGATGCTCAGGCCGAGCATGCAGGGCAGGGCGCTCGCGAGCCGCCCCCACCGGTCCATGATCTGCCCGCTCGTGTAGAACAGCGCGAAGTCGACCGCTCCGGCGATGCCGATCACCAGCGCCGCGGTCGAGTCGTCGAGGCCGACGCTCACCGCCCACAGCGGCAGGATCACCTGCCGCCCGGCGCGCATCGCTCCGATCAGGCCGGCGCCGCTGCCGAGCCGCAGCAGGACCGCCCCGTTCGCGCGGATGGTGCGGAAGAGCCCCTGCGCCTCCTGCTGGACGAACTGCGCGCCCGTGTCGGCGGGCGGTTCGGTCGCGTGGCCGCTCGCGTCCGCCCCGTGGCCGGTCGACTGCCTGGAGGCCCGTGGCGGCAACCGCAGACCGCGTGTGCCCGTCGACGGGTCGCGCAGCACCAGGAGCACGACCGCCGCCGCCAGGCAGCAGACGACGTGGATCCAGAAGGCGCTGCTGGTGGTGCCGGTCAGGTGGATGACACCGGCGGCGATGAACGGCCCGACGAAGTAGCCGAAGCGGAAGACGCCGCCGAGGCTGGACAGCGCCCGGGCGCGGATCCGGAGCGGGATCGCGGTGGTCATGTAGGCGTGCCGAGCGAGGGCGAAGACCGCGGTGGAGACACCGACCAGGAACACCCCGAGTGCCAGGACCCAGGCGTTCGTGGCCGTCGTGGCGACCACGAGCCCGACCACCGAGACGAGCGCGGCGCCGATCATCGCGTTCCGCTCACCGATGCGGGCGACGACGATGCCCGACGGCACGTCGCCGATGAGCTCGCCGACCAGGATGAGCGAGGCGACGAAGCCCGCGAACGCCAGGCTGGCACCGAGCGAGTCGGCGGCGATCGGGATGATCGGGATGATCGCGCCCTCGCCGATCGCGAAGAGCGCTGCGGGCAGGAACCCGGACAGCAGGACGGACCGGAAGTCGAATGAGTCGTTCCCCGTCGTGGCCATCGCTCGACCAACCGTACGCCAGCGGTACCGCTTCGTCGGCGGGTTACCCTGGGGGTATGCGTGTTCTTGCGGCGATGAGCGGTGGTGTCGACTCGGCGGTGGCCGCAGCCCGGGCGGTCGACGCCGGCCACGACGTGGTGGGCGTGCACCTGGCCCTGAGCCGGATGCCCGGCACCCTGCGCACCGGCAGCCGCGGGTGCTGCACCATCGAGGACTCGATGGACGCCCAGCGCGCCGCGTCGGCCCTCGGGATCCCGTACTACGTGTGGGACTTCTCGGCCCGGTTCAAGGAAGACGTCGTCGACGACTTCGTGGCCGAGTACCAGGCCGGCCGCACCCCGAACCCCTGCATGCGCTGCAACGAGCGGATCAAGTTCGCGGCGCTGCTCGAGAAGGCCCTGGCCCTGGGCTTCGACGCCGTCGCGACCGGGCACTACGCCTCGATCGTCACCGGCCCGGACGGCTCCCGCGAGCTGCACCGGTCGGCCGCCTGGGCGAAGGACCAGTCGTACGTGCTCGGGGTCCTGACCGCCGAGCAGCTGCAGCACGCCATGTTCCCGCTCGGCGCGACCCCGTCGAAGGACGAGGTCCGAGCCGAGGCCGCCGAGCGCGGGCTGACGGTCGCCCAGAAGCCGGACTCGTACGACATCTGCTTCATCCCGGACGGCGACACCCGCGGCTGGCTGGCGGACCGCGTCGGCACGGCTCCCGGCGAGGTCGTCGAGCGGGACGGCACGGTCGTCGGCTCGCACGAGGGCGCGACCGGCTACACCGTCGGACAGCGTCGCGGCCTGGCCCTCGGTCGTCCGGCGCCGGACGGCAAGCCGCGTTTCGTGCTCGAGATCCGCCCGAAGGACAACACCGTCGTCGTCGGCCCGAAGGAAGCCCTCGCCGTCACCTCGATGTCGGGCTCGCGCTTCACCTGGGCGGGCACGGCGCCGGCCGACCCCGCGACGCCGTTCGCCTGCGACGTGCAGATCCGCGCGCACGCCGACCCGGTGCCCGCGACCGCCCGGGTGCAGGACGACGTGCTCGTGATCGACGTCGACGAGCCGCTGCACGGGGTCGCTCCCGGACAGACGGCCGTGGTCTACGTCGGCACGCGGGTGCTCGGCCAGTGCACGATCGACACCACGGTCAGCGCCGTCCCCGTCGACGCCTGACCCCGCCGCTCCCGGGGCACACGCCCGCTGCACGCCGCGTCGGTGGTGCACGGTAGAACTGATGCCATGAGCGAGACCGACGCGACGTTCGAGACCATCGACCCCGACGGGCTCGACGCCGCCCAGGCCGCGCGAGAAGTCGACCGGTTGCGCGCCCGCGTCAACGAGCTGCGGCACGACTACTACGAGGGCAACGCCTCGCCCCTGTCCGACGCCGACTACGACGCGCTGGTGCACCGCCTCGACGCGATCGAGCGGCGGTTCCCGGAACTCGTGACGCCCGACAGCCCGACGCAGACCGTGGGCGGGCAGGCACAGACGACGCAGTTCGCCCCCGTCGAGCACGCCGAACGCATGCTCTCGCTCGACAACGTGTTCAGCCCCGACGAACTGACCGAGTGGGGCGTCAAGGTGCAGCGGGACGCCGGCGCCGAGCGGGTGCGGTTCCTGACCGAGCTGAAGATCGACGGTCTGGCGATCAACCTGCGGTACGAGCACGGTCGGCTCGTCTCGGCGGCCACCCGCGGCGACGGCGTGGTCGGCGAGGACGTCACCGGCAACGTCCGCACGATGGGCACGATCCCGGACCGCCTGTCCGGCACCGGTCACCCGCCCCTGGTCGAGGTCCGGGGCGAGATCTTCTTCCCGGTCGCCGAGTTCGACGAGCTGAACGCCAACCAGCGCGAAGCGGGGGAGCGGGTGTTCGCCAACCCTCGCAACGCCGCCGCCGGGTCGCTCCGCCAGAAGGAAGAAGGCAAGTCCGAGGCGAAGCGGGCACTGATGGTCGACCGGTTGCGGCGTCTGCGGATGCTCGTGCACGGCATCGGCGCGTGGCCCGTCCGTGAACTCGAGCAGGGCACCGACGTCCGCAGCCAGTCCGAGGTGTACGAGCTCCTGCAGACCTGGGGACTGCCGACGAGCAGCCACTACCGGGTGTTCGACACCATCGACGAGGTCAACGGCTTCGTCCGCACCACGGGGGAACGCCGATCGTCGGTCGAGCACCAGATCGACGGCGTCGTCGTCAAGGTCGACGACCTCGCCCTGCACGAAGAACTCGGGTCGACCTCGCGTGCGCCGCGGTGGGCGATCGCGTACAAGTACCCGCCGGAAGAAGTCCACACGACGCTCACCGACATCGTGGTCAGCGTCGGTCGGACCGGCCGTGCCACCCCGTTCGCCGTGATGGCCCCGGCCGAGGTCGCGGGGTCCGTCGTCCGCCAGGCCACACTGCACAACCAGCAGGTCGTCAAGGCGAAGGGCGTGCTGATCGGTGACACCGTCGTGCTGCGGAAGGCCGGCGACGTCATCCCTGAGGTCCTGGGCCCGGTGGTCGAGCTCCGCGACGGCTCCGAGCGCGAGTTCGTGATGCCGACCCACTGCCCCGAGTGCGGCACGGAGCTCGCCCCGGCGAAGGAAGGCGACATCGACCTGCGCTGCCCGAACGCGAAGAGCTGCCCGGCGCAGGTGCGCGGCCGGGTCGAGCACATCGCCTCGCGCGGGTCGCTCGACATCGAGGGGCTCGGCGAGGTCGCGGCCGCGGCTCTGACGCAGCCGCTCCGCCCGGAGACCCCGCCGCTCGTGACCGAGGCCGGACTGTTCGACCTGACGATGCAGGACATCGTCCCGATCGAGGTCATCGTCCGCGACGCCGAGACCGGCATGGAGAAGGTCGACGACGACGGCACACCCAAGCGCGTCACGCCGTTCAGCCGGGCGCGCAAGAAGACCGACCCGCCGTTCGACCCCGGAGCACGCGGTGCCGACTACACCGGTGAGCCGAGCCGCTACCCGTCGAAGAACGCGTTCGAGATGCTCGCGAACATCGACGCCGCGAAGACGAAGCCGCTGTGGCGGATCCTGGTCGGCCTGAGCATCCGCCACGTCGGACCCGTCGCCGCCCGTGCCCTGGCGAACCACTTCGGCTCCCTCGACGCCATCCGGTCGGCCTCGCGCGAGGACCTCGCCGCCGTCGACGGGGTGGGCGGCATCATCGCCGACGCCCTGCTCGCCTGGTTCGAGGTCGACTGGCACCGCGAGATCATCGACCGGTGGACCGCGGCCGGCGTGCAGTTCGCCACCCCGGGCCACCCCGGCCCCGGCAGCGCCGAGGTCGAGGGCGGCGTGCTGAGCGGCGTCACCGTCGTCGCGACCGGTTCACTCGAGGGCTACACGCGCGAAGGTGCGCTCGAGGCCATCATGACCGCCGGCGGCAAGGCGGCCTCGAGCGTGAGCAAGAAGACCGACTTCGTGGCCGCCGGACCGGGAGCCGGTTCGAAGCTCACGAAGGCCGAACAGCTCGGGGTCCGGATCATCGACGCCGAGCAGTTCCACCTGCTCGTCACCGAAGGGCCTGCGGCGCTCGCCGAGCCGGAGGCGCCCGCGACCGAGGACTGAGCGGGGCGCGAGCACACGGGATCCGATCCGCTGCGCGCGGCGCGGAGCCGACGGCGCCCAGTCCGGGGGACAAGTTGCATCACGCATGGATGATCCGCGGACATCTCCGTAGACTCGGCGGAGCATCACCCGTCGTCTGCAGGGGGACGTCGGGACGGCCTTCCCGGGGGAGATCCGATTGTTGCTCATCGCCGCGGCTCTGCTCACCGCCTCGATGCACTCGCTCGGAGTGATCGAGGCCCCGGGCGTGCCCCCGGTCCCGGTCGCCAGGGCCACCGCCGTCGCAACGGCCCCGACACGCATCGTGCCGCTCGACGACCTCACCGTCGTCGCCACGTCGGCGTCGCTGCGACGGGTCGGGGTCGACGACCTCGCCGTCGCCCACGGGCGGGCGTTCGTCGAGGACCTCGGTGCACTCGGGCCCGCAGCCCTGCGCCGTGCGGCCACTGACCGCCGCGTCGTGGCAGCCGTGCAGGACGACCCCCCGCCCGCCCAGACCGTCGCGCAGTGGTGGTCGCACCTGCCCGCCGACGAGCAGGACCGCCTCCTCGTGCACGCACCTGCTCTGGTCGGCAACCTCGAGGGCGTGCCCTACGTCGTCCGCGACCAGGCGAACCGCGCGACGCTGCACTCCGGTCTCGCCGACGCCGACGCCCACGTCGGTGCCGCCCGGGCCGCGATGCTCGGGCAGGTGCGGGACTCGCTGGTGCACGAACCGGGTGACCCGCGGCGCTTCCTCGTGACGCTGGACACCCGGGGCTCCGGGCGTGCGGCGATCAGCATCGGTGACCTCGACACGGCGGCCGACGTCACCGTCGTGGTGCCGGGCATGTTCTTCACGGTCACCGGACAGATGACCGACTTCACGAACACGGCGAACGACCTGTCCAGCGAGCAGGCCACCCTCGCCCCGCTCGCCGCGACCGGCAACGGGTCGGGTGTCGCCGTGGTCGCCTGGATGGGGTACCGCACGCCGGACCTGTCCAACATCATGTCGCTCGAACTCGCGCGGACCGGGGCCCAGCGGCTCGAACGGACCGTCGCCGGAGTGCGTGCGCTCCGCGCGGACGACCGACCGCGGGTCAACATCGTCGCGCACTCGTACGGGTCGACGGCGGCGATGATGGCCCTGGCGTCGGGCCGGATGACCGCGGACACCCTGACGGTCCTCGGGTCACCGGGCAGCGACGTCCGCTCCGCGTCCGACCTCGCCGTCGCCACCGGGCAGGTCTTCGTCGGCGGCGCGCACAGCGACCCCATCGCGGGCTCCGGGTACTTCGGCACCGACCCCGGCGGAGCCTCGTTCGGGTCCACCGTGCTCGACCTGGCCGGCGGCGCCGACGCTCTGTCCGCCGGGGACGTGTTCCGCCGACCGGTCGGGCACAACGACTACCTGAAGCCCGGAACGGCGTCGCTGCACGACGTCGCCCTGATCGGGATCGGGCGCGGGGACCTGGTGCGCGAGCAGATCCGGCGCGGCAGGTCGGGTGGTGACGGCATCGTCGGTGCCTCGCCGGACATGTATCTCGTGCGCCCGCAGGACCTGCAGCCCCGTGACTGACGGACCGTGTCCGACGGGCGGTGCCCTGCGGATCCTGACGACGCGGTGAGCGTGACCCGATCGTGACCGCCGGCCGACGTGCCGGGGCCGCCGCGGGCCTCCCGGCCGGATCGGTGCGCACGTGCGGATCGCGACGCCGCCTCGAAGGCCGCCTGGGTGGCAACCTGAACGCGACCGCAGCCTGCACTCGTTCCAGGGCAGAACCAGTACAGCCCTGCTGCCTACGGTTCCGTCATGCGTGTGGTGCGATGGCCTGGTGCTCTCCTGATGTTCGTGGTGATGTCCGTGCTCGCCGGCATGCTCGTCGCCGTCGCGGTGACCCCGGCGGTCGCCGTCGCGGGAGAGGGGACGTCGGGGGCGGTGTCGTTCTTCGAGGACCTGCCGACCTACCTCGACGTGCAGACCCCGCAGCAGGTGTCGTCCGTGTACGCGGAGCAGGGCGGGAAACAGGTCAAGATCGCCTCGTTCTACGCCGAGAACCGCACGAACGTGACGGCCGACCAGATGGCGGACACGCTCAAGGAAGCCGCGATCGACACCGAGGACCCGCGCTACTACGACGAGGGCGGCATCGACGTCCTCGGCACCCTGCGCGGTGTCGCCGCGACCGTCGTCGGCGGGGACGTGCAGGGCGGCTCGAGCATCACGCAGCAGTACGTCAAGAACGTCCTGGTGCAGCAGTGCGAACAGCTCACCGGCAAGGACCAGGCCGCGACCAAGAAGAAGATCGACGCGTGCTACCTGGACGTCGCCGGCGTCACCCCGCAGCGCAAGCTGCAGGAGATGCGGTACGCCATCGCCGTCAACAAGAAGTACTCGAAGGACGAGATCCTGACCGGGTACCTGAACCTCGTCGGGCTCGGCGGCCGGGTCTACGGTGCCGAGGCGGGGGCCGAGTACTACTTCGGCGTGCACGCCAAGGACCTGTCGCTCGTGCAGTCCGCCACGCTCGTCGCGATCCTGAACAACCCGTCGAACCTGCGCATCGACGTCCCGGGCGACAAGGAGAACGGCAAGGCGAACGGGTACGCGCTGACGAAGGAGCGCCGCGACTACGTGCTCCGCCGGATGCAGGTGCACGGCTCCATCACGAAGGCCGAGATGACGAAGGCGATCGCGACGCCCGTGACGCCGAAGATCACGGAGACCGCCAACGGGTGCTCGGCGGCCGCGACGAGCTACGACGCCGGGTACTTCTGCGACTACGTCCGCGATCAGGTGCTGCAGGACCCGGCGTTCGGCAAGACCGCAGCGGCACGCATCGCCACGCTCGACACCAAGGGCCTGCAGATCCACACCTCGCTCGACCTCGACCTGCAGGGCCAGGCGCAGAACGCCCTGTCGACCTACGTGCCGGCGACCATGGCCGGCGTCGACGTCGGTGGCTCGAACGTCACCGTCGAGCCGGGGACCGGGCGGATCATGTCGATGGTGCAGAACACCACGTACACGCAGGGCGACAACGCCGGCGCCGGTGCCACCGCGGTCAACTACAGCGCCGACTCCGGGTACGGCAACTCCGGCGGGTTCCAGACCGGCTCGACCTACAAGGTGTTCACCCTGGCCGAGTGGCTCGCCAGCGGCCACACCCTGTCCGAATCCGTCTCCACGACGGAGCACACGTTCCAGAACTCCGAGTTCACGAACTCGTGCCAGAACGTCAGCGGCGGGGTCTGGCCCGTCGCGAACGCCGAGACGGTGCCGGCGTCGATGACCGTGCAGGCCGCGACCGTCGAGTCGATCAACACGGCCTTCGGCGCGATGGGCAAGCAGCTCGACCTGTGCAAGATCGCCCAGCTCGCGCAGGCGATGGGGATCCACCGGGCCGACGGGGCCGCCCTCGGCCAGACGCCATCCTCGATCCTCGGCGTGAACGAGCTGTCGCCGATCGACCTGGCCGAGGCCTACGCGGGCTTCGCCAACGGCGGCGTCGTCTGCACGCCCACAGCGATCGACTCGGTCACCGAGGCCGACGGCACGAAGATCACCCCGACGCCGTCGTCCTGCACGCAGGGCGTCTCCGCCGATGTCGCGGGCACCGTCGACTACGCGCTGCAGGGTGTGCTGTCCGGATCGGGGACCGCCGCGACCGCGAACCCCGGGGACAGCGTGCCGAAGTTCGCGAAGACCGGCACCACCGACGGTGACGTGCAGAACTGGCTGGTGGCGTCGTCGACGAAGTACACGAACGCCACCTGGATCGGCAACGTCCAGGGCGGCGTGAGCCTGGCGCACTGGCCGTTCCTGCAGGGCACGACCGGGTACAGCGCGAAGTTCGGGGTCGGGAAGTCGATGATGGCGTACCTGGACCAGACCGTCGGCGGGGGAGCGCTGCCGGCACCGAGCCAGGCGATGATCGGGCAGGCGAGCAAGTCGTCTTCGTCGTCGTCTTCCTCGTCGTCGGGCTCCTCGTCCGGGCAGGGGAACGCGCAGGACGACCAGGCGACACCGGCGCCGACGTCCGCGCCCGACGGGGGTGCTGCCGCGTCTCCCGCTCCGGCTGCTCCCGCTGCACCGGCGGCTCCGGCGGCTCCGGCGGCTCCGGCCGCGCCGGCTGGCGGCGGCAAGGACGGGAAGTGACCGCTCGGGTCCACGCCGCCGGTTCCTGAACGACGCGCCAGCGTCGGGCAGGCCGTGCCCGTGGGGCGCGGCCCGCTGCCGGTCCGGACGCCCGGCACCGGGCCGGGCGTGCGTTGTCCACAGCCGCGCCTGCGCGCTCGACGCAGCCAATAGACTGTTGGGCATTCCACGAACCGATCGACGGAGCACCATGCCTGACATCACGAGCGAGCAGGTCGCGCACCTGGCGAACCTCGCACGTATCGCACTCACGCCCGACGAGATCGAGAAGCTGACCGGGGAGCTGTCGCACATCGTCGAGAGCGTCGCCAAGGTCGCCGAGGTCGCGACCGACGACGTCCCGGCGACGAGCCACCCCGTGCCGCTCGGCAACGTCACCCGACCCGACGTGGTCGGCACGACGCTGACGCAGGAGCAGGCGCTCTCCGGGGCGCCCGACTCCGACGGCGAACGGTTCCGCGTGACCGCCATCCTCGGCGAAGAACAGTAGGGCGAAGAACAGTGAC
>Ga0308169_10000425_pt1 | contig 64685 bp, 54 predicted proteins | sample PhyBR1_2_FD_202139 | JGI IMG/M metagenome (GOLD analysis project Ga0308169, IMG submission 202139) | Phyllosphere microbial communities from UC Gill Tract Community Farm, Albany, California, United States - DLSLSB.R1 | ecosystem: Host-associated > Plants > Phyllosphere > Unclassified | place... | reverse complement strand
AAGGGCAACTATTTCCTGCTCGGCGGCGCGCCCACCGACAACAACGCCAAGGTGCTGCGCGAAGGCCAGATGAAAGTGCTGCAGCCGGCCATCGACAAGGGCGATATCAAGATTGTCGGCCAGCAGTGGGTGAAGGAATGGAACCCCACCGAAGCCCTGAGCATCGTCGAAAACGCCCTGACCCGGAACGACAACAAGATCGACGCCATCGTTGCCTCCAACGACGCCACCGCCGGCGGTGCGATCCAGGCCCTGGCCGCGCAGAAGCTGGCGGGCAAGGTGCCGATCTCCGGCCAGGACGCCGACCTCGCGGCCATCAAGCGCGTGATCGACGGCACTCAGACCATGACGGTGTACAAGCCGCTCAAGCTGATCGCCACCGAGGCCGCCAAGCTCTCGGTGCAACTGGCGCGCAATGAAAAACCCACCTACAGCTCGCAATACGACAACGGCAGCAAGAAGGTCGACACCATCCTGCTCACCCCGACACCGCTGACCAAGGCCAATGTCGACCTGTTGGAGAAAGACGGGTTCTACACCAAAGAGCAGATTGCCGGGCAGTGACCGCCATGTCCGACTACCTGCTGCAAATGAACGGCATCGTCAAAACCTTTGGCGGTGTCAACGCGCTCAACGGCATCGACATCAATGTACGGCCGGGGGAATGTGTCGGCCTGTGCGGTGAGAACGGTGCTGGTAAATCCACGTTGATGAAGGTGCTGTCGGCGGTCTACCCCTACGGCACCTGGGAGGGTGAAATTCTCTGGGACGGGCAGCCACTCAAGGCCCAGTCGATCAGCGAAACCGAAGCGGCCGGCATCGTCATCATCCACCAGGAACTGACCCTGGTGCCCGACCTGTCAGTGGCCGAAAATATCTTCATGGGCCACGAGCTGACCTTGCCGGGTGGGCGCATGAACTACCCGGCAATGATCCACCGTGCCGAGGCCTTGATGCGCGAGCTCAAGGTGCCGGACATGAACGTGGCGCTGCCGGTGTCGCAATACGGCGGCGGCTACCAGCAACTGGTGGAAATCGCCAAGGCCCTGAACAAGAAGGCACGACTGCTGATTCTCGACGAGCCTTCATCGGCCCTGACCCGCTCGGAAATCGACGTGCTGCTGGACATCATCCGCAGCCTCAAGGCCAAGGGCGTGGCCTGCGTGTACATCTCCCACAAGCTCGATGAAGTGGCGGCAGTGTGCGACACCATCGCAGTGATCCGCGATGGCAAGCACATCGCGACCACCGCCATGGCCGACATGGACATCGCGAAGATCATCACCCAGATGGTCGGCCGCGAGATGAGCAACCTCTACCCCACCGAGCCTCATGAGGTGGGTGAGGTGATTTTCGAGGCGCGCAACGTCACCTGTTATGACGTGGACAACCCCAAGCGCAAGCGCGTGGACGATGTGTCGTTTGTGCTCAAGCGCGGTGAGATCCTGGGCATCGCCGGGCTGGTCGGCGCCGGGCGTACGGAACTGGTGTCGGCGCTGTTCGGCGCCTATCCCGGCCGCTACAGCGGCGAAGTATGGCTGGACGGCCAGGTGATCGACACGCGCACGCCACTCAAATCGATCCGCGCCGGGCTGTGCATGGTGCCCGAGGACCGCAAGCGCCAGGGCATCATTCCCGACCTGGGCGTAGGCCAGAACATCACCCTGGCCGTGCTCGATACCTATGCGCACCTGACCCGTATCGACGCCGAGGCCGAGTTGGGCAGCATCGACCAGCAAATCGCGCGCATGCACCTCAAGACTGCCAGCCCGTTCCTGCCGATCACCAGCCTGTCCGGCGGCAACCAGCAAAAGGCCGTGCTGGCGAAAATGCTGATGGCCAAGCCCAAGGTGCTGATCCTCGACGAACCCACGCGCGGGGTCGACGTGGGCGCCAAGTATGAGATCTACAAGCTGATGGGCGCCCTGGCCGCCGAGGGGGTGTCGATCATCATGGTCTCGTCGGAGCTGGCCGAAGTGCTCGGTGTCTCCAACCGTGTGCTGGTGATCGGTGACGGCCAGTTGCGCGGTGACTTCATCAACGAGGGGCTCACCCAGGAACAGGTGCTCGCCGCTGCGCTCAGCCATAACAATAATGATCGGAAGACCGCGTAGATGAATCAGGTCAAACACCTTTTCACCCGCTACAAAATGCTCGCCCTGGTGATCGCCGTGGCGGTGATCTGGCTGTTTTTCAGCTGGCAGACCGAGGGCGGGTTCCTCACCCCGCGTAACCTGTCCAACTTGCTGCGGCAGATGTCGATTACCGGGATACTGGCGTGCGGCATGGTACTGGTGATCATCAGCGGCGAAATCGATTTGTCGGTGGGGTCATTGCTGGGGTTGCTGGGCGGGCTGGCGGCGATCCTGGATGTGGTCTACCACGTGCCGCTGCTGGCCAACCTGAGCCTGGTCGCCCTGTGCGGCTTGATGATTGGATTGGCCAATGGGTACATGACGGCCTATCTGCGCATTCCTTCATTCATCGTCGGCTTGGGTGGGATGCTGGCGTTTCGCGGGATTCTGCTGGGGATTACCGGCGGCACTACCATTGCGCCGGTATCGCCTTCATTGGTGTATGTCGGCCAAGGGTATTTGCCGCATTCAGTCGGTATCGGCCTCGGCGTTTTGCTGTTCGCCCTGACCCTGTTCCTGACCTGGAAACAACGGCGCAACCGCGCACTGCACGGGCTGGCCGCGCATTCATGGGTGCGTGATGTGTTGCGCGTGGTGGTGATCGGCGCGGTACTGGCCGGGTTCGTCACTACCCTCAACAGCTACGACGGCATCCCCGTGCCGGTGCTGCTGTTGCTGGCGCTGCTCGGCGTATTCAGCTACGTCACCAGCCAGACCGTGTTCGGCCGCCGCGTGTATGCAGTGGGCAGCAACATGGAGGCGACGCGCCTGTCGGGCATCAACGTGCAAGCGGTGAAGCTGTGGATCTTCGGCATCATGGGCGTGATGTGTGCCCTCGCCGGCCTGGTCAACACCGCCCGCCTTGCGGCCGGCTCGCCCTCGGCGGGGAACATGGGCGAGCTGGATGCGATCGCGGCGTGCTTTATTGGCGGCACGTCGATGCGCGGCGGTTCGGGCACGGTGTATGGCGCGTTGCTGGGGGCGTTGGTGATTACCAGCCTGGATAACGGCATGTCGATGCTGGATGTGGACAGTTACTGGCAGATGATCGTGAAGGGCAGCATTCTGGTGTTGGCGGTGTGGGTGGACGTGAGCACACGCACCGGGCGGCGGTGAACGTCCGCAAGAGTAGCGAAACACCCATGCAGCCGCTGGATAAGTGGCGTTAGTGGCATTTGCCTGAAGCCCACGCACACCAGCGCCTGAACGCTCCCACATTCGATCACCTACAACCTTGGGTTACTTGGACAGCGGCAACGACCGCCTGAAGCCCACAAACGCCAAGGCCTGAACGCGAAAAAATGTGGGAGCTGGCTTGCCTGCGATGGCGGTGTATCAGTGCCCAACAGGTCGACTGGCACACCCCCTTCGCGGGCAAGCCCGCTCCCACATTCGATCACCTACAACCTTGGGTTACTTGGACAGTGGCAACGACCGCCTGAAGCCCACAAACGCCAAGGCCTGAACGCGAAAAATGTGGGAGCTGGCTTGCCTGCGATGGCGGTGTATCAGTGCCCAACAGGTCGACTGGCACACCCCCTTCGCGGGCAAGCCCGCTCCCACCTTCGATCGCCTACAACCTTGGGTTACTTGGACACCGGCATCGCAAACTCGGCGCCTTGCTCGATGCTTTCCGACCAGCGCTGCATGATCGACTTTTGTTTGGTGTAGAAGCGCACGCCTTCAGTGCCGTAGGCGTGCATGTCGCCAAACAGGCTCTTCTTCCAGCCCCCGAACCCGTGCCACGCCATCGGCACCGGGATCGGCACATTGATCCCAACCATGCCCACTTCGATCCGGCGTGCAAATTCACGGGCGATGTTGCCGTCGCGGGTGAAGCAGCTCACGCCGTTGCCGAACTCATGGTCGTTGACCAATTTTATCGCTTCGGCGAAGTCGGTCACGCGCACGCAGGCCAGCACCGGGCCGAAGATTTCTTCGCGGTAGATGCTCATCTCTTTGGTCACGTGGTCGAATAACGTCGCGCCCAGCCAGAAGCCGTTTTCCAGGCCCGGTTCGGTGGGCACGTAATCACGTCCGTCGAGCAGCAATTGCGCGCCGGCTTGCACGCCTTGTTCGATGTAGCCGCTGATGCGCTCCAGCGCCGCACGGGACACGATCGGACCCATCTCGGCCTTGAGGTCGCGGCCGTCGGTGATGCGCAGTTGCTGGGCGCGTTCGGTCAGGGCGGCGATGACTTTGTCACCTACATCGCCCACCAGCACCGCCACGGAGATGGCCATGCAACGTTCGCCGGCACTGCCGTAGGCAGCGCCCATCAGGGCGTCGACGGTTTTTTCGATATCCGCGTCGGGCATCACCACCATGTGGTTCTTCGCGCCGCCCAGGCCTTGCACGCGCTTGCCGTGACGGGCGCCGGTTTCGTAGATGTACTGGGCAATCGGTGTGGACCCGACGAAGCTCACCGCCTTGACGTCGGGGTGCTCGATCAATGCATCCACCGATTCCTTGTCGCCCTGCACCACGTTGAACACGCCTTTGGGCAAGCCGGCTTCACGCAGCAGTTCGGCCATGAACAGCGAGGCGCTTGGGTCGGTCGGGCTTGGCTTGAGGATGAAGGTGTTGCCCGCCGCGATGGCGATCGGGTACATCCACATGGGCACCATCACCGGGAAGTTGAACGGTGTCACGCCGGCCACCACGCCCAGCGGCTGGCGCATTGTCCAGTTGTCCATGCCACGGGAGACCTGGTCGGAGTGCTCGCCCTTGAGTAGGTTCGGGATGCCGCAAGCGAATTCGAGGATGTCGATGCCGCGGTCGACTTCGCCCTGGGCATCGGTGAAGACCTTGCCATGTTCAGCCACGATGATGCGCGCCAAGTCGTCCTTGCGCTCACGCAGCAGGTGCAGGTATTCGAACAGCACGCGGGCACGGCGGATTGGCGGGGTGTCGGCCCAACCGGCGAAGGCGGCCTGGGCAGCGGCGACGGCTTCGGCGACGGTCTGGCGGCTGGCCAAGGCCACGCGGCCGGTCTTTTCGCCGGTGGCCGGGTTGTAGACGTCCTGATAGCGGTCATCACGGGACACGCGCTGGTCGTTGATGTAGTGCTCGATCGTTGTTGTCATGGCAGTGAATCCCAAGTGCTTAACGTTGGATCACACGATAGGCTTTCGATTTGTTCCGAACCAGAGCAGAATCCTGAACTTATTGTCCATACTTGCGAACAATACACCCATGGAAAAGAATGAGATCGAGGCGCTCTGGACCCACATCCATTGGCTGTCGGTGTTGGAGGAACAAGGCACCTACACCGCCGCCGCCGCCCGCCTGGGCGTGAGCAAATCGGCCGTGAGCCAGCGCATTTCCGACCTGGAAAAGGCCACCGGTGCACGGCTGGTGACGCGCACCACACGCAGCGTAAGGCTCACCGATGCGGGACTGTCGCTCACCCGTGATGTGCGCAGCGCCTACGCGCAGATCGCCCGCAGCTTCTCGTCCGTGCGCGACTCGGCCGGGGAAATTCGTGGGCTGGTGCGCCTCACGGCACCGGTAGCATTTGCCCGTCAGCAACTGGTGCCGCACTTGTCCGAGTTCCTGCAGCAATACCCGCAAGTGCGTGTCCAGCTGGATGTGTCGGATACCCTGAGCTCACTGGCCGCCGAAGGCTACGACCTGGCCGTGCGCCACGGTTTCCAGGTGCCGGAAACCCATGTGGCGTGGAAGCTGTGCGACACCGGCTCGGTGCTGGTTGCCACCCGCGATTACTTGCAACGCCACGGCGAACCACGCGACCCCGGCGACCTGACCGCGCATAACTGCCTGTTCTACCCACGCGGTACCGACCAGCCCGCGTGGACCTTCGAGCGCGGCACCAAAAACATCGAGCGACTCACCGTACCCATCGCTGGCAGCTTCGCCACCAATAACAGCGAGGCCTTGCGCGACTCGGCGCTCAACCACCTGGGCATTGCCCTGCTCCCGGACTTCAGCGCCCACGCCGCCCTGGCCGGTGGCACGCTGGTGCAGGTGCTCAAGGGCTGGACGCTCAAGGGCGCGTTTGCCGATGAGATCTACCTGATCCGGCCTTACTCGCCCCATGTGCCGAAGTCGGTGACTGCATTGGTGGGTTTTTTGAAGGAGAAATTGTCGGGAGGATTTCACTTCATGGAGTGAGGTTTATCACTTGCTCGACGGAATTAAATGTCCATAATGGACAAATTAGTTTATCCGTGGAGTCCCCCATGCCCAGCACGCCTCATGTGATCTCTCAGGACCAGGCCCGCGAATTGCTCGCCCAGATCGATGTGCCGCACATCCTGCGCAAGCTGTTCCTTGATCTGGCGGCTGGGCAAGCCGTGCAGCCGGCACAGCAGTGGGTAGCATTCCCGCACGCCGCCGGCGACTTCATCAACTACCTGGGTGTGCTGGCCGAGGACGGGGTGTATGGAGTCAAGACGTCGCCCTATATCGTGCGCGAGCAAGGCCCACTGGTGACAGCATGGACCTTGCTGATGTCGATGAAGACCGGCCAGCCACTGCTGTTGTGCGATGCCGCCGAGCTGACCACGGCACGCACTGCCGCCACCACGGCCCTGGCAGTGGATGCGTTGGCGCCGTTATCCGCGCGGCGCTTGACGATTATTGGCAGTGGCAAGGTGGCACAGGCGCACCTGTACTACGCCAGACAACTGCGGGACTGGCAGCGCATCAGCGTGTTCTCGCCAAGCCTGGCCAGCGCCTCTGCCTCGGCCATCGCACACCTCAAGCACCTGGATCCGCGCGTGGTCATCACCCCCAGTGGCGAGGCGGCCGTGGAAGACGCCGACGTGATCTTGCTGTGCACCTCGTCGGCCGGGCCAGTGATCGACCCGGCACGCTTGAGCAAACCGGCGCTGATCACATCGATCAGCACCAATGCCCCGCGAGCCCATGAAGTACCGCCGCAATGCCTCAACGCAATGCAGGTATTCTGCGACTATCGCCACACCACCCCGGGCTCGGCGGGTGAAATGCTGATCGCCGCCGAGCAACACGGTTGGGACCCGCGCACCATCGTGGGCGACCTGCCCGAACTGCTCAGCGAAAAGGTGCAGCGTCCGACCTACGACCGCCACGTATTCTTCCGCTCCATCGGCCTGGGCCTGGAAGACATCGCCCTGGCCAATGCCCTCTGGAGACAGTTATGAGCCACGCAGACTTCATCATCATCGGCGGCGGCATTGCCGGCGCGTCCACGGGTTTCTGGTTGTCGCAACACGGCAAGGTGCTGGTGCTGGAGCGCGAAAACCACCCGGCCTACCACTCCACCGGGCGCTCTGCTGCACTGTATACGGCTGCCTACGGAACCGCGCAGGTGCGTGCGCTGACCCTGGCCAGCCGTGAGTTCTTCGACAACCCGCCGCCCGGTTTCTGCGAACACCCATTGCTCACGCCTCGGGGCGAGATGACGGTGGATTTCATTGGCGATGCAACCGAGTTGAACGCCCAATACCTGAGCGCCAAGGCCACCGTGGCGCAGGTCGAACTGCTCAGCGCCGACGAAGCCTGTGCGAGGCTGCCCATCCTGCGCCGCGAAAAAGTCCACGGTGCGCTGTATGACCCTACCGCCAGCGATATTGACACCGATGCCCTGCACCAGGGCTACCTGCGCGGTATCCGCCGCAACGGCGGCGAGGTGCGTACCGACAGCCACGTACTCGGTTTGAGCCGTGACGCCGCCGGCATTTGGCAGGTGCACACCCAGGGCGCCACCTGCACTGCGCCGGTCATCATCAACGCGGCCGGTGCCTGGGCCGACCATATCGGCGGGCTCGCCGGGGCCGCGTCCATCGGCTTGCAACCGAAGCGGCGTTCGGCGTTTATCTTTGCCGGCCCCGAAGGCGTCGACAGCCACCACTGGCCGATGCTGGTGGCGCTGGACGAGTCGTTCTACATGAAGCCTGACGCCGGTATGTTCCTCGGCTCGCCGGCCAACGCCGACCCGGTCGCGCCACAGGACATCCAGCCCGAAGAGCTGGACATCGCCATGGGTATCTACCAGATCGAAGAGGCCACCACCCTGACCATCCGCCGCCCGACACGCACCTGGGCCGGCCTGCGTAGTTTTGTCCACGACGGTGATCTGCTGTCGGGTTTTGACCCGGTGATACCCGGCCTGTTCTGGGTAGCGGCACAAGGCGGCTATGGTATCCAGACCTCACCGGCCATGGGCCAGGCCAGTGCAGCACTGGTGCGTGGCGCGCCGCTGCCGGAGGCATTGACGCGGTTCGGCCTGGACGCTGGTATGCTCTCCCCTGCCCGCCTGGAGCCTCATTGATGAACACCGCTGAACAAGACACGGTCATGCAGAACTTCCGTGCGATGGCCGACGCCATCGCCACCCTGTTCTTCCCCCACGCGGAAGCGGTGCTGCATGACCTGCGCTCGCAAAAAGTCGATTACATCGCCAACAACCTGTCCAAGCGCAGCATCGGCGATGACTCGGCGTTGGAAGACATGCTCAGCGATGACGTCAGCGACGTGAATATCGGCCCTTACGAAAAGCTCAACTGGGACGGTCAGAAAATCCGTAGCCTGAGCACCGTGCTGCACGACCACAAAGGCCGCCGACTGGCGGTGCTGTGCATCAACCTGAATATTTCATTGTTCGAGAATGCCAAGGCGGCACTGGATCTGTTCCTGTCGCCGAGCAAGCTGATCCCGCAACCCGACTCATTGTTTCGCGATGACTGGCAGGAGCGCATCAACACGTTTCTGCATGCGTGGATGCGCGAACGTCAATTGAGCCTCAACCTGCTGAGCCGTGACCATAAGCGTGAGCTGGTGCTGGCGCTGCATGCCGAAGGGGCGTTCAAGGGCAAGAGCGCGTCGAACTATGTGGCCAATGTGCTGGCCATGGGGCGGGCGACGGTCTACAAGCATTTAAAAGAACTGAAGGGCTGAACCCTCACGCCTGAACATCACTTCAGCGCACATGTGGGAGCGGGCTTGCCCGCGAAAGCGCTGGTTCAGCCAACCTCAATGTTGAATGTCAGCCCGCCTTCGCGAGCAAGCCCGCGCCCACATTTCACCCACGTGTACCTCTCAATCGCCGTAGATGTCAGACTTGAAGTACTGCTGCGAAATCTTCTGGTACTCACCACTGGCGCGAATGCCGTCAATGGCCGTATTCAACTCGCTGACCAACCCGGTATTGCCCTTGCGCACTGCAATCCCGGCGCCCTCGCCCACGTATTTGGGGTCCTTGAGTTCCGGGCCGACAAACGCGTAGCCCTTGCCCCGTGGCATCTGCAGGAAGTCATTCAAGGGAATGGTATCGGCGAAGATCGCATCCAGCCGCCCGGCCGCCAGGTCCATGTAGATTTCTTCGTTATTGCTGTAGCGCTTGACGTTGATTCCCTTGGGTTCAAACACCTCGGTGGCGTAGCGATCCGTGGTGGTGGCACGCTGCACACCCACCGTCTTGCCCTTGAGGCTGGCGTACTGGTCATCGACCACCGCACCGTCCTTCATCACCAGGCGCGATGACGTGAAATAGTACTTGTGGGTGAAGTCCACCGACTTCTTGCGGTCTTCGTTGATGGTCATGGACGACAGGGCCAGGTCGATTTTCTTGACCTTGAGGGACGGAATCAGACCATCGAACTCGCCTTCAACCCACACGCACTTGACCTTCATCTGCGCGCACAGCGCATTGCCGATGTCGTAGTCGAACCCGACGATCTTGCCTTCCTGGGTCTTGGACGCGAACGGTGGGTAAGCCGCCTCGATCCCGATGCGCAGGGTTTTCTCGGCCGCCACCACATGGCTGGACGCAAGCAGCCCCAAGGCCAGGGCGGTGATGAGGGAGCATTTCTTCATAGTCGTGTACTCGCAAGTTGTTGTTGTTGGTTTGGCAAGCGTGAAGAAAAGGATGAATCGGTAATCTTGTACTTATAATTCCATATTGGACTTTTACGTATCGACCGTCAATCACGCCGCCTCGTAAGCCGACACCCATGAGTTTTTTGCACAACGCACCGGTGTTTTTGAGCGTTCTGCTCTGATTTATGCGTGCCTATACTCGGTCCAGCCTCTGGGTTCAGCCGGGGGCAAGTCCCACAACAATAATTAAGGACAGCCACCATGACCCAGCCCTTCCTGGCCGCTCGGGATTTTCTGCTCGCTCACCGCACCGACTACGCCACCGCCGTACGGGATTTCCGCTGGCCACAACTGGACGAGTTCAACTGGGCCCTGGACTATTTCGATGCCATGGCCGAGGGCAATGCGGCGAATGCGCTGTGGATCGTCGAGGAAGACGGCAGCGAGCAGCGCTACAGCTTCCAGCAACTGGCCGCGCGCTCCAACCAGGTGGCCAACCACCTGCGCGCCCTCGGGGTCAGCCGGGGTGATCGTGTGTTGTTGATGCTCGGGAACGATGTGGCGTTGTGGGACACCATGCTCGCCGCGTTCAAGCTCGGCGCCGTGGTCATTCCCGCCACGGCCCTGCTGAACCCCGACGACCTGCGCGACCGCATCGAGCGCGGCCAGGTTCGTCACGTGGTGGTCGGCGAAGCGCATGTGCACAAATTCGCCGGGCTGGCGCAGGGTTGCAGCCGTATCTGCGTGGGTTCGGCACCCTCCGGCTGGGTCGCACACAGCGCGGCCTTTGAATACCCCGAACACTTCGAAGCCGACGGCCGCACCCTGGCCACCGACCCGATGCTGCTGTATTTCACCTCGGGCACCACCTCCAAGCCCAAGATGGTGCTGCACAGCCATCAGAGCTACCCGGTAGGCCACCTGTCGACGATGTACTGGATCGGCCTGCAACCGGGCGACCTGCACCTGAATATCTCGTCGCCAGGTTGGGCCAAGCATGCCTGGAGTTGCCTGTTCGCGCCGTGGAATGCCGGCGCGTGCATCTTTATCCATAACGTCGCGCGGTTCAGCGCCCCGGCCTTGCTGAGTGCGTTGGAACGCTACGGCGTGACCAGCCTTTGTGCGCCGCCGACCGTGTGGCGCATGCTCATCCAGGAAGACCTGGCCAGCTACAAGGCACGCCTGAGCCTGCGCGAACTGGTTGGCGCAGGCGAGCCGCTGAACCCGGAAATCATCGAACAGATCCAACACGCCTGGGGCCTGCCGCTGCGTGACGGTTTCGGCCAATCGGAAACCACGGCCCTGGTGGGCAACACCCCCGGCCAGGTGCTCAAGCCGGGGTCCATGGGCCGCCCGTTGCCGGGCTATCAGGTCGCCTTGCTTGATCCCGATGGCAACCCCGGCACCGAGGGCGAAGTCGCCCTGCCTTTGGACGTACGCCCGCTCGGCCTGATGTTGTGCTACGAGGACAGCCCGGAAAAAACCGCCGAGGTCATGCGTGACGGTTACTACCGCACCGGCGACACCGCGCAGATCGACGCCGACGGCTACATCACCTTCGTCGGTCGCGCCGACGATGTGTTCAAGGCTTCCGACTACCGCATCAGCCCGTTCGAGCTGGAAAGCGCATTGATCGAACACCCGGCCGTCATGGAAGTGGCCGTGGTGCCGAGCCCCGACCCGTTGCGCCTGGCCGTACCCAAGGCGTTCCTGATCCTGGCCCACGACGAGCCGGGTAGCGCTGAGTTGGCCCAGCATATTCTCGCCTTCGCCCGTGAGCATCTGGCGCCCTACAAACGGGTACGACGTATCGAGTTCGTCACCGAACTGCCCAAGACCATTTCCGGAAAGATTCGGCGGGTGGAGCTGCGCCAGATGGAGGTGCTGCGACGCCAAGGTGATACGCGGGGTGAGCATGAGCACTTCGAGGAAGACTTCGTACGGCCAACGGCTGATTCGTAGTCGCACAATCCTGTTGAATACTTGCCTGATCCTCCGACTTATCGACTAATGGATAGATAGCCCTTGCGCGCTGGTCTAGAGTTCGACAATAAGCGGCCACTGCGTTCATGACTAAAACAGGCCGCACCTACCGTCGATCAGCAGGTGAGCCATGGAATTACGAATCAACCAACAGGCCTATGAGGTCGATGCCGACGCGGACACGCCATTGTTGTGGGTGATCCGCGATGACCTGGGCCTGACCGGCACCAAATACGGCTGCGGCCTGGCCCAGTGCGGCGCGTGCTCGGTACTGGTGGATGGCAATGTGGTGCGCTCCTGCGTCACGCCGGTGGCTGGGGTGGTCGGGCGTGAAATCACCACCATCGAAGCGATCGAAACCGATGAAGTCGGCAAGCGTGTGGTCGCGGCATGGGTCGAGCGCCAAGTGGCGCAATGCGGCTACTGCCAGTCCGGACAGGTGATGGCGGCCACTGCGCTGCTCAAGCACACCCCGGCACCCAGCAAGGCGCAGATCGACGCGGCCATGATCAACCTGTGCCGCTGCGGCACGTATAACGCCATCCACGCGGCTGTCGACGACCTGGCCAAGCAGGGGAGCGTCTGATGAACCTCATCAACGAACTGCTCGATACCCCGGTGAACCTGTCGCGTCGTCGCTTTCTGGCGAGCACCGCCGTGGGGGCGCTGGTCATTGGTTTTGGCCTGCCTCTGGGCTCGGGCCGGGTGCAAGCCGCCACCACCGCTGAGCGCGGCACCCAGGTGCCGGCGTTTCTGGAGATTCGCCCGGACGGCAGCGTGCGCCTGCTCAGCCCCTTCATGGAAGGCGGGCAAGGCACCCATACCGCCATGGCACAGATTGTCGGTGAAGAACTGGATGCCGACCCCGCGACCTTCATCGTCGAGGCCGCCCCGCCCGGCGAAGCCTATGTGGTGATGGAAAACGGTATGCGCATCACCGGCGGCAGCATGTCGGTGCGCATGAGCTACCCAACCATGCGCCGCCTGGGTGCCCTCGCCCGTGCGATGCTGCTGCAGGCCGGCGCCGAACAGTTGGCCGTACCGGTGAGCGAGCTGACGACCCAGCCGGGGCGCGTGGTGCACGCGGCGTCCGGCCGTTCGCTGGGCTACGGTGAGCTGGCCAGTCGCGCCCTGGACATGCCGGTGCCCGATCCAGCCAGCATCACCCTGCGTGACCCTAGCCAGTTCCGCTGGATCGGCAAGCCGGTCAAGCGCCTGGATGCCTACGATAAATCCACCGGCAAGGCGCTCTACAGCATCGACCTGAAAGTCGACAACATGCTCCACGCGGCGGTGCAGCACGCGCCACGCCTGGGCATGACCGTGGGCAGCCTGCGTAACCAACCGCAGGTCGAAGCCATGAAAGGCGTGCACTCGGTGCACGTGCTGCCGGGTGCGGTGGCGGTGGTGGCTGAACGCTGGTGGCACGCCAAGCGTGCGGTCGAAGCGATCCAGGTCGACTGGCAGGAAGCTGCGGCGGACTCGACATTACGCGTCATGCCGGCAGACTTTTCCAGCGACAGGCACCGTGACTTCCTAGCCGCCCAGCAAGGCCCGGCCCGCGACGACGAGAATGAAGGTGACGTGGCCGCTGCACTCAAAGGCGCCAAGACCCAACTCGAGGCGACCTATCACAACCAATACCTCAACCACGCCCAACTGGAACCGCCGTCGGCGCTGGCGCGCTTCAATCCGGACGGCACCTTGGAGATCTGGCTGCCCAACCAGGCACCGGACATGTTCCGCGCCGACATCGCCAAGCGTACCGGCCTCGACCCTGCAAACATCATCCTGCACTCGCCCTTGCTGGGTGGTTTTTTCGGCCGGCATTTCCTGTACGACTCGGCCAACCCCTACCCGCAAGCCATTGCGCTGGCCAAGGCCGTTGGCCGTCCGGTCAAGCTGATCTGGAGCCGTGAGGAAGAGTTCCTGCGCGATGTGCTGCGCCCATTGGCCGTGGTCAAGTTCCGCGCGGCGCTGGATGACAAAGGCTTGCCGATCGCCATCGAAGCGGTGAGTGCCACTGAAGGTCCGACCGAGGCCCTGGCCGGTAAACAGGGCGATAAAATTGACCCCACGGCCGTCGAAGGTCTGTCGGGCAAGTCCTACGCGATCCCCAACAAACGCATCGCGCAGATCTACGTCAAAGGCGCGCCCATGCTCGGCTACTGGCGCTCGGTGGGCAATTCGCTCAACGACTTTTTCTATGAGTCGTTTCTCGACGAGCTGGCGGACAAAGGCGGTCACGACCCCTACGAGTTGCGCCTGCACCTGCTGCGCGACAACCCACGGCTGACGACCTTGCTGCAGGCGGCGGGTGAACTGTCCGGGGGCTGGAAGCGTGGCCCCTTCACCGCTGAGGACGGCACCCGGCGCGCACGCGGCGTGGCCATGGCCTCGCCGTTCGGCTCGCACACGGCGGCCATTGCCGAGGTGTCCATCGAGGGTGGGAAGGTCAAGGTGCACGATATCTGGCAAGCCATCGACCCGGGCAGCATCGTCAACCCGGCGATTGTCGAGGCGCAAGTCAACGGTGCCGTGGCGTTGGGTTTATCCCAGACGTTGCTGGAAGAAGCGGTGTACGTGGATGGCAAGCCGCGGGCGCGCAACTACGACCTCTATCCGATCCTGGCACCGGCGCAGATGGCGCGAGTGCATGTCCGGGTGGTCGAGAGCGGCGAAAAGATGGGCGGTATCGGCGAGCCTCCGTTGCCCGCCGTGGCACCGGCCGTGGCCAATGCGGTGGCGCAGTTGACGGGTCAGCGTATTCGCAGCCTGCCAATGAGCCGACACACCTTCAGCTGACTCTCAGGAAACGCCCATGAACAACCGTCGATTCGCAAGAACCGCAGGCTGGCTGGCGCTGCCCTGCCTGGTTGCGGCAGGCCTGCTGGCCTGGTACGTCACCCGTGAGCCTGCTACGCCCTTCGAACAGGCGCAGGCCGCCACTCCCTTCGAGCCCGCCGTGGTCAGTCGTGGCGAATACGTCGCCCGCCTCAGCGACTGCGTGGCCTGCCACAGTCTGCCGGGCAAGGCGCCGTTCGCCGGGGGCCTGGAAATGGCCACGCCGCTGGGCGCGATCCACGCCACCAACATCACGCCGGACAAGCAACACGGCATCGGCGCCTACACCTTGGCCGACTTCGACCGTGCGGTGCGCCACGGCGTGGCACCCGGTGGACGCCGCCTGTACCCGGCCATGCCCTACCCGTCTTATGTCAAACTCAGCGACGACGACATCAAAGCGCTGTACGCGTTCTTCATGCAGGGCGTGCAACCGGCCAACCAGCCGAATATCCCCAGTGATATTCCATGGCCGCTCAACCTGCGCTGGCCTATCGCGCTGTGGAACGGCGTGTTCGCCCCGACCGCCAGCTATGCGGCCAAACCGAACCAGGACACGCTGTGGAACCGCGGTGCCTACATCGTCCAAGGCCCCGGCCACTGCGGCAGTTGCCACACGCCGCGCGGGCTGGCCTTCAACGAGAAAGCCCTGGACGAATCCGGTGCGCCGTTCCTTGCCGGCGCCCTGCTCGACGGCTGGTACGCACCCAGCCTGCGCCAGGACCCCAACACCGGGTTGGGACGCTGGGACGAGGCGCAGATCGTGCAGTTCCTCAAGACCGGGCGCAATGCCCATGCGGTGGTCTACGGTTCGATGACCGAAGCGTTCAACAACTCCACGCAGTTCATGCAGGACGACGACCTGGCAGCGATCGCCCGCTACCTCAAGTCACTGCCCGGCGACCCGCAGCGTGACGGCACACCCTGGCAGTACCAGGCGGTGACCGCGAGCCAGGATGCCCCCGGCGCCCACACGTATGCGACCCGCTGCGCCTCCTGCCACGGCCTCGACGGCAAAGGCCAGCCCGAATGGATGCCGCCCTTGGCCGGCGCTACGTCGGCCTTGGCCAAGGAAAGCGCCTCGGCGATCAACATTACCCTCAACGGCTCGCAGCGCGTGGTGGCGGCAGGCGTACCCGACGCCTACCGCATGCCAGCGTTTCGTGAGCAATTGTCCGACCAGGAGATCGCTGAAGTGCTGAGTTACGTGCGCGGCACCTGGGGCAATAACGGCGGTGCGGTGGACGCGAAGGCGGTGGGCAAGTTGCGCGGGCATACCGACCCGGCGAGCAGCAGCCCGATTATCTTGCACATGCGCTGAAGCGAAACGAACCTGTGGTGAGCGGGCTAGCCCCGCTCACCGCGACAATCCTTCCACGGTGTCCCTGAATGTGCACGCCTGTGCTTATCGGGCGACGAGCCCCGCATTGAACATCCCTTCAAACCGCGCCTTGTTGGCTGCGTAATACGCGGCCACCGCCTTGTCCGCCGTGCTCTCCCGCGCCTGCATCATCAGCGCTTCCAGGTCGGCCTGGGGGATAGAGAAATGCGCAAAGAAGTACGCCACTTCAGGATGCTCCTGGCTGAAGCCTTTGCGGGCCATGGCGTGGATCTGCTCGGCGCCGCCGAAGATCTGCTTGGGGTCATCCAGGTAGCGCAGCGACCATTTGGAGAACATCCAGTGCGGGCTCCAGGCGTTGATCAGTGACCACTTGTTGCGCTTCAGGTTACGGTCCAGCTCATTGAGCATGCCGCTCTCCGAGGACCCCACCAGCTTGTAACCCGTCAACGCGTAGTCTTCCATCGCCTTGACGGTGAGCTTGTACTGGCCGTTGCCGACTTCGGACGTAAAGATCTTGCCGTCGAACTTCTCGCGGATGCCGGGCTTGTTCAGGTCTTCCACACTGGCGACTTCCGTGACCGGCACCGAGGTGGGCACGGCCATGCCGATGCGCCCCTCATACAGCACGCCGAGGTCTTCCAGGCGGTCCTTGTACTTGTCGTAAAACGCCTTGTGGGTACTGGGCAGCCAGACCATCGGGATCAGGTCGATGTTGCCGTTGGCCAGCGCCTGGAACTGAATACCGATGTCGGCCATCACCAGTTTGACCGGTTGCTTGAGGTGTTCCTGCAAGGCGGTACTGGCGAGCTTGACAGTGATTTCCGTGTCGGACCAGTTCACCCAACCGATGCGTACCGGTGGTTTTTCCTCCGCATGGGTCAGTGCAGCACTGGCACCCAGCGCGAGGCCGAGCAGGTAGGCACAGGCTTTTTTCCGATAGCGCACATGAGCATTCATCAGGCGTCCTCCTAGGGGGTGAAGGCGATCTTAGCGACGACTTCAGGCGGCCGCAATAAAAATGTACATGAATGTCGTCAATTATTGACACCTATGTACATTTACCCTAATTTCAGATCGCCAAGCCTGATGTTGCCCACGACGGAGCACCCCCTGATGTCCAGCGATCCCCTGCTGCAGCCTTACAAGATCAAGCACCTGACCCTGCGCAATCGGATCATGACCACCGCCCACGAACCGGCCTACCCGGTGGACGGCATGCCGCAGGCGTTGTATCGCGCCTACCATGTCGAACGCGCCAAGGCCGGGGTGGCGCTGACCATGACAGCCGGTTCTGCTGCGGTGTCGCGTGACAGCCCGCCCGTGTTCAACAACGTGCTGGCGTATAAAGACGAAGTGGTCGGTTGGTTGAAGGACCTGACGGATGAGTGCCACGAACATGGCGCGGCCGTGATGATCCAGCTGACACACCTGGGCCGTCGCACGCGCTGGGACAAGGCGGATTGGTTGCCGGTGGTCTCGCCGTCGCACCGTCGCGAAGCCTCACACCGCTCTTTCCCGAAGAAGATGGAAGACTGGGACATCGAGCGAATCATCAAAGACTATATCGACGCCGCCGAGCGCATGCAGGCGGCCGGCCTGGATGGTCTGGAGCTGCAAGCCTACGGGCATTTGATGGACCAGTTCTGGTCGCCGCTGACCAATGACCTCGACGGCCCGTACGGCGGTTCACTGGAAAACCGCATGCGGTTTACCTTCGATATCCTGCGCGGCATTCGCCAGCGGGTCGGTGAAGACTTCCTGCTGGGCGTGCGCTACACCGGCGACGAGGCGTTACCGGGCGGGTTCAACGCCGACGAGGGCCTGCAGGTGTCGCACATGCTCAAGGACAGCGGGCTGGTAGATTTCCTCAACGTGGTGCGTGGGCATATCGATACGGATGCAGGCCTTACCGATGTGATTCCGATCCAGGGCATGCGTAATTCACCGCACCTGGATTTCGCCGGCGAGATTCGTGCATCTACCGGCTTCCCCACTTTCCATGCGGCGAAAATCCCGGACGTTGCCACCGCGCGCTACGCCATCGCCTCGGGCAAGGTGGACATGGTCGGTATGACCCGCGCCCATATGACCGACCCGCATATCGTGCGCAAGATCATCGAGCGGCGCGAGGAGGACATTCGCCCCTGCGTCGGTGCCAATTACTGCCTGGATCGCATCTACCAGGGCGGCGCGGCTTATTGCATCCACAACCCAGCGACTGGCCGCGAGACCAGCATGCCCCATGACATTCCCAAGGCTGTGCACACGCGCAAAGTGCTGATTATCGGCACGGGCCCGGCCGGGCTGGAAGCAGCGCGCGTCGCCGGTGAGCGCGGTCACGACGTCACCGTGCTGGAAGCAGCGGACCGGCCCGGCGGCCAGATCCGCCTGACGGCGCTGAGCGAGCGGCGTCGCGAGATGATCGGCATCATCGATTGGCGTATGGCCCAGTGTGAACGCCTCGGCGTCCGGTTCCACTTCAACACCTGGGCCGAAGCCGAGACGGTGCTGGCCCATGAGCCGGATGTGGTGATCGTCGCCACCGGCGGCATGCCGCACACCGAGGTACTCACCCAGGGCAATGAGCTGGTGGTCTCGACGTGGGACATCATTTCCGGCGACGTCAAACCGGGGCGCCACGTGCTGATATTCGACGATGCGGGCGACCATGCCGCCCTGCAAGCGGCCGAGGTGATTGCACGGAGTGGCGCCACGCTCGAAATCGTCACTCCAGACCGCGCGTTCGCGCCCGAGGTCATGGCCATGAACCTGGTGCCTTACATGCGCAGCCTGCAGGACCTGGACGTGACCTTCACCGTGACGTATCGGGTCGACTCGGTGGAGAAACGCGACGGTCGGCTGCTCGCCCACTTTGGCAGTGACTACGGCAAGGTGCACAAGCAGCGGGTGGTCGACCAGGTTGTGGTCAACCACGGCACGATTCCCCTGGACGACCTGTACTTCGACCTGCGTGGGCATTCCAGCAACGGGGGCGCGGTCGAGCAGCACGATCTGATTGCCGGTAACGCGCAAAACATCGTGACCAACCCGCAGGGTCGCTTCCAACTGTTCCGGATCGGCGACGCGGTGGCAGCACGCAACACCCATGCAGCGATCTACGATGCGTTGCGGTTGGTCAAGGACCTGTAGAAGAACACTGAGAGCTGGTGAGCTTTAGCGAGGCGGCGATAGCGATGGGACAGGCGACGGAAAGGCCAACAGTGCCGCCGCCTTCGCCGCCTCGCTGGGGCTCGACAGCGCCCACCGTTGAGCGTCGTCGTGGCTCACATCCCACCGGCAAAGCAGATCCCTGTGGGAGCCTGGATGTGGTCCGACTTCAGCCAAAAAAGCAGCTCCCATATTTGAGGCAGATCGCGTCCTTGCTTACTCAGTGCTCGTTATCGGCTCTTCAAAGGTGTCGGCCAAGGGTACAAATACACCCGACGTGGTTTCGGCGTAGCCGAACGCCCCGTAGAAGCGGTCCAGTTCGCGCCGCTTCAGCGCTTTACCGGTGAACACGCTCACATACTGGGGAATACGCCGGAAACGCACGATCACATCCTCGGTTGTTTTCATCGAGATGTAGCCGATCTGCGTGAGGTAGATGGTCCTGGCGCGCACATCGGCGGCTTCGTCATCGTAGCCAAAGCGCCGGAACATGCCGGCCAAGGCATTGATGCGGGTGTCATCGGCCAAGGCGATTTCCGCGCTGACGTCCGCCGATTGCATGGCCCAACTGCGTACGGCGAATTCGAATTGCGAGTCGAACAGCTCCGGGTTCAGCCAGCATTCGAATACGTTGAGAATGGCTTCGGAAATACTCTCGGCGTAGCGCTCGCACTGGTGCACCAGGTTGCCGGTGTTCTTGTCGCGCCAACGGGCCAGCAAGGCGGCAAGCAATTGCTCGCGGTCTTCATAGAACCAATAGAAGCTGGTACGTGACAAGCCCAAATGCTTGGCCAGCGGCATGACACGCACAGCGTCGATGCCGGACTCTTTCAACGCGGCGTAAGCGGCGTCCAGCCATACGTCGACTGAGCCTCGCCAGCCCGAATCCTGGGCCTTGCCTCGCGGTTTTACAGTTTGCGACATCCGGGGGTTACCTTTGGCGGGGAATTACAGGCCACTCTACACCGCAACGTGTGCAGCGCACAGAGAATGTACATCGCCGTACATTCCCTGTGCGCCCTGCTCGCCCCTTGAACACCCCGCAGGCTTAACGACCTCAAACCTGCACTAACTTGAACGATTGTGCGCTTTTACCTATCCATAAAGCAGGACCCCCAGACACGAGAACGGCTCGTGTCAGTCCTTGTGCGAGCTACGAACCCGGCCCCTCGGCGCCCTTCACATCGCTCGCCTATGACGACCTTGAGGTAAAGGCCATGGCCGCGAACACCCGTGAAGCATCGACACCCTTCGCCACGGACGAACTCGCCAGAAACGCCGAACTGTTCTACGAAGCGGATCGATTGGAAAAAGACGCCTACGACATCATTGGCACCAGCCTGGCGACTGCCGACGCATGGCTGCGTTTCACCGAGGCAAAACGGGTGGCGGACACGAAACGCACCGAGGCGTATCAGGACCTGATGCGCATCCGGCGCAGCGCGCTAGGTTCGAGGTCCAGCCAAGCGCTGTGCAATGACCGATGATGCACGCCTGCGCGCTGTCCATCTGAAAGAGTAGCCAGCCACCCAAACCCCGACTTTACTTGTCGGGATGTCGTGCGCCGCAACAATTGAACCCTGTGACAGGGGCGTCGGTCATACGGCGGCTTGGTCACTCCTCTAACTCGTCTATGGAAGCTGCAGTGAAAAACCTGACTCGTGCAGAACTGGAGGCGCAAGTCCTGCATTTGCGTGCCCTGCTGGAAGGCGCAGGCATTGACCCGTTGTCAGGCGCTGTGGGCATTGGCGCGGCGCAGCGCTGTATGGAAGAAACGCAGGCGGGCTATCGCCAGGCGATGCTCGAACTGTCCAGCATGCGTATTGAGCACACCGCACTGCGCCAGAGTGAGGAACGCTTTCGCACGATCCTGGAGACGGTCGAATCGGCATTTGCCATCGTCAAGGTCAAGTTCGACGCCGATGACCAACCGATTGACTACCTGTTCGTCGAAGCCAACCCGGCCTTCGAGCACCAGGCCGGGGTCGACCTGCGCGGCAAGTGGGTCACCGAGTTCGCCCCAGACCTGGAGCAATTCTGGTTCGACACCTACGGGCACGTAGCGAAGACCGGTGAACCGGCGACCTTCGAAAACTACGCTGAAGCCTTCAAGCGTTGGTTCGATGTACGCGCCGTGCGCGTCGGCGATCCCAGTGACCGGCAGATCGCGATCATCTTCAGCGATGTCACCGAACGCCGTAACGCCGAGGAGCGCCTGCGCATCAGCGAGGCCGTGGCACGGCAAAACGTGGAGCGCGTGCAACTGGCGCTGGCTGCCGGCGCGATCATTGGCACCTGGCACTGGGACATTCCCAGCGACCGCTTCAGCATCGACGAAGCCTTCGCCCGCGCCTTTGGCGTAGACCCGGCGTGGGGCCATGAGGGCCTGAGCCTGGCGCAAGTGATGAAGTCGGTGCACCCCGAAGACCAGGCCGGGCTGACCACTGCGATCCATGCGGCGATTGCCCGTGGTGGCGCCTATGCGCACCAGTACCGCGTGCGTCGCAATGACGGTCAATATTATTGGATCGAGGCCAATGGGCGGGTTGACCTCGCCGAAGATGGCACCCCATTGACGCTGCCCGGCGTGGTCATCGACGTGGAGAGTCGCCGCTCTGTCGAGGCCGAGCGCGACCGTGCGACTGCCGCACTGCGCGCCCTGAATGAAACCCTCGAACAACGCGTGGCCGAGCGCACCGTCGAGCTGATCCAGGCCGAAGAAAAACTGCGTCAGTCGCAGAAAATGGAAGCGGTCGGCCAATTGACCGGCGGTCTCGCCCATGACTTCAACAACCTGCTGGCAGGCATCTCCGGCGCGTTGGAACTGACCGCGCTGCGCATTGCGCAAGGGCGCTGGCAGGAAGTCGACAAGTACATCACCACCGCGCAAGGCGCCGCCAAGCGTGCGGCGGCGTTGACCCACCGTTTGCTGGCGTTCTCGCGCCGCCAGACCCTGGACCCACGACCAACCGATGTGAACGTGCTGGTGGACGGCATGGGCGAGCTTATCCAACGCACGGTGGGGCCCAGCATCACGGTCGAATCCCTCGGTGTCAGCGGTGTATGGCTGACACTGGTCGACGCCAGCCAACTGGAAAACGCCTTGTTGAACCTGTGCATCAACGCTCGGGATGCCATGCCCCACGGTGGGCGTATCACCATCGAGACGGCCCCTGTGTGGGTCGATGCCGCAACCGCCAGCGCCCATGACTTGACGCCAGGGGAATACCTGACGCTGACCGTCAGCGACACCGGCACCGGCATGACGCCCGAGGTCATGGCCAAGGCGTTCGATCCGTTCTTTACCACCAAGCCCATCGGCCAGGGTACCGGGCTGGGGCTGTCGATGATCTATGGGTTCGCCAAGCAATCCGGCGGGCAGGCACGGATTGCGTCGCACGTCGGGCGCGGCACTGCCATCAGCCTCTACCTGCCGCGCTACCAAGGGCACGCCATTGAGGCCGCGCCCGAACTGGGCAGTGCCTGCGCGATCCCGGCCGAGCGCGGCGAGACCATCCTGATCGTGGACGATGAACCCAGCGTGCGCACACTGTTGATGGATGTGCTGGGCGGCCTCGACTACAGCCTGATCGAAGCGAGTGACAGTATTACCGGCCTCAAGATCCTGCGCTCTGATGTGCATATCGATCTGTTGATCACCGATGTGGGCCTGCCCGGAGGGATGAACGGTCGCCAGATGGCCGACGCGGGCCGGGAAATGCGGCCCACGCTGAAAACCCTCTTCATCACCGGCTATGCTGAAAGCACCATCATCGGCGACAACAGCCTCGGTCCGGGCATGCAGGTGTTGACCAAACCGTTTGCGATAGACACGTTGACGACGCGGGTAAGGGAATTGATCGGGTCGTGACTATCAGGTGAAACCGGTGATGCCGGTGCATTCCATCGTACACAGGCAAACGTCGATTGATGATTGCGCCTCACAAGAGTAATTCCGGGCGACGCATTTATCCGCCCTACATCGGCAGGGATACTGCGCCTTTGTTGCCTTTCGGATAGACGCTCATGACGATGACTGAATTCGCCGCCTGGTCCTGGACCGCAGGGGCAGGCATCGACGGTTTGCAGCAGGTTCGCAAGCCACTGCAACAACCCGGGCCGGGGGAAGTGTTGGTCGCCAATCGCGCCATCGCCTTGAACCCGGTGGACTGGAAGATCATTGAGTGGGGCCATCCGTCGTGGAAAACCGGGCATGTGCCGGGTGTGGATGGCATGGGTGTGGTTGTTGCAGTCGGCGCCGGCGTGACAATCAAACCCGGCACACGTGTGGCTTATCACCAGGCGCTGGACCGCGCGGGCAGTTTTGCCGAGTGCTGTGTGCTCGATGCGGCGACGGTGATGCAGGTGCCGGCAGGCTTGGAGGATGCGGCAGCGGCGGCACTGCCCTGCCCCGGATTGACGGCGTGGCAGGCGCTGGAAAAGGTCCCAGGTACTTCCCGCGATGTGCTGGTCGTTGGCGCAGGCGGCTCGGTCGGTTTGCTGCTGGCGCAACTGGCGGTACGGCGCGGGCTGCGTGTCTGGGCCACGGCAGGCGCAGCGCATCACGCACAACTGAAGGCCCTGGGCGTCGTGGGCGTATTTGATTACCGCGACGCCAACTGGCAGGCATCGCTCCAATCGGCCCTGGGTGAACGACGCCTGCACGCCGTGTTCGACACCGTCAGTGGCACGCATGCGGCCTCACTCGCGCCGATTCTGGGCTACAACGGGCATCTGGTATGCATCCAGGACCGCCAGGAAAGCGCGCCATTGCCAGCCTTCAGTACCGCTATTTCACTGCACGAAGTCGCGCTCAACAGTTTCCACGCGCACGCCGGCCTGAGTGATCGCCAAGCGTTGCGCCAACAGGGCGAACGGCTACTCGACAGCGTAATGAACGGCAGCCTGTTACCCCCCAGGCACCAGGCCTTCGACTTCGATGAATTGCCCCAGGCATTGCACGCGCTCAAGCAAGGCACCGCCAGTGGAAAATGGGTTGCGCGCTTGGCCGACTAGACTTCGGCCAGGTTTTCCTTCTTCTCCAGCCACTCAATCATCAACTCGCCCCAAGCGATATCGGCCTGCAGCGCAGCCTTTGCTTTGCCAGAGTCACGGGTGCGCAGGCCTTCGAGCACTTCGAAATGCTTGTGCTGGGCGCTGGCCAGTTCGAGCTTCGGCACTTCGGCATGGAAGCGGCTGAGCAGCGGGCCCATGATGACCCACATGTTCTCCAGGGTCTTGGACACCACCGGCATGCGCGCCGCGTTGATCAAGCCGAAGTGAAACTCGCGGTTAAGCAGCGCCGCTTGCCGATAGTCGACAGAGACCGCCTTTTGAAACGCATCCTGGATACCTTCGAGCTTCGCCAGTTCCGGCGCGGTGATGCGCTGGGCGGCGGTGCCGGCGGCTTCGCCTTCGAGCAAATGACGGATCAACTGGATTTCGCGCAGTTGGCTGACTGACAGCTCCGGCACGTAGATCGACGTCGCGGCCTTCATGTCCAGCGCATGGTCGCTGACCAGGCGGAAAATCGCTTCGCGTACCGGCGTGATCGACACCCCGAACTCTTCGGCCAGGGTGCTGATGCGCAAGCGATCACCTGGCTGGTATTGGCCGTCCATCAACGCCGTGCGAATAATGGAATACACCCGCTCACTCAAGTTGCCTTTATCAATGGGCTTATGCACGGTCACAGTTACTCGATCTCCATGGTCGATGACGTTGCGCCGCAGACGTTGAGGCCTGCGGCGCGAAGCGCAGATCACGCATCATACATCATCAATTTGCGCCTGCCACTCCGGCAGGCGCATCCTTCAGATACGCGCGTCGCGTCGTCCAACGCCCTGCAACAGCACGGCAATCACGATAATCGCACCCTTGATGATCTGCTGTGGGTACGCGGGCACACTCAGCAGGTTCATGATATTGCCGATCAGCCCGAGCACCAGCACGCCGACCACCGTGTAGAAAATCGTGCCCTTGCCGCCGGTCAGCAACGCCCCGCCGATGACACACGCGGCGATTGCATCAAGTTCCAGGGCTATACCGGCGCTTGGCGCCGCGACACCCGAGCGCGAGGCAATCACCACCCCGGCCAACGCCGCCAGCCCGCCGCAGATCCCATACGCCGCCAGCTTGTAGCGCTCCACCGGAATGCCGGCCAGGCGCACGGCGGTTTCGTTGCTACCGCAGGCAATGGTCAGGCGCCCGTAGGTGTTGTAACGCAAGATCAGCGCAAAGATCACAGTGACCAAGATCGCCAGCCAAACCGGCCATGGAATACCCAGCACACCGTCGGCCAGGCGACCGAAATCGCGCAGCCACTGGGCGCTGGTCAACTTGTCATCCAGGCGCTGCGGCTGGCCGTTCGACAAGATAAAGGCCAGGCCGCGTCCTGCCGTCATCATCGCCAGCGTCGCGATAAACGGCGCCATGCGGAAGTAGGCGATGAAGGTGCCGGTCGCCAAGCCCATCAACACCCCGGACGCGACCGCGACCGTCACCGCCAGCAGCAAGCCGAGTCCGCCTTCGACAGGCATCACGTTCAGGGTCATGGCTACCACAATGCCGCCCACGGCGGCGACAGAGGCAACTGACAGATCGATGCCAGCCGTGAGGATCACGATCAGCATGCCGATGCTCACCAGTAACAACGGCGTCAGTTGGCGCAGTAGGTTGCCCAGGTTCTGATAGGTGAAAAAGTCGGGGGACAGCACGCTGGCGACAATCGCCAGCAACACCAGCATCACCAAGGCGTTGTGCTCCAGGAACAAACGTTGCAATGAACGCCGGTGCGCCCGCCCTTCACCGGCGTGGCTGTTGTGTTGCAGCGGCTCGGCCGCGGCCAGCTTGTAATCAGGGTTATTCATGGTGCTCGACTCCCATCGCCAGGCAAATCATCTCTTGTTCTTTGATGCGCTCACCCGCAAGTTCACCAGCGACCGCACCCTCGCGCATGACCACGACGCGGTCACACATGCCAATCACTTCCATCATTTCCGAAGACACCATGATGATCGCGACCCCTTGTTCGGCCAGGTCGTTGATCACCCGGTAGATTTCGGTTTTCGCCCCCACATCCACACCGCGTGTCGGTTCATCGAGAATCAACACGCGAGAGCCAGCATCGACCCACTTCATCAGCGCGACTTTCTGTTGATTGCCACCCGACAGGTCGCCGACCAGTTGCTCGATAGAACGCGTCTTCACCGACAGTTGTTTGCTCAAGGCTTCGATACCCTGGATTTCACGGCTGCTGGCGATCCAGCCCATACGCCCGCTGTAGGGGCTGGCGGGACGCAGCGCGCCGTTGACGCGAATTGACATTTCCAGCAGCACGCCCTGCTGCTTGCGGTCCTCAGGCAGCAGGCCGATACCATTGGCGATGGCCTCGCGCGGCGTTCGGTTTTGCAGTTCACGACCATTGAGGCGTACGGTGCCGGAGGTCTTGCGGTCGGCGCCAAAAATCGCCCGCATGGTCTCCGTGCGCCCGGCGCCGACCAGCCCGCAGAAGCCCAGCACCTCGCCGGCCCGCAGATTGAAACTCACATCGCGCACCAGGCGCCCGGCACATAGCCGTTCAACCTCGAGCAGCACCTCACCGATTCGGGCGTTGCGCGATGGGAACAGATCGCTGAGTTCGCGGCCGATCATCATTTCTATCAGCCCGCGCTCGGTGATATCCGCCAGCGCCAGGGTGCCGACGGTCTGGCCATCCTTGAGCACCGTGGCGCGGTCACAGATGCGGAAGATCTCATCCATGCGGTGCGACACGTACACGATGCACACGCCCTTACGGCGCAGTTCTTCGAGGATCTTGAACAGTTTTTCCGCTTCGTGGGAGGTCAGCACGGCGGTGGGTTCATCGAACACCAGCACCGAGGAATTGCGCGACAGCGCCTTGCAGATTTCCACCGCCTGCTGATACGCCACCGGCAAGCTACCGACCGATTGGCGCACGTCGATGTCGCTGAAGCCCAGTTCATCAAGGATCGCCCGGGCCTTTTTGCGCATGGCGGCCCACTGTACGAAGCCGCGGCTCTTGCCTAGATCGTCGATGCAAATGTTTTCCGCCACGGACAGGTGCGCGGCCAGGGCAAACTCCTGATAGATAATCGAGATACCCAGCTTGAGCGCGTCACCCGGCTTGCGGATCTCCACCGGTTCGCCATTGAGGCTGACCGTGCCGGAATCACGCACGTAGGCACCGGCAAGGATTTTCATCAGGGTCGACTTGCCCGCACCGTTCTCGCCCATCAGTGCATGGATCTCTCCGGCATGCGCCGAAAAGCCGGCATGGCTCAGCGCGCTGATACCGCCGAACTTCTTCGAGATGCCGAGCATCTCTACGGCAGGTGTGTGCATCGCATTCATGTTCTTCACCTTCTAAGGACACTCGCCGATTGGCCTGCGACAGGCGTCGCAGGCCGATTCGACATACCGTTACTTGAGGGCAGCCTTGATCTGCTCGATAGAGCGGAACGGCGGCACGTTGTCGGTGGAAGGCGGCAGGCTGTCGGCCTTGATGTAGGTGTCGACGTTGTCCGGGGTAATCAAGGTGACCGGGAAGTAGGACGCCAGCGGCAGGTTGTTGGCATCCAGGCCCTTGTCGAGGATCTGGTGGATCAGCTCGATGGCCGCCACGCCGGTTTCGGAGCCACTGTTGGTCGCGCTTACCAGCAACTTGCCTTGCTTGATCAAGTCCAGCGCCACGCGGAAATTGCCCGCCCCGGAGGCGACCATCACCTTGTCTTTCTTGCCGGCATTTTCCAGGGCATTGATCGCGCCGATGGCGATGAAGTCGTTCTCTGCCAGCACCAGGTTCAGCTTGTCACCTTGGGACGCGAGGATGTCCTCGGTGGCCGCGAGCCCGCCTTCTTCGGTCCAGTCGCCACGGCCCCAGGCCAAGACGTTGAAGCCACCCTCGGGCCAGCTGAAGCTGCCTTTCGCCTTGATCTGCTGGAACAGCTTGAAGCCCTTGAGCATCGCGTCTTCCTTGGATAGCCCCAGCTTTCGCTGCTCGGAACGCGCATAAACGATCCCGGAGATCATGCCATTGAGGCGGCTTTCGGAGGTGGAGTTGCCCATCACGCCGATAACCATGGCGGCGTTGATCACCTTGGCCGGATCGGTCTTGGCGATCACATAGCGCCCTGCCTCGAAACCGCTGCCATAGGGGTTGCCAGTGCTGGTGGTGATCACCGGTGCGCGTGCGTCCGGCGCGGTGCCCACGGTGATCACTGGAATCCCGGCGGCCACGGCGCGCTCCACGTCCGACACCGAGCCGAGCACATCGGTGGGGTCGATCACAATCAGGTCGACGCCCAGTGTGATGAAGTTGTCGACCTGGGCACTTTGCTTGGCAACATCACTGTCCGCCACTTGCAACTCGATGTCGTAGTTGTACTTTTTGGCGATGGTTTTCGCGTCGTCGATCATCGACACGAACCAAGGGTTGCCCAAGGTGATCTCGGTCCAGCCGATGCGCAGGCGCTCGCCCTTTTTCTTCAGAGGCAAGGCCTTGTTGATGGCGGTGCGGTCCGGCATGTCGGGGTCAATCACACCCGACAGCGCGGTGTTAGGCATCAGGCTGTAGATTTCATGCTTGCCGGCGGCCCAGGCCTGGCTGCCGATAAGGGCCGTCAGGGCGAAGGTGGTGATCAAACGCTTCTTCATCATTATTGTTCTCCAGTGCGCTGATTGAGTCGGTGATGCCAGCGCCGTCCTCGACAGCGCCGTTGTAGGGCTCAGTCCTGCAAATCGATCCAGGCCGACTTGAGTTCCGAGTACTTGTCCAACGCATGCAGCGAGCGGTCGCGGCCGTTACCCGACTGCTTGTAGCCACCAAACGGCATGGTGATATCGCCACCGTCGAAGCAGTTGACCCACACACTGCCGGCCCGCAGGGCACGGATCATCGAATGAGCGCGACTGAGGTTGCTGGTCCACAGGCTGGCGGCCAGGCCATAGGGTGAGTCATTGGCAATGCGCACCGCGTGCAGGTGGTCCTTGGCGCTGATGACCGACAGCACCGGCCCGAAGATCTCTTCGCGGGCGATGGTCATGTCGTTGGTGACGTTGTCGAAGATCGTCGGCGGGAGGAAGAAACCGTCGGCCAGGGCACCACCGGCCCGTTCGCCGCCGAGGATGATGCGTGCGCCCTCCTGCGTGCCTGTATGGATGTAGCCGAGCACACGGTCCAGTTGCGCCTTGTCGACCATGGCGCCCAGTTGCGTGCGCGGGTCGAGGGGGTCACCCACGCTGATGCCACGCGCCACCTTCAGCACCTCGGCGACGAACTCGTGGCGAATGCCTTCCTCGACGATCAGCCGCGACGGTGCCACGCAGACTTCGCCCTGGTTGAAAAACATCGATTTGGCTGCGGTGGTCGCGGCTTTTTCCAGGTCGTGACAGTCATTGAGGATGATGTTCGGGGTCTTGCCGCCGCACTCCAGCCAGACCCGTTTCATGTTCGATTGCCCGGCATACTGCAGGAACAATTTGCCGACCTCGCCGGAACCAGTGAACACCAGCGTGTCGACATCCATGTGCAGGCCCAGGGCACGTCCGGCGGTAGGGCCGAAGCCTGGCAATACGTTGAACACGCCCGGCGGGATGCCGGCCTCGGCGGCCAGCGCGGCGATGCGCAGCGCCGTGAGTGGCGATTGCTCGGCGGGCTTGAGGATCACCGAGTTGCCCATCGCCAGCGCCGGGGCGACCTTCCACATGGCCATCAGCATCGGGAAATTCCACGGCGTGACCGCCGCGACCACACCGATCGCTTCGCGGGTGATCATGCCCAATGCACCGGGCCCGGACGGCGCGATTTCGTCGTAGACCTTGTCACAGCACTCGGCGTACCACTGCAGGCATTCCAGCACCGCGTGCACGTCGAAGCCGCTGCTTTCCGAGACCGGCTTGCCCATGTCCAGGGTTTCGAGCAAGGCCAGTTCGGTCATGTGCTGCTCGAACAGTGCGGCGAAGCGCAGCATGACTTTCTTGCGTTCCTTGGGCGCACGCTGCGACCACACGCCACTCTCGAACGCCTGGCGTGCGACTTGGACGGCAAGGTCGACATCCTCGGCCTGGCAGGACGCGACATGATTGAGCACCTGGCCATTGCGCGGGGAGATATTGGCGAAGGTTTCGCCGCTCAGGGCATCGACAAATCGGCCATTGATAAAGGCCTGGCCTGGCAGGTCCAGGGCAGCGACACGCTGCTGGACCGCAGCGATATCTACGAACGTATTCATGTGTTGCGTCTCCTGTTTTGGTTCAAGGGGTTAGAAGCTGACTTCGGTTTTCAGGCCGAACACCACCACGCTCGTGTCCCCGCTCAACCCGCCAGGGTTGACCACGTATTGCACGTTGGGCCGCAGTGTCAGGGCGGGGGTCACGCTGACGCCGTAGTACAGTTCCATCGGGTATTCGGTGCGCGGTGCCGCCACGGTGTAGCCACTGGACTGGCGGATGCGCCTGGCGGATTTCTCATTCACTTGCAGGCGACCCAACGCCAGGCCGATTTCGTCCTGGGGACGTGCGGCAAACGGGCCGCTGATAAAGGCGCCGGCGTGCCAGACGTTTTCCACGTAGGAAACGTCGCGGTCCGACTGAATGAAGTTGGCAAACAGGTTGAGGCCGCGGGCGCTGTTGCCCGGGTCCTGGTACACACGTTGGTCGACCAGCGCGTAGAAGCCACTGGCCGAATCGTGCTGGTCGGGCGCATTGCCGGTCAGGCCGAGGGGTTGGCCATCGAGGTCGCGGTACACGTCGTTGAAGTCTGCGGTGTTGCGCCAGAGGCCGACGCGGTAGGTGCCAGGGAGGCCGTTGAGCGTCGGTGTCCAGGCCAGTTCACCGACGGCGAGGTAGCCGGTGGTGCCCGAGGGGCTGCCGAAATTCAGGCCCTGGCCGTTCTCGGTAAAGCGCGGGTTAACCTGATACAGCGAGGCGTTGACGGTCAGCTCATCGGTCAACTTGCCCGCCACCGCCGCGCCCCATTGGCTGACGGGCCAGGTGAACCAGTTAGGGGTGATGTAGCCCGGCACCGTGCCGCAGAACGTCAGGTTCTGGAACTTGCAGGAAAACGGGAACACATCGCCACTCATGGGCAAGCGGCCAAGCTTGACCACCAATCGGTCGTCGAGCAGTTTCTGCTGGTAATAGAACTGCACCAGCCGCGTGACGCTGCCGTAGCCGTAGATTTCCTGGGCGGCGAGCAAGGTGTTGGTGCCCGCCTCGGCCGTCAGGTTTTCGCCGTTGCGGTTGCTGAACGTCATGCGAAAACTCGCGCCCTGCCAGCCGAGCAGCTTTTGCAGGTCGACGTTGCTATCGATCATCAACTGATCGCTGTACGTGCCTTTGTGCGCGTCGCCGCCCTGAGTGTTATAGGCCAGCTCGTTGACATACGTCAGTTGGAAGTCCACGCCCTGTTCATGCAGGCGCGTGCGTTCGCCATTCCAGTCGCCGAGCAGAAAGTTGTTCGGCGAATAACTGGCGGCAAACACGCCAGGGCAAACACACGCACTCAGAAGTCCTGCGGCAACGATGGTCTTATTGGTCATTGTCAGTGTTCCCGAAACTGTTTTTATTGTTGGTTTTAGTGTTTTTCGAGCATGCAGAATCCCGCCAACCCAAATGACGGGTCGGTGAAGCAACAGCGTTAACGCGGTGTGACTGAAACGGCGGTTAGAAGCACATCCTCACGATGGCGGCGACCTCCTCCTGGTTATTGATCTGCTTGGGATGGCAGGCCAGGTCCTGGTTGAAACTGGTCCAAACGGTGTGGGCAAATTCATCGACCTGCTCAGGGCGCAAACCGTAGCTGTGAAAGGTGTCGGTAACGCCTAGGGCGGTGAACAGCTGTTCGAGGATTACCGGCAGGCGCTCAGCGCGGTCGCTGATCGACAGCCCCAGGGTTTCCGGGCGCAGGATCCCGGCCACGGTGGCGAATTTTTCGGCGGCGACCGGCAAGGTCCAGCGAATCACATGCGGGGTGCTTGCCGCCACCGTGCCGCCATGGGGCGCATCGGTCATTGCGCCCAAGGGCTGGCCCAAGGCATGGGACACGGTGACGCCGGCCCCAGCGATGGCCATGCCGCCCAGGGTCGAGGCAAACGCCATGTTCGCGCGCGCGTCCAGGTCGGTGCCGTGCTCTACGCAACGCTGGGCATTCGCTGCAAACAGACGGATGGCTTGGAGGGCGACCATTTCCACCCACGGTGTGCAGTGAATGCTGATGTAGGCTTCCAACGCGTGACAGAAGGTGTCCACCGCCGTCAGCGCGGTGAGCTTGGGCGGCTTCGACACCAGGATCTGCGGGTCGATCAACGCGACGTCGGGGTAGATGAACGGGTTGACAATGGCGCACTTCAGGCCCAGTTCGGGGTTGTTGATCACCGCAAACGGCGTGGCCTCGGTGCCGGTGCCGGATGTGGTCGGCACCACCAGCAAAGGCAGTCCGCGGCTTTTCGGGCGAGTCACAACTTCGCCGAGGCGTTCGGTGTAGTCCCAGCAACGGCCGCCGTGCACGGCGACGAATGCCACGGCTTTGGCAGAGTCGATGGCGCTGCCGCCGCCGATGGCGACCACCACCTCGCACCCCGCACTGCGCACCTGCTCGACCGCGCGGTCGATCGTGGTGTGCCGGGGGTTGGGCACGATGTCATAGAACTCAATGAACTCGATGCCGCGCTCGATGAAACTGCCGGTGACCTGCGCCACCAACTCACTGCCCTGCAGAAATGGGTCGACCATCAGGAACACCTTGGAGCCGAACGGCGTGACTTTTTCACCCATGCGCCGGACTGCACCGACTTCAAAATCCAGGGCCAGGGGCAGACTTGCCTGAAATGCTTTCATCAGTTCACCTTTTCTTATTGGAGGGCGGATCGGACTCAGACCTGGCGCAACGAGCCGCCCGACTTGTACAACTCGCCCAGATCGCTGGCGGCGATCAATGCGGCTGCCATCTCATCGACGGTCACAGTGAAGGGTTCGACGCTGCTGGTCTGGTTGGGGTCGGCGGCGGTGCGCGCCACTGCATCGAGTTCCTCGGCGGTGATGTCGGCCAGGCCGAGATCGCCGAAGGTCACGGGCAGACCGATGCTCAGGCAAAAGCGCAACACAGTGTCCAACTCAGCGCTGGATTTGCCTTCCAGTACCAGCATCACCAGCGTGCCGAACGCCACGTACTCGCCGTGATACATCGTTGCGCGCCGGCCCAGCTCACTGAAGCCGCAATACACCGCGTGGGCGGTGGCGACGCCATTGCTCTCGAAGCCGATACCGCTCATCAACGCGTTGGCTTCCACCACACGGTTGAAGGCTTTGGTCACGCAACGTTGTTCGGCAGCGCGCTTGGCTTGTACACCGTCTTCGAGCAGGACGCGGTAGCACAACTCGGCAATCGCCATGGAGGTCAGGGTGGCCTTGGCACCGCCGCCGCCCGCCTTCATGCCGCCGCCGGCATTGCCGAGGAAGTTGTCGCGGTAGCCTTCGACACAGGTACGCGCTTCGAAATACGTGGACAGGGCATCGCCCATGCCGGCCACCAGCAAGCGCACCGGTGCCTGGGCGATGACCCAGGTGTCGACCACGACTACATCCGGGCTGCGCTGGAAAAACATGACGTCATCAAACGCGCCGGCCTCGGTGTAGAGCACCGACAGTGAACTGGTGGGGGCATCGTTGGAGACAATGGTGGGCACGATGCACAGCGGTACGCGGGCCTGATTGGCCACGGCTTTGGCCGCGTCGAGCACTTTGCCGCCGCCGATGCCGATCACACCGTCACAACCAAGGCCGTGCATGGTTTCGGCCAGGCGCTGGATTTCCTGGCGGGTCACTTCTCCGGAAAAAATCTCGTAGTGCAACTCGATGTGAGTGCCCTCGAAGCTGGTGCCCAGGGTTTGCTTGAGGCTGTCCAGGCGGCCCTGAGTGGTGATCACCATCAGTCGGCGACCGAACCAGGCTACATGCCGGGCCAGACGGTCGAGTTCTTTGTAGCCCTGAATGTAGCGACCAGGTGCGGCGAATATCTGGGTCATCTCTGTGTTCATCCTGGCCCCGTCGAGGAGGCTTTTTGTTATTGCTTTGAGGACGCAGTCGAGGTGCAGCACCTTCGACTGATAGATGATATATCATATTTAATTTTTGACTGCCAACCGCTTTTTTGCAGGAAGACACGTGCAAAAAGACAGGGATTGACGTTCGGGGGGCGCGAAGATATATGATGCATGAAAACAAGAACAACGTTATTCGGAGACGACATGCACGATTACATTGTTATAGGCGGCGGGTCTGCGGGTTGTGCGCTGACGGGTCGTTTGATCGAGGCCGGCGCCTCGGTTCTGCTGATTGAAGCGGGCCCTCGGGACACCCACCCGCTGATTCATATTCCTGCCGGTTTTACCCGTTTACTCTCTAGCCCCCTGCTGTCTCGCCATGAAACCCAGGCGCAAACCGCCATGGACGGACGCAAGCGCATTCTTCCCCAAGGCCGGGTGCTGGGCGGCGGCAGTTCGGTGAACGCACTGATCTATATTCGCGGGCAGCACGAGGACTACGACGACTGGGCCGCCACGGGCTGCAACGGCTGGTCGTTTCGCGAGGTGCTGCCCTACTTCAAGCGGGCCGAAGACAATGAACGCTTCGCTGACGGCTTCCATGCCACGGGCGGTCCGTTGGGGGTGTCGGACCTCAAGCAAGTGTGTGAATTGTCCCGGGGTTTCGTGCGTGCCGCGCAGCAGGCAGGCATTGCGTTTACACCAGACTTCAACGGTGAGCGCCAGAATGGCGTCGGCTTCAACCAGATCACTGCGCGCAACAATCGCCGCTGCAGTGCGGCCGTCGCCTACTTGCGTACCGCCGAAAAGTCCGAGCGCCTCAGCGTGATCACCGACGCCACCGTGCAACGCGTGTTGCTCGAGGGCAACCAGGCGGTGGGGGTTGAATACCTTCACAAGGGCCAACGGGTGCAGGTCCGCTGCAGTCAGGAAGTGGTGCTCAGCGCGGGTGCCATCCAGTCGCCCAAGCTGTTGATGCTGTCCGGTATCGGCCCGGCCGCCGAGCTCGAACGCCATGGTATTGCCGTGCAGCACGCATTGCCTGGCGTCGGGCAGAACCTGCAGGACCACGCCGAAGTCGGCAGCATCGCCTATTGCCACGGCAAGTACGGTTACTACGGCCAGGACAACGCTTTCAATACCGTGAAAAACGGCCTGCAGTACCTGCTGTTCGGCAGCGGACCGGTGAGTTCAAACGTCACTGAAGCCTGCGCGTTCGTCAACACCGACAACCCGCAGGAACGGCCAAACGCACAGATGCATTTTGTGCCCATCGTATTTTTCGACCTCGACCAGGAGGCCATCAAGAAACCCGGCGCCACCATCAACACCTGCGTACTGCGACCGATGAGCCGTGGCGAAATCCGCCTCGCCGACAAGCAAGCCGACACGCCACCGTTAATCGATCCCCGCTACTTTGCACACCCCGAAGACCGCCGTGTCGCCATCAAGGGCCTGAACCTGTCGCGCGAAATTCTCGCGCAACCGGCGATGCGCGCGTACACCGGCGAAGAGGTGTTCCCAGGCTTGAGTGTGCGCAGCGATGAAGCCCTGCTGAGCTACATCAACCAGCGGGCGAAGACCGTCTACCACCCGGTCGGCACCTGCAAGATGGGCACTGACGCCATGGCAGTGGTCGACCCGGAATTGCGCGTGCACGGCCTGCGCAATCTGCGGGTGGTGGATGCGTCGATCATGCCCAACCTGATCTCCGGCAATACCAACGCACCGTCCATCATGATCGGCGAAAAAGCCGCCGACCTGATCCTGGGGCGCAGCGCATTGCCTGCGGCCCACTTCTAGCACACAGGAATCCAGCCATGCCCATCAGCGGTAAAACACGCGTCGTCGTGCACCTGACCTACCCCGCCAAACACCTGCGCACGCCCGAATTCTTCAACCCGCTGCTGGAACGCCTCGGTTACGACGGCGTACTGGTGCCGTGGGAAGTCTCACCGGCGAACCTGGCCACTGCGTGGGAAGGTTTGCGCGGCATTGAAAACCTCGCGGGGGTGATTGTCACCGTGCCGCACAAGCTGGAGGTGGCAACCTTGTGCGATGAACTCAAAGGCACCGCCCTGCTATTGAAAGTGTGCAACGTCGCCAAGCGTCTGGCGGACGGACGCTTCACCGGGCGCATGTTCGATGGCGATGGCTTTGTCGCCGGCCTGAAAAAACAGGGCCATGACCTGAGCCGCAAACGCGTGCTGCTGTTGGGCGCCGGCGGCGCGGCCACCGGCATCGCCCACGCATTGCTGGCCGAAGATATCCAGGAGCTGGTGATCAGCAACCGCACGTCGGCCAAAGCCGAAGCGCTGGCCCTGGAACTGCGGCTGATGTTCCCCGGCAGGCAGATCAATGCCGGTGCCGCCGATGCCCGCGGTTTTGATGTGGTGATCAACGGCACCGCCCTGGGCCTCAGTGACGGCGACCCGCTGCCATTGCCCGTCGAGACCCTGGCCGCCGGCACGATTGTCGGCGAAGTGGTGATGAACCCGGACGTCACACCGTTGCTGAGTGCGGCGGCCGAACGTGGCTGCATCATTCATAAAGGCGTGCACATGATCACCGGCCAGGTGGACCTGCTCGCCGAGTTTCTGTTTTCCCAAGCGGGCGTCTGAACGCCCGCGCCACTCCCAAGGAAAAACCATGAAAAAAACAGCAATCGTCACCGGCGGTGGTTCCGGTATCGGCCTGGCCACCGCACAGCGCCTGCATGCGGATGGCTATGAGGTATTCACCGTGGGCCTGGGCGAACCCGAGCAACGCATCCCCGGCATTCATTATCAGGAACTGGACGTGACCGACGACGACGCGGTGAACCGCTTCTTCGCACCGTTCGAGCGCGTGGACGCGATCGTCAATGCCGCCGGGATCATCGACCACAACCGCGAGTGGGAGTTGGAAGGCTTCGGCCGGGTGATGGACGTCAACCTCAACGCCGTACTGCGCATCACCAACGCCGCCCTGCCCGGCTTGAAAGCCGCGCGCGGTGCCGTGGTGAATTTTGCCTCGATGTGGGGGATTTTCGGTTCGGCGAAAACCCCGGCTTATGCCTCGAGCAAAGCGGCGATCTCCGAGCTGACGCGTTGCATGGCGGTCGCCTGGGCGACTGACGGTGTGCGCGCGAATGCCGTGGCCCCCGGCTGGATCCTGACCAACCTGTCGCGCCGCGCCTTCGAAGACCCGACGCGTTCGGCCGGGATCATGGCGCGCATCCCCATGAAAAGCTGGGGCGCGCCGGAAGACGTGGCTAATGTGATTGCGTTCCTGGTGTCCGACAACGCGCGCTATGTGACCGGGACCACCCTGCCGGTCGATGGCGGGTATTCCATCGCCTGAGTTCGCCGTGTCGATTTGAGTGCTTGACCGTCTAAAAACATGATATATCATGCATCACTATAAGATCGAGGCCCCGACGACTTGCCGTCGGGCCTCAAACAACAATGAGCAATACAGTGAGAGGTGCTGAATGAATCTAGTTTTCGGCTCGCCCGGACGTTACGTCCAGGGCACTGAAGTACTCGCCCAGGCGGGCACCTACCTGGCGCACTGCGGGCGCACAGCCGTGGTGGTCATCGACAGCTACGTGCAGGGCCTGATCCGCGAGCGGCTCGACGCCACTTGCGCGCTGGCCAACGTGGCCTTGCACTACCTCACCTTCGACGGCGAAATCACCGCCGACGGCATTTCCGGCTTGCGTGCGGCAGCCGCAAGCGTGGAATTCGACCTGATCCTGGCGGTCGGTGGCGGCAAGTGCATCGACGCCGGCAAAGCCCTCGCCCACAGCTCGGGCCGTGCTCTGGTGACCATGCCCACAGTGGCCTCCAACGATGCGCCCACCTCGAAAAACTACGTGGTCTACGACGCCCATCACCAGCTCAGCGAAGTCGGCCACTTGCTGGTCAGCCCGCGCTACGTACTGGTGGACACCGGGTTGATCGCCCAGGCACCGCGCGCGTTTTTGCTGGCGGGGATTGCCGATGCACTGACCAAGAAATTCGAAGCCGAGCAGTGCTTCCACTCGGGCGGCGTCAACATGTTCGGTGCGCGCCCGGCGCTGTCCGGGCTGGTACTGGCGCAGGAATGCTACCGCGTGATCCGTCAATACGCTGAACCGGCGCTGGCCAAGGCCGGCAGCGGTGAAGTGACGGTGGCCTTCGATCATTTGATCGAGGCCGTGCTGCTCATGAGCGGCCTGGGATTTGAAAGCGGTGGCTTGTCCATCGCCCATGCGATGACGCGCGGCCTGTCGAAAATCCCCGGCGCACAGCAGCAGGTGCATGGCTGGCAAGTCGCCTATGGCTTGCTGGTGCAACTGGTACTGGAAGACCGCGACGCCGAGTTGCTGGGCGACATGTTGGGCTTCTACCAGCGCATCGGCCTGCCGCGCAATCTGGCCGAACTGGGCGTGACGAGCATCGACCGCGCGGTATTGATGCAGGTCGCCGAGCCCACCTTGAAAGCCCCCCACGCCCGCAACTTTGCCACTGTTTCGGGCGACCCGCTGACGTGTGACGACTTGATCGCGGCGATGCTCGCGCTCGAGGGATTGACCCACTGAACCATCCACACCTGAACCCACCCCCCCGTTGAAGTTCTAGCCCCGCAACCGAGATTCGACTTCAACAAATTCATGCCTGTGATTGGAGGTAGAAATGTCTGCACCCCGAAAAACCCTCGAAACGTGGCGCGCCAGCGATTTTGTCCCCGACGCCGAGACTATTGCACAGCTCAAGGACCGGGCGAAATTTGTCCGCCTGGAAACCATTCGCCTGATCGAAATCGCCAAGACCGGCCACTACACCTCGGTGTTCTCCGCCGCCGAATTGTTCGCCGCGCTGTACTACGACGTGATGACCATTCGCCCGGCAGAACCCAAGTGGCCAGGCCGCGACCGCTTTCTGATGGGCAAGGGTCACGCCGCCGTGGGCCAGTTCCCGATCCTGGCCGACCTGGGCGTGTTCCCCAAGGAGTGGCTCGATGAATACACCCGCCTGGGCAGCCCTCTGGGCGATCACCCTGACATGCGCAAAGTACCCGGCATCGACTTCTCTTCCGGCTCCATCGGCCACGCCCTTTCCGGTGGCCTGGGCATGTGCCTGGCCCAACGCTTTACCGGCGAAACCTATGACGTGTTCGTCATGCTCGGCGACGGCGAAATGCAGGAAGGGCAGGTCTGGGAAGCCGCCATGGGCGCCGCCCACCACAAGGCCAAGCACCTGATCGCGATCGTCGACCGCAACGGCTTCCAGCTCGACGGTTCGGTCGACGACGTGATCGGCATCGAACCGCTGGACGAGAAGTGGCGTGCATTCGGCTGGGAAGTGCATGTGATCGACGGACACGACATCGCCGAAGTCACCGAAACCCTGCGCCGCGTAAAAGCCGATGAAACCCGCGACAAACCCGTCTGCATCATCGCCAAGACCGTCAAGGGCAAGGGCGTTTCCTACATGGAAACCGAACCCGGCTGGCACCTCGGCTACCTCGACCCGGAAGACGCCAAACGCGCTATCGCTGAAATTGAAGCCATGGAGATCTGAACATGAACGCCCCTCTTTCCCCCAATTCCTGGCAGTACCGTGGCCTTAACGCGATGAACCCGGGCCTGTCATTCCTCTCCGACGCGCTGATCGACCTGGCCCGCGCCGGCTACCCGGTGATGGCCGGTTCCGCTGACCTGCAGTACTCCAACGGGCTTAACAAGTTCGCCAACGAGTACCCCGAGCGATACATCCAGTTCGGTATTTCCGAACAGAACATGGTCACCGCCGCCGCTGGCCTGGCCACCTGCGGGGTGATGCCGTTCGTGGCGACCTTCGCTTCATTCCTCGGCTTGCTGTGCTGCGAACAGATCCGCATGGACGTGGCCTACTCGGCACAACCGGTACGCCTGATCGGCCACCACACCGGGATCTCCCTGGGTTTCTATGGCACCTCGCACCATGCCACCGAAGACATCGCCACCATGCGCTCGATTGCCGACCTGGCGGTGGTTTCACCGGCGGACGGCGCGCAGCTGGCGGCGGCCATCAAGGCCTCTGCCACCTATGACAAGCCAGTGTATTTCCGCATCGGCCGTGGTCGCGACCCGGTGGTCTACGACGCCGACGTGGTGTTCGAATTCGGCAAGGCCCACGAGCATATTCAGGGCGAAGAACTGACCATCATCGCCTGCGGCATCACCGTGCACGCCGCCCTCGAAGCGGCGCGCAAGATGAACGCCGAGGGCCGTTCGGTGGGCGTGATCGACATGGCTTCGATCAAGCCGATCGACCGCGACGCGATCCTGCGTGCCGCCGCCCGCAGCAAACGCATGATGACCGTCGAGGAGCACAACGTGCTTGGTGGCCTGGGCGCCGCCGTGGCGGAAGTGCTGTCGGACGAAGGCGTCGGCGTGAAGCTCAAGCGCCACGGCATCTATGACGAATACAGCCTGATCGCGCCGCCGACACACCTCTACCAGCACTACAAACTCGATGCCGCCGGGATCGAGGAAGTCGCCCTGGCCCACCTCAACGCCTGACGCCGGCCAAACGGGGGCGGGCCTGCTCGCCCCCGCGTGGTTGACCCCACTTCTCGGAGCCAATAATGAATAACATCACCGAGACCCTGTCCGATCGAACGATCGGGCACGGTAAGACACGCACGTCCTTGCGCAAAAAGTCCCTGATCGCTACCGGCGTCGGCAACTTGCTGGAGTGGTTTGACTGGACCATCTACACCGTGGCCTCGGTGTACATCGCCGCTGCCCTCTTCGACAAAAGCAACCCCACCTCCGCACTGCTCAGCACCCTGGCGGTGTTTGCGGCAGGCTTTGTGCTGCGGCCGATTGGCGGGATTTTCTTCGGCATCCTCGCCGACCGGCTGGGCCGGCGCATTGTGCTGCTCAGCACCATGCTGCTGATGGCGGGTGCAAGCCTGCTGATTGCGTTTATTCCGTCCTATGAATCGATCGGCAGCTGGGCCTCCGGGTTCCTGTTGCTGGCGCGGTTGATACAGGGTTTCGCCCACGGCGGCGAAACCACCACGTCCTATGCCTATATCGCCGAAATCGCGCCGCCTAAACGCCGTGGCCTGTGGTCCAGCACGGTGTTCCTCGCCGTCGGTTCCGGCTCGTTGCTGGCGACGTTCTACATGGCACTGCTGACCAGCCTACTCTCCACCAGCGAGATGCAGGAATGGGGCTGGCGCCTGCCCTTCGCCACCGGTGGCCTGCTGGCGGTGTTTGCCCTGTGGTTGCGGCGCAACATGATGGAAAGCGAGCACTCGCCCAGCGCCGGTGCAGACGCGTCGGCACCGGCATGGAGCCGCGGCAAGATCCTCCAGCACGGCGTGCGCCTGTTCCTGTATGAGGCCGGCGCGACCTTGACCTACTACACCTGGGTCACCTCGGCGTCGATCTACGCCATCAGCGTCAAGGGCATGGACCCACGCAGCGCCTTCACCATGAGCTGCATCGCACAAGTCATCTACCTGGTGTTCCTGCCAATTTCCGGGTGGCTCTCGGACCAGTGGGGCCGCAAGATCTCTGCGCTGATTTCGCTGCTGGGGATTGCCGCCACGCTGTTCCCGCTGTGGGGCTTGATCTCCAGCGAACCCTGGACGTTGATGGTGGCGCAGACGGCCGGGCTGTTGCTGGTCGGGTTTATCACTGGGTGCAAACCCGCGTCGATTTCCGAGCAGATCCCCACCCGTTATCGCACGCGCATGTTCGGTGTGTGCATCTCCCTCGGGGTGGCAGTGTTCGGCGGTACCGCGTCGTACCTGACCACCTGGCTGTACTCGGAAAATATCGGCTGGATGTTCAATATCTACCTGATCGTGGTAGCGGTCATCGCCAGCGCCGTGGTGTTGCTGTGGAAGAACAACCACGGCGTGCCGATCGATAAAATCTGAAGAACGGGGGAGCAGGCAAGCCCTGCTCCCCTACTGGCGTCAGCCACCCAACGCGTTCACCAGCGCTGCCTGGTTCTGCCACTGCGCGGTCTTGACCTGGGCCAGCGCGTTCTGCGCCGCCAACTGCACCCGTTGCGCCTGCAGCACATCCAGGAACGGCGTTTCCCCCGCCTGCCAGGCACGCTGGATCTGCTCGGCAGCCGAGCTGGCCTGGCTTGCTGCGCTGGCCAGGAACCGCTGGCGTTCGGCATTGCGCTGCGCCGCCGCCAGGGCCGACTCCACCTCCGACACCGCCGTGAGCACCGTGCGCCGATAGGCGAGCAGCGCCTGCCGCGCCTCGGCATCGCGCAGGTCGACGACATTACGTCGCCGCCCGCCGTCGAGTACCGGCACGCTGGCATTCATCCCGGCCAGCCAGAACGTCGAATTGGCCAGGCTGGCGGCACTGACGCCGTCGATCAACGAACCCAGCGCCGCCGACAGGCTCAAGCGCGGCATCAGGTCAGCCTTGGCCACGCCGACCCGCGCATAGGCGCCGATCAGGCGCGCTTCGGCGGCACGGATATCGGGACGGCGCCGCAACAGATCGGCCGGCGTACCGGCGCCCAGCAGCGACACGCTCGCCACCTGCACCGGCGTATCCCGAAACTGCGGGTACAGCGTTTCATTCGGCTGGGCGAGCAACACCGACAACCGATGCAAGGACCGCTGCCAGCTCAGTTGCAGCGCCGGCACCTGCGCGGCAGTGGAGTCGGACTGCGAGCGTGCCCGCAGCAAGTCGGTTTCCGGGCTGTCGCCAGCGGCGTAGAGTTGCTCGGTCAGTTGCAGCGTTTCAGCCTGGCTGGCTGCACTTTGCTTGACGATGGCCAGGCGCTCTTCCAGCCCGCGCGCCTCGGCGTAGGCCTGCACCACCTTTGTGATCAGCGCCACGCGCACGCCCTGGGCCTCTTCTTCGCTGGCATGCACATCGGCATCCGCCGCTCGCACACCTTCGCGGATACGGCCGAAGAGGTCGATCTCCCAGGCGGCACCCAAGCCAATCGATCTCGGCTCGGTGATCAGCGGGTCGCTGAAACCCGCTTGATCCGCAGAGATGCGCTGGCGTGCAGCGCTGGCCACGAGGTCCACCTGCGGGCTGCCGGAGGCGCCAGCGATATTGCGCAGGGCGCGCCCGGCATCGATGCGTGCCAGGGCCATCTGCAGGTCAAGGTTTTCAGCCAGCGCGCGCGCCACCAGGCGGTTGAGCAAGGGGTCCTGATACAGCGTCCACCATTGCTGGGGCACCCCCATCGGCTGCGTGGTTTGCGCGTTAAAGAAAGGCCCCGCCGGTGCCTCGCTGGCGGGCGGCAACACCGGTGCAGCGCAGGCGCTCAGCAGTGCCGCACCGAGCAGCAGGGCTGGCGTACGTAGAAGGTTATTCATGGGTCAGCCCCTGTTGAGAGTGGATCGAGCGTTCGCCGCCGGCCAGGCGGCGGATCAATACGTAGAACACCGGCGTAAACAGCAGCCCGAACAGCGTCACGCCGATCATGCCGAAGAACACCGCCGCGCCCACGGCCTGGCGCATTTCCGAACCCGCGCCCTCGGACATCACCAGCGGCAACACACCGAGGACGAAGGCCAGCGAAGTCATCAGGATCGGACGCAGGCGCAGGCGACACGCCTCGACCACCGCCTCGACGATGCCCTGCCCTTCCTTCTCCTGTTGCCGCGCCACTTCGACGATCAGGATCGCGTTCTTCGCCGCCAGCCCGACCAGTACGATAAAACCGATCTGGGTGAGGATATTGATATCCAGCCCCATCAGGCGCACACCACCGGCCGCCGCCAGCAGGCACATCGGCACAATCAGCAGGATCGCCAGTGGCAGGCTCCAGCTGCCGTACTGCGCGGCCAGCACCAGGTACACAAAGATCACGCACAACGGGAACACCAGCAGCCCCATGTTGCCAGCCGTGGTCTGCTGGTAACTGAGGTCCGTCCACTGGTAGGTGATGCCAGCCGGCAGCGACTCCTGGGCCAGACGTTCCATGGTCTTGATGCCGAACTCGGAACCCAGCCCCGGCAAGGTGTCGCCATTGATTTCTGCAGTGGGGAACAGGTTGTAGCGCGGGAACCGCTCCACACCCAGGGCCTCGTGCAGGCGGGTCACGCTGGCAATCGGCACCATCTGGCCGGTGTCGTTGCGCACCTTCACCCGGGCCAGGTCTTCGGGCGTGACGCGGTACGGCAAGTCGGCCTGCGCGGTGACGCGATAAGTGCGCCCCACCAGGTTGAAATCGTTGATGTAGGACGAGCCAAAGTAAGTCTCGATCGCCTGGTTGATCTGGCTGCTCGGCACGCCCAGCATTTCGGCGCGCTCACGGTCCAGTTCGACGAACACTTGCGGAGTCCGCGCGGAGAACGGTGAGTAGACCCCCGTCATACCCTGTGTGGCGTTGGCGGCAACGATCAGTGCGTCGGTGGCCTTGGCCAAGGCTTCGGTGCCCAGGCCAGCGGTGTCCTGCAAACGCATGGAAAACCCACCGGTACTGCCCAGACCCTGCACGGGCGGCGGCGTGGCAACAATCACCGTGGCGCCGCTGACCACTTTCAGGCGTTCGCGCAGGTCTTCGGCGATCTTGTCCGAGGTGAGCCCGTGTACCTTGCGCTCCGACCAGGGCTGGAACACGGGTGCCAGGCCGGCCGAGTTGGACGAGCTGGTGCCTGTCACCATCGAGAAGCCTGAGAACGTCGGCACCCGGTCCACCCCCGGCACCTGCAGGGCAATCGCTTCGATCTGCTGGGAAATCGCGTTGGTACGCTCCAGCGATGCACCGTCAGGCAATTGCACGATCACCACCAGGTAACCGCGATCCTGAATCGGGATAAACCCTTTGGGCGTCGACACCAACAAATAAGCAGTAGCGGCGATCAGCACTGCGTAGATCGCCAGCATCAGCGGCGTGCGGCCCACCAGGCCACGCACGCTGCGGGCATAGCTCGCCGAGAGCCTCAGGAAGCCACGGTTGAAGCCATTCGCCGCACGCTTGAGCAGCCCGACTGTCGCATGCGCGTCTTCTGGTGCATGCCGTCGCAGAATCATCGCCGCCAACGCCGGCGACAAGGTCACCGAATTGAACAACGAAATCGCGGTGGCCACGGCAATGGTGATGCCGAACTGGCGGAAGAACTCACCGGAAATACCAGGGATGAACGCGGTGGGAATAAACACCGCACACAGCACCAAGGTGATGGCGATCAGCGCGCCGCCGATTTCCTGCATGGTCACCCTCGTGGCTTCCAGCGGGCTCTTGCCATCGGCCAGGTGCCGTTCGACGTTTTCCACCACCACAATTGCGTTGTCCACCACGATGCCCACCGCCAATACCAGCCCGAACAGGGTCAGGTTATTGATCGAGTAACCGAGCATCGCCATCACCGCAAAGGTGCCGACCAGGGACACGGGGATCGCCAGGATCGGAATGATCGACGGCCGCCAGCCCTGCAGGAACACCATGATCACCAGCACGACGAGAATCACCGCCTCGTAGATAGTCTTGCCCAGCTCGCCGATGCTGTCGGCGATGAACGCCGTCGGGTTGTAGCCGATGCTGTATTCGATGCCTTCGGGGAAGTCCTTGCCGATTTTCTGCATCGTCTCCTCGACCACTTTCATGGTCGCCAGGGCATTTGCGCCGGGGCGTTGCAGCACTTGCAGACCAATCGCCGGGTTGCGCAGGTAATAGGTGTTATTGACGTAGGCCAGCCCGGCGATTTCGGTACGCGCCACGTCCTTGAGCCGCACCAGGCGCCCACTGGCCCCCGACTTGAGCACGATGTTGTCGAAGTCGGCTGGCTCCTTCAGGCGCCCCTCGAAGATCAGGTTCGGCTGGAAGGCCTGGGAGCCCACCGGCGGCTGGGCGATCACACCGCCAGCCACCTGAGTGTTCTGCGCACGGACGGCGGCGATGATGTCTGCCGGCGTCAGATTGAATGCCGCCACACGCTCGGGGTCGAGCCAGATGCGCATCGAGTATTCCCGCGCGCCCAATGGGTTGATATCACCCACGCCATCGATGCGCTTGAGCACATCGGCGACATTGCGGATCGCGAAGTTCGAGACATACAGCGGGTCGTAAGTACCTTTGGGCGACGAGATGAAAATCGTCGACAGCTGCGTTGGCGACGATTTGCGCACCGTCACCCCGCTGCGTTGCACCGGTTCCGGCAAACGCGGCGTGGCCAGCGCCACACGGTTCTGCACCAGCACCTGGGCTTTGTCCACATCGGTGCCGCTCTTGAAGGTGACGGTGAGGTTCAGGCTGCCATCGGATGTCGCCTGGCTGTACATGTAGAGCATGTCTTCAACGCCGTTGACCTCCTGTTCGATGGGGATCGCCAGGGTCTCGGCCACGGTCTGCGCCGAAGCGCCCGGGTAGGTTGCGGTGACCACCACCGTGGGCGGCGCGATATCCGGGTACTCGGAAGTCGGCAGTACCAGATACGCCAGGCCGCCGACGATCAGCAGGAAGATCGACAGCACGATCGCCAGCACCGGTTGTTCGATGGAGGTGCGTCCCAGGCTCATCGCTGCGCCTCCAACGGCACGGCGACCGTCGCCGTATCCCCGGCGCGCACACGCTGCAGGCCATCGACAATCACGCGGTCCTGTTCTTGCAGGCCGGCCGAGATTTCGCGCAGGCCGTCATGCAGTTTGCCAAGGGTGACCGGGCGAATCTCGACCTTGTCCTGCGGGTTCAGCACGTAGACCACTTTACGCGTCGCATCGACGCTGATCGCGCTGTCCGGTAGCAGCAGCGCCGGGTACGCGGCCTGGCTGGAGAACTGCACCCGGCCAAACTGCCCAGGGCTCAGTTGCAGGTCCTTGTTGCTCACCCGCGCACGCTGGCGCAGGGTGCCGGTGGAGGGATCGAGACGGTTGTCGATGAAGTCCATGCGCCCGCTCATGCTCGGTTCGCTCTCGCCCGGCAAGGCGATCCGCACCTGGCTCTGGTTGCCGGCGCTGTGGGCCTGGCGCCGGTATTTGAGGTAGCTCTGCTCGTCGATATCGAAGTAGATGTCGATCGGGTCGATGGACACGATGGTGGTCAACAGCGTCGCGCTGCTGTTGCCGCCGTTGACCAGGTTGCCCTCACTGATCAGCTTGCGGCTGATGCGCCCGCTCATGGGGGCGGTGATGCGGGTGAATTCGAGGTCGAGCTTGGCGTTGCTCAACGCACCTTCAGCGCTGAGCACTTCGGCCTGCGCCGCCTGACGCGCCTGCAAGCGTTGGTCGTAGAGGCTGCGGGCAATGGTCTTGGATTCGATCAGCACGTTGGCGCGGGCAAACTCCTGCTCGGCCAGCGCCAGTTGCGAACGCACCTGGGCCAGTTTGCCCTGGGCCTGGACCACCGCCGCCTGGAACGAGCGAGAGTCGATCACGAACAGCAAGTCGCCTTTCTTGACGATGGCGCCGTCCTGAAACGCGATCTTCTCCAGATAGCCGCTGACCCGCGAGCGCACTTCCACCGAATCCGTGGCCTCGAAGCGGCCGGTGAAGCTGTCCCAATCGGTAATCACCGACTTGACCGGTTTGCTCACCGCCACCGTCGGTGCCGCCGCCGCGGGTTTCGGGTTGTCTGCGCCACACCCACCCAAGGTCGCAAACACCGCCAGACTAATACCTGAAAGTGTCGCGCCTTTGATCCAATTGGGATTTTTCAGGGACAAAAAGCTCCCCTTCCTCTTTATAGAAGAATGCACGTCAGTTGCTCCGTAATAGGGTGTCTGAATAGATTATTCGGTGGAAAAAGTTAACGATTAAACCGCTTATCCAACGTTCGCTAAATTGAACATGACGGAATTTTCCGCTACTCAGGAATCAAGATAAACCGCATTAAAACGAAAAGAATATTGATCCCCAAGCAAATAACACAGGCAAAAAAAGATGGCCTTCCAGCCATCTTCTTAACTAAATAAACATTAAAGAACGCGCCTCAAAACTCAATCACCTGACGCACCGCACTGCCATCGTGCAAACGGTCGAAACCTGCGTTGATGTCGTCGAGTTTGAGCCGGCCACTCAGCAACCGATCCACCGGCAAGCGGCCATCGCGGTATAGCGCAATGAAGCGTGGAATATCGCGCAACGGCACGCAGGTGCCGATGTAGCTGCCCTTGAGCGTGCGTTCCTCGCCCACCAGTTGCACGACGTTGACCGGCAACGCCGAGCCCGGTGGCGGCAGGCCGGCGGTCACGGTCATGCCGCCGCGCCGGGTCATCTGCATGGCGTTATCCAGCGCGCGGATGGAACCGGCCATTTCGAACACATAGTCGGCACCGCCAGCCGTCAGTTGGCGCACCAGCTCGACGGCGTCCGCATCGCCGCCATTGACCACGGCGGTCGCACCGACCTCCTTGGCCAGCGCGAGCTTTGCCGGTGACAGGTCCACCGCAATGATCTGGCTGGCGCCCGCGGCCCTTGCGCCCAGCACCGCCGCCAGCCCCACGCCGCCCAGACCAATCACGACGGCCGTGGAGCCCACGCGCAGTTGCGCGGTATTGACCACCGCGCCGACCCCAGTGAGCACCGCACAGCCAAACAGCGCGGCTTCTACGAACGGCAAGTCGCGGTCGATCTTGACCACCGAGTTGCGCGACACCACCGCGTATTCGGCAAACGCCGACACGCCCAGGTGGTGATGAACCTGCCCGGCCGCGCTGTTCAAGCGCACCGAGCCGTTGATCAAGGTGCCTGCCGCATTCGCCTTGGCACCCGGCTCGCACAGGGCGGGACGGCCCTCGGCGCAGGGTAGGCAATGGCCGCAACTGGGCATGAAGACCATGACCACGTGATCACCCGGTTCCAGGTCGCTGACCCCGTCACCCAAGGCTTCAACCACCCCGGCCGCTTCATGGCCGAGCGCCATGGGCATGGGGCGCGGACGGTCGCCATTGATCACCGACAGGTCTGAATGACACAGCCCGGCAGCGCGAATTCGCACCAGCACTTCACCCGGCCCGGGCGGCGCCAGCTCGACGGTCTCGATGCTGATCGGCTTGCTCTGCGCGTACGGCGGGGCAACGTTCATGTGTCTCAGGACAGCAGCTCGGACTTGCATCGTGTGTCTCCAACGCAGCGGGATCGATAATGGATAGACCCCACTATGCCCCATGCGATCCCTGGCAAAAATGCATCGTCGGGCGCAGCAGTTTGGAATTGAATTCGCAACCCGCGGCTGTCGACAGCTGTTATTTGAATTCCCAGATCTTGTGCGCGCGCGTGGCATTCTCCCGCCACGGTGCACTGCTTATGCTGACCCCACACACGATCACTGCGCTGAACACAGTGCGCCTGAATGAGGGTTTCATGATGTCCGAAGCAACCCCGCGTAAAAAACTGGTCGAGGCCGCCCCCCATGCCTCGTTCGACTTGAATGCCATCGTCAAGACCTTCCCCGAGAACGCCGACACCCTGCTGGTGGATACCCGCCTGACCGACGAAGACGAAGCCAGCGGCCGCGTGTTCCGGGTGTATCACCCGACCCCGGCGCATTACCACGCCACGTGCGACGAGTACCTGATCATCCTGTCCGGGCGCGCGCGCTTTTTCATGGGTGACCGCGAACCGTTCGAAGTGGGCCCCGGCGAGATGCTGTTCTTCAAGAAGTTCACCATCCACGGCATGCCGGAAATCCTTGAGCACCCATTGTTCATGGTCTCGGTCGATACGCCACGGCGCGACCCCAGCGACATCATTTTCGTCGACCCGGCCGCTGGTACCGCTGCGTCCTTTGTGCAGGCACTCAAATGAGCCCCCCGACCCTGGAGGTCGTGGCGACCTTCGCGGTCGAGCGGCCGGGCAACCCTACGGTCATGCCGGACGGGCGCGTGTTGGTATCCGTCTCCGCAATCATCGCGCCGCCGTTCTCGGTGCGCGCCGTGACGGCGGACGGCCTGCACCCGCCGTACCCCAATGAACGCTGGGCAGGAAAACCCGACGCCCAGGGCCATGGCATGTCGGCGGTCATCGGTATCCGTACCGACCCGCAAGGCATTGTGTGGATCCTCGACATGGGCGGCCCGCAGCAACAGCCACGCCTGATCGCCTGGAGCGACCGTGAAAACCGCCTGCAACGCCTGATCGTACTGCCGCAGAATGTGTTGCGCCCCAGCTCCTTCACCCAGGACTTCGTGATCGACTGGCGCCGGCAACGCATCTACATCGCCGACATGACCATGAACCCATCGGGCGTCAGCGATTACCCGGCGATTATCGTGGTCGACCTGCAAACCGGGCTGTCGTGGCGCGCGCTGGAGAGCCACCCGGCATTGATGCCGGGAGACGCGCCGCTGCAGATCGCGGGGAAAACCCTGGCACTGCGAACGCCTCAGGGCGAAGTGATTCCGTACCGCTATGGCCTGAACCCGATCGCCATCGAACCCTTGGGCCGCTGGGTGTATTTCGGTTCGATGTCGGCGCGCAAGGTCTATCGGATTGACACGCAGCAACTGGCGCAGCCAGCCAGCGTCACGGCATTGGACGCTGCGGTGGAGTACTGGTGCGAGAAACCGTTCTGCGACGGTTTTGATGTGGACGCCGAGGGCAATGTCTACGTGACCGATATTGCCAACAACGCCATCGGCGTCGCCTCCCCCGCCGGTTACCGCATCCTCGCCCAGGACGATCAACTGCTCGGCTGGCCGGATGGCGTCGAGCTGGATGCGCAGGGCCAATGGCTCTATATCACGGCCAACCAACTGCACCGTCACCCCTTGCTCAATGCAGGTGAAGACGACAGCCGGCCACCCTTCCATGTTTTGCGTCTGAGAGTGGACGCGCCGATGAACCCACAGGTGAAACCATGAGTGACGTCCGTATTTCGATTGCCATTGCACGCCCTGTCGACGAAGTCTGGTCGATGCTCGGCGGCTACGATTGGCTGCCGCGCTGGCTGGACGCAATTGTCAGCAGCAATCTCAGCGACGGTGGGCGCCTGCGGCATCTGAAAACCGCTGCCGGAGCGGTGATTGTCGAGCGCTTGCTGACCTTTGACGAGGACGCCCGGCAGTACAGCTATGCCTTGCTCGAAGGCCCGTCGCCGGTGATCGACTATGTCGGCACCATGGCGGCCAAGGACGACGGCAAGGGCGGTACGCTGGCGAGCTGGTCGAGTACCTTTATCGTCCAGGGTGCGGTGGAGTCAGAGGTTGTCGCGCATTTTGAAGCGCTGTATGCCGCCGGGCTGCAAGGCCTCAAGCGCGTAGTGGAAGCACAGCGTTAACCGCGTGTCATAAAGGCCTGCAAGCGCGGCACCATGAAGTCGAGGAAGGTACGGATACGTTGGGGCACGTGCTGGCCGCCCTGATACAGCGCGTGGACTTCCTCGCAGTCATGGCCGTTGTGCGCCAGCACCTCGACCAGGCGCCCGGCGGCAATGTCCTCGTCGATGTGAAAATCCGCCAGGCGCGCAATGCCGGCACCAGCAATAGCCATGCGCCGGACCGTCTCGCCGTTGTTGGCTTGCAGGTTGCCCTGGACGATGCGATCCACAATGCGGCCGCTCTGATTCATCGGCCATACCGGCGTCGCACGGCGGAAGTTGAAGCTCAGGCAGTTATGCTCGCTGAGGGCTTCGAGGGTTTCAGGCACACCGTGTTTCTCCAGGTACAGCGGTGAGGCGACAATCTTGCGGCGCGCCACACCAATGGTTCGCGCGCGCAGTGTCGAATCGTTCAATACACCGACCCGGAACGCGACATCGGTGCGGTCCAGATACATATCGACGATGTCATCGCACAGCGACAGATTGATCTGGATATTCGGGTGGGCTTCCCAGAACGCCGGCAGGTTGGGCTCGATCGCCAGCGTGCCGAAGGCCACCGACGCGTTGATCCGCACGGTTCCACGCGCTTTCTGGGCGCCCTGGGCCAACACGCGCTCGACATCATCGAGATCGGCCAGCAAGGCAATACTGCGCTCGTAATAGATACGGCCTTCATCGGTCAGCGACAGTTTGCGCGTCGAGCGCTCCAGCAGGCGCACGCCCAGGCGCAGCTCCAGACGCACAATCAATTTGCTGACGGTCGAAGGCGTCATCAGCATCTGGCGGGCGGCCTGGGAAAAACTGCCAGCGTCGACCACGCGAACAAACACCGACATTTCACCCGCTCTGTTATCCACGTTCACTGCTCCACTGACTGATTAGTGAAAAATTATCACAAACGCCCGGGGTTCAAACGAGGATATACCGGCCTACTGTTCACTTGTCTTATGAATCGAATTCACCTCGCCGGTGAGGAAGTCGATCAGCGCCCGAGCCGCCGCCGACAACTGCCGATGGGGCGCAAAAATCAACGAGAATGGGCGCGAACGTCCTGCCGCCTGTTCCAGCAATGGCACCAAGCGCCCGCTCTGGATGCGCTCGCGCACAATAAACGCATAGGTCTGGCAGATGCCCATGCCGTGCTCAGCCAGGGACACGATCCCCAGCACATCGTCGGACACCTGGATCGCCGCTTCCGGCACCCACTCCCGGTCATTCCCCTGTTCGCGAAACAGCCACGGGCTGACGCGCCCGGTGCTGGGCATTACAAACGGCAGGCAGGCATGCCCGACCAGATCATCGACGCTCGACGGCGAGCCGGCGCGGCGCAGGTAGTCGGGCGCGGCGACCACACACAGCGATGCATCCTCCAGCTTGCGCCCGATCAGGCCGCTGTCCGGTAACGGCCCCAGGCGTATCGCCAGGTCAAAACCTTCGGCCACCAGGTCGACATTGCGATTGCTGATGCTCAGTTCGATGCGCACCTGGGGGTACTGCCGATTGAACTCACACAGCAAGGGAGGCAGTCGGTAGTGCCCATAGGTGGTCGGTACGCTGAGCCGCACGCGGCCGGTCAAGGCGCCCTCCTGCCCCTGGATCGAGCGCTCTGCGGTGTCGATCAACGAGAACGCCGCGCGGGACTGTTCTAGGTAATGCATGCCGGCCTGGGTCAGGCTCAAGCGACGTGTGGTGCGCCTTAACAGTTGCACGCCGAGACGCGATTCCAGGCGTGAAATCGCACGACTGACCACAGACGGCGTCGTCGCCAGAAACACCGCCCCCGCACTCAAGGAGCCTTTTTCCACCGCGGTGACGAAGACTTCTACATCTGCAAGATAATCGAATCGACGACTCACCTTTGCCTCCAACGAACAGGTACTGTTCCATCTAGAGAGTTTATCGCCACTTCAGGCATGAATATAGTGCGCCCAAGCCACCCGGCCCCTTTCTTCTCAATGAGGACAACCCATGCGCACGCTCAGCCGACTCGCCCTGGCAATGGCAGTTTTCACCACGGCACTTCACGCCCAGGCCAGCAATGTTCTGGTGGTGCTGTCAGACGCCGACCATCTGGACCTTAAGGACAACAAGGTATTCTCCACCGGGTTTTACCTGAACGAACTGATGCAGCCGGTGAAACTGCTGCTCGATGCCGGACATTCGGTGACCTTTGCAACGCCAACGGGCAAGGCGCCGACGCTGGATAAATCTTCCACCGACAAGGCGTACTTCAGTAATGACGTGGCCGCCTTGCAGGTACACGAGGCGCTGCTGGAACAGCTCAAAATAACCTCGCCCGGTGAGTCGCCGGTGATCAGCCTGTCGCGCGTCGAGCAGATCGGCTACGAGCATTTCGACGCGGTGTACGTGCCCGGTGGCCACGCCCCGATGCAAGACCTGCTGCACAGTGCCGAACTGGGCAAGCTGCTGAACCACTTCCATGCCAATAACAAGACCACTGCCCTGGTCTGCCATGGGCCGATCGCACTCCTGTCGACGCTGCCCGACGCGGCGGCGTTCACTCGGCAACTGGAGAACGGCAACCCGGCACCCGCGTCCGGCTGGACCTACGCTGGCTATCAATTCACAGTCATCAGCAACCAGGAAGAAGAAATCGCCAAGGGCCTGCTGAACGGCGGCACCATGAAGTTCTACCCACAGACAGCGCTGCAACAGGCCGGTGGCACCTACAGCAGCAACACCTCGCCATGGACCAGCCACGTGGTCATCGACCGCGAACTGGTGACCGGGCAGAACCCGGCGTCGGCGCTGGATGTCGGCAAGGCGATCCTCAAACGGCTGCCAGCCAAGCCCTGATCGCCCAGCTGTGCATTTCACTCAAGAGTATTGTGCGCGGTGACGCATTTTTCTCCCGCCCAAGGGCAGGGATACTACGGCGCATCAACCGTAGTAACGCCCTGCCTTGAGCACGGCGAAGGAGACTGGATGAACACTCACTTTCAACGCTTGCTCGGCCCGACCCACTTCTCGATCGGCCTGGAGCTGCCGCTGGACAACGACTGGTCCACCGACGGCCAGCGCTTGCGCGTTGCCGAGCAACGCCCCTTTGGCGTCCCCGATCTCAAGCAGCACGCCGAACTTGCTCGGCTTGCAGACAGCATCGGCTTTCGTGCCCTCTGGGTCCGCGACGTGCCCGTCTACGACCCCCACTTCGGCGACGCCGCGCAGGTATTCGAGACCTTCTCATACTTGGGCTACCTGGCAGGCATCACTGAAAACATCATGCTCGGCACCGCCGCTGTGGTGCTGCCTTTGCGCCAACCCTGGCTGACCCTCAAGGCCGCCAACAGCATCGATGAATTGAGTAACGGGCGGCTGCTGCTTGGCGTGGCCAGCGGCGACCGACCGATGGAATACCCGCTGTTCGGTGTCGACTATGACCAGCGCGGCGCGCTGTTCCGCAGCGCCGTCGAACTGCTGAAAACCCAAGGCGCCGGTCGCCTGCCACAAGGCGCCCAATTGCTGCCAGAACGCGAAGAGGCCTTCCCGCTGTTGGTGGCCGGGCTTGGCCAACAATCGCCGAACTGGATCGGCGAGCATATGGGCGGTTGGCTCGCCTACCCTGGAACCGCTCAGGAACACCAGCGGCGCGTACGCCTGTGGCGCGAAGTGGGGGGTGACAAGCCGTATATCACCTTCCTGCACCTGGATCTAGAAGCCGACCCGCATGCACCGCTCAAAGCGCTGCGCTTCGGCGGGCGTGGCGGGCGATATGCGTTGATCGACGAGCTGCAGGCGTTGCGTGAAGCCGGGGTGCAACATGTAGGCTTGCACTTGCGCCACAGTGGCAGGCCGATTTTGAGCGTGATGGAGGAGCTAGCCGAGTATGTGTTGCCGATGTTTCATGGCGCAGCTGACTGCCAAGGGTGACAAGGAAGTCCTCGACTCGAGTGAGGAAAAAATGGTGGGGTATTCCCAGCGCCATTTGAGAGTCCTGTAGATACTCGAATGCAATTTTTAGCGCCACTTCGCGCTCAATTATCCATCACCCCGGATCCGCTGCAGGATGAAAAGACATTTGGGTACCCTGCTCAACGCTTATCTCACCAGCAACGCCTCGTGGATCTCAATCACTGGTACCCCCGTCTCCTTGCGCGCAGTGTCCAACCAGGCTCGGGTACCGGCGATGTCGAAAATCTGCCCCTGGTCCATCAATGCAAGAATCAGCTCGTCCGAGATGCGATAACGCCCGCAGTCCGGACAGTCTCGTTCTTCCCACGGGCCGTCGCACATCACGCGATCAGCAGCTGCCACACAGATCAGGCAATTCATCTCGATCACCCTTTTGTTGTTGTAAACGGTTTGGCCCAGGCGATTCGAGACTGCCTGGGCCACCGCGCATCACTTGCTGTCGTCCGCCTTGCCTTCTTGCATCTGCACAGACGACTGGGTTCCACTGGTGTTGTCTTTGGTGGTGTTATCGGCGCTGTCAAAGCATCCATGCAGCATGAATACACTGCACAACCCCAGGCACATCCATAACGTTTTCATGATCGTTCACCTGCTGACGATAGCGTTCATTGCGCGATCCAGAGACAAGACGAAAAGGAATTTTCGTCAGCGTATGGTTTATCTGGCCAAGGGAACCCTCCGGACGTTCAAGAAATCCGCTTCAAGGCTGACCAGCGGTATGAGGAGGCTCACACGCGGATCGCGTTGGGATTTTGCCTGTGCTTGATGAGGAGGTGATTCACTGTGCACGCCTGACAGCAGGGCAAGCGCATTCCAATTATTGCATCGCTTCAAACTCGCGGTGACAGGGCGCACCGCTCACCTGAATGGAACGATACGGCGCCAGGGGCTCTCTATTCAAAAGACCGCCAACTGCCGGAATGAACGCAGCGCGTTTGCCGGAGAATCAATGCGGATACGTCCGCCCCTCATCCATATAAGGCCAGCCATCATGTCCTACGATTATCAGGGTATCGCCAGTGTCATCACTGCATCTCGCCACCTGGGAACACGCTCGGATGAATGCCTTAACGACTCGGTAAACATCCAACTGACCAGCAGCGGCAAGCCGACGATTGCGCGTTTGAATTTCGACACGCCACTTCAGTGGCCCGCCCACCCCAACTTTGTCGCGGTCAACCTGCCGGACGGTTCATCGGTGGGTGGGGTGATCGCCGAAATTGAAAAATCGACCGAGGGTCCTGGCTGGGTAACGTTTACCGTAGATGACTGACGCTTCAAGCCGGCTTGCCGCTGCTCGACACCTGACCGCGACCTCTTGGAGCCCCTTCTTCGGGGCTCTTTTTATTCCCCTCTGCGCGGCAAGCGCTGGGGCCATCAAGCATAGTCAAGCGGAGCTGTCTTCGTCAGCCTAAAACCCGTGTTTTGACAGCAAAAACACCTGTAAAAAAATATTTCACGCAGGCCCAAACCGCTTTCTACACTCACCTCAAAGGCCCCTGTTTAGCTTGCGCCAGACACCCAGGCAGGATCGCGCCCGCCCCACATAATCAGTCGTTTTTTCGCAACAGAGGACGAGGCTCATGCCATCAAGCAAAGGGGTTTCACAGCTGATTTGTGTGTTGTGGTCGAGGCGCAGGCTGCGCGTCCTCTCGGATGAGGAAGCACGCTTGGTCGAGCACTTTCGCGCACTGTCAGAAGCTGATCGCGTGGCCATGCGCTATTTGACCTGCGCCTTCAAGGAGATGTACCGATTTTGACAGGCGCATGTTTACTCACCGCCACGCGGACGATTGACGCCAGCGTGGCGAAGACCTCCTTCGCAGGTCGTCTGATTTGACCCACTCGGCAAGACCCATCCCACACCCCTGCACAGTATTACTGACAGACTTTTCCGAAAAACCCAACGGTCATGAAAAATGACAAGCCAATTCGTACGATAAACGCTATGTCCTTAGGTGTCTGGGCAAGAAGCCCATCGTTTTATCCACCTCATAAAGGACGAGGCTCATGCCAACCACCCCATTTACACCCTCACTGCGTACCGCCTCCACTACCTGCCTGCGCCCCCGCCAGCTCAATCGAGAGGAGGAGCGCCTGGTCCGCCACTACCGCTCATTGTCAATCGAGGATCGAAGTGCCGTACGTTGCCTGCTGTTCGCGGTATTCGCGAGTACGTCGAACGCCATCACCAGCAGGAATTAACGCCGAGACAAAGCTGGCGCAGGTTCAGCCACGCGCTGGACCTGTCATCGCAGCAGGGTGCCCGCAGCTCGCTGGTGCAGTCGTGCAAGGCGTCGCTGCGGATATCACAACGCTGAGTTTCAACAAGCTCGCCTGGGAAAACCTCAAGGTACGTGAGCCAAGCATGACGAAGATTCCGCACCGATGGCCACAGCCGCAACACGACACCCGCTTAAAATAAACATATACGCGAGCCACCTTAAACCATTAAACGTCTTTACTCTTGGCGATTAATTCCAGGACAGGCACTACTTTGATAGCCTTACTTTCCAACACTACAACTGCCGACCGCGCCGCCCCACGAGAAAAACATGAATAGAACGTAATAAACTAAACCTCGACATGCCCATATTTATTCAACCTACGATACCAGACACTTGCTGCACTCTCTCAACCCCACTTACGAACGGAACAGGTCTAATATTGCGCTCCATTAACGACCGTCAATTAAACGAACTGTTTACTGCATGCCCCCTCAGGCACCCACCGCACTTAAACAATATCAAGATGACACCAATACACATTAGTGCGTAAAACAGATACAGATAACCAACCACAACTTTTTTCCACTACCACCTTTCGAATACTCAAGAACTTTCCTACTCTAATTAGAGAGACAACCCTCAACTCAACCAGAACTTTATGTACAAGGATAAATGCCATGGGATGGCGGCCTGCCAGTCAAGCGAATTGCCCAGAATCAAACCCAAACCACGACAAGATTTTCGAGTCGTTTCAACTCGGTGCCGCCGAACTCGGTTATGAATATTGCTCCATCCTCCTGCTGTCGAGCGATACGCCATCCGCCCCCCCACTGTTCTCGAAGAGCAGCTTTCCGGACATTTGGAACCAGCACTTCAGGCAGCACTACGACTACCAAAACAATCCCGTCGTCAGTCATTGCAAGACGTCTGTCTTGCCGATGCTTTGGTCATGGTCACTCTTCAACCCATTGCCCAGGCTGTGGGAGGATCTTTGCCTGTTTGGACTGCAGCATGGCTTCTCTCAAGCAGTGCATGACCCTCATGGCCTCACCGGCATCTTCTGTTTCGCCCGCAAATTGCCGGCGATCCATCCCGAGGATTTTTACGAAAAAGCGGGGTTGATGCTGTGGTTGACCCATAAAATCCATGCCCTGCTTGCCGAGAGCCTGTTCGTTGCCCCCCCGTTGGTCAGCTTGACCGCCAAGGAACTTGAAGTGCTGCGATGGACCGCAGAAGGCAAGACTGCTGAAGAAATTGCCATCATCCTGTCGCTCACCGCACGCACTGTCGGTTTTCATATGCACAGGATCATGTGCAAACTCGGGGTCCGAAACAAAACGGCGGCGGTCATACAGGCCACCAGGCGAAAGCTGCTCTGAAAACCACCTGAGTCATCCCTGCGATCCCGCAAAGGCTACGACAGCGGCAGCTTCTCAGGCGTATGCCGCAGAGCGGCGGTCACCGAAGAAAAAAAACACCAACGGTGTGCATCCGTTTTGCTGCCCTGCGCGTACATTCATTACCCTCATCCGGAGGGCAGAAGAACCCAGGAGATGCATCATGCAAACCTTTCTTCAACGAATCGCAGCAGCAGCCTGCTTCGCCGCCGTTTGTGTCACTGCCACCACCAGTTTTGCCGCCGATACCGTGATGGTCGGGGGGGCCGCGATGTACCCCAGCAAGACCATTGTGGAAAACGCGGTGAATTCAAAAGACCACACCACGCTCGTTGCAGCCGTCAAGGCGGCCGGACTGGTGGACACGCTGAACAGCAAAGGCCCGTTCACTGTGTTTGCTCCGACCAACGAAGCCTTTGCAAAATTGCCGGCCGGTACGGTCGATACACTGGTGAAACCCGAGCACAAGGCCGACCTGACGAAAATCCTGACCTATCATGTGGTACCGGGCACGCATACGTCGGCACAACTGATGGCCGAGGCCAAGAAGAACGGCGGCACGCTCATGTTGAAAACGGTTCAAGGTGAGTCGCTGACGATCAAATTGCATGAGGGCAAACTCTGGGTGATCGACGCAAAAGGCGGCAAGACCGCTATCAGCATTGCCGATGTGATGCAGTCCAACGGGGTCATCCATGTGGTCGACGCGGTGCTGATGCCGTAATGCGCGCCTCTCCCGGCAAACCAGGTGCGCCGGGAGAGGCCGTTGCCCACTATGCCTTTGCTCTATCCTGGGCATAGAAAAAACAACATCATAATGATGGCACTGTCTGATACCTTGTCGTGGGATCACAAGTACTCTGAGGATTATCATGGGCAAAGGCGCACCTATTCCGCCGAATGAAATTGAACGGCTAAAAGAGGTCGCGAAATTTTGTCCAACTGACAGCGATCACGATGATGTCTTCGATAAAATCGTTGAGATGGTCTCTGCTCATTACAACGCTCCGATAGCACTGATTTCCATCGTCGATGTACACCGGCAATGGTTCAAGGCGGGCGTGGGGCTCAACGATACCCAGACGCCTAGAGAGGTCTCTTTTTGCGCCTACTCGACGTTGGACAACACCCAGTTGGAGGTGTTGGACGCCACGCTCGATACGCGCTTTGACGACAACCCGTTGGTCACGGGGCCGCCGTATATTCGTTATTACGCAGGCGCCCCACTGATCACGGAAGATGGTTTTACCCTGGGAAGTCTCTGCATCATTGACACCGTCTCCCGCCCCGCGATGAGCCCGCGTGATAGTGCAATGCTCAACGGCTTCGCCGAGTTGGTGATGAAGCGCATACAGGGCGTGCGGTCGCGCAACTTTGTAGACCAACCCACAGGGCTGTTCAATCGACTCAGGCTTGAGGAGGATATACGTCAAGCATTGAAGCTCAAACACGCGTGCCATGTGTACGCAGTCGATATTATCTCGCCAAAGTTTCTCAATGATATTGTAAAGGCCCTCGGTTATAGCTTTGCGGGGGACTTGATTTTGGCGATCAAATCGCGCTTGCAATCATTACTGCCCGCCCAGTGTTTACTTTATAAAATAAGCCCGACGCGATTTGGCTTCCTCCTTGAAGAGGATCAAACGACCGAGCCGGTCTGCGAACGTATTCTCAATGACTTCAAAAAGCCAGTTGAATGCCACGGCATCCCCATCCTCATGCAAGTGGGGATTGGTGTCCTGCCTATCCATGATTCCGGCCAGCAGGATTGGCTCCGACTGGTGGTGAGCGCGGCGGATGAAGCGCGTGACCGCAAGCTCGGATGGTCGCTCTATGAGCCCCATTTTGACGCCGCTCAACAACGTGCCTTTAGGCTCCTGAGTTCGTTGCCAGAGGCGGTCAACTCTAATGAGCAGTTCAGCCTGGTCTATCAACCCAAAATCAAACTGCCCTCAGGAGAGTGTCATTCGGTAGAAGCGTTGATACGTTGGACTCATCCATTGCTCGGCACCGTCAGTCCTGCCGAATTTATTCCATTGGCTGAAAAGACGGCGCTGATCCCCTACGTTGGCTTATGGGTACTCAACGCGATTATCCAGCAAGCCCTTGTTTGGAGAGCACAAGGCTTGCGTTTGCGGATCGCGATGAACATTACCGTCAGTGATCTGGAAAGCCCCGACTTCGTAGACGCGATGATTCATGAAATTCAGCACTACGGCCTGGACCCGGCCGGCTTTGAACTTGAATTTACCGAAAGCATGCTGATGACCCACCCTGAAGAAGTAATCCGGCAACTTGAGCGTGTTCGTCAGATGGGCATAGAGGTTGCCGTTGACGATTTCGGCACGGGCTACAGTAATTGGGCATATCTGAAAGAGCTCCCCGCCAACACCGTCAAGATTGACCAGTCCCTGATCAGCGGGCTGGGCACCAATCAAAATGACAAGCAGCTGGTGAAAACCCTCATCGGCCTGGCCAAGGGACTCGGCTACCGAGTCGTCGCCGAAGGCGTAGAAAGCAAAGAAATCCTGGACCTTTTAATCGCGTGGGGGTGTTCTGAAGCCCAGGGCTACTTAATTGCAAAGCCTATGAACCCCAAGGATCTGCAGGCCTGGATGGGACAAGGGAGCCAAGGCGAAGGGTTGGCATGATCCTGGAGAATGCATGCCTTGAATCATTTGTAGGATGCGTCGTTCGCCCATCGTCACCTGCCGGTTGCCAGCGGCAACATCGCGACCCGCCGCATCAGCCCTTTGAGCGCCTGCGCTCAACCTTCAGGCGGCAGCGTAATAGCAGGGCTGCCATCACGTCCGGTCTCTTGGAGTGTCGGCGCATCCAGGGTGCGCACGGCAATCCGTTGAGTGGGTTGGCAACCGGTTGAGCAGGCACCACAACCGCTGTTGCACCCTCCGGCCTTGGCCGGTGCCAAGCGTCGCCACACACTGATCACCGCGCCAACCAGCAGCACGGCGATTACAGCGTATTGAGCCATGAGTCCCAGTGTCATAAGGCGGCCTCAGCTATTCGATAAGTGATAAACGCGAGCGCATACGCGACGGCAAACATGTAGCTGAACGCCAAGGCGACCTGCCCCCAACTGGCGGTCTCCTTGCGGATCACCGCCAGGGTGGACATGCATTGCGGCGCGAACGCGAACCACATCATCAGGGCTAACGCGCTGGCCAGCGGTACCTGGGCGGCCAGCGTTTGGGTCAGCGACGTGAGATCGTCGCCGTTGGCCACGGCATACACCGTGGCCAAGGTCGCGACAGCGGTTTCGCGTGCGGCGAAGGCCGGAATCAGCGCCAGTGTGATTTGCCAGTTGAAGCCCAACGGCGCAAACAGATGCTGGAGCGTGCCCCCCAGGTAACCGGCAAAGCTGTAATCAATCGCCGGGTTGGTTGCGCCCACCGGTGGGTTCGGGAAGTTCGAGATGAACCACATGATCACCGTGAGCGCGAGAATGACGCCCGTCAGTTTCTTGAGAAACAAGTAACCACGCTCCCACAACATCACGATCAGGTCACGTGCGCGCGGCAGGCGGTAGGCCGGCAGTTCCATCATCAGCATGGGTTGCTGCTGGGTGGTCGGCCTGAAGCGCTTGCACACCCAGCCGACAGCCATGGCGCCGAGAATGCCCACGCCGTACAAACCCAGCAACACCAAACCCTGAAGGCCGAACACGCCGCCGACACGGATGTCTGGAATTACCGCACCGATCAACAGGGCATAGACCGGCAGTCGCGCCGAACAGGTCATCAGCGGCGCCACCAGTATGGTGGTGAGCCGATCATATCGATCACTGATACTGCGCGCCGCGATGATGCCTGGAATCGCACAGGCAAAACTCGACAGCAACGGAATGAACGAACGCCCCGTCAAGCCGACGGCACGCATCGGTCGATCCAGAATGAAGGCGGCCCGCGGCAGATAGCCAGACTCTTCCAGGATGAAGATGAAAAAGAACAGCACCAGGATCTCGGGCATGAACCCCAGTACGGTACCCAGCCCGCTGATCAACCCATCGCAGATCAGCCCGCGCAACGGCCCCTCTGGCAAATAGGCGCCTGCCAGCACGGACAGCGCGCTGAAACTGTCACCGATCCAGTCCGTGACGGGTTTACCGATCAGGTAAACGCCCTGGAACACCAGAAACATGATGGTGACCAGTGCCAACGGCCCTACCACCGGGTGAATCAACCATCGATCAAGCGCATCGACACGCTCATCGGACAGGTGAGGCGTTTTCACACATGCCTCGAGGATGTCACGCACGCGCGCATGTAAGTCGGCGCCCTGCTCCGGGGCTGGCGCCGGCTGGATGTCATCGCAGCCATCCACCGCCTTCAGCAACGCGGCGGCGCCATCGCGGCGAACGGCGACCGTCTCTATCACCGGCATCCCGAGCTCGCTAGAGAGCCTAGCGGTATCGATACGAATACTGCGGCGACGCGCAGCGTCAGCCATGTTCAGGACCAGGACCGCCGGTAATCCCAGGCGTTGCAGCTCCAGTACGAAGCGCAGGTGCAAGCGCAGATTGGTGGCATCGACCACGCACAGCAACAACTCGGGGCGCTCCTCGCCGGGGTACGAGCCCTGCAGCACGTTCAAGGTGACCTGTTCGTCCTGGCTGACGCAGGCCAGGCTGTAAGTCCCCGGCAGGTCCAGCACTCTGAATGTGCGCCCGCTGGCCGTACGTGCCACCCCCTCCTTGCGCTCCACCGTCGCACCGGCATAGTTGGCAACCTTTTGCCTGGCGCCGGTCAGCAGATTGAACAGCGCGGTCTTTCCACAGTTCGGATTACCCACCAAGGCTAAACGCAAGGTCGCCATTCAAGCGCTCACTTCGACGAAGATCATGTGGGCTTCGTTGCGGCGCAGCGCAAACCGACTGCCGCCCACTTGGATAAGCACCGGATCACCGCCCCAAGGTGCCCGCGCGACCACCGTAACCGGCTCACCCGGGACGAATCCGATGTCTTGTAGGCGCTGGCTCAGCGGATCGGCGTTGCCGGTGCCTTCAACATGGGTTACGCAAGCTTTTTGGCGGCGAGGCAGGTCACACAAACGCATAGTGGCATCCAACGAAGATGGTAATGATTTCTGTTTGAGCGATGCTAGGTGCCGGACAGTCCAGTTACAAGCAGATGAAAATATCTTCATTTTCCGCGTGTCTGGCTGGCGTAAGAAGTGTTTGTGAGAGGGGGCGGTGCCGCCATGGTCTCGACATTTGGAGTCAAGACCGCTGGCTATCCGAGTTCAATCAAGAACGGCACACATGGTCGACGCAGGCAGCAACCTGACCGGGTTGCCAGGATGTCAGTGGATTAGCGCAGATACGAAAAAAGACGCTGATGCGTCTATTCCTTAAATTTCAGGCAAAAAAAAGCCACTCTATTGAGTGGCTTTTTCTTTGTGTTTGGAGCGGGAAACGAGACTCGAACTCGCGACCCCGACCTTGGCAAGGTCGTGCTCTACCAACTGAGCTATTCCCGCGTCTTGGTGATGCGCATTCTATAGAATTATCAGAACCCGTCAACCCCTTGATTCAAAAAAGTT
>Ga0308169_10000422_pt1 | contig 64956 bp, 48 predicted proteins | sample PhyBR1_2_FD_202139 | JGI IMG/M metagenome (GOLD analysis project Ga0308169, IMG submission 202139) | Phyllosphere microbial communities from UC Gill Tract Community Farm, Albany, California, United States - DLSLSB.R1 | ecosystem: Host-associated > Plants > Phyllosphere > Unclassified | place... | reverse complement strand
TGTGCGTGTGGAGCACCAAGGCGGCCGACAAGGAGGCCGAGCCCGAACCGCTGCAGGTCATCGAGCGGCCCGTTCTCAAGAAGGAGCTCGCGTGCACGTTCCGGGCGGCAAAGTGCGTCGACATCTCTCTTCCCTGTCCTCCTGCGCCTCCCTTTCGAGAGGCTCGAGCTCATCGGTCCCGATGTTCTTGCGCACAGGTTCGGCCGCGCCGCAACGGCGTCCAACCTGTACACGGTCGTCAACGCGTCGCCGGCGGGCAACGTGCGCAAGCCGCCGGCGGGGAGCAAGAAGGCATTCGTCAGCCTGTGGGACACGCGCGCGTGGAAGCTGCTCAAGACGAGGACCGTCAGCCAGAAGCCCGTCACGGCCTTCGACGTCAGGTGCGTCCCTGATCGCTCTCGCCTTCTCCCTCGTCGGCGCACCTTCGGATGCGGCCGGCGGTGCTGATTGTAAGCTCGGCCGCCGGCACACAGCGAGGACGGCACGCTCTTGGCGTACGGCTCGTCGGACCTGAGCGTCGGCATCCTTGACGCCGTCACGCTGCGGGCACGTGCCTTTCCTCCCTCCCTCCCTCTCTCGCTCACCCTGCTCGCTCGTCCCTGACCTCCTCCCCCTGGCGCCGTCGACAGCCTCTCCTCACCGTCCTGCACGCGCACGACTTCCCCGTCACGGCGCTCAAGTTCAACCCGTCGGCGTCGGTCCTCATCAGCGGCAGCGCCGACAACTCGATCCGGGTCATCGAGGTGCCGACCCTTGCGCAGCGCGGTGCGTCCCTCTCCTCTCCTCCTAGCGCCCGTCGACCAGCGGGTACTGACGACCATGCTCACCGTCCGCAGGCGGCAGCTCGGCGACGTACGCCGTCCTCATGACGCTCCTCATCCTCCTCCTCGCCATCCTCATCCAGCAGTCGTTTGGCGACGACCTCCTCGCCGCAGCGAGGAACGCGTTGTGAGCTTGAACTTCCGATTGTCTCTCTAGGGCTTCGGCGGCGGCGGTCGACGAGGGAGTCGGTGTCTGTGCGAGCGGGCGGGTCGGGCACGTGCGTGGGCTCTGCGAAGGCAGGAGTTGAGGCCGCTCGTAGCGCTTCTTTGCAAGCATCTGTGCCGAGGACTGTGAGGCTTTTGTAGCTCTAGCGGCGGGAGGCACGCAGTGCGAGCGAGCGAGAGGGTGCGCGTGCGCGAGCCTCTTGAGCGAGGCTGCACCTCCCCCGCGCAGGGCAGCCAGTGTCGCCTATAGTCTTGTGAGTGCTTCATTGTGCTATCACGCTTCCACTTGAGCCAGCCCGAGAGCTTGCGAGATGGTCGACAGCTCGCCGTCATCGGGGGGCCGCATCCTCCTCCCTCTCCCGCACCACACACCAGCTCGACACGCCCAGCGTCCAGCTCAGCACTACTGTCAACAGCACAGCTCGACCGCCAGCCGCACAGCCAGACCGCCGCAGCCCTCACCGCTTCCCGACCTTCATCGCCTCGCTCCCACCTCGAGCAGCTCCTGCCCATCTCTAGCAGCCGCTCAGCATTTGCCGGTGCGTGCGTTCTCACTCACACAGCCTACACGCACGCACTGGCGCTCACGCGCACCCCTTGCAGCGCCAACTCACCTCCTCCCCTCCTCCTCCGCCTCAACCCCCACTCGCGACCAGCTCGACCATGTCCGACCGCGACACGCTCATCTCGATGGGCTTCTCCGACACGCGGGTCAACAAGGCGCTCAAGGGCACCAACAACGCCGGCCTCGGACAAGCGTGCGTCGGCGCTGCTCTCCCCTCCTCTCTCGCTCGGCGGACTCGCTCAGCCCAGCGCGTGTACTCGGCCAGAGCGTGCTGACGCTCGTGACCATCATCCTCGCAGGCTCGACTTCCTTGAGAAGCACGCCGACGAGTCTGAGAGCTGGTGGGAGGCGGCCGACGAGGACGAGGACGAGGAGGGCGCGCCGACCGGCGTCGACGACCCCGAGGCCAAGGTGCGTCGGGCAGACCGGCTCTCGGAAAGCCCTTCTCGTGGTAGAGGCACTTGCTGATCGTTCCCTGCCCACCCGGACACAGAGCCTACGCTGCGGCGAGTGCGGCAGTGAGTCCTCTCTCTCTCCCTCACCCTCTCCCGCGCCCTCGTTCTCGCCCGCCCGCGCACATCTACAGCACGCTCACTGACTGTCCATCTCTCTTGCGCGCAGAGCTCTTCCGCAACCAGGCGCTCGCGTCATACCACTCGACCAAGAGCGGGCACACCAACTTCGAGGAGTCGACCGAGGAGCTCAAGCCGCTTACCGAGGAGGAGAAAGCCGAGAAGCTGCGCGAGGTGCGTCCTTCTCGCTCAGTAAACTTTGCCTTTCATGCCCCGGCAGCTGACGGTCGCCCTCTGGCTCGCTCGCAGCTGCGCGCCAAGATGGACGAGAAGCGCCGGATCCAGGCCAAGCTCGACGCCGAGGAGAACAAGCGCAACGAGGAGATCCGCCGCAAGTCGGGCAAGGACGAGGCGCAGGCGCGCGAGGCACTCAAGCTCAAGGAGGCCGAGCGTGCCGCCGTGCTCAGGAAGAAGGGTGCGTCGGGCTCGACCCTCTCGCTTGGCTGGCTCGCCCTGAGCGAGCCTCTCAGCTCTGGGACGTGAAGTCCTCGGTGCTGACGTACATGTTCCGCTCGCAGAGAAGGCCGACGAGCTCGCCGCTCGCGCCCGCATAAAGGAGCAGATCGAGGCCGACAAGCGCGCTCGCGCCGAAAAGTCGGCGCGCGAGAAGGCTCTCCGCGAGGGCCGCAACCCCGACATCGCCGCCGCCGCCGTCTCGGGAGGCGGTGCCGCGCCGCCTGTGCCCGTTGTGCCCGCCGCGTCGGCGTCGGCGGCGTCGGTCGGTGAGAAGAAGACGTACGACGCGGCGCGCCTGCAGATCCGGGTGCCGAGCGGCCCGCCGCTTGTGCACTCGCTCCCGGCGACGAGCACGCTCGGCGAGGTCGTCGAGTGGGTCAAAGGCGAGACTGGGCTCGCGAGCGTGACGCTCACGTGCTCGTTCCCGAGGTGCGTCCTCGTCTCTCTTCCTCGGCGCAGGACTCGTTATTCGGCTCGTCGCACTGACTCGTCCGCTTCTGATGTGTCACAGGAAAACGTACGGCTCGGCCGACCTCGACAAGGACCTCAAGACGCTCAACCTCGTCCCGTCGGCCGTCCTCCTCGTGCAGTAGCTTTCTCGTCGTCCTCAGCAAGCCTTTCCGTTCGTGCTTCTTGGTGCACGCGTCGTGCTCATATTTCAGAGAGAGAGGAGAGCGAGGCTGCTACGGCGGCGGAGGGGACGAGCAGCTCAACGGGCGACGGCGGTTCTTGACCGGCTTGACCTTCTCCATCTCCCTCAGACCGTCGTTCTTTGTATCTCGAGTTCTCTACTCTCCTGTCTTTTCTCATTCTGAGCGAGGGCCTCACTGCTGCGTCGGCCTTAGAATGAACGAGAGCGGCCGGGAGTGCGAGCAGCGCGCTCGAGCCCCTTCGTCGAACCTTGCGCGACCTCGGCTCGGCGTCGTCGCAGACACTTCTCGCTCTCGCTCGCCGAGCTACTCACCTGCCAATCGTCCTTGTGAGCATGGTCCTGTGACCGTTTCGGCAGAAGAAGGCAGGGAGTGAGAGGGTCGACGAGGCTAACTTGGCCTTCTCAAACCGCCGAATGTCGAGCGTACCGCGCTTTTCCTCCTGATCCGAGCGGACAGGCGTAGGAGCCCCTCGAGCAGCACTCTTGAAAGGGCTCCCTCAGGTCAGAATGGGCGAAGGAGCGCGAGCGAGAGGGCGAGGTCGAAAGGCGGGGATCGGACCTGGGTCAGGCGGTCAGGCGCTGAGCAACCGGGCCGCTGACCTCTCGAGTCGCTCGTCCGGCTGTACTCGTGCTACTTGTAATGCTCGCGAGTCGTCGCAGAAGTCGAGCCGAGTCGTGCACGGTCCTATTGCCCGGCTCCACCTTTGCAGACTCGCTCACGCTCGGCATCTGCTCGGACCTGGACAACGTCGCCTACAGCGTCGAGCTACACTCGAGACAGTGTAGCAGCTGCACCCACTCACCCGAGAAAGGCACACCGGGACCGTCGAGTCGAGGAGCAGCGACTTGGGAAGGTCGCTTCACAGGCGTCTCGTTCTTCTTGCTGCGCTTGGGAGATCAGCTACGCGCTCGGGACGATGACGAGCAGATCTCTATCGAGCTGCAAGTGGCCCGGGGCGCGCCGCTTTAAACGAGGTGCTTGCAGCTCAGCTTGAGATCAGCCGCGCCGGTCGACCCCGCGCGCTCGGCTTTGGCCCCGCGGGCTTCCTGCACAGCGCAGCACGAGCAAGGCGCAGACCGACAGACGCACGCACGAGCTGGTCGCAAAGCGTGCGGCGCAGCGCCGGCCATGTCGCGCGCGTGCACGGGCCTCGACGTACTCGGCAAGCCGTCGGCAGTCGCTCATTGGTCGAACGCTCGCCGTCGCTCCGGGCGGGCTCACTCGCTCGCGACGCTGCAGACACGTCGCTGCCGTGGACGCACAGGCGCTCATAAGAAGCTCGAGGAAGAGCTGCGAGCCGAGCGTCGGACAAGCCGGCAAGCCTGAGCGTGACGGCACTCTCTGCCCGTTTGACGGGGTCGACGACGAAGCTGTGGTCGGCGCAGCTTGCGCTTGCTGCTTCGTCTGTGCAAGCTTGCGCTAGTGCTGAGGAGCTGAAGCGCTGGAGGCTTACGAAGCAAGAGCAGTCCTTGAGCTCTCGACAGGCGCGAGCGCACCCCCCGCGCGCCCTTCTCGCGCTCGCGCTCACTCACGCAGCACCTGCAGATACTCTGGATGGCACAGCATCTACAACTCCTGTCTATCGTGCGCCTGCACACCCTGCCCGAGCGAGCCCTCGACCGGCGCCTGCGCCGCGCCGCCATGCTCCCGCTCCGCAATCGCCTTCCTCGCGCGCTCCCACGCCTCGGGGCTCATGCGCTTCTCCATCTCGAGCAACACCGCACTGCACCCTCCCTGCCGCGAGCCCTCGCCCGCGCGCCGCTGCCACAGCGGGACCTCGACCGCCGGCTCCTGCAGCGCAAAGACGGCCTGCGCGGCGACGTGCGCCGAGACGCCGATGCGCATGCGCTCGCGCGGCAGGGCAAACAGGGCGTTCGTCGCGCGGAGGAAGCGCGCGAGGGGCGACGCGCGGAGGAGGTGCGCGCGCTCGGCCGACGAGAGCGCGGCGGGGTCGCGAGGGCCCGTGCGCGGCGGTCGGACGGCGTGGACGGCGCGCTGAGCCCAGGCGCGCGCGCGGCGGTCGATCGTGAGGGCGCGTTGGGCGAGGTTGAGGCGGTCGAAGGGGAGGGCGTCGAGGCCGGCGGGGAGGACGGCCGCGTCGTCCTTGGGCGAGGGCGAGGGGAAGAGGTCCCAGCCGGCGGCGCGCGCGGCGGCGTCGAGCGTCGCCGTGAGCTGGTCGCGCACGAGACGATGCGCCATGAGCGGGAGCGGCGCCGGCGTCCACTCGTCCTCGGCCCTCGTGCTCGCCGCCTCGTCGTCCTCGCCCTCCTCGCCGAGGACCCCGCCGAGTTGCTGCGTCACCTCGCCCAGGATCCCGCCCTTGTCCGCCACGTACATGCCCTCCCAGCTCGTGCGCAACACGCTGCGCCATGTGCCCGAGCCGGGCTCGTCGCCGACCGGCACGTCGAGCAGCTCCCGCCGCAGCGCCGCCGCGCCCTTCGGGGCGACGCCTCCCTCGCCCTGCGCCGACGCCGCCTGGGCCTCGGCGCCCGCCCGCGCCGCCTCGGCCCCGGCAAAGATGCCCTCGAGCCACTGCTCAAAGTCGGCGTCCCGCTTCGCCGCCGCGCGCTCGGCCACCGCCGCCTGCCGTGCGTCCTCGCGCGCAAAGTCGGCGGGCGAGTACGGGCGCTCGGCGTACACGGCGCGCGAGGGGTTGCGCACCTGGACGAGGGCGAGCTCGGAGGCGATGAGGGTGAGCGAGAGGTGGCGGTCTGCTGCGGTGGGTGAGGGGGAGGAGGAGGGGTTCAAGGAGGGTGTGGCGGGCTCGGTGTCGGCGTTGGTTTGAGGAGGGGACGAGGGCGGGGCCCAGTCGAGGAGGTCGATCCACGACGTTGCGACGTCGTCGGCGAGCCGAGTCCACTCGGTGCGGAACGCGGCGCTGTCGCGCGCCCACTCGGCGATGTCGTCTGGCGAGAAGGTGACGCCCGAGTCAGGCGCGGGGACGGGGAGGGCGAGGGCGTCGTCGAGGACGAGTGAGAGGGTGCGAGGGTACGACTCGAGGGCGAGGTGGGTGAGGTGGGCGGCCTGGGCGGGGACGGAGAGCGTGGTGCCGTTCGAGGACGAGGACGAGGCGAGGCTGCGGGGTGCGCTTCTGGGTCAGCGCACGTCGCGTCCAAGACCGAGACACGAGAGAGGAGAGCGCACCTGTTGAGCCACGAGCCGAGTCGGTCTGCGCCGTAGTCCTCGAGGAGGACGCCCGTCTGCACCGCCACGCCGACGAGGGCGACGAGGGCGGCGAGGCGCGAGAGCGGTAGGTGGACGACTGCGGGGAGGGCCAAGAGTCAGCGAGATCCTCTCGGGTACAACAACATGGAGCCTCGCTGGCATACGAGGGGCTAGCGAGGCTCCAAGGGTGACGATGAGGACTCGCGTTGGACGACGGCTCGTGGCAGCCCGACTGCGCCGAGCACTCCCCGCAGGAGCGCCAGCGACACTGTGCTCGCCATCGAGATCAGTGCGGCGACCAGGGCGACCCAGGACGCCATGCTCGAGTCGTGGCCGGGTCGAGAGGGGGCGGGCTGAGGGGCGGACGAAGTGGGGGCGAGGAGGGCGACGGGGCGGCGAGGGGCAAAGGCGCGTTGGGACCAGCGTGTAGGGGCGTACGAGCTGTCGGCTAGTGCTGTGCGAGGCTGCACCGGTGCAGAGTGGGCGAGACGAGGGCGACAAAGGCGAGCCAATTCCGTCGCGTCGTCGTCGCCGAGGGGACCACAGCCGCCTCTCGTCCAAGCCGAGTAGCGCCTTCTCGTGCATAGCAGGCTCTCTAGTATCGTGTCACACGGCGAACGAGAAACCTCTCGAGGCCAGAAAGCACGGCAAGAATGTCCTTGTTCCCTCACCTCGCTCGCTCGCTCCTCGTCCTCGCACATCTACAACGCTGCACTCCCTGCTCAGACTCGCCGCCTGTCGGACATGACGCGCACGATGCACCCGATCCCGGCCACCTCGGTCAGCTGCGGGCACAAAGAGCGGCGTCAGCGTCGAGCGCATTCTCCTGCAGCCACGCAACGGAACAGCCCCTCGAACCAGCGCTCATCGCGCCGACTCGCAGGGCACGGATCGGCTGCACAGAGGAGTGGAACATGCAGCGCACCTTTTCGTGCCAGCCGAGGACGACGTTGCCGCTCGTGTCGCCCAGGTTCTCCATCGCCTTGTACAAGTACTTCATGAGCGTCACCTGCAAGCAGAGGGTACAGCGGGTCACCTCATGGACTACTGCACTCATGCCGTCACTCGGTGCGGACGAGGCACCAAGGAGCGACCAGAGCAGAGAGGACGAGGCGCACCTGTTCGGACGGGTCGAGGGCCTGGACGAGGGCGGGGATGTCGGTCGAGCGGGTCGAGTTGAGGATGGCGATGACCGTGTCGAGGGCGGTGGCCTGCACGCAAGAGGGCGAGTTTCAGTGCGAGCTGACGAGCGAGAGGAGAGAGGAGGGAGGCGGACGGACCTTTGCCTGGCGGGTGCTCGGGTCGGCGTCGTCGCCGTAGGGCCACTCGCCGTCGCGCGTCACCTCCTTGAGGGCCTGCTGGACGTCGCCGCGCTGCAGGAGGGAGCGCACGGTGCGGTCCTTGGTCTGGGCGTCGGCGAGGGCCTGGGCAGGGCCGCGCGGGTCGGGGAGGTAGAGCGACTCGGGGAGGACCGTGTCCTCGTCGTACTGGTCGATGTTGATCTTGCGGAAGTTGGCGGTGGCCATGGCGGTGCGGGCGTGCGTGTGCGGCTGGGTGAGGGCGAGGTGTCCGAGGTGGGGGTCGAGGGGTGACGATGAGGAGGAGGGGGAGAGGGGGAGCGGCGCAGCAGCTGAGGTGGTGGCGAGGTGTGCGGTGGACTGAGTCGGGTGGTGGGTGCTCCGAGTGCAGCAGTGCCGAGCTGGAGAGTGCGGTGAGCGAGAGAGACGAGGGTGAGAGAGGGGGCCGCCGTGGCCGAGTCGAGCGAGAGGCGACCGAGTTGTAATCATGTGGTAATGGGGAATACAAAACAGCGAGCGAAACCTATAATAATGCCGCCTCGCCGGGTCGACCTCGTCCTCGCTCTCGCCTCGCCAGCTCCTCCGCCTCGCTCGCCGCACTCGATCCAGGTGCAAGCATGGCAACTGGTGCTCCTGCCCGCGCACTGCGGACAGCCCTCGTCCGGTGCGCTCGCCTCTCCCTCTCCCTCTCGCCTCCTCCCCCCGGGTCTCATCGCGCACTTTCCTGTGCGCGTCCCTCCCTCGCTCACCATCGCTTACCGGGACCTGCCACTCGCCCACAGCCCGCAACGGTCACACCTCGCCACCCTCCTCCACGCCCGCGCCCTCCCCTCGCCCCTCTCCTCGTCGCGCGCGTCCTTCCCCTCGCCCTTCGCCCCGGCTTTCGCCAGCACCCGCCGCACGTTTGCGAGCACCGCGCCGGCATCCGCCTGGTTCCCCTCGTTCGGCGCCAGCAACAAGGACACCGCCGCGCCGCCCGTCGAGGCCGCCGCCCCGCCGGCCACCTCGTTCGTCGACGAGCCGAGCACCGCCGCCGCCGTCGCCTCCGAGCCGGCCCAGGCAGGCGCAGTACCGCTCCCGCCCACGCCCGCACCAGTCGACGCGGTCGCACCCGGCTCGGCCGCGCCGGTCGACGAGGCGGCAACCGGCGCCGTCCAGAACGTCTACGACGGCATCGCGACCGGGTCGCTCGACCTGTCGTCGCTCGTCGGCTCGTTCGGCCCGCACCCGATCATGCGCCTCCAGTCGCTCTTCCTCCACCTCCACGAGTCGTTCCCGCTCCTCGGCCACCCGGGCGTCCAATGGGCCCTCGTCATCCCCGCCGTCACCCTGTTCCTGCGCCTCCTCCTGTTCCCCTTCCAGGTGCGCGCCCAGAGCAACGCGGCGCGCATGGCCATCATCCAGCCCGAGATGCTCAAGGGCATGAACAAGCTCAAGGACGCCAAGGCCCGCAACGACTTTCACGCCATGCAGGCCGCCCAGATGGAGACGCAGGCCCTCATGAAGAAGCACGACGTCAACCCGATCCGCAACCTCGTCTTCCCGCTCGCCCAGGCCGCCGTCTTCATGTGCATGTTCTTTGCCCTGCGCGGCCTCGCCAACGCCGGCCTCGTCAGCATGTCGACCGAGGGCTTTGGCTGGGTCCAGGACTTGACCCAGCCCGACCCGTACTACCTCTTGCCCGTCACGAGTACCGCTCTCACCCTCGCCACCCTCGAGGTGCGTCCCTCTCCCTCTCGCTCGAGGCTCTCCTCCTCGTCGAGCGCGCGCTGACTCGCTCCCCTCCCGTTCCCTCCCTCCCTCTCTCCCTCGCGTCGCACCCGCACAGACCGGCGTCGACTCGAGCACCCAGGTCCAGACGTCGACGACCAAGAACATGAAGATGCTCTTCCGCGTCCTCCTCGTCGGCGCGCTCCCCTTCATCGCCTACTTCCCGGCCGTGCGTCCTCGTCCCTCTCGGTCCCGGCCTTCCTCACGCCGCACGAACGGAAAGCTGACGCCCTCGCCCACTTGCTCGCACTGCAGGCCCTCCTCATCTACTGGACGACCAACAACTTCCTCTCGCTCGTCCAGTCGACGCTCCTCAAGACGCCCTTCATGCGCTCGCTCCTCTCGATCCCGACGCCGCCGCCCAAGCCCCAGCCGGGCGACGCCAACTACGTCCCCGAGCCGTCCTTCTCCGAGGCGTTCAAGAACATGCAGGTCGGCGCCAAGGAGAAGTGGCAGGAGACGCAGGACAACGCGCGCAAGCAGGCCGAGCTCGACAGCCGGTTCAAGAGCCTCGGCCAGCAGCGCGCAGAGGTCTACACGCCGCGCAAGGCGCGCGCGAGGGACGTCAGCCCGGGCGGCGTGCAGCAGGTCGCCGCCGAGCTCATCGAGACGGGCGCGACCGAGAAGCCGGCCGTCATCCGCGCCGAGCGCGTCGGCGACGCCGAGGCCGAGCGCGCGCGCAGGGTCGCAGAGGCGCGCAGGAGGAGGCTCGCGGGCCGCAAGTGAGCGGTGCGGTGGAGCGTGTGTGTGCGCGCCCGAGGATGGGCGCGAGTAGACGGGCGGGCGAGACTGTTCCCCCCCCTCCTTCCCTTGTATCAGCAGCAACGACTTGTTCCTCTCCCTCTCGCGCGCTCTCTTACTCCTCGCTCGGAAAGCACCGCTCGAGAGCCGCTGAACGTACACGCTGTTGCACTGCTGCCGCTCGGCCGCTCCCTCATCTTCCACGAGTCGCGAGCTCGAGCACGAGCTTGACTGCGGGCATCGCGGAGCACCGGTATCAGCTCGTGCACCTTCTCGGGTCGTAGAGGAGGGCAGAGAGCCAATGGAGAGAGACACAGCAACGCACGGTTCTCGTCATTCTTGGCCTTCAGCTGCTTGTTGAGCTCGACGACCTGCTTCGAGAGGCGCTGCACGACAAAGTCCTTCTTGTCGGAGCCGGGAGCTGCAGCTGCATGAGGAGGAGCCGGCGAAGGCGAGTCAGATCGGCAGGAGCGAGAGAAAGAGAGAGAGAGGGAAGAGGGAGAGAGACGCACGAGGAGGGGCCCGAGCGAGCGCGTCGCGAGCGTCTGCGGGCGAAGAAGAGCATGCCGTTCAAGGCGAACAGGTCAGTACGTGCTGACCGTCTCGACAACGACGAAGCGGGCCACATCGACGCACCTTGAGCCTCGCGCTTGTACCGCTCGACGTCCTCCTTGAGCCGGTCGACCTCGCGCAGGACCTCGTCCTTGGCCCTGAAGCCCTCGCGCGCCTGGTCCTTGAGGATGTCGCCCTCGCCCTTGAGCCGGCTCACCTCGCCGCGCAGGCTCTTGGCCTCGGCCTCGCACTTGTCGGCCTTGGTGCGCGCCGCCGTGCCCGACGTCGTCGCCTTCTCGAGGCCGACCTGGGCCTGCTTGAGGCGCTCGCGCGTGCGGTCGTGCGCCTTGCGCTCGTCGGCGAGGAAGTCGTACGCCATGGCGTCGGTGCGCAGGTCGACGTCGGACGGGACGACGGCGTCGGCGGGGAGCGGGAGGTGGAGGCTGGTGAGGTGGAGCTGGGCCTCGGAGAGGTACAGGAGGCGGAGCGACCGCGCGAGCGAGTGCGACGTCGAGGGGGCCTCGGGGATCGTCTTGAGGTCGGTGCGCGAGCAGAGGATCGTGAGGAGGGCGCCGAGGCGGGACGACGTGTCCTTGTGGCCGCGCTGCGCCGACGTCTGCGAGCGAGGGACGTGCGCGAGCGAGTCAGTGCTGCCGCTTATTTTGGGACACGCTCTCTCAAAGTCGAACCTGCTCAGAGAGTAGAGAGTAAGGAGGAGGACGCACCTCGGACGACATGATCTTGGTCGCCTCGCTCTGGAGCGCCGAGTCGGTGAGGGTCGGGGCGAGCCCGAGGTGCTTGTACGCCGCCTCGACGCCGTCGGCCTCGAACGGCTCGAAGTCGAACAGCTTGCTCTTGGTCGTGCCCTTGCCGAACGTGACCGGGCGCAGGACGACCTTGCGACCGGCGGCACCGGCCTCGTCGGTGAGAGCGGGCATGTCGTCGTCCGAGTCCTTGTCGGCCCACTCGTCGTCGGTCTTGCCCTTGCTCTTACTCGCAGATGCGGTCGGCTTGGTCTGCGAGGCGGCGGGCTTGGGCGGCGGGGTCGAGGTGGTGGCGGCGGTCGCCTTCTTGACGGGCTCGAGGGCGGGCATGTCGTCGTCCGAGTCGGACTGGGGCGTGACGGGCTTGGCCTGCTTGGCGGCGGCGGCCTTCTTCTTCTTGTTGCCCGCCATGAGGCTGGGCGGGACGCAGAGGGCGAGGAGGACGAGCGAGGTGCCGGCGAGGAGGGTGAGGGTCGAGTTGACGAGCGCGCGCAGGGACGTGCGGGGTGGCGGGTGTGCTGCTGCGAGGGCGAGCTGCTGAGCTGCTAGAGGGTCGGCCAGAGCCGCAGCGGGCGAGAGGGTGCGAGAGGAACGAGGACAAGAGCCGACAGCCGTCGCCTCCGAGTCGGCCGCTTTCCGCTCGACCTCGCCTCCTCTTCGGCTGCTTCTTGGTCGAGCGAGACGGCCACTTGTGGAGCTTTGCAGTGCACTGGTGAGCAGCAAGTCGCCTGCTTGCACGAGAGCAGCACCGCCTCGTCGCTCGGACAGTCCGCGGACCGACCGCCGCGAGCCGCACGCACCGCTTCCCTGCTCGCCGAATGCCCGGCCGTCTCGCTCGAGCAGCTGGACGAGGTCGACGAGCAGAGAAATGCGTGTTGCACTGCGGGACGGTATGTCTAGAGGGAGAGAGGAAGAAAACTACCGCCTCCAGCTGCCGCCTGCGCTCGCACCGCCTCCCATGCCGAACCCGGCGGCCTGCGCTCCTCCACCGTACCCGCCCTGCGCGCCGCCAAAGCCACCGCCGAGCGCGCTCGGCGGCCTCGACGAGTAGGGCGTGCCGCCCCTCGCCGCCGCGACCGCCGAGCCGGGCCCGCCGTGCCCGAACGCCGGCGACGCGCCGCCGCCGAAGCCGCCGCCGCCGCCGTGCATGGGCAGCATGGCCTGGGGCGTCTGCGGGCGCGAGCTCACGCGCGAGCTCGCCGGGCCGAGCGAGCTGTTGTACGACATGAGGAGGTGCACGACGTTGGACGTGAGGCGGTCGAGGTCCTTGACCTCCTGCGCCGACAAGGTCGGGTCGCGCACCGGGTCGACGGCCTCCTCGTCGGCCTCGGCCTCGTCCTCGTCGTCGTTGTCAAACTGCCGCCCGCGCCCTTGCTCCTGGCGGGCGGCCTGCGCCGCAGCTGCCGCCTGCTGCGCCGCCTGCTGCTGAGCGCGCTGCTGCTGCTGCTGCTGCTGCTGGCGCCCGCCGCCGCGGCCGCGGTTGATGGCGACGCCGAGACCCTCGAAGACGCGCAGGAGCGACAGGTCGAGGACCTCCTTGAGGCGCTCGACGTCGTCGAGAGCCTGGACGCCGCTCGAGCGCGGCGCGACGATCGGGAGCCACCCGTCGCACTCGAGGCCGTCCTCGGTGACGCGCAGGCCGTACGCGCCAAAGAGCATGTACCCGAGCGGGTCGAGCTTGGTCGTCGAGCGCAGGAACGTCTGGCCCTCGCCCTTGCCGCCCATGGCGCCCGTCTTGCTCTTCTCGCCGTACGCGTACAGCTGCTTGGACGACGTGATGGCGACGTCGGACGCCTTCTCGTTCTTGCGCGAGTTGACCGACGACGGGTGGATCGCGCACGACTGCATGGGCGAGGGAAGAGGGAGCGAGTCAGCGAGGTCCTCCTCGTCGACGAGGTGAGCTGCGAGAGCGAGAGCGAGAGAGACGCACCTTGTCCTGGCTCGTGCGAAGCGCCTTCTCGCTGATGCGGATCGCAAAGTTGGGCGCGACGGCCGTCGCGATGAGGGCGCTGAGGAGCGGCAGCGAGTTGCCGTTCTCGTTGAGCTGCGGCGGGATGACGATCGGGCCTCGGCCGAACCGGCCTCGGCTGAACGGCGCGGGCTGCGCGGCGCCGCCGGCGCTGATCTGGAGGACGCCGGCGCGGTCGAGCGACGAGAGGAGGTGGTCCTTGATCTTGTTGATGAGGAGGAGCGTCGGCTTGGAGAGGAAGTTCTCGCGCGCAAAGTTGTTGGCAGCCTGCGAGGCACGACACGAGGCATCAGCGAGCTCGTCCCTGAGAGCAGGGCGGGCGAGAGCGAGAGGGAGGAGAAGGCGAGGTTGAGAGGTCGAGAGGGGAGGGGTAGGGAGAGAGAGGGACGCACGACGTAGTTGCCCGCGCCCTGGAGCTCCCACCACGCGTTGTAGGCCTGGAGGATGGCGAACGGGTCGCCGCGGAAGTCCTGCGGGGCCCACGTGTTCTTGATGCGGTCGGCCTCCTGCTTCATGAGCGGCGGGCTCAGGAACGGGTCGCGGTTGGTGAGGATGGCGGCGAGCGTGAGGGTCTGGTCGAGGCACCGGAAGAAGCTGCCGAGGAGGCACAGCTTGCCGATGGCGGCCTCGACGGGGAGCTGGAGGAGGACGCGCCCGAGGCTCGTCAACTTCTCGTCGCGGTCGATGGCGCCGACGTGGAGGAGCGTCTCGAGGGCGGCCGTGACGCGCTGCGGCTCGGGCGGCTGGATCGTCGACGACAGGACGTCGAACACGGTGAGGCCGGGCAGCTGCAGGCCCGTGACGTGCATGGCGGTCGAGGCGAGGTCCGTGCGGAGCATCTCGACCGTCTGGTGGATGTCCATGGCGGCGAACCGCGCCTTGGACACGATGCCGTAGTACTCGCCCGGGCGGTGACGACCGGCGCGACCGGCGCGCTGCAGGACGTTGCTCGTGCCCGTCCACGCGCTGACGAGCTGCGACAGGCGGCGCTCCGGGTCGTACCGCTTCTCCTTGCACTTGGCCGAGTCGACGACGTAGACGACGTCCGGGATCGTGACCGACGTCTCGGCGATGTTGGTCGACAGGACGATGCGGCGGATGCCCTCGGCGGGCGGCTCGAAGACGGCCTGCTGCTCGGCGATCGGGATGGTCGAGTGCAGGACGTGGATCTCGGTGTCGCGGCCGGCAAAGTTGCAGTCGAGGAGCGGGTACCGGTTGCGGTCGAGGAGGATGTTGCGCACGGCCTGGATCTCGTCCCAGCCGGGGAGGAAGACGAGGACGTGACCCTCGTCCGAGCGCGACATGACGTGCGCGATGATGAGGGCGAGGAGCGGGTACGGCATCTCGAGGTCGTCGATCTCGCCGACGGGGCGGCCGGTGCGAGGGTCCATCGGGATGGCGGGGACGAGCTCGCGCTGGAGGTAGGGGACGACCGACTTGTCCTGGAAGACCCAGCCGCCGCGGTTCGACGGCAGGCGCAGCGCCTGGAGCTCCTGGATCGTCTCGTCGAGCCACCGCTTCTCGACCGGGAACGAGCGGCCGGGCACCTCGACGACGGGCGCGATCCGGCCCGACTGCGGGTCGGCAAAGTAGCCCGTGAAGAGGCGAGGGTCGATCGTGGCGGACCTGCACGAGGGCGACGACGAGGAGCGACGTCAGCACACGGTGCAGAGCACGGCGACGAAGCGAGAGAGGAGGGAAGGGACGCACATGAGGACGACCTTGATCTCGGCCTTGCCCTGCTTGCGGCGCTCGTGGAGGAGGCGGCGCAGGACGAACAGGAGCAGGTCCGTGTCGACGTCGCGCTCGTGCACCTCGTCGACGCAAACGTGCGTGACGCCGTCGAGGAACGCCTCGCCCTCGGGCTTTTGCGCGCCCGCCGCCGCCGCGCCGTTGGTCGCCGCCGTCGCCGTGTCCGAGTTGGCGCCCGACGACGAGCGGTCGAGGTCGGCCTGCATGCGGCGCAGGAACAGGCCGGTCGTGCAGAACAGGATCGAGCCGTCCTTGCGCGGCGGCTTGGCCTCGAAGCGGACCTGGTAGCCGACCGAGTCGCCGATCTGCTCGCCGCGCTCCTTGGCGACGCGCTCGGCGACCGAGATGGCGGCGATGCGGCGCGGCTGGGTGCACACGATGTTGCACTTGGCGCCCTCGCCGGCCATGGTGGCGTCGTCGAGGATGAGCTGCGGGAGCTGGGTCGTCTTGCCCGAACCGGTCGCGGCGAGGACGACGACGACGGGCGAGGTCGCGATCTTGGCGAGGACGCTCGTCGCGTTGCTCGACACGGGGAGGCTCGCGCGCTGCTCGCGCAGCTTGACGATGGCCGGCGACGTGTCGGCCTTGTACGCGGCGAGCCGGGTCGCGAGCGCCTGCGACTTTTGCTCGAGGTACGTCGCGCGCAGCTCGGCGCGGCGCTGCGCGACGGCCGGGTCGACGCCGCCTGCTGCGGCGCCGCGCGCGGCGGCCGACGACGACGACGACGAGGGGTCGTCGAGGAGGCCGCGCGCAGCCATGACGGCGCGCTCCTTGGCCTTGACGGCCTTTTCGTGCTCGCGCTCGACCATGTCGCGCGCGCGGCGGTACAGCTCGCCGTCGCGGCTCTCCCACACGGCCTCGCGCAGCTCCTCCTCGACGTCGGGCGTCACCTCGAAGACGACGTGCGGGGCCTGGCCCGTCTTTTCCATCTTGCGCATCTCCTTGCGCGACGACCAGTCGGCCCACAGCGACGCGTCGCACGACTCGAGGTACGACGCCGTGTCGAGGTAGGCGCGGTTCTGCGCGTCCTTCTTGGCGCGCGCCTCGCCGACGCCGATCTGGGCGCCGCCGACCCGGAGCGTGACGCGCCACGAGCCGGCGCCGCGGTTGCGGCCGAAGCCGGCGACCGACGCCGTCTGGAGGTCGGGGCGCCCAAAGTTGTAGCGCGAGCCTGTAAGAGTGGGAGGGAGGGAGGAGTCAACGAGGCGCTCGTCGAGCGGGAGAACGAGCCGGACGACGACGACGACGAGAACTCACAGTAGTAGTCCATGAAGGCGCGAGCCTCCTCGAGGCCGATGCGCTGGCCGTTCGAGAGGGCGACGGTGCGGCCGTCGTTCTTGTCGGCCATGGGCTGCATGGCCTGCGGCTGCTGCGGGTACGAGCTGGGCGCGGCGGCGGGCCCGTCGAAGAAGGCCGAGGGGCCGGCCGAGTAGGTCGGGGTCACCGTCTGGGACGCGGCGTGGAGGGGCGTGAACTGGCCGCGGGTGCGGGTCGGGAGGTTCGACTGCGAGGCGAGGAGGGGCGAGGGCGAGTCAGGCTCGGCGCTCTCGGGCGGAGGAGGAGGAGAGGGAGGGAGGGGACGCACGTTGGTGAAGAGGCCGCGGGCACTGAGCTGGAGGCAGGCGTGGATGGCGGCGAGCTTCTCGGCCTCCTTGACGCTCGACGCGTCGCCCGTGCCGATGATGGGCTCGATCATGGGCGGCATGGCCGGGCCCGACGCCGAGTTGTACATGCCGCCGCGGGCGGCAGGAGGAGGAGGATCCGGGTCGGCGACGACGGTGACGCTGCAAGCGGGCGAGCAGGAAGGGTCAGACGAGGGTCGAGGCGCGAGGGAGGGAGGAGAAGGAGAGGTGGGCGCACCGGAAGAGGTCGTGGCCGTCGACGGTGACGCGGCGGCTGTCGTACTTGCCGTCGACGCCGAGGGCCTTGGTGTAGTTGGCGAGGACGCCCTTGGGGTTCTCGACGAACCTGCGCGGAGAGAGAGAGGGGGCGACGAGGTCAGGGTCGGTGCGAGGGAGCGGCGCTGGCTGGAGGGCGGGAGTGGGCGTGCGACGCACTTGTTGTTGGGCTGGCCGCGACCGCCGAGCTGGGCGTAGGCCTGGAGGACGTAGGCCTGGTCGTGGACGGGTCCTGGTGCGGCGGGGGGAGGGACGGCCGGGGCGCGAGGGCCACGACCACCACCACCACCGCCGCCGCCGTTGCCGCGGGGGCGTTTGGGGCCGCGGAAGCGACCACCGCCGGAGCCTTGCTGGCCTGGCATCTGGTGGTTGTGGTTGCGGGACGAGGGAGGTTGAGGGCGAGGGCGAGACGACGAGGATGGAGAAGGGTCGCGATGGCGCTTGGGCATGCGCTGGGGGGCTGCTTTGGCGGAGTCGGTGGCGAGCTGGTGCTGCTGGGCGTGGGCTGCAGTCGGTGCAAGGCTCGCCTGGGCCGTGCGAGGAGAGAGGAGGCGACAGTGAGCCGCTCACGGAGAGCTTGCCTCGCCTCGCTGCCTCGTCGCTCCTCTCGCCGACCCCGTCATCGCTCCCCGCTCCGCTCCGAGCCATGAACGCGCCCAACGGCGCCATCCCACTCCCGACTGGCCTCCCCTCGCCCTCACCAGACGATCTCGCACTCGATCCAGAGGTCGAGGAGCTGTGGTCGTCGCGCGCCCTCCTCCTCGTAAGGCCTCACGCCCTCGCTCCCTCGCGCCCCCCCCTCCCCTCTGGCCCGAGTGCCTCTCCTCCATCTCGTGCCACCTACCACCACCTCGTCACCGCCGAGCTCGCGACCCGCAAGGTGCTGCCGCCGCATCGCCGCACCTCGTCGGACGTGGTCCCTCGTCGACAGCTATCTCGCCGCACCGACACCCTCTGCGGGCTGGGCGAGCGCGCGAAGAGCGTCTCACCGACCAGCTCGACCCCCGCGCCCGGTCGACCTCACCGCCGCGCCCCTCGTCGTCGCCATCCTCCCCTCGCACCTCCCGATCACCCACATCTCGCAACCCCGCCGCCGCCCCGCGCACCGACCGCGACCGCGACAGCACGCTCAAGTGGCACTGCAGGCGCACCGGCAACCACCGCTGGGTCCGAGGACCCCGAAGCACCCGCGCTGACTCCTCCCACTTCGTCCCACCCCCCCACATCCCTCCTCTCTCCCTCGCAGGTTCTCCTCCTCCTCATCCTCTCGTTCTGGGTCTCGTACTACCTCAAGGTCAGGAGGATCCGCAGCATCCATGAGACCATCATCGCCATGTTCAGCGGTGCGTCCTTCCTCCTCCTCTCCTCCTCCTCCCCGGTCCGAGCCCTCGACGGCTCGCCCTTCGACAACGCGCGCCTCCTTCAGCACGCAGCTGACTCCCCGTCCCCCTCGAAACAGGCATGCTCGTCGGCGCCATCGTGCGCATCGCCCCGGGCCACGTCGTGCGCGACATGATCGCGTTCAAGCCGACCATCCTCCTCAACGTGCTCCTGCCCCCCATCATCCTCAACAGCGGGTACCAGCTCAAGCAGGACAACTTTTTCCGCAACTTTGCCGTCATCCTCTCGTTTGCGTTCGCCGGGACCTTCATCTCGGCCGTCGCTCTCGGGTGCGTCGCCCCTCTCTTGCTCCTGGACGACCTCTCGAAGGAGCGCCTCGCTGACCCTGTCTCCCTCCCTCGACGTACTCGCCCGCAGCGTCATCGTCTACCTGTACTCGCTCCTCGGCCTCGAGAGCCTGTCGCTCACCATCGTCGAGTGCCTCCTGTTCGGCTCGACCCTGTCGGCGACCGACCCGGTCACGATCCTCGCCATCTTCAACGCGCTCCATGTCGACCCAAAGCTGTACAGCGTCATCTTTGGCGAGTCGATCCTCAACGACGCCGTCGCCATCGTCATGTTCGAGTGCGTCCCTCTCGCTCCCTCCTCCCTCCCCTACTCTCCTCCTCCTCGCTCGTCCTCTCAGAGCACAGAGTTCGTCGAGCTGACAATCTCCCCTCTACGTGTGCAGGACCTTGTCGCAGTTCCACGGCGAGCAGATCTACCTCTCGTCGTTCTTCCACGGCGTCGGCATCTTCCTCCTCACGTTCTGCATCTCGATGGCGCTCGGCGTCGTCTTTGGCCTCGCGTGCAGCCTCATGCTCAAGCACTCGGAGCTCGGTGCGTCCTCTCCGTTTCTGGCTCCTCGCAGCGGCCCTATGGACCGGTCCGAGATGTTCTCTTGCAGGTGGACGCGCACTTACCCTCTTTTGGTGCCGCCCGCAGGACGGTACACCGAGATCGAGGCGTGCCTCGTCCTCCTCATCGCCTACACGAGCTACTTCTTCTCGAACGCCTTGACGATGAGCGGTGCGTCGCCCCCTTTTCCGCTCGTCCACCTTCGAGAGCCGGACCCTGACCCTCGCTCCCTCGCAACAGGCATCGTCTCGCTCCTGTTCTGCGGCATCACGCTCAAGCACTACGCGTACCACAACATGTCGCACCGGACGCAGCGCACGACGCGCTACGTCTTTGGCTCGCTGTCGTCGCTCAGCGAGAACTTCATCTTCATCTACCTCGGCCTGAGCCTGTTCACCCAGAGCCAGCTCGTGTACAAGCCCATGTTCATCATCGTCACCTGCGTGCGTCCCCCTCTCTCTCATCCGTGGGGTATGCGTGAGCGAGACTCGAGCTGACCCTGTCCTTCCTCCTCCCCCTCCTTCGCACAGATCGCCGCCTGCCTCGCGCGGTACTGCGCCGTATTCCCGATCGCCAAGCTCATCAACATCGTCTTCCGCGCGCGCAACGCCCGCCTCCCCGGCGGCTCGAGGGGCGAGGAGCTCCCGCACTCTTACCGCATGATGCTCTTCTGGGCCGGCCTGCGCGGCGCCGTCGGCGTCGCGCTCGCCGCCGGCATGAAGGGCGAGCACGCGGCGGCGCTGCGCACGACGGTGCTCGCGACCGTCGTCTTCACCGTCGTCGCGTTCGGCGGCACGATCGGGCGCATGGTCGAGATCCTCGGGATCAAGACGGGCGTCATCGAGGACGACGACGACGAGTCGGACGACGAGGCGGCGGGCGGGCCGTACCAGGTCGTCGACAACGGCGACCTCGAGGGCCGCCGCTCGTCCAAGCGCCGCAGCTTCCCGCTCGGCGGCACGTCGACGACGCCCGGCACGTCGCACCACTTTGCGTCGCAGCAGTACGCGCCGTCGTCGACCGTGCGCCCCTCGTACGAGCTCGAGTCGCCGTACAAGGACCCGCACTACGCCCAGCAGCACCAGCAGCGCCCGGCGTCGCGCCTCGGCGCCCGGGCCCTTCCGCGCGAGCAGCCCCTGCGCGCGTCCGACCTGTCGCCCTCGTCCGACGACGAGTCGGACCCGGACGTGCTCCCGGGCGCGAGCAGCGGCGGCGGGTCGGGCCTCGCCGGCGACCTCGGCAGCGCGGCGGCGGCCGCCGCGGGCGGGCTCGGCCAGGTGTGGTCGGCGCTCGACGAGCAGTACCTCCTGCCCGTGTTCAGCAACACGACGGCGAACCGGACGCACGCTGCCCGGCAGAAGATGCGCGCGTCGCAGGCCGGCAGGCGCGGCGCGGCGATGTCGTCGCACGGCGGGTTCGACGGCGACGACGAGGGCGACAGCGCGAGGAGCCCGTACGGGATGGGGAGGAACCCTTCGTTCGGGGTGCGTCCTCCTCTCCTCTCTCTCTTTCTGCTACGTCGGCGGCGACCTGGAGCTAACTCCCTGCTGCACGTGCCCGCAGGACATCATGAGCGCGCTCGTCGCGCCCGCCCTGTCGTCGTCGACCGGCCCGTCCTCGTCGTCGACCCCGAACCTCAACCTCTCGGCGTCCTACTCGGCCTCGAGCGCACCAGCGTCGCCCGGCGCGTCAGCAGCAGCGGCAGCTGCCGTCTCGAGCGTCGACGCGCGCACGCTGCCGCGGAGCAGGAGCAGCGGGAACGGCGCAGGGGGAGGAGGGGCGGCGGGAGCGCAGCACGGCGGCTCGCAGGGCTCGGGGTCGACGACGTCGAGCGGCGGGAGCGGCGGGTCGGGCGGGATCGGAGACCGGACGCCGGTGCTGCCGTTCGGGCAGGCGGGCGCGAGCGGTGCGAGGAGAGCGTCGATGCTCGGGCACGACGGGCAGGACAAGGACGGCCTCGGGCGGTAGCTCTGGCTCGAGTGCAGTCTTCGGTCATCCAGAGGTACATGCTGTCGGCGAGCTTCTCGCGCAGAGAGACCCTGCAAGCGCTGCAGAGAACGTGCGATGAGCCAAGTCGACGACGAACCGGCTCGCCGCTCGACAACAGCTCGTTCGCCGCTTTCACATCGTCCTCGTCTTCAGGGTGCCGCCGACCGCACTTGAGGACGCCGACATGGACTCGCTCAACGCACCCGCCGCACCAGCTGCGCCCTCCACCGCTCCCGACGACCACCTCTCGTCCCTCAACTCGGCGGTTGATGAGGCCGTCGTCGCCCACTACACGGCCGTCCTCGCCAGCATGATCAGCCAGCTCGCCGCACTCGTGCCTCCAGGTCCTCCTCCCGCCCTGCACGCCGCCGACACCTTGAGCCGAGCCTCGAGCTGGGCCGACCTCCGCCTCTCGCTCCGCGACTCGTTCGCCTCGCCCGAGTACATCTTCGGCGCGCGCAGCCCCGACCAAATCGCCAAGAAGTGCGCTGTCCACATCGCCATCGCATTTCATGGCCTTGGAGCGGCCCAGGTCGCGCGCGGCGTGGTCGAGCAGGAGAAGGCCGCGTTGGGCGCAGCGCACGGCGCGCAGGCGGCGGACGAGGTCTGGACGGGCCTTTGCGAGGTCATGGCATGGATGAGGGCCGTCAGGCGGGTGCTCACGATCCCGGCAAACGGCGCGAACGGGTGCGTCGACGGCTCGCTCTCTCGGCCTCCCCACTCCGCGAGCAGGGACGCTGACCCAGCCTCTCCCTCTCCCTCTGCAGGTCCGCCGCGACTACTACGCCGCAGAGTACGCCCTCGGCCCCTGCGTCCCGAGCGGCCGAACCGCAAGCACCTGCAGCACCGTCCCTCCGCTCGACCTCGTCCGCCGCCAACTCGACCTCGCCCGCCGTCACCGCCTCGCCCTCGTCCTTCAGCTTTGCGCCGCCGCCAGCCCCGGGCACACTCGCCAAGAAGCTCAAGGCTAAAAAGGACGCAAGGTGCGTCGAGCCCTTCCCCTCGCGCCCCTCCTGCCTCGAGCGCTGCCGCTCACACATGCGCACCGCGCAGACTCTCGACCGCACCATCTGCTTCGCCGTCCGCCGAGCCAGCCTCGAGTTCGACCGCCATCTCTGCAACGCCCGACATCGTCACGGCGCCGCAGCTTGCTCTCGAGACGAGCACGGCGCGCTCGACCGCACAGGTCGCCGCGAGCGAGGCACTCTCGGACTCGCCCCTCTCGGCAGCACCGTCGTCACGGTCAGCCGAGTCGGTCGCGCCGGCCGCCGGCCCTGAGGCGGGCGAGCCTTCCACTTCCACTTCGTCCGCCTCGTCGGCAGCACCTCCCCCTCCCGCCGCACCTCTCCCCACCGGCCCGCCCTCGGCCGGTTTCGCCCCTCCCGCCGCGCCCGGTACCGCGTTCGAGAAGCCGCCCAAGGCGAGCAAGCCGCGCTCGACGTCGTCGACGCCCGCACCCGCAGCCGAGCGCCCGACGAGGCGACGCCGCGCGCCGCTCAAGCTCGCCGCCGAGAACGAGTCGGACGACGACGAGTGGGACGGCGCGCCGAGTGCGGGAGGCGCAAAGGGCCGTCGGGGCAAGCGGCGCAGCTCGGTCGGGCTCGGCGGCGCGGCCAAGAAGCGGCGGGCCGAGCCGCTCGAGGACGTCCAGGACGAGGACGACAGCGAGGTGGACGAGCTCGCGAGCGACTACGAGGAGCAGGTCGAGCGCAAGGCCAAGGCCGAGCGCGAGCGGCAGAAGAGCCGCGAGCGCGAGGAGGAGGCCAACCGCAACCGGTTCGCCGTCGGGACGTGCGTGCTCGTCAAGTTCCCCAACTACTCGTGGTTCCCTGCCGTTGTGCGTCCCCTCTCTCCGCCTGCTTCTTCACAGAGACTGTCTTGCTGACGTTGCCCTTCCGCAGGTGCTCGACCCGTCGACGGCGCCTCCAGAGACGCAGGGCAAGCGCGTCAAGTCGGCCTACCTCGTCAAGAGCATCCCCTCGGGCGGCGACCAGTGCGTCCCCCTTCTCGCTCTCTCTTCTCGTCTCTCATCGCTGACTCTCTCTCCCTCGCCCGCAGCCGATGGGTCGCGCAGGACGACGGCTCGATCCTCGCCATCCAGCCGACGCAGCTCGACGACATCCTGCTCGGGCGGTACAAGTCGCCGCCGCCGCAGAGCTGGGTCAAGTGGCGCAGCGAGCTCGTCGAGGCCGTCATGCTCATCAAGAGCCCCGAGCGGCTCGCCGACTGGCTGTCGCGCCCGACCGACCTCGAGGTGCAGCTCGCGGCCAAGGCGGAGAAGAAGCGGGCGGCCAAGGCGGCGTCGTACTGGTGAGCAGGGCGAGCGCGCTGGTCGTGCACTGTGTAGCGCTTTCTATCTTGCGGTTGGAATGGCCAGCAGAGGCTTTGTCGGATCCGCGAGAGCTGTCTCCGAGCGAGCGAGAGGGGAGGTGCCAGCGACCTCGCTCAGACCTGCAGCTCGTTCGCACAAGCTGCGCGACCAGCCACAGCTCATCTCTCCGCAAGCCGAGAAGCAGGCTCGCCCACCAACCGCGCCCGCGCCGCAGCACAACCCTCATCCTCGCCGCCTTCGCCCCACCTCGACCTCGACCCCGCCCAGCCTCGCTACGACAGCCTCGGGCGACGACGCACGCACTTTCATCTCAGCAAGCGCGCTTGGCACAACGCCCGCAGCCCTATTCCACCATGCGCAGCTACGAGTTCGAGGAGTGCGTCTCCTTCCCCCGACCTCATCTGCTCGCGGCTTTCGCTCACCGCACAGCCGTCTGACGCGCGTACTTTCCTGCAGAAACGAGCCTCTCGATGGACAGCAAGCCATCACTGTCAAGGAGCACGGCACCGGGCGCGTCCTGTGGACCAAGGTGCGTCCGGCTCTCAGTCGAGGTCTCTCGAAGCGCGACTCTTGCTGACGAAGATGTCTCCCCTGCAGACTCGAGAGCTCGACGACGACGAGATCGTGTCGACTGTCTTTGTGCGGCGCCTCCCTCTCACGTGTCACGCTCGCCGCCTCTCGCTCTCTCGCTGACCCTTCTCCCCTCGCGCGCAGGACTCGCTTCACCAACCTCGCTGGCGCATCCGCCGCCCGGCCCGCGGCCGGTACCTCATCCTTCAACGAGCTTGCTCGTCGCCCGACCTCGATGAGCCGTACATCGAGCTCACGCCCACCAAGGCACGCCGAGACGGCTCGGACGCCGTCGAGCTCGAGTTCCGCCTGCAAGGCCGGGCGAGCTCGGCAGCATCGACTTCGACAACTGCAGCGAGGCCTCGCTCGCCATCAGTGCGCGTCGACATGCTGGCTGGCCCTCACGACAACGCGCCGGCCTCGTCCGCCATGGCCACCAGCCTGTCGACCGCGTCGGCCGCGTCCGCCGCCTCGGCCGCCTCCTCGGCAACCCCACTCAACGACCCTTCGACCTCGCCGACCGCACACCGTCGCTCTCGGTCGTCGATGTCCTCGTCGGTCAAGGCGACCGGCCCGTCGCTCGTCTCGGGCGCGACCTACCGGGTCAAGGCGTCGTTCCCGCCGGGCTTCCACACGGCCGAGCACAGTCGCTCGTCGCTCCTCGGCAAGCTCAAGAACTGGGTCGTCGAGCCGCCGAGGCGGTTCTGCTGCGTGCGGGTCGCGGCGGGCGGCGGGCCGGAGGAGGGCGTGGAGGAGGTCGTCATGGCGTTCGAGGAGGTGCCGAGCGGGTGCGTCCCTTTCTATCTCAGTCCACCCTAGGACTCATTCCTTTGGAGCGACGTGCAACCGACTGACTCGCAGTCTCCCCTGCAGGTTCTTCCACCCGCGCCTGCGCGGCGCTCTCTCGCTCTCACCCAACCTCGTCGATGCGTCCGGCCTCGAGCCGAGCTTCTGGACGGCGCTTGCGTGTGCTTATGCAGACGTGCTCGAGGAGCGGGATGGGTACGAGGCGGCGCAGGGCGGCGACTGAGCTGGGCAGGGAGGGCTCGAGCGGCCTCGAGCACGTCTTCCTTCCTCGTGCTGGCGGTCCCCGCTGCCCAGGACTCATGGCCATGCATTGCAGTCAGCTGTTCAGCATCGCAGGTGCAGCAAACCGAGCACTGTCCGAGAGCGAAGCCTGCTGCCGGGAAGGAAGTGCTCGCTGTCGAGACGAAGCAGTACAGCGAGGTCGTGCGGATCCCGGTGCTCTCGAGCGCGTGAGGCGAGCTGTAGTGTGTAGTCTGCTTGGCGGTGGAGAGCTGCGACTGCGTATCGTCGCCTGCCTGGCACGAGCGGGCTTGGAGACAAGGTCGAGCGAGAGGTGGACGTGCGCTCGAGCCTCTTGCTTGCGTGTCCTGCTTCTGCCGCGCTCGACGCTCGACTCGCCCGGAGCTGTCGAGCCTCGTGCGACAAGTGCAACCCTCGCAGAACGAGTTCGGACCGCCGTTCACGCTCAACCACGAAGAGCAAGAGCGTCAAAGCGTCGATCAGACCCGGCCACCTTGCGACCGGCCTCAGGGGAGGTCGCTTCGCCCCCACCTGTGCGAGTTGACCGCGACCGTAGATCCTCTCGCTCGCGGCACCGCCTCTCCCTCTCGTCACAGATGCGCGAGGTGCGTTCTCAGTGCGCCGTGCTCCTCGCAAAGGTCGCCAGCTGACGCTCGAGCCGGTCGCGCGGCCGCTTGTCCGTCCGCAGTTCAGCTCCCCGCGCCCAGCTCGATCCGACCTCATCAGCCGTGCCGTCATCGACCTCGGTCGCGCTCCCTCGCAAGCTCGACTTCGCCCCTCTGCTCCTCCCAAGACCCTTCATCCCTCGAAGCGTCCAGTCTCACCGTGCGTCCCAGCTCCCTTGCAGTCTGCCCCTCTCTCGCCCAGACGCTGACGCCATTCCCCCCCTCCCCGCTCCCCCTCCCCGTCGTCCTCCCCGCCTCGCGTCACCTCGCCTCGCTCCACCAAACTCGCCCTCGCCGCACTCGCAGATGAGGATCAACCCCCTCTGCGTCGCCATTCTCATCGCCTCGGGCACGCTCGAGGTCCTCGCCGACTCGGCGCCGCCCCAATGGGCCGACTGGAACCAGAGCAGCCTGAAGCGCTACCTCCAGGACCACCACGTCCCCAACCCGGGCAACCTCAACACCGACCAGCTCCGCGAGCTCGCCAAGCGCCACTGGGACGAGACGGCCATCAAGGCCGACGCCGCCCACGGCCAGGTCAAGCGCGGCGCCCAGGTCGTCTTCGACAACGCCCAGGCCTCGGCGTACGACACCTTCTCCGACTCGCAGCTGCGCAAGTTCCTCCTCGACAAGGGCATCATCTCGCCCTCGTCCAAGCGCGAGGAGCTCGTCGTCCTCGCGCGCCAGAACGGCCTCGAGGCGAGCCGCACCGCCGAGTCGGCCTGGGCCCGCACGACCGACGCCGCGACCGACGCCGCGCACGCCGTCACCGACAACGCCTCGGCGGCCTACTACGCCGCCGTCGGCGCCCCGGCCCAGGCGTACGACTACGCCGCCGGCCTCCTCGACGACGCGCGCGACTACGCCTACTCGTCGTGGACCGACAGCGACCTGCACTCGTGGGCCGTGTCCAAGAACCTCGTCGAGCCCGAGTCGAAGAAGACGCGCAACGAGCTCCTCGAGATCGTCAAGCACCCGTACAACGAGGCGGCGAGCCACATCTACGACACGTGGTCCGACTCGTACTTGCGCAACTGGCTCGAGAAGCACGGCGTCGTCAAGGCCAAGACGGCCAACACGCGCGACGAGCTCCTCGACCTCGTCAGCCGCTCGTACTACGGCGCCGCCGACACGACGTACGAGTTCTGGTCCGACTCGGCCATCCGCCGCTGGCTCGAGAGCCGCGGCCTCGTCAAGCCGACCGAGACCACCACCGCCTCCGAGTGCGTCCTCTTCCTCTCCTTCCTCCTCTCCTGCAGCGTGCGAACCTTTGCTGACGGGTCTCGTCGCGCTCGCTAAGCAGGGCTCGCGCTCTCATCGCCGACAACTACTACAAGCTGCGCGACCGCAGTTACTCGGCCTGGGACGACTCGATGCTCAAGCACTACCTCGACGGCCGCAAGATCTCGTACGCGCCCAAGGCCGAGCGCAAGGACCTGCTCGACCTCGTCAAGGAGTACTGTGCGTCCTCGCTCCCTCTCGACTTCGGCCCCCTCCCGACTTTCATCGCTGACTCTCGCGCCCTCCTCCTCGCGCGCAGACCACGACGCGACGTCGTACCTGTGGGAGACGTGGTCGGACGCCGAGCTGCGCGCGTGGGCCGTCAAGGAGAAGCTCGTCGGCGCGACCGACGGCTCGAGCCTGCGCCGTCACCAGCTCGAGCAGCTCGCCAAGGACAACTACGGCAAGACCAAGGACGCCATGTCGTCGAGCTTTGACGAGCACAGCATGCGCGGGTGGCTGATCAAGCACGGCGTCATCAAGAGCGACGCCCAGAAGAAGAAGGACGAGGTGCGTCTCTCTTCCTCTTTCACGTGCTCGCTCGACGCGCTCGTCCCTGACCTCGAGCTCCATCCTGCCCGCAGATCGAGGCCGAGTTCCGCAAGCACTACACCAACTCGGCGAGCAAGACGACCGAGTACGTCTCGTGGAGCGACGCCCGCATCCGCTCGTGGCTGCGCGACGCCGGCGTCCTTGGCCCGATGCGCACCAGCCGCCAGCAGCTTCTTCAGCGCATGCATCAGCACTGTGCGTCCCGCCTTCTCGCCGTCTCCTCCTCCTCCCCTTCTCCCCTCCCGCTCTCTCTTCCCTCGTCCCCTCTTCGCTTCACCTTCCTCTCCTGCTCTCCTCTCTCCTCCCTCGTCCTCGCGGTCAGGGCGCTCGTACTGACCTTGTCCACCTCCCTCGTCCCTCTCCTCGCTCGCAGACGTCTCGACCCAGACCGGCGTCGGCTCGATCTACGACCAGGTCAAGGGCTCGCTCGGCTCGGCGGCCGACCTCCTCAAGAACATCGTCGGCGGTGCGGCCGGCGTCGTCGGAGGCGCTGCCGAGGAGGCGCGCCTCAAGGCCAAGTACGGCGAGCGGCAGGCCAACAGCCTGTACGGCACGGCGTCGTCGGGCGCGCAGGGCTACGCCTCGCAGGCGTCCAAGGGCGCGCAGGGCTACGCCTCGCAGGCGTCGCGCAGCGCGTCGTCCGTCTCGAGCGGCGCCGACGGCTACGTCTCGCAGGCGTCGCGCAGCGCGAGCTCGCTCGCGAGCGTCGGCAGCGCCAGCGCCGCCTCGGCCGCTTCGTCCGTCTCGAGCGGCGTCCTCGAGGCTTCGGCCTCGGCCCGCAGCGTGTGGGAGGCCGGCCTCTCGAGTGCGTCGAGCGTCTACTCGCTCGCACTCCACTCGGCGAGCTCGGCGTCTTCGGTCGCCTCGGCCGAGGCCGTCAAGAGCGCGTCGGCTCTCAGCGCCGCGCCGACGGCCATCTACGCCAGCGCGTCGTCGGCCGGTGACCGTGCGGCGTCGTCGGCGTCGTCGGCTGCGTCGGTCGCGTCGGCGAGCCTCTACAGCGCGTCGTCGCACGCCGCCCGCAGCGCTTCGTCGTACTCGGCCTCGGCCGCCGCGTCGCTCTCGTCGGCCTACGCCCAGGCGAGCAAGTCGGCCGCTTCGGCGTCGTCGGTCGCGAGCAAGTCGATCTCGAGCGAGCTCCACAAGCAGGGCCTCGAGCCGTCGCAGATCAGCAAGTCGGCCAACTCGATCGGCGCCCAGGCGTACGCGTCGGCCACGTCGGCGAACGACCGCGCCGGCTCGTCGTACACGTCGTTCACGAACGAGGCGTCGCGCAGCGCGTCGAGCGCGAGCAGCGTCCTGAGCGCGTCGCTCTCGAGCGGCGTCAGCCAGCTCAGCAAGTCGGCCTCCTCGGCGTCGTCGATCGCGAGCAAGAGCGTCTCGAGCCAGATGAAGGCGGCTGGCTACGACCCGAGCGTCATCTCGAAGAGCGCGTCGTCGGCGGGCAGCGTCGCTGACAAGTCGGGTGCGCTCGGACCTCCTCCTCCTCGTTGACCTTCCCAAGTTGACCTCGCGGCTGACTCTCATCCCCGCTCCCTCGTTCCCCCCTCGCACAGCCTCGTCCCTCGCTTCGTCGGCCTCGTCGGCGTACCACGCCTACATCACGGGCGCCGTCTCGTCGGCCTCGTCGGCGTCCAAGTCGCTGTCGTCGCAGGCCAAGTCGGTCTCGGCGTCGGCCAAGCAGGGCGCGTCGAGCATCTCGTCGTCGGCGTACGCGAGCGCAACGAGCGCCGGCGTCGACAAGAAGCACGCCGCGTCGTCGGCGAGCTCGGTGAGCCGGTCGGCCGAGTCGGCGGCGTCGAGCGCGAGCAGGTCGCTCTCGAGCAAGATCTCCGAGGTCAGCAAGAGCGCGTCGAGCTACGTCCACAACGAGCTCTGAGCGCATCGGGCCTCGTGCCGTCTCTCTTCGGCCGTCGTGCTGGTGGCGCGAGGTCGTCCAGTCGGTTTCTCCTCCTCCTCCTTCATCCGAGCTTCCCCCCTCTCTCTCGCTCCCCCTCTCGCTTCTCTCCTTCCCTCTACCCCCTTCCCCTCTGTACAAATCTCCGCTTGAACCAGCAGCGATGTCCATTCAGTGCAGTACGCCCCCTTCGACCGTTCGTCCGCCTCGTCCCGAGCCAGAGAGAGCCTTAGAGAGCCGTTCCCTCGACAGCGGGCTCTCGTGCGCGCGCTGGCTTGAGGGCGCTGAAACGGAGCTGCTAGACGAACGTGTGCAATGCATAACGAGGACCTTTGAGGCACGCAGAGCGCGACGGCGTCTACAGGGAGCTCAGAGAAGCCGCACGAGCCTCTGCCTGCTGAGCTCAGCCGCCACCTTGCGCCGCCTCGTGCCCGTTCCGCTCCTCGACGACGTCCGTATACGCGCACACGAGCGACGCTCAAAAGCTCGGCTCGAAGTCGGCCGGCTCGATGAGGTTTGGCGAGAGCGACAGAGCGCCGCGCAGGCGCGGGTGGAAGAACCTGGGAGCGGCGCACGGAGATCAGTCAGCCGAGCTGTTATTCTGCTCTCTCAGATGACGAGCTTCAAGCGGATTATAGAGAAAGACGCGCCCGCTCGCCCGCCTCGTCCCAAGCGAGTGACGAAGTTAAAGTCGTTTTCTCGGCAGCGGGCGCTCGCTCTCGGGCCATCTTCAGGGCGCTGCAGCGGGTCATGAGAGCGAAATGAATGCAAGACGAAGGAGAGGAGCTGCTACAGCGAGAAGGGGACGAAGAGGAGAGGAAGAACGCGCGCTGCAAACGACCGACGAGGACGATCTTCTCAAGGCGACGGCGACCGCCTCCTGGTTCCTGCTCACGGCGTCATCCACCTGTACTTGTCGCCCTTGAGCACCGCGACCCAGTGCCCGGTACCGAGCGGCTCGACACCAGCGGCGCCCGCCGTCTCCTCGACCTCGTCGGCGCTCGGACCGCTCACCTTTTTCTTGCTGCCCTCGAGCCGCACGACGACGTTCTTGATCCGGATCGGCTTCTCGCCGGCGACGAGGAGCGAGAACCGGTACGAGGTGAAGGTGTGACGAGGCAAGAAGTCGTCGTGACGGATGATGCTGAGGGGGACGAGGGACGAGGAAGGGGACCGTGCGCGAGGGCCGGCGAGGGCGGTGGCGGTGACGACGGCGTACGCGTCGCCTCGAACGATGACTGCAGGGGGCGCAGAGTCAGCATGGCTCAGCTGAAGAGACGAGGAGAGCAGCCACGCACCTTCGAACCAGTCTTTGGGCGACGGCGGTGCGAGCGTCCTGCGCTTCTTGCTCGGCACGGCGGGAACGATGCCGGCGAGGCGCCTGCTGCTGCGGACGGCGACGAGCTCGGACGCAGGCTTGACGTGCTCCTGGGCCTGCTGAGGCGTCGCCGGCTCGCCGCCGTCGAGAACGGGCTCGCCCTCGAGCTCGTCGGCCGCCGTCTCCTTTGGGACCGCTTGGCCAGCCTCTCCCGCCGCCGCCGGTCCCGACAGCGCCTCGTACGAGCCCGATGGCGGGAGATTGCTGTCGACCGCGATGGAGGAGCCGAAGGAGGTGTCGGGCGGCGACGTGAGCGGCGACGAGTCGGCCGTCGCCGTGACCTGCTCGACCGGCTTGGTCGCGCCCTCGAGCTCATCGACGACCGGCGAGAGCCTCGGCGACTCGATGTCGGGCGTAGCGGACGCCGCGCCGTCGACGCTGACCTCGGACGAGCGCTCGGACGCCCGACGACGCTTCGACCTCGTGGTGACCGGCGAGAGGTTGCGCGCAGAAGCGGTGCTGCTGCGCCTCTTCCTCGACTTTGGGCCGTCGACGTCGCCGGCGTGGACGAGGGCGTAGTCGGGCTTGGCGACGCCCGAGTTGCGGGCGCTGCGGCGCGGCGAGGAGGACGTGTCGCTGTCGAGGAGGTCGTCGTCGTCGTGCTTCTGGTCGGTCGGCTGCTCGACAGCGCAGTTGGTCGGCTCCTTGACCTCGATGTCGGGAACAGGCGTGAGGGCGGTGCTGTCGGTAGCGGTCGAGTCGCACGACTTGCTGCGGCGGGTGTGCGTGCTGGCGGAGCTCGACGAGTCGGCGCGAGAGGGAGGAGCGAGATGGGCACTCGACGGCGGCTGGATGCGGGAGGAGCGACGAGGAGACATGGTGACTCTGCCGAGGTGGAACTCGAGGCGATGGAGCGCTTTGCGTCGACGACTTGCCGAGGTCTGCGCGGGGAATTTGGCGAAGGGCGACGAAGAGGCGTCAGCTGGCGGCTCTGGCTTGTCGGGCGCGGGCGGTCTGCTTTTAAGAGTCTACTGAGCCGCTGCGAAGGCGTCGAGCGTGCCCGCAAACGCCCAGGCTCGAGACAGAAAGGGCCTCGCACCCGACCGCGATGAGGACGGTCGGTCGCTCGTCGTCCTCCTGAGGCTACACTAGGCCTCGTGGCTCTGCATACAGGTGCAAAGACCCTCCCTCGCCACCCTCCAAGCTGTACGGATGCCGGCGCGACGAGCTGGCTCTGCCTCGCCGGCGAAGCGGGGTACGACGCGCCCACGCTCGTCGACCGCCCTCCTTGACGAGCGAAAGGCCTCGAAGCGCTCGAGAGAGGTATGTAGACAACTCACGCAGCTGGACTAGTCGGGCGAGGCCGTTGCCGTCGAGAGGTGTGGGTCGGCGAGGAGGAGCTGCGCGAGCGAGCGCTCGTCTTCCGGAAGCAGCGACTTGCTCTCTCGCTGCTCATGATTGCGCAGGGAGCTCTCGTGCGTCGCTCAGAGTCCAACTCAAATTGCATGAAAGCGTGCAAGCGAAGCTCGACCCGAGTTGCAGAGGGAAAGAGGAGGACGAAGGCAGTAGCGCCCGAGATTAGGGTGAAGGGGTATCATGACAGCGTAGGACGGGCCAGGGGTACTAGAGGAGAGTGCGAGTGCAACGGTAGAAGAGGGGGAGGAGAAGGGAGGGCGCCTCAGAACGTCTCGTGCGACGCCGCCGGCTCCCACTCTCCCTCGGTCGCCGACGACTGCGCCGACGAGTCGGCCGTCTGGAAGCTGCGCGTCGTCGACATCGAGTACTGCGACGTCGAGTTGCGCAGGAGAGGGTGCGGCAAAGGTGCGGTCGGCTTGGTCGGCGTCGCGTCGACCGTGGTCGAAACGGGAGGGGCGGCCGAAAAGACGTCGTCGCCGAGGGGGGCGACAGGAGTGACGTGCGCAGCTGGCGTACCATTGGGCGAACGAGACGAGGCGGGCTTGACCGGGGTCGAAGGCGAGTCGAACGAGGGCGAGCCGTCGATGCGCGCCTGCTCGTCGAGGGGAGCAGGCTCGTGCTCGGCGACGAGCGTCTCGCCGCTCGCCTCCTGGGCGTGCCCGGCACTCGAGTCGGCGTGCGTATCGTCGCTATTGCTGCGAGCGGCCTCGGTCGCGCGAGCGAGGTCCGCCGGCTGCGCCCGGACCTCCTCTCCGACGGGCACGGCAGCACCGCCTGCGCCCGCCTGCGGCGACGAGACGGGCTCCTCGCCCTCGCCCGTCGTGTCGAGAGCGACGAAGACGGGTGCATGAACGTCGGGGAGCGTCTCGGTGGCGTCCTCGTCGTCGGCGAGAGGTACCGCCTCGCTCGCCTCGTGCCCGTTCGCGCCCGGCGTCGGCGACGGCGCAGGCGGCGGCAGGTCCTCGAGCGCCGAGGGCACCTTGACGTGCAGGTGCTCGGGCGTCTGCGGCCTGGGTGCGGGCGACGAGATGTCGATCGACGGGAGGACCGCCGTGTGCGCCTCGTCCGGATCCGAGAGGAGCGTCTCGACGTCGGCGACCGAGACCGGCTCGTGCGCCGTCGCGAGCGCAAAGACGGGCGGGGTGACGTCGGCGAGGGGAGCTGTGAGGTCGTCGTCGTGCGCGAGGAGGGAGGGCATGTTGGCTGCGGCGGGTTGCGGGGTTGGCGAGGGCAAAGGGGACGGGAGGTCGTCGAGCGAGGTCGGGACCTTGACGTGCAGGTGCTGCGACTCTTGCGCCGGCGTGTCGGTCGAGAGCGGCACGATCGGGCCCGTCAAGTCGTCCGGCGGCGCCGCTCGGACCTCGGCGGGCGACGACGCTTCCACGCCGTCGACGACGAGCGGCGGCGGCGCGGCGTCGGCGGCGAGGGGAGGCGGCTGCGCGTCCGCAGCGGCGAGCGGAAGAGCAGGTCCAGCCTTGTCCGTGCCGTTCGCCGCCGGCGCAGGGACGGGCGGCAGCGGCAGGTCGGGCACGGCTGCCCGGCTCGCCGCTGCCGAGCGCAGGCTCATCGTCGAGCCCGGGCGGGCGAGGCTGCGCGTCGGCGTCGCTGGGCGCGGGCCGCCGCTCGCCGTGCGGACCCGGGACGGCGTCTTGGGGCTCGCCGGGCGTGTCGGGCTGGTCGGGCTGGTCGGGATGACGACGCTGCCGGCGCCGACGGCCTGCTGCTCCTCCTCCTCGATCTCGCGCACGCGCGCCTTAACGTTCGACACGGGCGTCGGCGCCTTGCGCTCCTTGATCTCGCGGTACAGCTCCTCCTCGCGGAGCTTGCGCAGCTCCTTGGCCTCGCGCTCCTCGCGCGCCGCCGCCTCGGCCTTGTCGCGCTTGGCCTGCTCCTTAGACACGGTGCTCTTCTTGCGCTTGAGGAACCCGCCGACGCTCGCGAGGAACCTGCGCGAGCCGGTCGAGCTCGTCGAGCCCGTCGAGGGCGTTGGAGACTTGGGTGCCGAGAGGGACGAGCGCGAGTCGTGCGAGCGGGCCGAGGTGGCCGAGAGGGTCTGAGCCATGGCAGTCGAGCTCGGCGTGCGAGGGTCGTGGGAGGTCGACGAGGCGGCCGCGTCCTTGCTCGGGGTCGTCGGCGCGACGAGGTCGGCTTGGTGAGGTGGGGCGGGAGCGTCGACGAGGCCGAGACCGACGACGGCGTCGACAGGAAGATCTGTGCGGGTGACGAAAGGGTCAGTGACTCGTCTATGACGGCGAGGAAGATGGCAAGACGAGAGGGACGCACCTTGCGAGACGTCGTCGTGCGCACGGTCCTCCTCCGTCGGGACGAGCTCGTGCTCGTGCTTGCGCTCGTGCGCGCCGTGCGTCTCGACCGGCTCGTCGGCAGGCGGCGGCGAGAGCGTGACGAGAGGCGAGGTAGGCATCTCGGCCGTGATCGTCTCGGGCTGGTCGACGGCGAGCGAGTCGGCGGGGCGGTTGACTGGCGTTTGCGAGCCGGGCGCCGTCGCAGTCGCCTCGCCGGGAGGCTGGGCCGTCTCGGTCGAGGTAGAGGCGGAGGAGGGGGCGGCGAGGTCCTCGGCCGCGGCGGGAGCGGGCAGGTCGACCACCTCGGGGACCTGCGGCAAGGGCGGGCCCTCCTCGCCCTCGCCGTTGACGGGCACGCCCTGCGGCTCTTGCGCCTCGTCGAGCTCGAGAGGGGGTTGCTCGGCCTGGTCGGGGAGGCGCTCGCTCGCTGCCGCCTGCTCAAGCTGCGGCAAGCCGACTGCAGCAAGCGGCGGCTCGGCGGAGACGACGGGCTCGAGCGAGGCGAGGTTGCCGAACGCCGCGCCGTGCTGCGGGGCGAGCGGCTCCGAGTCGAGGTAGCTGGGCGAGCCGGAGAGAGGGTCGATGTCGATGGAAGCCTGCGGATGCGAGAGGCATCAGCGAGCGCTCAAAGCTGAGGAAGAGGAAGAGGACGCACTGAGCGCTGCGTGTCGGCGGGCTGGCCCTCAAAGAGCTCCTGCTCCTCGATGACCGGGGACGGCACTGCGACGCGCCCGAGCGGCGGCGCGCCCGCCCTCGCCTCGCCGCCGCCGCCGTACGCCGCGAGCGACTGCGGGACGAGCAGGCCGCCCGAGGCCGAGCGCGGCAGGACCGGGCTCCCCTCGGGCGTCGCGACGTCGTACCCTTGTACCTCGTCCTCGACGCCCGTCTCGACCTGCGGCAGCGCGCCGGCCTCCCAGCGCTCGGGCGACGACGGCACCGGGACCGCCGCCTCCTTCTCCTCGAGCGGCGCCTCGAGCGGCGGAGCGGGCGCACTGCCGCCATACATGCTCTGGCGCGACGTCTTCCTGCGCGCGCTCGCAAAGCCCTGCGAGATCGAGCGCACGAACGTGCCCGGCCCGCCGCCGCCTGCGCCGCGCTCCGAGTTGGCGCCGATCGTGCCGCTCGACGGGCTCGACGGGAGCGAGGGGATGGCGGGGACGGCGGGCGCGAGCTGGGTGCGCGAGGACGAGGACGAGAGGGGAGGGGCGGGGCGGCCGAACGACACGCGGGTGCGGCGAGGGGAAGTGGGCGATGTCGGCGGCGGCGACGAGACGGACCGGGTCCCGCTCGACCCGTTCGGCGCACCGACGCCGACGGCAGGAGGCTCGCCGAGGTTGACGGCCGAGTGGCTGAAGATGGCGCTTGCGCGGCGGCGCCACTTGGCGCCGGGGAAGCCTCCTGCGCCGTCCTTGTCGCGCGACGACGAAGCGGTGGACGAACCGGCGCGCGCGAAATGCGGTGGTGCGAGGCTAGGGGGCGGGGCGAGAGAGGGTCGGCGCTGCTCGAGCGGGAGGAGGACCTCGACGACGAGGAGGTGCCGCACCGACGCACGGGCCGCCTCGTCGCCGAGCTGCGCCGCGACATCGCGCTCGAGCGGCGCGAGCACCATCGAGGGCCACGCGGCGCACGGGCTCTGCGTCGAGCGCGTCTCGTCGAGCGAGTCGAGCCACAGGTCGGCGAACGCCTCGTCGACCGACGAGAGGCTGACGCCGACGAGGCGCGAGACGGGCTTGGGGCGGGCGCGTCGCTGCGCAGCTGCGAGCGCCTCGGCGCGGTGCAGGAGCTGGGCCTCGCTGAGGAGGCCGAGGTCGTCGGCCGGCGTCGGGGCGAACCCGCTCGAGGCGAAGACGTCCCAGCTCACCGGCGACGTTGTCGCGAGGAGGTTGCCCGTGCTGCGGCTCGCCATACGCCTGGTGAGCGAGCCCAGCTCGCCCGGCCCGACGCCTGCACCCGCACCCGCCGCGTTCTGGCTCATCGTGCGGCCCCTCGGCCCGCCCGCTCCGCCGCCGCCGCCGCCGCCGAGCAGCGCGAATGGCACCTCGCCGCCGTCCCCCGCCGCGCCGAGCCCGACGAGCTCGAGGACGCGCACGACCTCGCCGTCGAGGAGCGCCTCGGGCCCGCCGTCCTGCGCGCCCGAGCACGCCCGCAGCGCGTCCCACGCGCGCGCCGCCGCATCGCCGTCGCCGCCGCCGCCGACGCTCTCGAGCGCGAGCGCCTCGCGCAGGACGTCGAGCGGCATCCTGCGCGCGGGCGGAGGGCCGCCCGACCCAGGCGCGCGCGGCATCGCCGCTGCGCGCCCTGTGTCCTGGTCGTTGATGCGCCCCTCGTTCGCCGCCGAGGACGCAGCGTCCCACTCGCCGCGCGTCTCGAGCTCGACGCGCAGGACGCGCACGGTGCGCTCGTGCTCGCGCTCGTGTGCTGCGGGCACGGGCGCGTCGAGGAGCTCGGCGAGGCGCGGCGGGAGATCCGTCTGCTCGGCGAGCGAGGCGCGCAGTGCGCCCTCGAGGGCGTCGCCGGCGCGGCAGAAGTGCTCGTGCGCCGAGTCGAACGAAGCCGAGGTCGAGGTTGAAGCTGAGGGTGCGGCAGTCGAGGCGGCCGGGTGAACGCCGAAGAGGTAGGCGGCGAAGAGGCGGCACAGGCGGTGGGCGGGCATGGCGTTCTCCTGGGCGTGGGCGGCGACGGCCTGGACGAGGCTGAGAGCGGACAGGAGGAGGGACTGAGACGATGGAGGGAGAGAGGGGAGGAGGAAGGCGGAGAAGGCGAGCGGCGGCGAGATGGGCGTGGTGCGGGCGAGGAAGGTCGTGTACCAGTCGAGCGAGGGGGCGCGGCGACCGGAAAATGAGGTGCCGGGCGGGTAGACGAGGTGTCGCAGTCCCTGTGCGACGGAGGACCCGCGTGAGCATCATCTCGCCGTCCTGGATTGGGCGAACGAGAAGAGGGAAGCGAGGTCTGGACGCACCCACTTGAGCACGGCGACGACGTCGTGCACTCCTGCGTACCGCAGCTCCTCCCTGAACGCATGCAGCAGCACCGCCTTGCTCGCCTCCGTCCCTCGAGCGTCGTCCGCCCTCGCTCCCGCACCGCCGCTCGCACCGCCTCCTCGAGAAGCGCTCGCGGCGCACTCGGCGACGTAGTCGAGGAAGGCGAGGCATAGGGCCCGGATGGCCGAGCGCGACTCGGACGCGCGGTAGGGGCGGAAAAGGCCGAGGGTCGTCGAGCCTGCGAGCGAAGTTGAGGAGCGGGTCAATCCAGGTCCCGCCGCCGAGAGCTCGAGAGGAAGAAGGGAGGGAGGGGCTCACCTCGAGACCGAATGACGCCGCCGCACTCATCGAGGAGGAGCGTCACCTCTGCGGCCCCGAGCCGTGCGCGTTCGAGGCGGACGCGCTCGCGCTTCTCGCGCGCCGGGTCGACCCGCTCGCGCTGCTCGCGCTGCGGCGTCGGCGGCGCACCGGTGCGCTGCTTGACGGGCGAGTCGGCGGCGGTGCTGGCGTCGATGTGAACCCAGGGCGTCGTGTCGACGCTGCGGAGCGAGCGCAGGTCGTCGTCGTCGGCGTCGAGCGCGCCGTGCGAGCGGGCGCCGGCGTGCGAGGTGGGCGACAGGAGGAGCGGGTTGGCGCGCGAGGCGTCGGCGAGGAGGGACGAGGTCGGGAGGGTGAGAGGGAGGAGGTCCTGGCGGGCCTGAGCGGGGCTGGAGGACGACGACGGGTCGGACGGCGAGCGCTTGCTGGAGCGGTCCTTGCCCTTTCGCGACGAGAAGCGCGAGAGGAACGACATGCCGAGCCTGCGAGCGAGAATGCGACATGGTCAGTGTGGGTGCTTGCGCAGATGAGCGCTGCTGCTGAGGCCCTCGCGAAAGGCTGTGTTCGCCCTGGAGCTAGTCGACGAGGAGGAGGGCCGGCCGAGAGCGGCACGGTAGGACCGTGATCGCTGCTCAGCCATACACGAGGTCTCTGTATGAGGCCTCGCGCCCCTTGCCGCCCTGCTGGGCCCGCTGTCGCCGCCCGACGAAAGGTCGCCCTCATCGCCGCCGGGTGCTCGAGGTGGGGCGAGCCTCGCCGCCTCGCTCCAGGCCTGGCCCGGCAGCAGGGTGCTCCTTTTGCACCACTGGAGGAAGGAGCAAAGAGACGCACCTGGCAGCGAGGCACGGCGAGGCTGAGTCGAGGTGTCGTTCAATGAGGCGGGGTGGTCGATGAGGTCGGAGAGGAGCGAGCACGGCTCGACAGAGGGCGAGGCTTGCTGCAGCGCCGCGGTACGGTACTTGAAGGGTGCGTAGCCGTGCACAGCTAGCTCAGCTCGAGAGGCTGCGATGGGACGAGGGGGAGCCGCCGCCGCTCCAACAACGAGAGCCGGCTCGACTCCATCCACGCCGCTCTCTTGACCACACACTCGCTGTGCAGAGTGCTCTAACGGTCGCACAAGTCGGCGAGCCTCGTACGCTCCGCCAGGTCTCGGTCGCACGCCGCCTCGTGCCCGACTCGTCCCCCTCTTCCTCGTCCCGCCCCACCTCGCCGTCCCAGGCCGTGGCCATGGCCGACCGCCCGCCTGCGCTCCTGCGACTCTCGCCAGAGCTCCTCGACCACATCGTCGTCCTCTCGCTCCCCGCCAAGCCCCGACCGGCCCGCCTCGCCCTGTCGAGCCTCCTGCGCGTGTGTCGCACCCTCGCCCCGGTCGTCCGCCGCCACCTCTACCTCAAGCTCTCGCTCGTCGTCGCCGCACCTTCCCGCCAGGACCTCAAGCTCGTCGCCCTCCTCCGCGCCGGCGTCGCAGGCCACCTCGTCCGCATCCTCAAGGTCCGCGCCCCGGACCCCGACCCGTCCTCGGCCCTGTTCGACGACCCCGACCTCGACCCGGTCACGGCCCTCGTCCCGCAGCCGCGCCTCGCCCAGCCCGCGACCCTCGACCGCGTCGCCGAGGCCCTCGAGCTCATGCCCCGCGTCCGCCACGTCGAGCTCGACCTGCGCGTCGGCACCTGGCTCGAGGGCGACACGGCGCCCGCGGGCGACTTTGGCGACGACGCCGCCGTGCGCAACGCCCAGCTCGCGCGTCTCGGGCGCGCCCTCGAGGCGTGGAGCGCGACGCTCGAGACGGCCATCGTCGCCGTCGAGGACGTCCAGCAGCGCCTCCAGGTGTGGGCCGACCCGGCGCTCGGCCGCGCGCCGCAGGTCGCCGCTCTCGGCGCATGGGACCACCTGACGGCGCTCGACCTGTGGCGCGTGCGCCTCGTCCTCACGGCGACGCCGGGCGCGCAGGTCCGCGGCGAGGGCGACTCTGCGGCCACGCACGTCGACGGCGAGGGCGACACGGTGCACGTCATGCCGCCGCAGCCGCGCTTCCGCCTGCGCTCGCTCGCCCTCACGCAGTGCGAGCTAGGCGGCGCCGACGAGCTGCGGTGGCTCCTCGGCAGCGCGGCGACGGGCGACGCCGAGCGCAGCAACGGCCTCGCCGACCTCCAGCTGAGCGAGGTCGTCTTCGTACACCACACGCGCTCGAGCAGCCCGGTGCTCGCCGCTCTCGGGCGCGACGAGGTCGGCGAGGAGCCAGTGTTCGCGCGCTCGTTGCGCGGGCTCAGGCTCCTCCTCGAGCACCCAATCGGCGGCGAGGACGGCGCCGAGGGCCGTCGTCCGTCGACCGAGGGGCTCCTGACGCCGTTCATCGCCCTCAAGGAGGTCGGGCTCGGCGGGCCGGGCGTCGACTACGCGCTCCTCGCGTCCCTCTTCCCCTCCCACCCGCCCGCCACCTCATCGACCTCGACCTTCTCGACCAGCCTCTCCTCGTCCAGCCTCTCCTCGCTCAGCCTCCAGTGCCTCACGCACCCCTCGATCCCGCTCTCCGCCCTCCTCGCCCTCCTGCACCCCTCGCGCGTCCCGCCGCGCCTACGCACCCTCACGCTCCACGAGGCGTGGCACCACCCGCGCACGATGCCGTGGGCCGTCTTGCGCACGACGAGCGAGCCGATCTGGACTGCGCTCGACGACGACGAGGCGTGGGACGACATCGAGCGCGCGCTGAGGAGCGTCGCGAGGAGTCGGCGCAGGGGGGCCGGCGTGGGCGTCGGCGTCGGCGCGGCGAGGGACGGCGTGCGGCTGTGGAGGAACCGGGCCGAGGTCGAGTACCTCTCGGGGCTCGAGGACGCCTCGTCGGACGACGACGACGACGTCAGCGAGGCGTCGAGAGGAGGTGGACGAGGTCCGGGCGCCGGCAGCTGCGACGCCGGGACGGACGCGAGCGCGTCGCCCGACCCGAACGCGCTCTTCGTCCCGGCGGCGAGCGAGGACGGTGACGACGAGAACGAGGCCGACTGGCTCGCGCGGCGCAGGAAGGAGGCCGACGAGGAGGTCGGGCACGGCGTGCGGTGGGACAGCGACGAGTGAGCTCCTCGTATCCCTCTTGTGTAGCGCACCTCGCAGTACTTTATCTGTAGCTTTGCAGCATCCACTCGCTCTCAGCCCGCTGCACGAGAGGCTCGACCGTGACCGTCGTCGCGAGCCTGAGATTGAGAAGGTCGCGCTCGTGCTTCCCTTTGTCCTCGCGCTCATCGCAGACGGTGATCGCTCGATCTCGGTTTGCCCCGCCCGTCGACGCTTTCTCGCTGCGAGCCCCCGGGGAAGAAGCCGGTGCTCAGGCCGTGCGGACGTCGCCACGAGGTGCGGGGAGCGGAAGCACGAGCCGCGCGCGCCTTTCGCCTCTTGGCCTCTCTCGCCTCACTCGTCGCGCTGCGAGCGCCATGCCGGCCGCCTACTCGACAGGCGCGACCCAGCCTCTCACGCCCAAGGACAAGTCGGCCCACTCGCGCTTCCGCCTCGGCGCCTCGTCGTCGGCCCACCCTCAGCCGGGCGCGGGCGAGGCGACGACGACCCCGCCCGACTCGCCCCTCCGCCCGCGCTTCCTGCGCCGCGGGCACCACCAGAGCACCGCCAAGCACGCTCCCGCCACCGACAAGATCCCCTGGGACTCGCCCTCGTCGCCGCCCAAGCCCCCTCTCGGCCCGCCGCCGCCTCCCCCGCCTGCACCGCCACCCTCGGCGACCAGGAGCCACAGCGACACGGCACTTTTGCAGCCGCGCGCCAGCGTCGAGGTCGACAGCAGTGGGCGAGGCGCACCGCCGCCGAGCCCCGCCAAGACGGTGCCGAGCGGCAGGACCGGGCAGTCGGGCGCGCCGAGCAGCGCAGGAGGAGGAGGGTTCCGCCGCCTCGTCACCAAGGGCAGCAAGTTCTCGCTCCGGTCAACCTTCGCCCCGCTCACGGGCAGCCACCCGCACGGCCGCGAGCACAGCGGCAGCACCGCCTCGCCCCCGACCTCCCCTCCCCTCTCCTCGCGCTTCCCCTCATCCTCGTCCGCCGCCAGCTTCCGCTCCCGCTCCGGCTCGACCGACCTCCGTCACCAGCCGTTCATCGGCACGCGCGGCCTCGCGACCTACCCGCGCGAGATCAGCAGCCCGACGGGCTCGCGCGTCGGCCCAGCGCCCGTCGCCCTCCTCCTCGCGACGCCACTCCCGAGCCCGGCCGAGCACGACTACGAGTGGGCGAGCAGCGCGACGCAGGACGAGGGCGGGCCCGGCCGCGTCGGCGGCAAGGCGGCGAGGTTCCTCGGCGAGGCCGTGGTCCCGAGCGGCAAGGCGGCCAAACTCCTCGGCATGGAGCGCAAGAAGACGCTCGTCAAGAAGTGCGTCCCGCTCTCGCTCGCTCGCCCACTTCTTCTTGACGAACCTGACGTGCTCCTCTCCCTGCAGACCTAGCTCGGCATCGCTCCTCACGGCCGACCTGTCGGACCGCATGCACCGCCAGTCGCTCGTCCCTTCGACCTCGTTCGACACGATCGGCAGCTCGACCTCGTCTCGCCCGCCGACGTCGCTCTCGCACAGCCGGCAGCGCTCGATCAGCGTCCCGGTGCGGTACTCGCCCGACGCTCTCCTCGGCGGCCTCGGCATCTCGAACAGGTCCGACGGCGACTACGACGACGACTTTTGGCGCCCGGCGACGCCCTTCACGCCGCCTTCGACGTTGCCGCACCTCGCGCACGGCACGACCTTCGTCACGTCCGACTACGATGGCTCGTCGCCGACGCAGACGATCGAGAAGTCGCCGCTGCGCGAGCGCCGCCGCGCCCCGTCGCACTCGTCGTCGCGCGACTCGTTTCCGCAGACGGCGCGCATCACGTCGTTCGCCTCGTCGACCTTCTCGGCGGGCGGCATTCCGTCGTTCTACCCGGCTTCGAGCGCCGCCGAGCCCGAGTGGCGCAACTCGACCTGGTCGGCGCGCCCGGACAGCGCCGACGTGTCGAGCGGGCTCGCGCTCGACCCGGGCCCGCCGCGCTTGCCCAAGCCCAAGCGGCTCAGCCCCGAGTCGATCCGGTTCTCGGCCATCTTTGCCGGGCGCACGAGCGACTTGTTCAGCGGGGCAAGCGCGAGCGCGGGCGGGAGCTCGAGCGAGGCGGCGAGTTTGAGGGAGGGCTCGAGCGCGACCGGCGCGAGGGCGTCGAACCGACCCAGCCTCGGCTCGAGGGCTCCCTCGTACGAGTCGAGCCGCGGGGCAGGGTCGATGCGGGCGGCGCAGGCGGCCGAGCTCTCGAGGGCGGGCTCGCCGGCGTCCTCCTCGGCCGGCAGCGCTTCCCTCTTTCCGACGAGCGCTGCGCCCTCGACCCTCTCCCTCCCTGCCCTTCCTCCTCCCGTATCGCCCCTCCCGACACCTCCACCCTCGCGCAACCCGCCGCCGCCACCGTCACGCCCTCCCTCCTCGACCCGCCCAGCAGCCGGCCGCACGACTCAGCCCCGCCGCAGCAACACGCTCCTCTCGGTCGCCTCGTCGCACACGCGCCGCTCGCAGCGTTCGCACGCGCTCGATGCGCTCGAGGGCCGGCCGCGCCGCACGCGCACGAGGGAGAGCAGCGGCGCGAGCAGCGCGGCCGAGGTGGGCGCGAGCGTCGACGCCATCGCTGTCATGGAGCGCAGGGCGCTCGAGGCTGGGGGCCTCGTGCGTGCGGCGAGCGACGACGGCGGGGTCGAGTCTGAGGTGGAGTGCGAGGTCGAGGCGGAGGGGCTCGAGCGGGGCGGGGCGGGAGGGGCCCGTGCGGCGGGCGAGGGGGCGCAGCTCTCGAGGAAGAGCCGGCCGTTCCTCGACTTTGGGTGGAGCAGCGACGAGGGCGACGAGGAGAGCAGGGCGCCGCCGTCGAGGCGGGTCAAGCGCGCACCGGCCCCGCCCATGCCGTTGTCGTCGTCGTTCGCGGCCGAGCCCGCCGGCGCGCACCCCGGTCGCCCTCCAGCGACTACTTCCTCCGCCCTCTCCTTCTCCACCTCCTCATCATCGGCGTCGCACCACTCGCAGCCGCGCCGCCATCTCGCACACGCAGCGCCCGCCGTTCACCTCCCTCCTCGCCGCCCTCCTCCGCCGCCCGCACCATCCCCCGCACCCGGCGCGCCTCTCCCGCCCGTCCCTCTCCCCAGCACTACGTCTTCCCTCGCAACGACTCGCCCTTCGCCAAGGCCCAAGCACGCCCGGCACACGTCGATGCAGAGCTCGATCCTCTCGCTCTCGTCCTCGGAGGACGACGACGACGTGCGCGGCGCGAGGGAGGTCGTCAGCGCGTTTCCGGCGCCGCCGCCGTCGAGACTCGGCGGAGGGCTGAGCGCGAGAAGGTGAGCGAGAGGTAGGAAGGGAGGGTCGTCGGCGCACGAGGGCGAGGACGGCCGCCGGGCCCCGGGGACCGTGCGCGGCGGTCGAGCGAACAGGAGCGGCGGAAGCGCATGTAGCTTGTCTATCGGAATCTTGATGACGTGACGCAGTGCAGCGAGCAGGGTTGAGTGAGCCAGAGAGAGCAGCAGAGCAGGACAGGCGCTGCGACTCGCTGCGAGGCAAAGAGGCTCGAGCGAGGTGCTCATGCTTTGACTTAAGCTCTCATCGACACAGAGACGCTCGAGAGCAAGGTACAGGTCACTCGATATTGCACGTCTATGCTGCGAGTGTGCTCGGCGAGGTCTAGGAACAGAGGGAAGGAGAGGAAGCGTGGTGGAGGTCGAGAGAGACGAGCTACTTGTCGCGCGGCGAGAAGCTGACGACGGCGTACCTGCAGAGCGAGAGGAGAGAGTCAGTATGCAGGTCGTGAGGCAGTCGATCAGGAAAGAGAGAAGAGGAGAGAGGGGAGGGGCGAGAGGGAATGCGAGGAGGGAGGAAGAGGAGGAGGGCCAGCTCACTTTCCGTTGACCCTCCACTTGGCGTCCTCCTTCTCGACGCGCTCCTCGGTGCCCTCGGAGAGGCCGACGCACACGTCGGCCTTGTTGGTGCGCAACGAGAGGATGTTGAGGTGGCCTCGGAGCGGACCGAGCGCCTCGTCGAACGGCGTCGTCGTCGGCCACCACGCGTCGCTGACGAGCTTGCGGTAGTTGAGGTCGCCCTTGAAAATGGCGAGAGCGCCCTGCTGCATGTCGCGCAGGAGCTCGGGCGCCTTGGCGGGCAGGGCCGAGAACGGGTGGCACGACGTCCAGAAGTCGGCCGTCTCGCCGCCCTTGTCGCCCATCTTGAGGTCGAGCGGCACCGAGAGGCGGAACGTGCCGTCGTCGACGTACTTGCGCCACCTCGCGCCGAGCGCCTTGAGCGCGTCGCGGTCGGCGTCCGTCAGGCCGGCGTCGACGGGGAAGAAGGACGGGTCGTTGAGCGAGTCGAGGAGGAGCGCAAAGTCGTGCGGCTGGACGTCCGACACGAACCAGGGGATGAGCTTGGGGTGGAAGACGACCTCGGAGACGTAGGGCGAGAGCGTGACGAGCCAGTCGGCGAGGACGAGGTCGGTGTAGAGCTGCGCGCAGGGAAGGAGAGTCAGCGCCGGCTCGAACAACGCTCAGTCGCATCGAGAGAGTGGGACGCACCTCGAAGCCGCTGTTGTCCATGACGATATCGACGCGCGCGTCCTTGAGCGTCCTGACGTGCTCCCACACGCGCTCAAAGTCGTTGCGGAGGACGAACTTCTGCCCGCGCTCGACGCTCTGCAGCTGCTGGATCTCCTCGTGCGTCAAGCTCGTCAAGAGGCTCAGGTCGGTCGCGTTGCCCCACAGGTCGACCTCGAGCATGCCGATGAAGTCGAGCCGGAGCTTGTCGGCGTCCGAGGCCGGGTCGACCGGGCCGGCGGCGACGAGCTTCTCGAGCGTCTGGGCGAGCGCGGCGGCGCCTGCGGCCGACGAGCGCCAGGTCGAAAGCTTCTGCGACGCGAACGGGTCGAACTGCGACCAGTGCTTGGTCGTCGCGAAGAAGCCGCGCAGGCGGCGGTACAGGTACTGCAGGGGGACGGCGGGCGGCGTCAGCCGCACGCTCACGCTCGAGCGAGAGGCAGAGAAAGAGGACGCACACACTCGGCGCCGAGCCACGGAGCAGTGAACCAGGTGTTGGTGCCCTGCGACGCCCAGTGCTCGAGCTCGTCGTTGTACTCCTTGATGTCGTCAGGAAGGCCGGTCGCTGCGAGCGGCGGAGAGCAGGGTCAGCTCGTGGGGCCCGAGGAGAGGTGAGGAGAAGTGGGCCGCACACTCGAGCGGGGTGAGGGCCTTGTCGTGGCGCATCTCGTAGATCATGCCGGCGATGTCGTTGATGACCTTCTTGCCCTCGCCGACCTTGTCGGCGTCGCTCATCGTGAGCTCGCCATTGATGCGCGCGACCTCGTCGATGATCTGGGTCAAGATGACCGGCCAGCGCTTGACTGCGAGGGGGGAAGAGGAGAGGGTCAGCTCCGAGGCGCGAGGGAGGGGAGTGCGAGAGGGGGGGAGAGCGACGCACCGGTCGACTCGTAGGCGAAGGACTCCTTCTGCGACGCCGAGCAGAGCGGGTACGGCGGGCTCCAGCGAGACATGGTGGAGCGAAGCGAGCGGGTCTGCGAGGCGGAGGAGGGACGAGAAGGGGGGAGGAGGTCGAGGACAACAGCGTCAGCGGGGTCCGTTCGCGCAGCTTGTGCACGTTGCAGAGTCTGCAGACAATCCCTGAGAGCGAGCTGCAGCGCACCTGGGGCTGTTGTGAGAGAGCGAGGCCGGCTTGAAGTTGGCGGGACCGATGAAGCGCTCGATCGAGGTGGTCGGGCCTGGCGGTGTGCTGTGGCTGGCTGAGCGGGGTGGGTGCGCGTCGTCGAGGCTGGCGAGAGTGCAGACGAGGCAGACAGGCGGTGCGCTGTCGAGGTCGAGAGAGATGAGCCGAGCGTCGTCCAACCTCTCGCTCGCGCCCAAGTCGAGCCCCTCGCACCTTCTCGCTCCCTGTAAGCTCGATCGGCACGAGTAGCTCTCGTACTACACTCCCTCGCTCGCTGCCGGCCCGCTCTCGCACTCCCCTTGCGCGCCGCACGAAGGACAACACGAGCTCCGAGCGGGTTCCAGGATCTACCGCTGCACGTCGAGGGCTCTACACTGCCCGGCCGCCAATCAGGACAATGACTGCGAGCAGGCACACGAGCGAGTGCGCACAGAGAATCAGTCAAACGGGCCTGCGAGGGAGAGAGAACCGAGGAGGGAGGGAGTGAAAGGGAAGAGGGCGCGGGACGCACCCTTCTCGTACACGGTGAACACGATGCCGCCGCTGAGCACCAGGCGCGCAAGGCGAGGCGTCGCGCCGCGCCAGAACCGCAGGACACCCTCCTCAGCAAAGATGCGCGCCGCGCAGTGGAACGCGTTGCGGTACTGCGTGCGCGCCTCGAGCGACTGCATGCGCGTCTTGATGACACTGCGGGCGGGTGCGTGCGAGTCAGCGACGGGCAGGGAAAGCGAAGGGGGCGAGGCAGTGGAAAGAGGGGACGTACTCGAGGGGCATGGTAGCGTAGACCGTGACGACGCCGGCGACGGCGCCGATCGCAAACGTGATCCCTGCCGGGAGCGCCTCTCCTGGCCGACTGCCCTGGACGAACGACTGCGTGCGAGGGAGGTGGATGTCAGTGAGGGAAGGACGGAGAGGGGGAGGACGAGCGCGAAGGAGACGCACCTTGAGCGTGCCGTACGTCGTGAAGCGCACCGCCGAGTTGGCACCTTGCCGTGCCGCCTGCGTGGACGGGCCGAGTCAGTACGACGAGCAAGGAACGCCAAGACGGGTAGAAGAGGAAGCAGAGGACGCACGACAGGGCCCAAGCCGCGGTAGATGCCCGAGATGCCCTCCTCGCGCACGATCGACATGGTGCCGTGCACGAGCCCTCGATACCGCGGGATCTCGCGCTTCTGGTCGTCGATGAGCTTGGTCCTGCGCCGGTGCGGCGAGTCAGCGTCTCGGTCTCGTGGAGGAGGCATGAGGGAGGACGAGGACGCACTTGATGGTTTCGGACGGCGTGACGGCAAAGAGGGCCTCCATCATGCCTGCGCCGAGTCCAGCTGTGGGAGGAGCGAGCGAGTCAGCTGCTGTGTGAGTACGGCTCGAGAGGAGAGAGTGGGACGCACCGAGCAAGCTCCTGGGACCGCTCAACTTGCCCTGCGACGAGCGAGGTCGACGTCAGCGTGCCCGGCCGATATGAGGGAGGACAGGGAGGGAAGAGGGGGCGCACCTGGTCGTCGACGAGGAGCTGCTTGAAGCGGTCGTACGACAGGAAGCGGACGCCGGCCTTGAGCGAGTTGCCGGCAACGAGGGCGCCGACGCCCGAGTAGAAGCCCGTGATGCCGTGGCGGGCGAACGTCTGCTGGGTGATGGCCCACAGGCCGGGGGGCTTCTGGCCGGCGGTGCGGTGGGCGAACTGGGTCTGGGTCTTGAGGTCTGCGAGGCGAGGTTGTGCGAGGGATGATCGGGAGGCGAGGAGGAGAGGGAGGGGGACGGGTCAGCGAGGACGACTCGAGAGCGGGAGGAAGGAGGACGCACACTCGAAGGGATAGGTTGCGGCACCCTCTACGCCTCCAGCGAATGCGCCTGCGATGAGGGCGAGGTGCGGCTTCTCGTTCTGCGAGCGCGAGGAGATGAGGCGAGAGAGACGACCGGGTCAGCTCCCTCGCCCTCGTGTGGTGCGGAGAGGGTGCAGAGGTGAGTGAGCTTACCTTGGACTGCACCTTGGCCATGTCGGCAGCGCTCACTGAGGCGAGGTGGGACGGGGAGGACGGCGAGAGGAGGCCGCCGTCATGGCCTCGTCCCTCTCGTCCTCGTCCACAGCCTCGCCCATGCCGACATCGCGCCAGAGGGGCTCAGGCAGCCACCTCCTCCTCCTCAGGACCCCGCCCGACGGCCCGCCCGACCACGACCCGTACCGCACCGCCCTCCCTCGCTCGTGGTCGTCCGCCTCGGTCCGGGTGCTCGACACGGCGTTTCCTCACCCGCACTTGCTCGGGCAAGAGCTCGAGCAACTCCACGACGGCCACTACGACGGCGTCGTCCTCACCTCGGCCCGCTCGGTCGACGCCTACCGCCGACAGCTCGCCCACGACCCCGCACCGCCCTCTCCTCCTCCATCCCTCCCCTGCTTCGTCGTCGGCCAGGCCACCCATGATGCCCTCGCCCCGCTCGTCCCTCCTTCGACCCCGATCCTCGGCGCCCGCGAGTCCGGCACGGGCGAGTCCCTCGCGCGGTTCATCCTCGCCCACTTCGCCCACTCGTCGCCCTCCTCCTCGTCGACGTCCTCTCCACCACCGCGGCGCACCCGCACCCTCCTGTACCTCACGGGCGACAAGAACCGCGACACGCTCCCGCGCCTACTCGCCGACGGCGGCATCACGGCGCACGAGCTCCAGGTGTACGCGACACGGCGCGCGCACGGCTTCGAGGGCGAGCTCGAGCGCGCGCTGAGGCGGGCGGCGGGCGAGAAGGAGGACGGCGGCGAGCGGGAGTGCGAAGAGGAGATCGGAGAGGGCGAGGCGCAAACGAGGGACGTCTGGGTCGCGCTCTTCTCGCCGTCGAGCGCGCGAGAGGCCCTGTCAGCCTTGCGCTCGCTCGGCGCGCTTCCTCCCTCTTCCTCCTCCACATCAACCTCTCCTCCTCCGTCCTCGACCTCCCCCTCTACGTCGCCTCGCCCATCGCCCTTCGCGCACCTGCGCATCCGCCTCGCCGCCATCGGGCCCGTCACGGCGCGCTTCGTCGCCGAGCACGCTCCCGACCTCAGCGTCGAGGCCGTTGCGAGCCGGCCCGAGGCAGGAGCACTCGTCGCGGCGGTGCTCGAGGCGGCGGGAGGAGCAGGAGGAGCGGGCGAGGGGTGCAGAGCGGGCGAGAAGGAGCTGAGCGCTGAGTAGACACGCTGCGGGTCGGTGCTAGAGCGAGCAGCAGAATACAGGAGCTCTCGTCCCCTCTGTGCGACAATGGACGATGAGAGAGAGAGGTACAACACGCCTCGAGAGCCTCGCGCCCCGGGATAGTAATGACAGCGCCCGCTCGAACCTGTACAAGCTCCTCCTCGCTCGCCCGCTCACGGCCTCTCCTTGTACCTCCTCCCCTCCTGCTCCATGTCGCCGCGCTCAACCTCGCCCATCAAGTGCCGGCGCACGTACCCGTTGGCGAGCACGCCCTGCGGGTCGACGCGCTCGCGCACTGCGCAAAAGTCGCCGAGGCGCGGGTACAGCTTGGCGAGGTCGCCCGGCGTGAGCTGGTGCGTCTTGGCCCAGTGCGGGCGCGCCGAGGCGCCGAGGAGGGCCGCGAAGCGCGAGAAGTGGGCGCGGTACGGGACGGGGAGGTTGTACGGGCTGCGAGCGCGAGCAAGAGGAGAGTCAGCTCGGCGCGCGCTGGATCGAGAGAGCGGCTCCTCGAGAGAGAGGAAGAGAGACGCACCGGTACTGGATCGCACCGAGGTAGCACCCCCTCCCACTGCCGGTCGGACTCAGCCACGCGTCGTCCTTGTCGGCCCACCGGATCTCGATGGGGAAGTGGGCGCGCAGCGGGTAGCCCGGCTTGGCGAGCTCGCGCGTGTGCCAGTCGTTGAGCGCGTACAGGGCCGAGCCCGTCGACGTGTAGGGCACGCACGACTCGTACGTGTACTGAGGGCTGCGGGCGCGCGAGGAGGAGGGGGAAGAGGTCAGTGCGCGATCGAGACGGGCTGCAGGTTTAGAGGTGGGCGAGGACGCACAAGCCGCAGTCGTAGTTGAAGATGTTGACGCTCTGGTCGACCCAGTACGTCGGCTCGTCCTCGAGGATCGGCCAGGGGAGCGAGTGCTTCTTGGCCGGCGTCGTCGAGCTCGCTGCCGAGGTGCGCTTCTCGTCGACGTCGAGCGACTCGGCGAGGATGCCGTCGACGGCGACGAAGGCCGGTTCGGGGAGCGAGAGCGGCGATGCGCTGCGAGGTCGGCGGGTCGGCGAGGTGCCGTCCGAGGGCGAGAGGGTCGGAGGCGTGTAGGGCGGGGTGAGGAGGTCCATGGGCGGTGCGGCGGGTGCGGCGAGCTTCCGCTCGTCAAGGACGGCCTCGTCGTCGACGAGGGTGACGGCCGACGACGCCGGGGAAGCGGGCGAGGCGCTGCGCTCCTGCTCGTTCGAGGCGCGCGCCGGGTCGCCCGAGGCGGCGGCGGCGCGCTCCTCGCGCTTTGCCTCCTCGGCGAACCCATCGAGCTCCTCGATCCTCGGCCACGGGTCGTCGGCCGTGACCCTGCCGCTGAGCCGGCTCCACATGCCGCGCAGGAAGAGGCGCCAGTCGACCGGGCCGGGCTGCTGGACGAACGTCCACATGAACCAGGCGTGATAGGGGAGGATCGAGGGGAGGTAGCGCGCCGCGAAGAGGGCGAGGGCGTGGACGCGCTTGGCGAGGAAGATGTCCGAGTACCACAGCGAGAGGGCCGAGGGCCGAGGGGAGACGGGCTGCGAGCGAGGGAGGGACGAAACGAGTCAGCTTCGGGCGCGCACGACGGAAACAGAGAGAGGAAGTGCGCGCACCTTGTTGGTGCGGTTCAACCGGCTGACCTTGACGCGCCCGACCTGCGGGAACCACCAGCACCGGACATGCTCGGCGCTCTCGGCGATCTCGCTCCACCGGCGCGTGAACTCGTCGAACCGCATCGAGAACGTCTCCTCCTCGAGCTTGAAGGTGCGCTCGGCGCGCATGCCGACGCCGACGACGATGCCGACGGCGCCGAGGCCGCACAGGGCGGCGTGGAACAGGTCCGAGTCCTCGTCCGGGTTGCGCGAGACGCGGACGACGGGCGCGTCAGCGAGCGGGAGGACGATATCGAGGAAGGTGGCCGTGGTCGAGATCGAGGGGAACGAGACGCCCGAGCCGTGAGTCGAGGTCGAGATGGCGCCGGCGAGCGTCTGGTCCGAGATGGACCCGAGCGACGAGATGGCGAGGTTGCCGCGCTCGGCGATGATCGGGTGCAGGTCCTTGAGGACGATGCCGCCCTGCGCGTGGAACGTCTGGGTGGCCGAGTCGACCTGCGGGTGGGAGGAAGAGGTTGAGGAGGGGAGGGGAGGGGCGAGGAGGGCGGGATGGTCAGCACGGCCCCGATCTCGGCTGCTCGAGGGTGGACAGGGGCGAGGACGGACATCGAGGACCTTGTCGAGGCTGCGCAGGTCGAGCAAGTAGCCGCCCGTGCACACGATGTCGCTCGGCGAGTGGCCCGCGCCGGCAGCGCGCAGCTCGCGCCCTTCCCTCCTCGCGAGCTCGACGGCGTAGCGGACCTCGGCGACGGTGGTGGGCTTGAAGCGGGCGGTGACGAGGGAGCGGAAGGTGGTGGCCCAGTTCTTAAAGACGAGGCCCGGGCCGGCGATGGTGGTGCACGGCTCGAGGAGGCGGTGGAGCTCGGCCGTCGAGAGGGCGGCGAGCGAGGGCGCGTCGGGTGGCGGGAGAGGTGCCATCGGTGAGCAGGGGCGCACTTGCGCGGGTGCTTGGTGCGGTGAGAGACGAGGGAGGAGAGCGAGTTGATTGCGCCAGCTCCTTTGCCTCGACGCGCGGTCAGAAAGATCGCCGTGTGCTTGTCCGAGGCCGATCGACGGACCTTCCGATGCTTGACCCGAATCCGGCACTTCTAGCCCTCCCCTGAAGCACAGACGGGCGCGCGTCGTCGATGCATCGTCCTCCTCGCGAGTCTGCGGGGCGGCGCGGCGCCAAACTCGCTCCTCCCTCTCCTCACCCTCACCCTCTGCCAGGCTAGACCGCCATGAGCTCGTACGCAGACGCCACCAAGCAGTGGCTCCCGAGCGACCAGCCCACGCCCGACCCTGCTTTCCTCGACGGCCTCCAGCCGGCCAACCTCAAGTCGCACCCGACCATCGACGACTCGCCGTCGCTCGCCCACCCCAGCCCGCCCTTGACCCCGCCAGCCGACCTCAGCAGCGCCGACGACGCCGACCGCGCCCCGCCGGGCAGCGCCCAGGCCCTCCGCCAGCGCAAGCACAAGGCCACCTCGTCCCGTGACCACCACACCAGCAAGAGCGACGCCGACAAGAAGAAGCGCGTTCCGGGCGAGGGCTTTGCTCAGAGCATCCCGGGCCAGGTTAGCGAGCGCCGTCACGTCCACGAGGACCTCGACCAGCGCATCGCGCAGCCTTGTACGTCGCCCGCTTCCCCACACCCCTCGCTCTCGCTCGTCCCCTGACTCCTTCCCTCTCGCTGCAACAGGGGTCCCTCGCGCCAACATCGCCGCGACGCCCGAGCACCCGTACGGCACGACCGCCGGCGGGTACGCCGAGCTGCACAAGGACGAGCCCGTCCTCGGCCAGCACGTCGCCTTCTTCGACAAGGTGCGCCCCTCTCGCCGGCTCTCCCTGCCCTGCATTCGTGCACGACTCGAAGACTGACTCGCTGCTCGCTCGCAGGACCGCGACAACATCCTGTGGCCGCTCGACACCTGGCGCGGCTTCCGCGAGATGGGCTACTCGTTCTTGTGGTGCACGTTCGCCATGAGGTCCGTCCCGCTCTCCCCCTCTCCTTTCTCTCCTTCGAGCCCTCGCTGACCCTCGACGACGGCGGCGCGCTCCCTCTCCTCGCTCGCAGCGTCATCCACTTCTTCTTCTCGTGGTTCTCGGCGCCGGGCTTCCTCCCAGACCCGTTCTTCCGCATCTTCCTCAAGAACGGCCACCGCACCAAGCACGGCAGCGACACGGGCGTGTACGACTCGGAGGGCCGCTTCATCCCAGCCAAGTTCGAAGAGATCTTCTCCAAGTGCGTCTCGGTCGTCCGGCAGGCTTGCTCTCGCTCCTCGCGCGAAGCGAGCTGACGTCTCGATCCCACCCTGCAGGTTCGACAAGGGCAACAAGGGCGGCCTGAGCTTCAAGGAGGGTGTGCAGGTGCGTCCTGCCCGTCAAACTCGAGCGAGCAGGGACGAGCCAAATTGACCTCGCCCTTCGTCCTCTCGCAGATGATCCACGCGCAGCGGCAGGCGGCCGACCCGATCGGCTGGGCTGGCGAGACGTTCGAGTGGGCGAGCACTTACCTCCTCAGTGCGTCGTCGTCCTCGTCGCTGTCTGCCTCGTCGAGCTCGCAAGCTCGGAAGCTGACTTCTCGTGCCGCGCGTGCGCAGTCTGGCCCAAGGACGGCATCTGCGACAAGGAGTCGATCCGCACCGTGTACGACGTGAGTCTGCCTTTCCTCGCCGCTGCCGTGCGGTACACGCTTTCGGTGCCCGGGACGAGTCCGAGCCTCGTCGACTCGTCCCTCCTCGAGCCGGCGCTGACTCGCAGCCTCTCCCTCGTCGCCTCTCTCGCTCGCAGGGCTCAATCTTCTTCGTCGTCGCCGCCGAGGAGCGCAAGCGCCAGGCGGCCCGCCGCGAGGCGCGCAAGTCGATGACGCTCGTGCAGAAGGTGGTCGACTCGGTGCCGGGCCCGTGGCAGGGGTGGCACAAGGAGAACAAGGCGGCCAACTTTGAGTGGACGGCCGACAAGTTCCGCATGTGAGGAGGGTAACGCGCAGGAGGGCGAGGCGGATCTGGGCGAGGGTGGAGGGAGCGAGGAGGACCAAGCGAGGGGGAGGACGAGGAGTGGTTGGCGCGCTCGGTGGTTTGCATCTCTCCGTTCCGTGCATACCAGTCTGTGCTGCAGTGTAGATAGCTGTACCGTTCCGCAGCAGGCCGAGCGAGAGCGTGCTGCCTCGAAACAACGTGCCGCTCTCGAGTCCGCCGCCGCTCCGAGTCGACCTTGCTCGCTCTCCGTCCACTCGCTCTCGGTTCACCTCGAGAGTCGTCAGGGCCGCCCTCACATCACCCAGCTCCGCCAACCGCCCGCGCACGACCCGCACGACGCGCTCGTCGCCCGGGTTCCTCTGCCCGACCCGCCGACCGTCATCGTCCTCGACCTCGCCCGCCACACCTCGCCGACCAGCTCTACCAGCACTGCCATGACCTCGCCGATCGCCCTCTCGAACGGCAACGCCGCCAGCCTGAACGGCGCGCGCAGCTCGGGCGGTGGACTCGAGTCGGGCTCATCAGCTCCCGGTCCAGGAGGACCGTCTCCCTCCAAGCGGGACCGCAAGGGCAAGGCAAAGGAGGGCTTTGGGTGCGTCCCCTTCCTCTCTGCCTCACAGCAGCTGGTCCTGGCAGCCAAGTCGCTGACGAGCTCCTCCTCCCTCCCCTCGTCGCCCGCAGCTCATCGCCCATCTCGTACCTCCCGCTCGAGGTCCTCGCGCACGTCTTTGCGCAGCTCCCGCCGCACGCTCTCGGTACCTGTCAGCTCGTGTGTCGCATGTGGAACGACGTTGTCGGCGACGAGGGCAGCTGGAGGGTGCGTCTCTTCGTCCTCCTCTTGTTTCTGCGTCTCGCTCGCCTCGCGCGGCACGCTGACTCACGGTATGCCTTGTCCCGCACAGACAGCGTTCGAGACCTACTACGGCGTCGAGGCGACCTCGCTCGGGCGCAGGCTCGAGCCGACCTCGTGGCGGTCCGAGTACATCTCGAGGGTCTCGCTTCTGAGGTGCGTGCCTTTCCCTCACCCTCCCTCGCCCGTCGAGCGACAAGCAGTTACTCACGAGCTCGTACACACAGACAATGGCACCGCGCCCGCACGCCGACCGTCATCCACAACCCCTCGCTCGGCGCCATCCACCACCTGCACATCAACCTCCCCGCGGCCGCAGCGACCGCACCCGTCCCCTCCCTCCTGCGCGGCACTCCTCGCTCCGACGCACCCTCTCTCGCGACGACGCCGATGCTCTCCGTCTCGCTCGACCTCGGCGCCGCCGTCCACTCGGCCCCGTTTACGGGCAAGCTCTCGAAGCGCCCGCTCCTCTCGTCGCCGATCGACCACCTCGGCCGGCCTCTCCTCGGCCTCCCCATCCTCGCCGCCACCTCGTTCGCCCTCTCGGCCGACGGCACCCGCCTCGTGTGGGGCATGCGCGACGGCTCGCTCCGCTTCGCCAACAGCAGCTCTACGATCGGGTCCGGCGGGCGCGGCACGCCCGGCGGCGCACTCGAGGCGGGCGAGGTGCGCTCTCTCGAGCCGGGCGGCACGGCGACGACGGCGCACCGCGAGGGCGCGCCTGTTCACCTCGTCGCGTTCAGCAACGCCGGCGGGACGGGCGGCGGCCGCGTCCTGCGCGGCGCGAGGCGGCAGCGCGCCGACGTCTTCGTGTCGGCGGCAGCTGACGGCGTCGTCGCCGTGTGGTCGCTCGCCGTGCCGCCTGCGCCGGGCGCGAGGGAGAGGCCGGCGCCGGCGGTCAAGCTGTGGCAAGGGCGGTGGGACGTCGCCGTCGACGCGCCGCCGCCTTCTGCAGCTGCAGCGTCGGCACCTGCGACGGCTGCGGCCATCGTGGCGGCGACGCGACCGAGGGTCAAGCCGACGGCGCTCGCGTTCGACGCCGGGTGGCTCGGGCGGCATCACGGTCGGCCGGCGAGCATCGCCGTCGGGCGCAGCGACGGCAAGACGGTCATCTGGCCCGCCGTCTCGCTCGAGGAGCCGAGCTTGGCGAGCGGTGCGAGCCTCGCCGCCGACGTGTACGTCCTCGACGCTCGAGACGCCGGCGCTGTCGACAAGCTCGAGCTGGACCCGCCCACCGAGGGCTCGTCTCCGCTCTCGCTCCTCGTCCACCAGGTCGGCGCGCCGACCTTCTCTCGCCACGTCTTCGCCTCGTCCGCCGAACCGCCCAAGCGCACCGTCTTCGGCCACCCGGCGGCGGTCCAACTCGCGACCCTCACGGCGCTCGCCGTCGACTTTGACGACCCGCCGGCGCTCAACGGCCCGTCCATCCCGACGACGCCCGCCGAGAGCAAGCTCACCTTCGCTCGGCTCGCCGACGCCAGGGCGCCCGTCCTCGCCTCGAACGGCGCGGCCTCGTTCTTCCCGCCCGCGCTCTCGCGCTCGACGTCCGAGTTCTCGGTCTCGATCTCGCGCCCCGAGTCGCCGTCGCACGAGCTCGACGTCGTACCGCGCTTCGGACGGCGCAAGTACGTCGCCGCGGGCGACGCCGAGGGGAGGGTGTACCTGTGGGACTGGGAGGCTCGGCAGAGCGAGGACGAGCAGGAGCGAGGCGACGTCGTCGCGCCGGGCAAGCAGGTGCAGGGGATTGAGATCGAGGACGGCGGCGGGCAGGCGAGCAAGGTGACTGCGCTCGAGCTCACCGACGTCGGCGTCTTCGTTGGAGGGTGCGTCCTCTTCCTCTACCTCATCCTGCTTCTCCCTCCCTCAGTCCCTCGGACCAGGAAGCTCACCCTTGCTCTTCTGCATCGCAGACTCGACGGCACGCTCCGCTTCTACTCGTCGCTCGGCCCGTCAACCGCCCTGTCGCCGCCCATCCGCTCGTTCCGCGACCGCTCGGCACCTCGGCACCCGTCTCGCCTCCTCGCGCAGGGTCTCGTCGCCGAGGACGAGGAGGAGCGCTGGCTCGTGAGCCACGTGCGCGCCAACCGCGACGCCGTCGTCGCCGCGATCGGCGGCAGGGTCCTGGCGTGGAGGGTCAGCAGCGAGGTCAAGAAGAAGGCGGGCAAGCTGACGGGCGGCAAGCTCACGGCTCGCCAAGAGCGCTTCAAGGGTGCGTCCCTCTCCCTCACATCTTGCCGCCGAGCGCGTCCTAGAGCGCTTTCTTCGGGCTCGTGAGCTGACAGTCCGTCCCTGCGCGCAGCCAACATGGAGCTCCAGCACCAGGTCCGCGAGTCGATCTCGGCGCTCTCGGTCGAGCAGCAGGCACGCGTCGATCGCCACGAGGAGCAGCAGCGCATGTCGTCCGAGTTCGGCCTTCCGCCTGCGCTCGACACGATGACCGAGGACGAGGCGGTCGCGTTCGCGCTCATGCTGTCGGCCGAGGAGCAGGAGCGCCAGATTCTCGAGCGCAGCCGCGAGGAGACGGTCAGGGCCGAGGCCCGAGGCGACGGCGTCGAGTGGGAGCAGGTCCCGGACGAGTGGCTCGAGGGCGACGACCTCTTCCTCGACGAGGACTACGACCGCTCGCGCGCATCGACCTCTTCCGCCGCCTACGCCTCGACCGCCGACGCTCAAGACGACTACGAGGACGACGAGCGTATGTCGCAGTCGACGAGCCGCGGCCCGTCTCGCACCCAGTCCCTCTCGACCTCGCTCTCGGTTCCCTCCTCGCCCTTCCTCCGCGGCCACTCCCTCAGCTCGACATCGACCTCACCCTCGTCGCGCAACCTCTCGTACACCTGGACGCCCGTCTCGCCGTCCCTTCGAGCCCTCGGCAGCCCGCCGAGCGCGTTTAACCCCAACGCCAAGCTCCACATCAGCCCGCGCCTCGGCCCGACCTACGGCTCGCAAGGCGCGAGCTTCTCGAACAGCGAGGCTGTGCCCGACATGGCGCCCGAGATGTGGCCTGCGGCGTCGTCGTCGTCGTCGCCGAGGCGCGAGGCGTCGCAGTCGATCCAGAGCCCGCCGACAGGGTCACGTCGGCCGTCGATATCGCCTTCTCCGCTCGCCGACGCCTCGTCGCCCGCCCCTACATCGGCTCCGACCTCTTCTACCCCTGTCCTGCGCGGCTGGTCCGCCGTCGCTCGCCCCGCCGAACCTTCTCTCTCCCCTCGGCCCGCCTCCTTCACTCCCTCCTCCCCATCGCCGTCCAGGTCACCTCTCCCGGCCTCGAGCTCGCCCTCACGATTCGACGGCACACAGTCGCTCCTGTCGGCGCAGCTGCGGGCGACGAGCGCGAGCGAGGCGTCAGTGCGCGAGGACGAGGCGCGCCGGCGGCAGCGACAGGAGGAGGAGGATCTACGGTACGCTATCGATCTCAGTCTTGCAGAGGAGGCGAGCAGGATGGCGATCTAGAATGTGTATAGCGCTGTAGAGCGAGGGAGGAGGGCGATTTGCAGTCGGCGAGTGCATCTCGAGCTGCTCATTCAGCGTCTCTGGTACGAAGCCGGTGTTCCGTTGGAGAGTTGCTTGAGCTCGGTTGAACGAGCCTTGGACCACTTGGAAGCGGGAGAAGCGAAGCGAGAGCGCGTTCAGGCCTCGTCCAGCTCGGCCTTCTCAAACGCAGAGAGATGGCTCTCATCAGAGCTGCTGCTCTTCTTTCGCGCTCGATCGCAGCTCGACGTCGAGCGCACTGCCTTGAGCTTGCGTACCCAACAGGCCGAAGTCGAGCCCAGAGCGCGAGAGCAGCCGGCCCGCGCAAGCGAATTCAGGTCGCGCGCCGCCCGAGCCGTCTCGAGGGGAGGCGGAACGGAACCTATGTTGACCGTGGTCACCAAGCCGACCATGCCGGCTGACGGCCCAGTCCAGACCTAAACCTGCGAGCTCGCTCGGCCTCGACGGCTGCGCTTGCATACCGCCCGCTCACTTGCACGCGCAGCGTCTGCGAGAGTGGCCGTGGAGCCCCGCCAGCTTGGGGGCGGCTTGCCCGAGCGAGACGAGCGACAGTGGGAGCTCCTCGACGCCTTGCGCCCGGGCACGAAGCGCTGCTTCTTCAAGCTCCGGGCGATGAAGCCCGTTCCTATCTTCCGCTTGAAAGCTGCTGCAAGCTGACTCGGTCGACTTCCGAGAGCCGAGTTCATGCAGGAACAGTGGAAGGGGCGCGCGTTCAGGCCGCCTCCGGCTCAGCCTTCTCGAGGCAAAGGAGGTCGCTTTTGTCCCAGCTGCTGGCACCCTTTCGCGCTCGTCATCACGTCGACGTCGAGGGCACTCTACTGAGTTCCTCACGCGGGCGAAAGAACGCGACGGACGCAGAAAAAAAGAGCTTCACCTCCTCATCCTCCTCCGGCACTTTTCCTCGCTCAAAGTGCTCGACAGCTCTCTCGGTCCTAGGAGGAGCCTCGCCCTTTTCCGCTCAGTAGCTATTCTGAGACCGAGCCAAGAGAGAGCAGGAGACTGCAGCCGAGAGCGCGCTCGGGCCTCCTCGGGCTCGGCCTTCTCAAGGAGCTCGAGGTGGCTCTCGTCACGGCAGCTGCTACTCTTTCGCGCCCGTTCCTTCGTCGACGTCGAGCGCATGCTATCGAGCTCCCCTCAAGCGAAAAGGGAGAACAGGGAAGCACAGACAGAAAGAGGCTCACCTCGCCTTCTCCTCCTCCTCCTCCTCCTCCTCGTGCAAGCGCTTCCTGCTGCACCGCGTCTCTCCTCTTGCGCCGGCCTTGCTCACAGCCGTCTCTGACCCGCTGGATACCTGCTCTCAGCTTGACATCACGAAATCCGAGCACAGAGCGAGCACACGAGACCAGCAGAGCGCACGAGGCGGCACCCGACTGCGCACGGGCCTCGGATGCACACGATCCACACCGTTGTCGACGTCGACACGGCCGGCCCCACTCGACCCCACACGGCTCGCCAGTCCGGTTCCGAACGGCCCCTCTCGCTTGGACTCGACGCCTGTGAGCGCACGGCGCGGGCTCCCTTGGACTCGGGGACGCGTACTTTCGCAGCGAGTGGACCACTGTCGATGTGCGCGTGGCTTCGACAAGTGGAAGGAGCGCAGGCGGGACCTGCTTTGAGTCCACCGTGCGCGATTTCTTCGGGCTTTGCTCTCGATCGCTCTGCACGACTGAGCCGTCGCCTATTGCTCTGGAGCTACTGCAAGCCTGGTACTGCCGGAAGTCGAGCCGTTCAGAAGCAGGAGAAGCGAGGAGGAAGCGCGTTCGGGCCTCGTCCAGCTCGGCCTTCTCAAGGAGCGCGAGGTGGCTCTCGGCAAAGCAGCTGCTGCTCTTCCTCGCTCGTTCTTCAGTCGACGACCTCGCTAAGTCGACACTGCCGCGACGTCGAGCGAGAGAAGCGAGCAAAGCAGCTCAAAGAGAAGCAGCTCAAAGAGAGAGCTTTCCACCTTCCTCTCCTCCTCCCCGCCTTCGCCTGCTGCGTTCACGGTCAGGAACATGCCAGATTAGATTGCACAAGCTTTGTACGGGCAGAAGCGGTCCCCTCCCTCCAGCACTAGCGATGCCCTCCTTCCCCTCGAGCCCCTCCTCGACGGCTTCTCGCCGCTCAGGCCTCGTCCATCGCATCGTACGAGCTAGGTGCAAGCGAGTCAGTGACCTGCCCAACGCGCATGACGACGAGGAGGGAAAGAGGACGCACGAGTCGATGCCGCCCATCATCATCTCTGCGAGCGAGAGTAGAGGGAGGGAGGGCGGGCGAGCTCGTCAGGACAGGCTCACGAGAGCAGGAGGCAGGAATCGGGACGCACTGACGAGCCAGAGCTCGGGCGTGAGCTGCATGCCGCTCGTGCGCATGAAGTCGTCCTCCTCCTGCTCGTAGTTGGACGTCGTCTGCGGGCGGCGAGGACGTCGAGGTCAGCTCGACGAAATGCATCGACGTCGCGCACAGGCTCGAGAGAGGGACGCACGTCGATCAGGTCGCCGACCTCGGGGTGCACGTCGAGCTCGGAGAGGAACTGGCGCGCGTGCGGGTCGTTGCCGATCTGGAGGAGCGAGAAGATGAGGGAGGCGGCGCAGAGTCAGGGCCGCCCGCCTGTCTGTGCGTGAGCGAGTCGGAGAGGGACGCACCTGGGCGAGCGTGACGCTGAGCGCGTCGGCGCCGTACCGAGTCTGCTGGAGCGAGCGGCTCGCGTTGATGAGGACGCGCGCGAGCGTGTCGCGCGGCTCGCCGCCCGGCTGACCGTCCGTGACGGCGATGACGAGGACGGGCTTCTTGAGCTGGCCGGCGCGCGCCGGACCGAGGATGAGGGGCTGGAGGATCTTCTGGTCGAGCGAGGTGCCGAGCGGGGTCATGCCGCTGAAGCGGATCTGCGAGACGAGGCCGAGTGCGTCTCCCTCGCTGCGCAGGCCGTTGCCCTCGACGCGCGAGTTGAGGAAGCGGACCTGGATGCCGTCGTCGTCGAAGGCGGAGGCGGCTGCAAGGGACAAGGGTCAGCTCGAGACCTGGGGCGGGAGGAACAGCTAGAGACGGCGCGCACCTTCGGCGACACGAGAGATCACGAGCTTGGCGTCGTCGATGCGCGAGCCGCCCTCCTCGAAGGACATCGAGCCCGAGTCGTCGATCTGCGAGAGGACGGAGAGAACATCAGAACGAGGTCGGCGAGGAGCGGAACGGCCAAGGAACGGGGACGCACGAGGAGGACGACGTCGAACAGGCTCAGCTTGCAGAGGTCGACGGCGATCTCCATGGGCAGGCGCCACTTGGAGGCGATCTGCTGCAGGGCGCCCGACGAGACGATGCGCTGGGCGAGAGGCTCGAGCGCGCGAGGGTCGGGGTAGAAGGCCTGCGTGCGTCAAGGGCTCGAGTCAGCTCTAGCACTAGGAGCGACGAGCGCGCTTGTGCGAGCAGGGAGTCGACGCTCCATGACCAGAGGACGAGTGCCGATGGAGGAGGACGAAGGAGGAGGGAAGCCGAGAGGAGTGGGGAGGCCGAAGAAGGAGAGGGATCTTGAGGAGGGAGAGGGCGCGCACCTGAATCTTCTGGTCGGTGACGCAGAAGCGAAGGAGGGCGAGGATGCTCTCGACCGTGACGGCGCCGCCGCCACCGCCGCCCTGCGCCGGCGCCTGCGGAAGCGGACCACGGCCCGGGACGGGCGGGGCGCCGTACGCCTGCTGCTGCTGCTGGGGCTGGCCGTACTGCGACTGCTGCTGGCCGCCGTAGCCGACAGGAGGAGGCGGACCCGAAGGCGGAGCGTACTGGCCTGCGCGCGAGGTGTAGTGCGTGAGCGAGAGAGCGAGGCCGGCGAGGCGGGGCGAGGAGGGTGACGGAGTCGAGACGTACCCTGAGCGGGAGGCGGGCCGGGAGGAGGAGCGTACGAGGCCTTGCCGCCCTGCGCCGGTGCGGGCGAGTAAGCTGTGGGAGGAGGGCGAGGGGGAGGGGGTCAGCCAAGGCTCTGCCGAGTGGGGGAGGTGGAGCTAGTGCGTCCTGCGAGGGCGTTCCAGCCGACGCCGATGGCCACAGCGCTTCTCAGAGTACTCCTTGAGAGCCTCGAGCGCCGTCCCACACGCTGCACCGGCAGCAAGGCCTTCATCGGCGAGTGCGACCCGCGAAAGCGGGGACGAGCCCGACCTCGCCATCGCCCGCCTCGAGAGCGCGACGTGATGAGGGAGAGGGAGACTGACAGGTGCCGTAGGCGGGAGGAGGACCCGCAGGAGCGCCGTACTGCTGCTGAGGCTGGTGCTGCTGATGCTGAGGAGGGGGCGCGCCGTAACCTGCGGGGGCGGCACCACCGGGGGCGGCACCCGGGGCGGGCACTCCGGCTGCGGCGAGCTTGCTGGCGAGACCCATCGTGTGTGTGTCTGTGTCGGGGTAGAGAGGGTGGTAGGACGGAGGGAGAGAGGGCGAGGCGAGGCGGTGTCATCGCTTTCCTCGGCCTGCCTCTCTCGGCCGCTCTGCGCAGAGCGCTTGGCTCGTGCACGGCCCAGCTTTCACTCTCGACGACGGGCACCGTCCAGACGGAACAGAGGCTCGAGAAAGGGGATACATTGCACACATGCAAGCTCGACCAAGCGAGCAGAGGACGAGCAAGGACCGTCGCGCCGACTCCCAAGTCGTCGCGCGCGGCGACAGTACCGCGCCGAGCTGTGCATCGGCGCCGAACGAACCCGTGAGGTCGCGCAGTACGGCAGCGAAAAGGGCGCGCTCGGAGCAGGTCGAGCGAAGCCAACAGGTCGGGTCGGGCAAGCTTGTCGAGGTCGAGCATCTGCGGGCCTGTGTGCGCAAGACAAGGTCAGTTCGCTGCTCATCTCGAGTACAGGGCTGCTCGTTGGCACCGCCGTCTGCCCTCCCTCGAGGCCCAGGAGAGCGAGGAACACTTCATGCGCATCTCTGCAAGAAAGTGTCAGCAGCGCTCCGCCCCCATCTTTGTGGTGGGCGGGCTAAGCTGTCCCTATCTAAGGAGGGTTGTAATCCTGCGTGCCCCTCGCTCCCGCTGCCGTCGTCACGAGCCGGTGCCGGTGCCGTCCGCCTTACGAGCCTCTGCCGCCGCCGTCGTGACGGTCCCTGGAGAGGAGGGATGGACGCACGAGAGAACCACCACTGCTCCACCCGATCTGCCGCCACCGCCTCTTGACAGACTTGAAGATGCTCTGGAGCGGCGCGCAGGGCGGGGCGGGTCGAGGTGGTCGAGGTGGTCGAGCGAGAAAAAGATGGCCGAGATGAGGTCGAGGGGAGGGCGAGGCAGCCCTTGCCCGAGTGAAGAGGTTGCGCAGAGGGACCCTCTAGGTGGCGAGAGCCGGCTGAGCGAGTCGGCGGGCCTGCAGCGTGCGAGGCGAGCGAGGGAAGGAAGCGAGTGAGGGAGGGCGACGAGGACGGCGAGCGACGAGCGTCGACGAGACTCATTTTCCGAAACACGCTCGCTCTCTCGCAGACAGAACCTTTCGTCGACAGCGCACAGCATACCCTCATGATGCAGACACTCGTCTCGCCGAGAAGGAAGCACGGCTCGACGACTTGGATTCCACTCGCTCGCTCGCCCTTGCGCTCGCCCGCTCACGCCTGCACGAACAGCTCGGGCGCCTGCGCGCGCGCATACTCGCCCTGCGCGCTCACCTTGTCGGTCCACTCGTCGAGCCGGGCCCGGAGCGCCTCGATCTGCGGCCGGTCGAGCACGCGCGGCTGCACCCACGAGATGGTCGCCGACGACGAGACCTGGTCGAGCGTGCCGCGGATGAGCTTGAGCCTGTAGGGGTGGGGGGAGTACGAAGGGTGAGGAGGGTCAGTGAAGAGCGCGAAGGGGGTGCAGGACTCGACGAGCGGCGCGGCCGAGAAGGCTAGAGGAGGGGGACGAGGGAAGAAAAGCCGACGCACGCGAGCGCCTTCATGACGAGGTGCTCGACCTCGTCGATCGGGACCTGCGCCTCGGACGAGATGATGCTGAACGGCAGGACCCGGTCCGACGTCGGCCGCTTGAAGACGGCCTCGATCAAGGCGAGCAGGCAGATCTTCTCGCGCAGGAACGCAAAGTGCTGCTGCAGGAAGGGCTGCGGGCGTGACGTCGAAGAAGTATCAGCTCGATGCCTCTAAAAGGCATGAAGAGAGCACCGAGGGAGGAGGGCGCACCTCCTTCTCGGCCATC
>Ga0308169_10000421_pt1 | contig 65259 bp, 74 predicted proteins | sample PhyBR1_2_FD_202139 | JGI IMG/M metagenome (GOLD analysis project Ga0308169, IMG submission 202139) | Phyllosphere microbial communities from UC Gill Tract Community Farm, Albany, California, United States - DLSLSB.R1 | ecosystem: Host-associated > Plants > Phyllosphere > Unclassified | place... | reverse complement strand
TGCTAGGAGGAAAGAGAAAGGGAATCTCGATGGCATAGCTGCGGCGCCTTCCATGAGGTGCTGGAATCGATCTGGAAGCTCCTTGCTTGACATATCGGGCGAAGAAGTTGGAAGCAGTGAGAGAGGTCAGAAGGGAAAGAGCAAGATAGAAAGGAAGACGAGGTTTTCGATCGCCGCGGAAACTCCGAACGACGACGACGACGGCAATTGTTCGAGTACGAGGAGAGACTCACGGTAGGAGTAAGCATGCGAGGGGAGGGAACGAGGAGACGAACTGATGCGAGGAAGAGGAAGAACGTTCGAAAAAATGCTTACAACAAACAAAAATTGACTACTTCCCTTGCACCTCCTCCAGCGTTCTAACCCAGACATCTATTCCCCCACGCGTGATCCTTGAACCATTCCGGACCCTTCTCTTCATACTCGCTTCTCGTTACACTCTTGTTCCTCGCCTCGTCGCTCTCACTCCACTTCTTCATGCCTCTCCAAGCTGACCAACCTGGGTTCTCAGTGTCTGCAGTTCTGACAATGTTGAGTGGATGATTGACTGGCAAGATTGGAGTCAGGGTCGATTTGAGTCGAGCATCGAAGAGGGGTAGGAGAGTATTTGAACCAGCGACGAAGATGTTCTAACGAAGGAAAGCAGGTGAGGGAACGGTGAGTTCTCATCCCGAATTCGAGAGGTTCAAGAGGAAGGCGAGCTTACACTTGTTAAACGCTCTCGTTCAGATGGTCCGAACCCTTTCAATACACCCTCTATAATCTCGCCCAATCCCGCCTGATCCAATCCCCCCAAATTCGGTTGCCACAACACTTCAGGTACCCTAATCCTCTCTACATTGACATGTAACTGACTAGTGTGTTCGACATTCCCCGCATCATAAGTATCTAATGGATCATCTGGTGCTAGTCCATAAACGAAAGCGTTGATGAGTTGGTGTCTTCGCATTTCGAGTCGTTCGGCAGTTTGATCGAGTGTGAACGAAGGGTCGTGGTGTAAGAGACGAGATTCGACGTTTTTGAGGGATTGAATCTCGTCTTCTTCATCTTCTGAATCATCTCCAGTACCCTATTCACCTCCTCTCTTGGATCAGCGTCCAAGTCAATACTCAACCACAAGGAGTCAAGACTTACGATTTCCCTATAAACCGCCCAATCAGCATCACTTTTCCCAAACCCATCGTCCTCACCTCCCTTTTTCCTCCTTTTGTTCGCACCTCCGACACTACCCCCTCCACCACTTCCAACTCCTTTCGACTCATCAGCCGCCAATCCAGCAATACTTTTCATCCTATTCTGAGCTGCCAAACTCTTGCGATCACTCAATTGTTCTTTCCTCTTCTTCCTCTCTTTCATTTTATTCATGATCTCCTACTCGACTCCCAATCAATCCCTCTTCAATCAGCTTACCCTAACCCCTCAATCAAGAGGAAGAGAAAGAGAAAGGAAAAAACATACCTCATGTTGAGCTCTTAAATTAGCCAACCATTTCAACGGATCTCTCTCCCTCAATTCCCGATCCAATCGTTCTTCTTCCTCTTTCCTACGTTTCTCTTCTTCCTTCTCCGCTTTCATACGAATCCTAGCGTCGTACCCAGCTTTCATCAATTTCTGTTTACGTTTCTCTTTCAAATCTTCTTCGTTCAAAGTATGATCCGGTACGTCAATCAAAGGGAACGTTGGTGCTTCCTAATTATATCTCACTCAGAGCCCATCAGCAATGAAGAAAGGGAGGAGAGAAAGAGTTTTCTTACTTTGGATTCGACTTCTTCTATACCCAATTCCTTGTTTCGTGCACGAGTTAAACTCTTTTCAATCTTTTTCAAGTACTCGTCCAAATCCTGAACTGAATCAAACCCAAACTCTTTCAATTTCTTCTATTATCACCCCCCCCTCACATCACACATATCAGCCACTCACTCTCAAAAGGAGGGAGAGAGACAAAGTAGAGAACGTACATCGTAATTAATTTTGTTCATAGTAGTTTGTTCAGAACGTAATGCACCAAACACACTAAACTCTTCTTGTTGCCTCTCCATCTTTTCGATTCTTTGTTTCGCTGCTTGTTCTTGTAATCGTTTCGTAGCTTCTTTTCGACGTTCTTGTTGCCTCACCAGATCCTCCTCTGTCTTCTCTTCACTTGTCTGCAGTCCCGACAACTCCAGATATCAGTAGTTTTGCACAGCAGATACGGAAGCGAGAGAGAACGCACGGTTGAAGTGAAAGGGAATTGAATGATTCGATCTTGTTGAACTATTCGATTCGGGTGAGATTCGAGTGATCGAATCGAATCTTGATAGTTCGGTACAGCATTGTAACAGTGATCCCTATACATGATCTGCGACATATTTCCACTCTACATCAGATCCAAGTGAAAGAGGATGAGAAGAGTTTTTGAAAAACGTACTCCCGATTGATAGGAACTCAACCTACCCGGAAACGCGGGATACTTGAGTTGCATCAACTTCAACATGTATTCACTAGCCTGACTTCCACCCCACGCCAATCTGTGAAGGAGCGCCTCACGCTCCGATCAGCTCCAAAATCAAGATGATAGGATTTTCTGAGAGTTTTGTACTCACTTCTTAGCTGCTCCTAATATTGATTTCCCTCCCAATACTGGTATAACATGAGTATTACTAGTCCCACTTGAAACGACCAACCCATCTGCACGTTGAGGGTTCTTCTCATTCTCATAAAATGAAAACAACGAATCCAATCCAAATGCGACACTCGGTGCTCCGTAACTCTCAAACAATAATTCCGTCATCACTACAAAAAGCATCGAGTTTGGTGAGCTAGTGAGGAGAGAAGAAGAAGAAAGGAGAAGAAAGGACTTTACGAGAACGAGAGTAGGATGGATTACAAAGTGATTCAGTCATGATTATTGGAGTTTGAATCCTCTCTGTATCAACCCCTAATTTGATCATAACATAATCCAATATATTCTCCTATCCACACACGCACTCACTCAGTCAGTCAGCATCTCCCCTCGAAACTTTGAAAGTGGAGAGGTGAACTTACCATTACATCGAAATTACAAACCACATCTCCCTCATAAGGTACCCTCGTTGAACTCCTACTAGCCGCATCGACATATACTTCCCCCCCAGCCAAATGTACAGTAGTGTTCAATTTACGATCTTTGTATTTCGCACCAATGTTTTCTAGTTCGAGGTAAGGAGAAGGGAGGTTTGTGAATCCTGCACGGATTGAGGATGCTCCGTTATCTATACAGAGAGTGGGTTGAGAAGGGAGGAGGGAAGTGTAGGAAGGGAGAGAAGGCGGTGAGGGGTCGAGAGGGTGGAGGTCGGGAATTGGGTAGACTCGCCGCGATGAAGGTGGGAGAGGTAAGTCTAGCATACTGAATGAGTTGGAAGTGCTGAAGGAAGGAGAAGAAGGAGAGGAAGAGAGGGCGTCTCATCATTTGCATTTCTCCCTCCTTGTTTCTTCCGTCTCACTTTCCCCAAGAATGACTGCAACTCCTCCCATTCGACCCCTGAACTCTCTCCTCAGCTCGACAGGTTCCCTACACCCCAACACTTCCTCAACATCTTTAATCACACCCCTCATTTCACTCCTCGCCGATCCCACGCCTCACTCGATAGACTCTCACCTCCTCGATTTACTCTTGAATGAGACAATCAGAATCTTGATCGACTCTACCCTCCACGCTAGAAAGAAGAAAGATCGAGAATTGAATGAAATCAACGAGGATCTCAAAAGACTCGGAATCAACGACGATAACCTCTCGAAACCTCCTCAATTGACACTCGAACAAGAAACACAACAAGTAGATGAAATAGTACGAGGGAAATTGGAATCAATCGGATATAAATTAGGTTGGTCATTATCCGAAAAGTATAAAACCTCTCTCCCTTTCCCTTTTCCTCCCCTCCCAAACCTAACCTCCTCCTCGTGTGTGCAGACTCTCAAGAGATAGACCTCGATTCCCTTCCACCCCTTCTTCAATCCCTAATCTCCCCCCACTTCCAGATCCATTAGAAGTAGTCAAATTCGTTTGTAAAGATCTTTGGGTCGCGTTGTATGATAAACAGGTGGATAATTTGAGGACGAACCATAGAGGTGTTTATGTAGTGTTGGATAATCAGTTGAGGGGTTTAGTGAGATTGAGTACAGGAGGGGGAGCGGAGGAGAAGAGATGGAGTAGATTCGTACGTTTCTTCTATTTCGCTGCTATCTGATAAAGTAAAGCGTGCTGATAATTTCTCGTTTGAGAGCGATGTAGTTATTGGCGAATACAGCGGGGATCGTTAAAGGGTGTTTGGCGAATTTGGGGATTCAGGCGAGTGTAGTAGGAGAATCGACAAATTTACCACAAGGTACGGGTCTCGAGGCTTTTCTATCCATCTCGAGTCGGACGTTGAGCTGATGGTATTGATTTCTGAGATGTACAGCGAGTTTTCAAATCAAAATCTTGAAACCTGGAGGAGGAGGAGTTTAATGGAAACCAAAAACATCAAGCACGTAATTCCGAAGTATCATTATTGTTGTCAATACCACCTCTAGCTCTTACTCTCACTCTCACTTCAAATGCTAGAGGCGAAAAAAGAAGGAACGAGAAAAGGAAAGCAGAAACGAGAGAAGATTTACAATTTGACTCTTAATTTGGAGACGAGAAAACTAGTTTATGTACGACACGCACAGCGAGAGAACGAAAAAGAGAGAGAGAGTATAGGTGGGTAAAGCTTGTGAAGGGGGGGTGATAGAGGAACGGAAAAAGAGGGGAATACTACTGAGATCGGAAACTGAATTTTGAGGGAAGAGGGAAAGAGGGAAAGCTGATACTGATTTATTGTTTGGTGTTTGTTAATGCTGGGTTTATCGTGTTTGAAGGAGAAAAAGTGAGAGAGTGTGATTCACTCATCTTAATTGACCTCGTTCACGCTTTCCCACCACTTTCTTTCCTCCTTCCTCCTCCTCCTCTTTGATCCCTCTTTCTTCTCTCCCCACCCTCCTTGACATCTTCCTTGACCTTTCCCCCACCATTCGCGTTCTTCGCTCCTCCTCCAGTAAGAGCTCCCGAGTTCCTCCTAGTCGCAGTCGGACTCGCACTCTTCTCGCTCCTCGGCGAACCTTGCTTCTTCCCTCCCCCTGCGTTCGAACCTGATGAAGAGTTTGAAGCCCAACCATAACCCAACGAAGGAGGTTGATCATTCCATACCCCCTCACTTGCTCCTCCCAAGTTCATCTGTAATCCTAACGAATCCTCAATCGAAGTACTCTTCGAAGTAGGCGAGAGGGGTACTGGAGTCGATGGAGTAGAAGTAGCGAATGGATCGAATTGAATTCCTGATCCTCCTCCATTCTCTGGAATCGTGTGAGGTTGAGAAGGGGTCGAATTGAATCCACTCCAACCTTGACCGATGATTGATCCTGATCCAGTAGAACACCTCCTCCCCCCTCCACCAATCGCTCCAAACCCTTCCGAGGAGGTCCTTCGAGGTGGTGAAGTCGAATTCGAGAAAGCGGCATCAATCGATCCATACCTTTCCCCAGCACCTTTCGCCAATCCCATTTTCGGCGGACTTGCAGGTGAACTCAACGCCGTATTACTTGAACTAGATCTCCTCCTCATCCCGATCGAAGAAGAGAAACTTGATCTATTCGAAGTAGAAGTCACTGAAATCCAACTATCCTCCCTTTCCCTCCTAACCGCTCCTCCTCCTACTTCCAGTTCCTCTTGAAAAGAGTGAGAGACAGGAAGAGTGGGCTCAAATTCAATCCTCATCAATCCTTTCCCCTCAACTTTCCCAAATTTCCATTTCCCGATTCCACCCCTCCCAACCCACTCGATCGATTGTAAAGAATGAGTCTTTTTCAGGAACCTCCTCCAATCTCGTGTCGCGGGGAGGAGGGAAGTGATACAGTCTGGGAGGTTTTGTGAGGGGAGTTCTGGGGAGAGGGATTTCGAGGGGGATGAAGTCGGAGAAGATGAGGGGAGGGCAGGGGACGAGGGCGAGCTTGGGGAGAGTGAGAGAGGTTGATAAGTCTGTGGAGTGAGGGGTTGGAGAGAGGGAGTGTGCGAGAGTGGGATAGAGACGAGGAATTGATGGAGGTGGAAACAAGCGGCGAAGGATGAAGCTAATGAGAGCTGTACGAGTCGCCAACGAACTCAGTACGATGGAAAAGGTACTGAGGAGGAGGGAGAGAGCGTACGAGATTCTTGAATTCACCATCGAAACAAACTTTCAACCTCGTCAATTCCGTACAATTCTCTAAAATTTTCTTCAATTGATCTTGATCGACGAGGACCAAATCCAAATCCAATTCTTTCCATCTCTTCGCGTCTTCTTCTTCCGTGATCGCTTTCAATTCTTTCTCCGTGATCTTTCTCGGATTGAGTAAAGGGTCGATTGGGTATCGAGGGAGATGGTGAGAACCTGGAACGAGACATGCTGGGTGTAACTTGCGGGAGAGGGTGAAGGAAGTGAGGGATGCGACGGAGAGGAGGGAAGGGAGCGATTGGAGGTGATCGAGCGCCCAAGATTTGTGAGGGGGTGATTCGGAATAAGTGAGTTTGATTGATCGGAGTCGAGAAGGGAACAAAGCGATCTTGGACCAGCAAGAGCGCGATAATCGACCTATGAGAGCATAGAGGAGTGAGTAGAATCTCGCATGACAGAAAAAAGAGGAGAGCTTGCCTTCGATACAATCCAATTCGAATTCCTCTAATTCTTGACAACCTTCGAACAAGCTACTCAATCCAACGTCACTGAGTTTCGTTCCCCCCATCTCGGCAATCTTGAACCATTTGAGAGTTTTCGAGAGAGCTTGAGCGATCTCTTGAAGTAGAGAATCATCGACGAAAACGGTTTTTGACAATTCGAGACGTTCGAGAGCGAAGAAGGATGATAAACTGTTTGATAATTCGTGAATCCCAGCGTGAGATAGCGATGATAGCGATAACGAAGTGAGAGTTCCAGGTAAGGACGAGAGCGAAGGACTGTCCCAGCGAGGAGTTTGATGTTGATGGTGCAACGAAGATGACGAGGTGTGCGAGTGAGAGTGTAACAGCGACATCGAAGACGACGGGGAAGGAGACGAGGGAGAAGTACTCGCGTTGATGTTGGGCGAAGAAGGGGTCGCTTCATCTCCTCCTGGTTCGAGCGAAGTGAGGAAGGGAGAAGGAACCAAATCGAATCGGAACGAACGGAGAGACTTTGCCGAGTTGGCGATGTCGAGACATAAATCTTCTGGAGGAAGTCTGTAAGAACTCCAGGTGAAGGATGTGAGGTTTGAGAACCGGTTCATGAAGGACAAGAGGGCGTGATCGTCGAGAGGAGGGAAATCGATTTCTCTATTCCCAAGTAATCCTTCCCCTCTTTCTTCCTCATTGTTCTGACCATTCCCACACGAGATTGTGGGTCTGACTATTTCGAGGTTCTTGACTAGATGAGAGTGAGAAGTTGCGATTGAAGACAGGAGGTTTGTGCCTCTTGTGTTCACTGATTCTAATTCCCGTTCGAGTTGTAGTAATATCGAGTCGTCATCTGGTAGGATTATGGTAGTAGCTAGAACCCTCCAAGTTGATCGTGAGATGGTTGAACCCAATTTCGAGATCAAGGTTAACGGGGAAACCGATTCTGAGAGTGCAAGCGAAATGATTCGATCTAGAGTAGTTGGAGGTAGCTTTGTGAGTCTCGAAGGTGGATCTGACATGTTCACAGCTCTACTCGAAGGTGTTGGAGTGAAGAGTAAGAAGTCAAGAAGTCTTTCAACTTTCTCCTTCATACATTCACCTCGACAAACTCAGATACACTTCAAAACCACTACGACTCACTCAGATCACTACTACAAGACTCCCTAGCAAGACAAGAGCTCCTCCCGTCGTTTCCTCGCCAATTTCACTTTCCACCCTTACCTCATCAACTTCAACCTCCCTCTCATCACTTCATGGTACGTTCTACTACTTCTCCATACAATCACAAGAGCTAACTCGATTCCCACTGAACAGGTCTGCGCAAAGTGTGAGAAGAAACTATCTAAATCCTCTTCCTCTTCTCTCGCCTGTTCCGACGTCTGGCGTTCCGCATCCTCGACTTCCTCCGCCTCTACCTCGACCGAAGCTGGCCGCAACACGACCCGCAAACTAGGAGAGAACAAACTATTATCCTCGAAGGCTCGATATTCTCCCTACGCACCTCCAGCGAAGAGTTCGGGTTCATTAGCGAGTAAAGCGGGAGCAAAGGTGGGAGGGAAAGAGAGTGGAAGTATAGGGAAATGCGTGTTTTGTAAGAGTACGGTTGCTAGACCCGAAGCTATGTATTGTCAAGGTGAGTTTGAACCTTCTTTGCTTTCCTGTTGCGCTTGAGCTGATGTTTCGTCAATTCGATAGGTTGTGCATATAAGAAGGGAATTTGTTCAATGTGTGCGAAACCTATTCTCGATACAACACAGTACAAGATGTCTTCGAAATAATTAATCGTTCTCTCTCCTTCCTCACCATTAACTCTTTCTTTGTAGCTCTTCATCATCCTACATCGTGTCAATACATACTTGTCATCAGTAAAGATTCTTCAGGAGAACAGCTCGGCTCGTCTAACGTTGCTTCACCCTTTTTCCACTGATTTCGCTTCTTTCAGCAAGGGGCTTAACATCGCAAAGTACGTTTTGCTTTTCCTTCGCCGTCGCTCCTAGTTTGTCACTCACACACTCTCATCCTCGTAGCTCGAGGCGGTGTCGCTCACCTCTTCAGCACTCGTCAATCCATCAGACAAGGAAGCCACTAAACAAATCGAGCAGGAAATCGAGAAAGTTAGGGAAGAGGGAGGACTCGAGGAGAAGGAGGAGGCTAGGGATGACGCTGAGGGTGATGCAACCGATGAGGTGAAGTAGATGTTGGAGTGGAAAGCAGGTTCTCTCTGTTCGCCAAGGTGAGCGAGAGCATGAGATCTGTCAAGGGCAATTTTTCGAGGCTATACTCTGCTTCTCCTCTGCAATTTCTCTCTTTCTCTCCTTCCCCTTTTCTTGCTCACTCTTTAGTCGACAACATCGCCAAAATTGGATTGCGATTCGGAAAGTCCGGACAGCTCACGCCTCCTCAAGTTTCCCTCTTCCCCTCCCTAACTTCCTTCCCTCCCCCTTCCCTCTCCTCTCCATCTTTTCAACTTTGTAAGATGAGCAGCAATCGACCTACACGAGGTCCCGGTCCTACAAACAGCTCCTCCCGTCTTCCTTCCTCTTATCAAGAAGCTCTCGACATGACTCCCAATTCTCTTCCCTTTACCCTCGATGAAGCGCTCGAAAAGACCAACGACTGTAGGAAGAAAGTGGATACCGTCATCTGTGAGTCCCTGGTCCGTTATTCCATTGATCTGTCTCGCTGACTCTCTCTTTGTGCCGATCTAGGGGGAGGAAAGAGTGATGCGACCTCTCATGGACAAGCGGTACAAAGAGGATGACACTGGACTGAATGACCCTAGTTACTATTTGCCTTGTCTCGGTTAGTTTTCATTTCTTCTTAGTTTCGCATCTCGCTGCGTTTCAACTGACCTTGAAATCTCGCTGTCTCTCAGAGGAAGCACAACTCGGAAGGATCTACTCACACGGTCTCATGATCGCTCGAATACATCGTCAGATCGCCGACGCTCTTTATGAAGATCAGAAGAAAGGAGGAGATTTCGAAACTCTCTGGACTATGCTCCCCGTCGACGTGCGCGCCCACTTCATTTATCGAGGCTTCGACAATTGCTCAATGGCCACTGGAGGTCACGCCGCTCACATCCGACTCAAGCAAGTCGTTAATGATCGATAGAGTCAGATCTTTACGAACCCAGCTGAGTCGATTCACGATATTCGCAGGTGTCCCGATCTTACCACTACTACTCTCTCGTATGGAGGTGGCAAAGGCCTTTTCAAGATTATCAGAGCTATCGTGCATTCTGCTCAAACTTTCAAGAACACTGAAAACTACTATCCGATCATTTCGGAAGAATTCGACAAGTACTACGAAATCGATCGAGCTGGAACTCGCAACGATCTTCCTCAACGTAGAGCAATTCGAATGTATCAGACCATTAACACTCACGGTGAGTTCTCGCTTGATCTTCCCAGGGGACTTCGAAGGTCTCGCTCAACTAAGCGCAACAATAGATCGAAACTTCTACATCGCTATCTTCGTTCTCACCATTCTCAGGACTTTGGTGAGCTTTCTCACTCTCGCCTGTCGCTCGTGGACTGATTCTTCATCCTCAACACGCCAATCGCAGAGCGTTGCTCGACCCGATTTGCTCTTCGGAACGCTAGTCTACAAGGATCGTCCCGTCTCGCGTCTCCCAATAGCCCGAGAGCGTGAGATCGTCGACGAGGACCCCGTGTCACGCCGTCAAGCTCAAGAACGTCACGATGCCCGACCTCTCCCTTCGAAAGATGCGGAGCTCGACCTCTTCTTCTCTGACCCTCCGAAATGGAATCTCTGCGAAACATGCCTCTCGATGCTTGTAATTGCTGTAGGAGAGTCTCGAGCGAGGTACCGGAATTGAGCGGAAAATTCTTGCCTCTTTGCGCAAAATGGTGAGTTCCTCTCTGCGACTGCTGCTCTTCCTTCACCATCACCGCGTACATGAGTCGCTGATGACTTGTCAATGATATCCACAGTCGTGCACTCACTCCTTCTCACCGTATCGCTTATTGTAGCGCAGACTGTCAGCGCTTGGATCGACCATCCCACAAGATCATCTGCGGAAAGCTATTCAGCGATATCGCTCTCGTTCCTGCTGGATGGGAATCTCCGTCTACGACCCCTCCTCCCTCCGTCGGCGTGCAGTTTCATCATCGCTTGATGAAGGAGGTTTGTTCACACTTCACTCCAATTCCCTTAAGACCAAACCGTCGCTGATTCAAGCTTTGATTGACAACAGGCTAGCAAGGGTGAGGCTCCCTACGCGATCTATGTCCTTCGCCTCTCCGACGACAGCCAACTCCTCCAATCACCTCTCTTCCCTCGGAAAGATCCCGTTCTTCTCACTCTCTCGACTCTCAACCTCTCCGAACACTCTCGCGTTTTCGATCTCCTCAATCAAGCAATCACTACGAAGAAGGAACAACACATCAAGCTCTACATTATCGAGATTTACAGTCGTGTTGAGCGAGAAAAGGGAGGAGCTGGAGAGAAAGCGATTGGCCAACTCGCTCGAGAATGGGGAATCAGCGAGGTTGTCATCAAAAGCTGGGTTGAGGAAGAGATTGCAAAGGTCAAGATGGCTTTGATGGTGGCGATTCTGTCATTGGGAGCTTCAGGAAAGAGAGGAAAGGATTGAACGAGTGGTAGAACTGTACACAGCTGAAAAGGAAATTATGCTTCTGCTTATGGATGCTCGAAGCGTCCACTTCTCAACGCTGGCGACGATGAGGAGCAGCTTGTCGATACTTCGGGACCAGCGAGACGAATTGGAGACGAAAACGAAAGTGCTGGTTTTTTAACGAGTCGTTCCTCTCGATTTCTCTTCCGCCCGGGCTCGGCCACGCTCGTATGTTCTCATAGTACTCTTGACTGTCTAGCGAAACTGCTTCGAAATGCATCGCCGCGGAAATTGAGCGGAGGGTTTCAATTCCTCGCCCAATTCTTTCTTCCCTTTCCTTTTTACCCTTCACTTCGACAAAATGGCGAAACCTCCTCTTCGCAAGAAAAAACAACCGACGCCGTATCACGACAAGTGTGCAGTCAAGGGATGCTGTCGAGTGCCGATGAAGCGGGGTGTTCCTCCTTCAGATTATCGATCACATTCAGTTCCAGGTGGATTGTTCACTCTCAACGAAGCTCTCGCGAACACAAAGGCTTGTCGAGAGAAGTGTAGTGCAAAGGTCTGTACGTTCGAAGGCTCCCTCATACCCTCAGCTCGAGCGCTGACGGCAAGTCTTGCTTTGGAATCAAAGGGGAGGAGAACGTTTGTCAAGTTCTGCTCAAGCACTGGTACGCACCGGGTGAGCGTATCAAAGAGATTGATAGCAGGAAGATCAGGAGCTGTCTCGGTAAGCACTCTTCACTACATTTTGACTCGAGAGCATACTAATCTGGAGAAGGAAAGCAGACGAAACCTACCTCGAAAGCATTCATTTCCAAGGAGTCCAAATTCCCAGGACTCACCGAATGATTGCAGACGAGCTCTTTACGAGGGACACTGGTAGATCGTACGCAAATTTCTGGAAAGCAATGCCTCAAGAACGAAAGAACAGCGCTGTCGTCTACGCAATCGAGACAGCGACTCGAGGTGTCATCACTCTGCATGATCGCTACCTGTCAGTCACACCAACTTCTTCCCGCTCCCCAGACTGACCAACTACACTGTTCTTGCAGTGTCCCCGATCTTTCTGTCGAACTAGCTCAAAACGATGGATTCCTCAAATTACTTCGCTTCGTCGTCAATTCGGCGGTCGCCTTCCCTGAAGCAGACGACTACTATCGAATCCCTTGCGAAGCTTTCGATTATCGCTATCGAATCGAGAAAGACGAGAATCAGCAAAATCTTCCACAAGGCCGTGCTCTTCGCGCCTGTCAAGCTTATCTCCTCAACAGTACGCTTCCCTTTCTCATTGGACGTTCTCTGTATAGCTCTTTGATGTGTCTCGTTTGTCCACAACACGAAATCAGGTTATCGCCAATTTCGTTTTGGAAATGGTCAACTACTGGGTACGATCGCTTTCTGCACATTGAGAACTCTCGGACCCAGCTTCTCACGATTCCACTCTAGCGCTCCTCGAAAGAACCGGAAGACGAGAAGCTTGTCGGAGCGATTCTACAGAAACCTCGACTTCGCGTCTGCTGTCACCACCACTTCTCCCGAACCGACTATACGACAAAGAACGTCATACACGAAGCAGTCAAGGCGATGGGAGGCAAAGATATCAAAGAAGAGATCCCTCGTCAGTGCGATGGGAAAGGAGTCAAAATCTGTCGAGCTTGTCGAAGGAGGTCCGACGAGATTCCAGGTTTCACCGATGACTCGATCGATGAAGCGCAATACAAGAGGGGCAAACCCGAGGGAGGGGCAGACGTAGGGGAGAATGATGAGACGAGTAGGACATGGTTGTACTGCAGCAGGCGCAGGTGAGCTCTCTTTCTCCCATCTACTGTTCAGCATTGTCTCTTCATTGACGCGCGCTGCTCGATACCGTATTATTCACTCGACGGAGCAGTCAAGACACAGAACATGGTCGTCAAGTCCCTTACTGCAGTCAAGAATGTTCAGAAGCCGATTGGAAGTTAGGAGGACACAAGATCTTCTGCGGCAGACTCTTCACCGATCTCGCTCTTCCCTTCCCCGGCAGCAGTTCTCCTGCTCACTCTTCAACTCCTTCTCTCAGTCTTCTCTGGCAGCTCTACAAGAATCTCCTCTCGAAGAATGGTGATACTCCAGATGAAACAGAGGGATTCTACCGCATAGAGCGCTACGAGGCCTCTAGCAACTTCCCTACTTATCACGATACCCTTAGCGTTACTCCTCACACTCGCAATCTCGTTCCCTTCCTCGAAGAAGCCGTCAAAACTCGCTCGAAGGAAAGCATCAAAACGTTCATCTCAGAATTCGCTTCGATCTCCGGAACAAATTCAAATCTTGACATCAACGACGTTATCGACCAGATGGTAGCAGATTGGATCGAAGTTGATAAGCCAGAGGTCGAGGAATGGACGAAGGAAGGATGGAGGCTTGCAGAGGAGAAGTTGACTTCGAGGACTATCGAAATGATGTATCAGATGATGGCATTGCGCGAAAACGAGGAAGAAGAGGAAGAAGAGGACTCGCTTGAGTAGGAAGGAAGAATGAAACGCTTGAAGTGCCTTTACTATTTTTTCACTCGACTCGCTCTAGAGATTTACTCTTTGACCTCTTTGTTCAGCTCAACAACTGCTTATGAAACTCGCTGGACTTCCTTCTGCAGCGTGTCTGTCCAAACACGAATCACAAATCAGAAGAGTAAGCTGCAGGCTCAAAGCGAGATCTATTCGTCCATTCTGCGAGAATCTACAAATCAAACGATTTCTATATCCCATCACCTCTCAAAGATCAGTCCTTGTTCATCAAGCAGCGTTCAAAAGAGAGTGATTCCAATGCTCACCCTTCCCATCATCCCTTTCTTCCCATCCCCCTCGATCCTCTTGTAAGCCTCATCCAACTTCTCCCTCAACACTTGTTTCTCTCTCTCATCCCTCCAATTGCCCAACATACTATCCCTCCTCTTCCTCGTCTTTCCTCCTCCTCCCAATTCCTTCTGTTTTCCTTCACCGACTAGTACTAAAGCAGGGGTCGGAGCGGAGGGAGGGAAAAGTTCTGCGAGTGAGGGAAGATCGGAAATGGTTGAGAATTGACCGCCTGAAGGTAAGGGAGGGAGAGGGGGGGAGGAGAATGAGATACTGGGTTTCTTGCTGGAGGAGGAGGAGGAAGATCGACGCTTGAAAGAGAATTTGGATAGTGAAGAGAATCGAGAGGAGGTCGAACGGATTGAAGAAGGTTTCGAACCGGCTTGGGAGGGGAACGAGCTCGAGGTAGGGGAGGTTTGAGGAGTTGATGCGAGAGAAGAGTAAGGTGAACTCGCGCAGGTGAGGGAAGAAGAATCGGATTGCTTTCGAGGAGGGTTGACGACGAGGTTTGAGAATGGATTGTTAGTGGGGGTCGTAGAAGGGAGAGGAGGAACTTTGACTGATGGAGGAGTGAGTGAGGGTCGAGAGCTTTGAGAGACTGAAGCTCGACGGGAATAGATTGGGTGTGGATCAATCGATCTTTCCGCCTCTTTCGTAGCTTCGATCAATACTCTTTCTTCTTCCTCCCTCTCCTTCCTCGCTGCTTCACATCCTTCCAACCATTTCCTACAATTCGTGAATCTTCCATCCTCGACTATTTCCTTCTCCTTCTCCTCCTCAACCTTAACCGGTACTTTCGTCTCGACAATGAAAGAGTGTTTCATCTTCGGAGACAAATCCACTCGATCTGGGAGAGAGGGAAGGGTCTTGACTTGGAGTGAAGGAGGAGAGATCGGAACTGTGAAAGAGAAATGTTTGAAAATCTCTTCGAAATCTTCTTCTACCTCCTTCTTCTCCTTCACGAAGGGTTGTAGTGGAAGAGGTGGGGAGAAGATTGTGTTGATATTGGGTTGCGGAGAGAAGGAGGAGAGGGATTCTTCGATTACGGGGGAAAGGAGGGAGAAGGTAATGGTTGGTGGAGCGACGTTCTAAGGAGTGGTATCGCTGAGTCAATGGCATTCATGACCAGTACGTAGAGAGGGGAAGAGATGGAGAGGTACTCACGGGAGACATCTTGACTTGTTCAGGGATTCGTTTAGATCCAGCTAAAAACGAGATTGAACTAGGTTGGGGTAGTTTCAAGTTGTGAGAGAGTGAGTGACGGGATAGATTGTTGGAGTGTCGATAAATCAGAAGCAAAGCAAGAAGAAAGAAAGAAAGAAAGAAAGAGAGAGCAGGAGAGGAAGCGAGCGTCTCTGAGCGAAACCTCTGAAAACTCATCTCCTAAGCGCAAGCCAGTCCTCAAACATCCATTTCTCTCGCCTTCTCCGAGCTTCAAAGCCAGCCAGTCCTCCTCCTTTCTCTTCTGCCGAGAAACAGGCGAAAATCTCGGCGAAGGAGAAGATTCCGATTTGAACCGTCTAACTTTCCAGCCTCTCCTTCCCTGCACCCCCCTCATTCCCACTCACTCCGTTCTCAACCTCACCTGTTTCACGCTGTCGACTAATCCATTCCCTAATCCCAGTACTCCCCATCTTCGTTTCAACCCTCACTTTTTCAACCCCCTTCCCTTGATCCCCCTGACCCGTACAAGTATCGATACTCCCATCGTCTGCAACCAGGTTAATTGTATACATGTCTAGAATTGAAAGGTTCCTTTCGCTTCGGAGTTTATTGACTACTCATTTGGAATCGTCAGTTTCGAGGAAAGGGAGGGGGAACAGAGGGGAAGAGAGGGGGGTTCGTACTCGCTGCTCCACCGGAAGAAGTTTCTGATGATACTACGAGAGCTTGAATATCTGGATCTGTAGCTGTTGGTCCATACACATCCTGAAAAATCGAACGAGAGATCAGTTTTGTGAGCTCGAGGAGTTGGGATGATGGAGGAGGAGGAGGAAGGAGGAAGTACTTGTAAAGGTACTACTTGATGTTGTATTGTCGGTCTGATCAGTTCGATAAAATCTTCAACAGCCTTGATTCGAGTCGAAATGGATTCTAAATATTCTTTAAACTGTTTCTTCCCCAACAAAGCATCGTCTGTACTCTCTCGAACACAAGCGCTCAGCACGCTCCTCGTGTGAGTAGCTGAGCAAGAGAACAGTTGAGAACGTACCTGATACACCGACTATAAGTTTTCGACTCGCGATTGAACAAGCCATAGATAATAAAATTTTGTGCCCAGCGTGTAAATGATCGAAAGTACCCCCCATCGCAACTACCTCATAACTTGCCTTTCCTTTCTCTTCTTCTCCTACTCTCTCCTTCCCCTCGTTTTCCTCGGGAGAAGGGGAATAAGTCCAATTGATGGAGTTTGCGTTTGGTGGGATGCAGAATGGGATAGATCTCATTGAATCGATTATTACATCCACTTTGGCGAGTGGGTTTTGATGACGTAGGAACTGAGTGGTTGCGGTTGAATAGATTGAAGCTAGAGAGGATTCGAGAGGGGTCCAGAGGGAAACGGGAGAAAGTGGGGGAGAAGAAGAAGAAGAAGAAGAGGAGGAGGAGCTTGAGGAAGGATGGGTGGATTGGGAGGGGGAAGACCAGGGTGATGGATTGGTGGAGGAGGTGGAAGTACGGATTAGGATTAGGAGGGAAGAGGTTGAATGGGAACTAGATGAAACGATTGAGAGGTGACAAGTAGAAGAGAGGAAGGTAGAGAGGGAGGGGAAAGATAGCGTAAGGTAAGTATCGTATTCTGCCATTGTCTAGAGTGAGTTGAAAGCTGAGTGCGAGGTGGATAGTGAGAAGGAGGAGAAAGAGGAATCTCGGACTTTGCTCTCTCTCTTCCACTTCACTCCACCTGGTTCGCATTTAGTGGGATGGCTACCGAGAAACTATTGATCAAGACCTCGAATGGACCCGTAAAAGGATTCAGTGATACTTATCCAGTTCAACAATATTCCACTCAATCATCGGCCACTCGAGGTCACCTCGCTCCAGTCATCAAATGGCTAGTAAATCACTCTCTCTTAGTAATCTACACCCTCTATGCTCCTCACTGATCAACCGATGACCAATTAAAGGGTATTCCATATGCTAAAGCCGAACGGTTTCATCGACCTACGAATCCCGATCCTTGGGAGCAAGAAAAGCAATGTTTCGAGTTTGGAACAATGTTTCCTCAACCACAAGGAATGACCGAACAATTATTGAGCAAATTACCGGGATTCGTTTTGAGGAGTCAGATCAAACAATGTGAGCAAAGTCATTTCGTCAATGTGTTTGCACCGGGAGATCTCAAGGAGGGAGAGAAACTACCTGTAATGGTGAGTGACACTCTTGCTATCTATCTGCGGAACTGTGCGAGATGGAACGCTGATGAGATTACGATTTCTTGCGAAACTTGAAATAGGTTTTCATCTAGTACGTCTCCCTTCTGCCCCTTCCCCAATCTTCCTCCTCGACTTCCTCGCGTCTACTGACCTCATCTAATCCCTCTCCAGCGGCGGAGCATTAAACACCGGTTCCTCCGATCGATTCTTCTACGACCCTACTTCTCTCGTCCGCTCCCAATCCCCATGCCAACGCTGCATCCTAGTAACCGGCAACTACCGTATCAACATATTCGGATTCCTCTCATCACCCGATCTATCAGCCGCTGATCCAGCAAGTCTAAGTGGGAATTATGGGTTGTACGATTGTATAAAACTATTTGAATGGGTACGTCTCTCTTCTCCCCCCCCCCCCTCTCTCTCTTTTCTTTGCGAAGATTTGACTGATGGATGGGAGTGAGTAGGTACAAGAGAATATAGGAGAGTTTGGTGGTAATCCTAAGGAAGTAACCGCATTCGGCCAAAGTGCAGGAGCATTCTTGATTTCCTACTTGCTAGTATCCGGTAAACGTCTCTTCAATCGAGCGATCCTTCAATCTGGCGCTCAAAAAACAATGGTATACCTACTTTTCTCTCTCCCCTTTCCCGTCCCTTGTTCCTCCACTAACTCGTCTCTTGTTTCGCGTAGGGTATTCGACCTCCTTCCTCAGCCTATCCCGCACTCCCTTCGATCCTTTCCTCCCTTCGTGAATCCTCCCCCTCCTCTTCTCCCCTCGATCTCCTCTATTCCGCTTCAACCTCCGAACTCTTATCCCTTCACACTTCTCATCATTCACTAGAATCAGTTTCCCTCACTCTCGAACCCTCATCCTCCTCTCACTCAATCTTCACGTCCTCCTCAATTTCCCGCCTCGAACAAGGTTCGATAGATCCTTGGATTGAATCCCTTATTTTGGGAACAACAGAAGATGAAGGAACAGTTTTCGCATTTGGAGCTAAACTCTCCATTCCCTCCAACTTCGATGAATGGATCAACCGATTCTCCTCTGAGATCCAGGAGAAAGCACGATCGAAATACCTTGCTCCTTTTGGGGGACGTCATCCGAAGGAAGGTGAATGTGAATTGAGGAGGCTACCGGGAAGTAAGTTGTTGAGTGATCAGATTTTCGTTAATCCCGTTTGGGAACTTGCGAAAGCTGTCAGGGGAAAAGGGAGACGGGTTTGGATGTATAGGTTGAGGACGGGCGTTAAAAATATTTTGGATAATAGTCCTTTTGGAATCATGTAAGGTTCTCCTCTCTTTCTTTCGTCTACTCTCCTACTCTCATTGGTTGGGGGAGATCGGAGACGGGAGATGGAACCGAGTACTGACGGTGATTGAGCCGTGCAGGCATTCTATGGATTTACCTTTGATTTTCAATTGTTCTTCATTATGGTCCGAAGACCTTTCTTCCGCCGACGCTAGAACTTCAAAAGCACTTGGATCACGTTGGTTGAATTACGGAGCGACTGGTCAACCAGGTAATGCCTCTCCTTCTTTCTCTCCATCTTTCTCTATACGAAATTGACGGCCAAGGTTGGAAGTGTGCACAGATCAAGAGTGGATTCATTTTCAAGTCGAGAAAGAGAAAGCTAGTTGGTTAGTATTTGAGGAAGGAGGGGTTACGAAGAATGAGAGTTTGAGTGGGTTCGAAGAGGAAATGGTTAGGTTAGTGGTTGAGCCTGAGAAGAAAGAGGAAGGACAAGAAGAGGGGGATGAAACGCTTGGGGTGAGTAAACGCTTTTCTCTCTTGCTTAAGGTTTGGGCTTCAGGAAAGGAGGAGGCGAAGCTGACGAGTGTTGGTGAATTCGGGAATAGACTACGACTGAGTAAAATAGAGAGATCTTTCGAACGCTTTTGGAGGGAAATGTCCTTGGGGTTGGACAGTGATTCGGGAGGGAGACAAGCGAAGGAGGGGTATATCATATCATAATCTTGGAAAGAAATCAGTTTAACTCGTTCTCTCTTGCAATCCTCTTTGCTACGCGATCTCTCACTGCGAGTCTCTGAACATGATGCGACACCACTGAAGGGTACGCAAGTATTCTCGATGAAGCTGAGTCGTCGACAGGTTTCAGAGGGTTCAAAAAGAGGCGCGGAACCGAAATGAAGTCGTTACATGACAAGTGAGAGCTATGTATGTTAAGCGAGCAACGAGAGAGAAACTAGTAGTGAAGTAGACAAGCAAAAGATAACGACAGAGGTAGACAGAGGAGTAGCGAAGGAAACAAATTAGGCCGTGAGGGGAGGAAAGCAACAGAAGAGAGAGAGGGAGAGGGAGATAATCTAGGGAGAGAGAGAGAGAGAGAGAAGGAAAGAGAGTGTCTATATGTGTGTAGGTGATGAATACTGATAAGAGGAGTGAAAGGAGTCGTTACAGAAATAGCTTTGATCGCAATCGAGTGTAATTTGTTTTGTTCGCGAAACGAAGTGTCTATAGATCCCCCTAGTTCGCGCTACCACTCCATTGAATGGGACACACGACGTTTGTGACAGTCGCTTCCCTCTTTCCCGCCCCTATGACACCCATAATGGAACTCGTGACCTCGACGGTCAAGTTCAAGGGTTCTCGATAAGTCGATGCGTAGATGTGGGCGCATGAAGACTTCATGATTGAAACTATTCGACGAATGCACCATTCTCTCAATCAGCTCGAGGAAAGAGAAGCGAAAGTGAGAGAGAGAGAGAGAGACGAACAAGTCTGATCTGAATCTGAGGAGTAATTCCCAGAGAACAGAATCGGGAACTACTCACAACATTCTAATGTCAGTGAGGGAAGAGGATTGGGAGAGGTAGAGGGAGAGGAGAGAAAGGTTTACCTCGTAAGAAGTGACTTGTTTCCCAGGAATCGAAATCTCTCCATCTGACCAAGTCGTCCTACCAATCTCATCCCCCGTCTCACGTAACTTGACTGAGATCCCAAAAGAAGAGTATTTGACGGGTACGTAGGAAGATGTGGCGTCGACTGTACGCCTCGAGTCTATGAATCAGTATTTGAGAGGGAGAGATTCGAAGCGAGAGCGACGTACGCGCAAAGATTAAGTTTCCACGGAAAGAGTAGGAGACGGGATCGGTTGAGGTTATGTAAGGGTTCTCGTCGGTTGAAGTGAAGACTACTGAGGGAACTTTTTGATCTCTGAAAGTAATGGTGGGAGTTCGAGGAATACAAAAGTAGAGAATCAAGATCAACCTGCACATTCGACAACTACTGATCAGTGACACTGATTGAAACGAGATAGAGGAAAGTGCAGAATGCGCACCCTAAAAGGAAGAGTAAAACCGCAGGAACGACAATCTTCCATTTCCTCTTTGCCTTGTCCCAAGTTCCTCCTACGAATCCTTTCATTTCCTGTCTCTTTCTCCTACTCTTTGCAAACTTCCTATCATTCTTCTCATTCAACCCTTCACCCCTACTCCAATCTCCCGAAATTTTCGGCATCGCAACCGTCTCATAAGCACCTCCTTCAAATTTCGCCGTACTCGAAATTTGCTCCTTCAATTGATAAGTTGATCCTCCACCTGGGTTTTGTAAAGTAGACATGGTTCCTGAAGTAGACATTCGAGGGTTCAAAGGAGGAGGTAATCGAGATTGACGGTTCTTTTCAACTTGGGAGAAATCTCGATAAGTTCCGAACCCTCCACCTTCTTCTTCATCGGATGAATCTGAATCCTCTTCTTCATGATGATCTCTATACGGTGAGTTATTCTGTTGAGGGAGTAAATTGGTCGAAGCAGTTTGAGGTTGTCCTTCACTTCCTCCTCCTGTATCAGGTTGAAGAGCGTAGAGATCTGCAGAGGAGTATCTGGAATGAGCTAGATGAGGTGGAGTAGGATGAGCGAGGGGTGCGTAGAGAGGTGAACGAGAATTGGAGGATTGGGCAGAAGGAGTTCGATCTGGTGGAGGGGACTGAGATTGGGGTGGGTAACCCGTCATTTGAGTAGAGTAGCGTTGTTGATAATCACTTGATTGACGCGTAGTCATTTCTAGATTCGAGTGGGAGAGGTGGAGAGGAAACGGAAGAGATCGAGGGGATCGGCCTGAGAGACGGGTTCGAGAGGCAAACGCGCTAGCCTGTACTTAGAGGCGTAGTCGAGTGCTGTTGTTGATACTTGTGTAGAGTTGGTCTGGAAACAAGAGAGAAGAGGTTGAAGAGGTCGCAAAGTTGAAGGGAAACCAAGGGAAAGTGCTTTCGCAAATTCGGAATAATCGCACCACTCAAATCAAACCTCACAACCTTGAACTACGGCCACTTCAACTCTGACAATTCAATGGGTACAACAAGCTACAATCAAAGCGATTCGCATCTCCTTCTCTGCATCTATTCTTCCTTGAGAGGACTGTTTTTTTCTCGCACAGTTGGAAACGAAACGTCAGCATACTGTCTCCCTGTCGTTCCTGCACTGCTTCCGACTATCCTACTACCCTGTTAAGCCTGCCGTGTACCAACCATAGACTCAGAGAATAGCCGGCGCCCTCCGCCGACCGAAATCGACCAAATCCTGTTTTCTTCGCAACCTGATTTGCGAGAAAGGACAACTTGAAAAAGTGTACTCACTCTCTACCCCAATTCTTCATAGATTTGACTGATTTAGAATTCTCATCTTTGATGTGTGATTCCTGAGCCGAGTGTCTCTTGATGTAAGCGACAACTACTCGTCCTCAACCTCAAAAAAACCGTCAGTACTCTCTTCTCTGTCTCCTCCTCGCACCCCTCACCGTCTTTCACTGAGAGTAGACGAGTACGAGCCTTACCTTTTCGCATATGAGCCAAATCCTCCTCTGAATAATCCTCCTCATTCCCTTCCGGATTCTTCTCGAGAATCTCGATCTACTCGTCACTTTCCCTAGATCAGCTCCCTGTGCCTCCACTATCTCTTCAATCAGTAGCAAGGATGTGGACGTACGATCTTCCTTCCCGACTCATGACCGACGCTCTCATGTCCTCCTCCATCCTCCTCGACTTTGCCCGAATTATCTTTCGACCATCCACTATCTTGTGAATCGGACGTTTCGAGCCAGTCTCGGAGTTCAGAGGGTGTCATATTTACGAGATCTGTACGAGAGGGGATTAGTGAGGGAGAGAACAGTGAGGGAGGGGGGGAGACGGGAAACACACCTTTCCATTCTTCGATTACTTGATCATCCGATTTAACCATCTTGTCGGTAGCTGTATAAGGGTGTTTTGAGACGAGTCGTAGTGAGAGGAAGTGAAGGGAAGAAGGGAGAAAGGAAAGAGCATGAAGGAAGAACGTCATGTTGAACGACTCCTTGAGATCTACGATGAAATCGAAAACTCGTTATCGAACTGGATTTTCGTACCTTTTTCTGCTACTGTAGTATGTATTCGTCGGAAAAGGTTCTCACAAAAAGGCTCACGAGCGACCGAATCGTCAGTGTGATTTGAAGAGAGTCATGAGTAAGCAGAACAGACAGTCGAAATGTTCGTTTGTACCGCTCCTGGGTTCGCACGAAATGCTGTCGAAGATTGTCGTATCTGTGCTTTTTCTACCTCACCAACATGAGCTCGTCTTCTCCGAGTCGATACGTTCTGAGGGAGAAGAAACGCACCTTTCAGATCCTGCATGAAATTCGCTCGCTTTCCCTCATCTTCGCCCACTCTCCTCCTCCTCCACCCTGACCACAGCGGACGGCTTAAGTACGCAATTGCCTGCAGAAGGGTACACAAGAGACTGCGGTGGTAGATAGAGGGAAGGAAGGAGATTATCGAAAGGAAAGAAATAGTCTGAAGCGTCCGAAGCTAGCGCAATCCCGAAGCGTTGACGACGAGAGCTGGATCTTGACGCTCGATGAGCGTCGGAGTTGTGAAGAAATGAGAGAACAGTGGTCGAGTAGACCTTGAGTGCGAATTTGAACACTGGACTGAAATTGGGTGATTTCGAATTCGCTCAGCTTAGAATGCGCTGTGTTCACCGGGTATATACTGTGATCTCGTTATGTCACTCGATCAGTCGTGTTCAGCTTTGATCGGGGGTACCAATGGAGACGCACCAGTTCCACCTTAATCCCTCCTCTCGCTTCACGGGACCGGATCAAACCCTGTAACGTCGTACCACACTTCAGTCAGTTCGCGCTCTGCTCTCATCACTGAAGCGAGGGGCATACGAACTCACCTTCTCCCAACCGATCTTCAAAAGCCTACCGACTCGCTAACCATTCCCTCATAACCCTCAGTTCCTCCCCCTTCGCCTGACCTTTCCCTTCATAACACCTCAACACCTGTTCGGTCAATACCAATTCCAACTTGTCCATTATCTCCTGTCCCTTCTTACTCTTCCCATTCACTCTCAATCTTGAAATACACTGTTTGGTTCCGACTTGGCTACTTCAGCTGACTTCCCGCTTAAAGTAGAAAGATCCGGAGTACTAACCATTTTCGCACCCAACGCCGCTCTCCTCCCACACCCACCCAAAGCCTTCGCCTTTCCACCGTCCAATTCAGTACTCATTTCAACGACTCTCAAGAACTCTTTCAACCCAATTTCGTATTCTCCCACAGTAACGTTCAATTCGGCGTGTTGTAAAAGGATGAATGGGTTTTGAGGTTGTAACAGAACGGCGTGGTTTAATGAACTCAAAGCTTGTTCGAATCTATTCCTCCTTCAATTTTTCATCAGCTCGGGAAGAAAAAGAAAAAGAGAGAGGGAGGGGAAGAGACCGTACAATCCAAGTTCAGAGTAGGAACGAGAGAGGAGAATCCAAGCTTCCGCGTCGATATAACTCGTATCCAAATACTCTGTCAACAACCTAATCCCCTCTTGTCTCGACAGCCCAATTTCATCTAGTTTCGAGGATGGATCGAGTGGTGTAGAGAGATGTAAAGTAATCAAACGTTTTCGAATCACCTGCACGTTCCTCTTCCTCAGTCTTTCGAATCTTCGTGAAATGAGAAGAAGAAACCTACGACGTCGGTTTCCTTCTCCTTCAATCTCGTTTCATACAATTCCCTAGCTTGACTTGATTTCCCTTCCCCCTCGAGTAGTGCACCCCTCAACGCGATCACTCTAGGACTCCCCAAATATTTCGCTGATAATCTATCAATCAACACCTAAATAAACCCCACTCTCTCCCCCTCATTAGCTCTCTTCTAGGGAGAGAGTGTGAGAGTAAAGACATACGGATGCTAATTCTAATTGACCTGATTCTATACAACCAAAAGCGATTTGTTCTTTCACTATCCAAGCTACCTCTCTCCTACCCCAATCAGCTCGATAGAAGGGAAGGGAAGAGAGAGAGAAAGGGTACCTTGATCAGTATCTTTGTTTGTCCAACCTGAACGAACTAGTTGTTGACCTAATTGAGAGACTTGAGAGGGGAGTCGGAGACGAGAAGTACGGATTAAGGAGAGTCGATCCAGGATGGCGCTGGTTGAGAGTGAGGAGGAAGTCGTCATGATTCGAGAAGCTTGAGAAGTGGGAGGAGAGTGGGAGAGGAGAAACGTACTTGAATTGATCAAGACTCAAGTTGATTCTTGACTTGTCACACTTGACTACCCATCTAACTCGATAGCTCAAGGTACTGCTAGATACCCAGTACACTCGCAAGATTGATCAGCGAGTCGCTCACTTCTTCTCTTCCCCTTTTCATTCTCCCCACTTGCTCACTGATCCATCAGTAAGCCCTCCCTCCTCTCTCTCCCCTCTCTACCATTCAAGCTAACCCTCTTCACTCTCACAGTGTCACGTACCCCCTCACTCACCTCGAATCCCCCTCGTTCAATGAGACAAACTCCATCAACCGCTTCATTCAAATCGACCACTTCCACTTCCCTTTCTCACGATCCATCAGGAGGAAACGCATCGGCAGCTGTATTCAGGAACTTGAACTTTGGGGCGAGTATACCTTTGCAGATTGTCATCAAGAGTGAAGAATTACCGGTGGGAGCGGATAGAACAATCGACAATTATTATGTCCGTTCAATCACTCTACTTTATCCTCTTGCTCGAAGTGCTGCTGATAGAATCGAGTGCCATCGGCACAGATTCAAGCACCGAGGATTACGTACTTGCCATTGTTGTTACAAACGATAAAGAAACAATTCTTGAGTTTGATTTTGGATGAGCGAGCAATCGAAGAATTGAAAGATGATCACTTCTGGTTCGAAGCGGAAGGGAATCAGGGAGGTCCTCTGAAATGGTGAATTCGTACTCAAAAGACCCAGGCCGAAACTCGTGCTAACCTTTTCCTTTGTTCGTCGTTCTCAGGCATTGGCCTTTAGGAGTTTTATACGATTATCACCATGCCCTCTCCCACCCGAATCTCACATCATCAAACACAAACCCTCACTCTCCATCATCAGATACGACGGTTCCTCCATCCCTCGCGTCAGTATTCGCACCTTTCAACCCTTCATTCTCCCTCTCCTCCCCCTCTTCTCAACTCGACCAATCCCTTTCCCTCCCCTTGACCTCAACTCGAGGTGATTCCCAATCGACCCTACGCGCAACAACAACAACAACAACCACATCCCGTTCTTCCTCTCTCTCCGTTTCCACCTCCTCCCCTCAGCCCCCTCCTCCCTCGATCCTCCCCTGGCGTCTCATCCTCCATCTCTCAAACCCACCACAAGAAGCTCTCCTAATGAAATCAGGAATCCTGGAATGTAAACAAGGTTACATGAATCGTTTGAAAGAATCAGATCATATTCGATTTGGGGCATCAAAGAGACGTTTAAACAACTTGAGAAAAGAAGAACAAGATTCTTTATGGGATGGTGTAGTTACAGGTACTCTTCCTTCTTATTTCTTCCCGTGAAGCGGCGACTCTTACTAATGAGGGAAGTGAAATAAAGGGAATTTCGATCTATTTTGGTCGGTCGCATCTAAACTCATTCCAACCCCACCAAATTCGATCATGGAGAATACATCTACTCTTTCACTCGCTCTCCCACCGAGTACTCCACAACTAGGAGCTCCAGGCTCGGGTGGGAATGGGAGTGAATCAGTCAAGAATGTACCGATTCGAACGGTTCTAGCGGGAGATTCAGGGAGAACTTATTCAGTTCCCGTCAATCCATTCTCACCTACCGGTAACGTCCTTTTCCTACTCCCTTTTCATCCCCATCTCCTACTTAACTGATTAGAGAATGGAGAATAGGTCAACCGACATCTCTTCATTCCTACTTATCCTCATTATTCCCACTCCTCTTCCCACCAACTGGTGAAAAGAAACAAGGGGTTTATGCGTTAGTACAAGGGATTCAAGTGCCTTTGGAGAGTGAGGTTGGTTGGTTAGGTGCGAATATGACTGGTGGGGATGGGTGGGTTTGGGTTGTCGTCGGGATTGATGAGGAGGCTTAGGGAGTGAGTGGGAGAGGGAGTTGAAAGAGGGAAGGGCGTCAAAGAGGAAGGGGAATCGGGAACGAGGGCAAGTGGTTGGGAACGAGGAAAAGAAGAGTGGGAAAGACGAACGAGCGGCAGATTCGATTCGTAAGGAAATACTTCGTGCTCAGCATCAATTACCTCTCTCTCAGTTCTTCCGCTCGACTCGCTTTTCAAAGAACATCGAAAGAAGAAAAACGATAAATTTCAGGAACTTTTTTCGTTTCAACCTCAACCTCACCTCGAATCGGAACTCCTTCCTTCACTCCGCCTACAAGTCTCTCCCCCTTCTCCTTCCTCACGTCGACTGAATCCACCTCACGACGCCACGTTCGTGTTCGGAGTTTCCGCGGACCAATTCATTCGAGTCCCTTTGAAGTCCCTACCTAATTCCTCTCAGCCTCCTTCCAACCACTTTCGGACCTTGCTTCACTCCTTACGCCCATGTCCTACGCATCCTCTTACCCACGACAGCGTCAACCTCACCTATACTCTTCCTCCACCTCCTCTTTCCGCTCATCCTCTGAATCCGACTCTCCCCTCAATTCTCACTCACTCTCTCAGCCCACCTACGTCCAATACTCCCATCATAAATCCCATCAATCCGCCGTACGTCCCTCTCTCCCTCCTCCTCCCTCTCACCACTCTAGCTGACTTTTCGAAATTCGAATTATATATGTAGTTAAGCAAACGAATTCGAACGATTATAGTACTCCTCTTTCTCATCGCCTTGATAATTGGAGTTTCCTACCTCGTCTACAAGTACGGAGGTCCGACTGCCGTCTATGAGAGGGCAGATGAATTCGTTCATTTTCCGGAAGTTACTACTCCAGTGGATCCAATCGAGAAATTAACTGAAGGTACGTCTGAAGCTGAACGACAATCTAGCTTGTTCGAAGAGAGACTGATTGTTCGAACTGATCGGATTACAGGTGTTGTGAGTGTAGCTACTCAAATCGCTGGTGCAGTCACTCGTACGCTTTTCCTCCTTTGGCCGATCAGCCAGCGATTCAATAGAAGCTGATCTCCAAAAGTTGAGCGATCGTACAGAAGCAGCTGGACAAGTAGCGGATGGTGCCAAGGATGCAGCGGACAAAGTTGGCGATGGTGCGAAGGATGCTGCCGACAAGATTAAGGGAGTGTTTGGAGGGATCGGGAGAGAGAGATACTGAAGGAAGCGAAGGAAGACGAGGAGAAAGGGAGGAGAGAGAGAGGAGAGAGAGAGGAGAAAGAGAGGAGCAAAGAGTCGAATGGAGGAGAATGAGTGATCGTATTTACAGAAAACTTATAACGACAAACTGAAACTAGGCTTTTTGTTTGTAACTGTTGACCGAGATGACTACAGGTAAGAGAACGAAAGGAGCTAAGATGATCTATCTATAGACGGGATGTCGCCTTCTTCTCGGAAGACGACTCCTGGCTTCAAGCAAGTTTTACTTCGAGAGGGTTCTACGAACGCAGAACGAGCGAGTCAGTTGAGCGATTCGATGAGAAAGAGAGGGCAAAACGTTGACTCACCTTGCCAGCTTTGATATCATCTTTGTTGAGCATTTTACCCAACTTCATCAATTCCGAGCAATGCGCTACGATAGGGTCTCGTTGCATTGAAGCAGCAGCGACAGTCTCGTTTCCAGCTGCACGCGAAAAATATCATCAGCACCTCGCTTCCGAATCAGATCGAGAAGGGAAAGCTCACCAAAGTAGTAAGCGACAAAGTTGAGATCGTCTGGGTTACCTTGAACTTCGACGTCGTCCCATTTAGAGGATTTCGAAGTTCCAGCATATCGAAGTTGTTGTCCTTGAGCAGACCAGAAAACTGCCACTTTATCATAAGGTTTCGATTCTCCTGTCGCAAGGAGATGGGCGATCGTTCGACCGTGGTTCGAAGCGACATTCCAGTGTTGAACGTAGCTATGGCCATTTCAAACCCACATCAGCTCGTGGAAGAGGAGAACATCGAAGAGAGATGAACAAAACTCACTTGTAATCACCCATCAACTCATCCTTGTACGTCGCGATATCTCCCAAAGCGAACACTCGGCCTTGACCTTTACCCTTCAGTTGTTCAATCTCGAGTACTCCGTTCGTCTTGACCGTTTGATTCTTCTCAAGTTCGAGTCCAGCGTCCTTCAAAAGTTGAGTAGCAGGCTTGACTCCGACACCCTGTTAGATCATCCTCTCACAATCAGTACTCCGAAAGAAAGATACATGAGGCAATGAACTTACGAGGATAACGACGTCTGCCTTGAGCTTCTCTCCCGATTTCAAGACGACTTGTCCAACCTTTGATGAATCAGATTCTGAAGCGGTGAAGTGAGAGAGTTCGGCGGGAAGGTAGAATTTGGTACCCTTGCTTTCGTGGAACTGTCGATCACACTCTTCGTCAGTGATGTTCCTCAGACGATGAACGAGACACAGCTAACCTTCTTGATTCCTTGACCAATCTTCTCCCCAAGAATCTTCTCGAAAGGTGCGCCTTCCATGCCGACTACAGTGACGTTCGCCTTTCCAGCAGCAGCAACCGCAGCTTCCATTCCGATGAAAGAAGAACCGATGATCACGACGTTCTTCTTGTCCTCATCCTTCTCCGGCTCACCAAGAGCCTTCGAGATCGCCTCGGCGTCCTTGACACCACGGAGAAGGAAGACGTTTCCAAGATCTGCTCCGTCGAGAGGAAGTCGGATTGGGTTCGCACCGGTCGCGAGGATGAGGTTTTCGTAAGATTCAGTGTTTCCATTCGAGAGTTTGACTTGGGACTTTTCAAAGTCGAGAGAGGTAGCTTCTACGTCGAGAACGAATTCGACTTGAAGTTTCTTGTAGAAATCGGCAGTTCGGAGAGCGATTTTCGAAGGGTCTGAAATGAGGGCTTTCGAGATCTTTGTTCGGTCGATAGGGAGATGGGGTTCCTTTGAGATGACTTTGATGGTACCTTTGTAACCTTCCTCTCGTAACGCTTCGACGGTGTGAGCAGCACCAGGTCCTCCTCCAACGATAAGAACGCTTGAAGGCTTCGAAGATTCGTCTTCACCGATCGAGACTTTGGGTCCTCCAGGTTGACGAGTCGCGTTGATCGCCTTCTCGTCGGAGGGAGCGTGGATGAAAACTGAACCATTCTCGATCTCGACCTTGAAAGATTGGAGAGCGTCGATTCCGGGTGCGTCTTCGAGGTCTCCGTTCTTGCAAACGTTGAAGCAAGCTCCATGCCAGGGACTACGTCTCAAGTTCGAGTCAGCCGTTGTCGCTTCTGAAAATAGCAACGTTCTCTTCGAAGAGAAAGGAGTATAGACACTCACCAAACCAGACGTCCTGACTCTGTTAGGACGCCCTTGCTTAAGGGAGCACCGTAGTGAGTACACTTCGAGCTGTTAGCGTAGTACGTTCCCTTGACCTATGCTCGAGAGAGTTCAAGTCAGTTCAGATCGGACCGAAAGGAAACGATCTCGATGAGATTTGAACTCACCTTTGACAGCAAGATCTTTGATTCAGAGTCCTCCTTGGGGAAAGGTACTTCCTTCATCTTTCCATCTTGAAGCATATCCACTGATCCGACCTTTACACGAACAGTTGAGGAAGACATTCTGAATAGAGTTGAACGATTGAAAGTTGATCGAGTAAAGCGTTGAAGTGTTGTAGGTTTGAACAAGCTGAGCATACGCTATCTGCTGCAGATAGGCTAATGAAGAGTGAAAGGGGAAGAGAGAAGACGAGGAGGAGGAGAAAGTGGGGAGTCCGTCATCGACTCCAAAAATTCTCCCCATCGAAGATCCTCCAACAGCGAATCAAAAACCTCGCAATTCTCGCAGTTTTTCGATCTGATTGTGAACGAGAGCGATAGAGTAAGTCCCTCGTATGATATATCGTACTGGAAGGGAAAAGTCGATTCCCGTGGTGAAGGCAAAGAAAAAAAAGCTGGAATTGCGAAAGTTTCGCATTGTTCGCACCTTCAAGTCAAGCGTAAAACAAGCGTACAAGCTGATCCCTCTCAATCTTCCTTCAACATCTCGACACCTTCTTCCAAGCTGTCCATCTTTCCTGCCTCAGCTGCTTCTCTCGACCCTTCCTCGACCCATTCTCGGATTCTCCCAACCTCAATCTCCCATTCAGCAGCGAGATGGAGAGTCGGATCCTTGAAGCCGCCAGGACGATCGAGAGTGAGTGAGATGAGACTCGAGATGAAAGCTTTGATGGTTTCCTCTTTCCTCGTTGCGATCGCATCGAAAAGTAAAGGTTCGAGGTGTTTCCGAGACGGAGTGAGCATGACTCGTACGACATCGAGCATTGAATGATTGAATACCTCTTCAGAAGATGAGGAGTCTTGGAAGATGAAGTCGCTCGCGAAGAAGTGATAAATCGCTTTTTCGTCGGGTTCGTGAGCGCAGAGGTGAGGGTTCGGGCAGAGATGAGGTGTTGAGCGAAGTCGACGATCGTAGTGATAGTATTGTAGAGGAAGGCTGGAAGGAGGGACAGAAGGAGGAGTGGACCATCCGGAAGGAGGAAGAGCGAGTTCGGTGAGTTTCTGTCCACAATAACGACGATGGTTTCCTGCCTTCCAGTCTTGCTTCTGACAATCTTGACTACAATAGGGTACTTTGTAGGAAGGTTCTGTCGTCTTGCTGCAGTCGAGACTCGCGGGTCAGCAGTGGCGGAACCTCGAAACAAAGCACAAGCTCACCATTTTTCGCAATACAAGAACTTGGTTGAATCTGAGTCGTCAATCTCCTCAATTTAACGTCGACAGGTAGTACAAGCTTCCTTCATGAGAGTCTGACAAGGTCCGCATGGGCATGTAGTAGGAACGACGAAGGCCCCTCGAATTTCGTGCCTATCGCAGTGGTGGATGTTGCAAGGTTTCTTGACGAGTACTGCTGGTAGAAATGATTCGGAAACAAAACTCTGGAAGATTACAGCAGGTGTGAGTATCAGTGATTCGCTCAGGTGAGGTGTGGCTCACGATCGTCTTGAGAACGGAGAGAGCGAAGATTGCGATGAAGTGGTTTCGTTCTAGTAGGCGAGAGACGTGTTAGTCAATTGAATCGGGGTGAGCAGGAAACGCGCGTATGCTCACCATGTTGTTGCATTGTTTGCCAACTCCTCTTCGACCTCGAGAGTGGCAAGCTTAAATCTTGACCTTTGAAGTTGATTTCGTAATAGCCTTCGAAAGCTTGACATAGGATTGAGAGGTAATCTTCTGCTTTGTTGAAGTGTATAGCTGAGCGAGTGATCTGACGGATAAGTTCGACGAAACCGCGACCGTTGTTTTCGACAGCGAGAGACGAAATCGTAAGATCGGGACAGCTATCATAGTCACAAAACAATGAATAGTCAACAGACATGAGAAAACGATTCGAACATACTAGCGTCGATGTAATGGTCCAAATGCTACCGTCGTTGCTTCAGCGTTCTCGAGTGCGTTGAGAACGATAGATTTCCTTTCTTCTTGAGCGAGTTTTTGCCAAAGGACTTCGAATTTGAGTGCTTGACTACGCGAATCGAGTACGATCTTCGCGATATCTCGATGAAGCCTTGCAACTTGTACTCCTTTGAAGTAGAGACTTGAGAGATAGTGTTCATCTGCTCGAGATTGCGAAACAATCAGCTTTTCGTCTTCTTCGCGTCGCTGGAAGAGCTCACCAAGAAGCGTAGAGTGAGTGTAAGAATCGTCATAATTGTCTACTTTGCCTTGAACATAAGTCCTGTCCATGATCTTCTCCTGTATTTCCTCCCCTAACAATCAAACAAAGTCCTCGATCAGACTCCAAAGTCACCTCGCAACGAGATAGGGAAGACGAGGCTTACAGACGGCTGCTGTTACCTTCTTGATACATTTGTGAGGATCCTTGACTGCATCGTTGTAGTGAAAAGGGAGAGGACCTGAAGAAGCTGTTTCACAACAGGTCTTGAGTCGAGGAGCAGATGAAGGGACTCCGCGCTTGTGTTCTGGGTGCTTGCGACGTTGCTTTGGCATTTCGAGGTGAGCAGAAGTCGTTCGTTGAGAAAATATGGGGAGAAAAGAGGGAGAGGGAGAGAAAAATTTGAGGAGGCGTGAGCTGTCCGGACTTTCCGAATCGCAATCCAATTTTGGCGAGGTTGTCGAGAGAGAGTAGGGGGGAAAGGAGAAAGAGAGAGAGAAGAGGAGGCAGAAGAGAGGACGCAGAGCATAGCGTCGAGACGTTGCTTTCGACAAATCTCACACTCTCGCTCACCTTGGCGAACAGAAAGAACCTGCTTTCCACTCCGACATCTACTTCACCTCCTCCGCAACATCACCCTCGGCGTCGTCCCTATCTTCCTCGCTCTCTTCAAGACCTCCCTCTTTCCTGACTTTCTCGATTTCCTCCTCGATCTGTTGCGTCGCTTCTTCGTCTGAGGGGTTGACAAGTGCTGAAGAGATGAGTAATACTTCCTCGAGCTATCATCGTTGAGAGACTGTCAGCGAGAGATCAAATTTTTGGAGGAAACGAGAGCGAGACGCACTTTGCGATATTGAGTATCTTTTCCAGAAGGATGAGCGACAGAAGCTGGTAGCTCAGCGAAAGAAGTGATAGTCTCCCGGAGTGCGTCGATAGCTACGAGCGACAACAAAGTGTCAATGAAGCTAGAGAAGAGAGAAGGGAGGACTGCAGACTTACCCTCTTGACTAGCTTTCTTGACGAGTTTGACATCTTCTGCATCCATCGGTAACTCTTTCACTTCTACCTCCTCCTCATCTTCTTCTTGGTCTTCATCCTCTGGTCGGTACTTGGTTTCGATAGCGTCCTCCATCGTAACGAATTTGGCCATTCTCAGATCCGCAACGATCACGTCTCTGAGCCACCTCCAAAGTTCAAGCTGTTCCGCAGCTCGGTCGTTCCTCCATTTCTGTACGTCGTCGATCGCGTCCTCAATCGCACTCTCCGTAAAGACCTCGATCGATCGTTCGAATCTTGCCAAATCTCCTCGTCCCTTTTCCTTCGTTTCTTTGAATTTGTCCTCCCAGTCAGATCCTTCGTTCAACGAGTTCCGTTCATGGAAAGAGATCCACTGAGTCCAACTGCGTAATTGAGCGAGAACACAATCGTCGTCCTCGACATCGTCGATATTGTTGATCCCGATTGCCCATTGACATCCCACAGGTCTTTCGAGCATCTCCGCCCATCCCGATCCCTTCGATAGGTCGACTCCTTTCGATCGTTCTGGTTCGTCGAGGTAACATTGAGCGAGAGAGAGCTTGCAACGCATGAAATCAGCTCCAACGAGAGACATGATCATGAAATTCGCTTCGTCGTGTTCCTCCCACGCTGCACCGAGTCCGTCGTGAACCAATTCGTACTTTGCGTGACCTGCCTCGAGCCATTCGACTTTCGTTCTCGGCTCGCTCAAGTCGATTTTCCGTTTCTTGTTTCCTGAAGGTCCTCCTAACTTCAATGCTGCTGTCTTGATCTCCTCCTTCGGGTCCTCAAAAATCTCACCTAGATGATGCAGACTCCATGCTTGTAAGTAGAGGATGAGAGACTCGGGATCCGCCTCCTCGCCTAATCCGAGTGCTTGCAATTTCTCTTTTCCTGCTTCTTTCCGCCTCTCATTGACTTCCTCATCACTTCTGTTTCCCTCCTGATCTCTTTCCGCAACCTTTCCATAATTCCCTTGTTCGACGTATTGCTCTAATACGGCGCAACCATGCAAAATCCCTCGTAAAAATGATCTAGCTTCATCTAGTTTCTCTGGGTCGAGGTGGGCGAAAGTGAGATCGGTTGGGAAAGGGTAGAGGATCTCGAGGACTGTGAGTCGGAGCTCGAATAAGTCGGAGAGGGTCAAGCAGTCTTCGTCGAGGGGATAGGTTCGTTCTGAGGAAGAGGAGGTTGAAGTGGAGGGAGTGGAATCGGAAGGGAGAGAGGAAGGGTCGAAGGGAGCTGCACGTTTCGATGCTTTCAATCCTTTGGGTTTGGGAGGCATGGTCGAGGGAGGAAGTGAAGAAAGGTGAGGGGAAAGGGAGAGAGGAAGTGACTGTGGAAGAGGAAAGCAGACGGTCAGCTTTTGGATACGGCTATAACTAGGTGTGATTTCGCATGCCCCGCCCCGTTGTTCTCCTGCTCTCACCAGCTCCCCAGCTTCAGGTATCGCTTCATCAATTTGACCCGATAAAATGACGCCGAAAGTAGCGACAACTTGATGGATCGACTTCGGCATTGGATCTGATTGATCAAAGTGGTTTAGCGCACCTTTCTAAGCTATACCAAGTAGTTTTAAGGATTGAGATGAGTAGAAGTTTCTTGATGATGAAGTTCAAAAAATTCCGCCGATCCTTTTCCTTCCCCTCCTCCCATTCACTCTTACTCCATTCAGCTTGTAGCTGAGTAGTATGACTACCTCTACGACCTCGAACCCAGTCCTACTCCCTCAAGAGCTCCTCCATCCAGATGATCGATCAATAAACTCTCCTCTCTCGTCCGCTCTACCTCCTCAGAACCCAACTCCTCCAGCTCCATCAGGGGATAAATGGAAAGGATTCGCAGCGGGTACTTTGTCGGGATTATCGAAATTAGCGATCGGTCATCCTTTCGATACGATCAAAGTAAGTTTCGCACATTCTCTCTCTTCTTCTGCGTTACTGCTACGAAATAGAGACGGAGCTGACCTGAGATGAGGAGAAATAGGTCAGGATGCAATGTAGTAAACCTGGAACTTATAGTGGTCCATTACAATGTTTGATCGATACTGTCAAAGGTGAAGGTCCTCGAGCTCTCTACAAAGGTGCGCCTCTCTTACTCCCTCCATCTCGCGGTTGTCCATGTGCTGATGCAAGTAAAGGTATCGCTCCACAGGTGCTAGTCCACCGGCAGTAGGATGGGCAATCAGTGATTCAATGTTGATGGGTTCTTTACATCAATACCGATTACTATTAGCCAGCATCGAGACCCGCTCGAATACTCGAGACGAAGGAGTAACTCACGGATCGTCGACACCGCGGAAACAAGGTGATGAACCAGCGTTAGGTCTGAGTTTACCAGGTCATTTCGTGCGTCTCCCTCCTCTTCCTCACCCGTCTCCCTCAGAAGCTGATGTCGTTAGGGAAGAGACACAGGCCTCGGGAATGATGGCGGGATGGACAGTTTGTTTCTTTATAACTCCAATAGAACACATCAAAGCACGACTACAAATGCAAATGCTCGGTCCGAAACTCTATACGGGTCCTATAGATTGTGCGAAACAATTGGTGAAGGAACGAGGAGTATTGAGGGGTCCTTATATCGGATTGGCGGGAACACTGTTGTTTAGAAGTTGGATGGGAGTCATGTAAGTTCTCTCCCTCCTCTCTTTTTCGTGAGGGAAGCTGAAGGAATACGAGACCAGGTTCTTATCTTATGAGATCATTCAACGATCGCTCAACAAACACTACCCTCACCTATCCCCAGGAACCGTCAATTTCCTCTCTGGAGGAATGGCGTCCAATTTCTTCTGGGTCGCTTCATTCCCTTTCGATGCAGTGAAAAAGTGCGTCTCCTCTCTCTCGCTATCCTTCTGTTCGCGATGCTGATAGATCTGACGAGGAGTGCAGTCGTATCATGACGGATGATCTCAAGAATCCTAAATACCCAACTTGGAGAGCCGCTGCAAAACATATCTGGAAAGAAGGTGGACCAAAGGTAAGCTCTCTCTCTTTCTTTCTTATCTCAGGTCGAGCAAGGGTGTACTGATCGATCGTGGGAGGAATGTAGGCTTATTACCGTGGCTTCCTACCATGTATTTTGCGTGCTTTCCCCACCGTGAGTCCTTACTCGCTTCACTTTTGGACATGGTTTGGCGATAGGGGATACTGATTCGGTTGTGTCATACACAGAACGCGTCGGCGTTGCTTGTCTGGGAGACCACGATGAGGATGCTAGGCGCAGAAGCCCTCAAAGCTACCTAGCACAACACCTTCGAAAACTCAGTTTTGTCCTTTTTGAATCCCCTCAGACCCCTTCACTAGCGATACCCCACCATCTCCCTACTCCCTTCTGTACTATTATGTACGATCAACCTAGCTGTACATAGCTTCCCCCTCGCATATCATAGACTAAAACTTATCGCATCTTTTCGCAAACTTTTTGTATGATTCTCGCAAACGACGAAAGATTATTCCACCGTCTTTTTGCTACCTTCACCGTCTTAAGCTTGTCGTTGAGATCAAATCAGCTCTGTGTGCAGAACTTGACTTTATCGAGTTGGCTGAATTCGAAATCGTTGCGAGCGAAAGCAATTCGATTCTTTCTTCCTCCCACCATATCTCTTCCGTTTCGAACTTCGCTCTTCCACTCATACGAAAACAGACTCGGATCAAGAACCGTCACATCAGCACTAAAACTCTTTGACCAGATCGTTCGATTCCATTTCGAAAACAGCGTCATTCGACCCGAATACCCCTCAAAACAACACTAGAGCCTAGAGAACTCGTTCAGGAGAGCTCATAGCTATATCGTAAGTCATAAACAGCTAGTCTCGAGACCCCAGAAGGCTCGATGGATGTAGCGAGGTCGAGGGAAAGTTCGGCGATGTTGAGGGGAACTAGAGTTGCAGCAGAGTTTCTAGACAACGTAGGAGTATGAGGAGTCACTCAATACTGCTCGAGCTATCCCGGGCCCACGAACGACTCGCTCTTTTGGGACTCCACCTCGCAACTCATTTCGAAATCGCTTCACCACAAAACTAACTCCGCACTTCTCTTTGCATAGTTCAAACATGCTATTCCAATCCACCCGATTCCCCTCCCCCCTCGCCCAACTCTTGCGTCAAACCTCCCGACCCATCTCGAAACCCTCGCCTTTCTTCCGCTCCTCTGCCTTTCCCAATCGATCCCTCTGCACAGCGACCCCAACTTACACTCATCAATCCACTTCCTTCCTCTCCTCTTACCGTCTCGCCCTGTTCGCCGCTCTACCCGTATCGGCTCTTACGCTCGCGAACTTGAATGAATCGAAAGTGATCAGGTGTGCTAGTGATAGGAGTTATGCGACTAGCCCTGTAGCTGCTGCTGCTGGAGCTGCGGGGAGTGAGTATCAGGAGGCCGAGAGTATGCTCAACTTGAGGGATCTAGGTGTAAGTTCGAAACCGCTATCTATCGATTCTCCATTCCGGATCTGATAGTTTGTGTTTCTGAGATCTTACAGTTCGGTACAGTTAGTGGTATCTGCGTCGGTGTATTCGTCAAGAAAGGTCTTCGCGTACGTCTCCCCATCTCTCACTCACCAAATTTCCGTTCTGATCTCGATCTTTGTGCAGGCCGCCGCATTCCTCCTCGGAGGAGTTTTCGTCCTAATGCAATACATGTCCTCGCGCTCTCTCATCAACATCAACTGGAACGCCCTCACGTCATCCTACGATTCCTTGATCACTTCGAGAGCTGGACCTCCCGCTTCACAAGGTGGAAACCGAGCGAAAGGTCTTTGGATGTGGTTCATTGATTTCGTAGGAGCCGATGTTCAATCTAGGGCTACTTTCGTCGCTGGTGTGTTGTTGGGATTAAGGATCGGTTAAATTGAAGCAGGAGGAAAAGGGAAGAAGAGATTGAGGGAGGAGAAGAGCAAAATCGAAAAGAAACTCAGTTGGGGAAGTCAGGGCGAGGCTGGTATATATCGAAGTCATCCTATATCAATACATGTAAACGAAATCAGCTATTTTCACATTGAAGCGGTTGAAGGTCGACTAGAGATGGCAACGAAGGATCGTGCGAAAAAAGTCAAAGTTGACTTTCTGTTGGAGCGCGTTAACTCTACTGCATGACTCTGCTCGTAGCGTGGCAGCATCGATTGTGGCGTGTTCCGACCCGAAATTGCGAAAGTTAGCGATTCTCTCTTCAAAAAACTTTCTTCATCCAACCCTTCACTCTCCCATCTCATAACACGCTATGAGCTTTACACGACTACCTACAGAGCTCAAGATGCATCTCATCAAACTTTCACATGAAATGCGACTGGAGGAAACGCGTCAGGATCTCGGTGGTCATCAAATTTCAGTCTTTAACGGAGGGTTTCGAGACGGGCCAGCCGTTCGAAGCAAGGCAACTCGCAAGAAGGTGTTGGAAGGGAGTGTAATCGAGCGCTTGTCCCTGGTGAACCACGAGTTGAGGAGTATAGCGATACCTTATCTGTTTGAGGTGAGTCTCTTCATCGATTCATCCCCTTCGTATTGCGCTTCAGCAGCTGAAACCACTCGCCCGCAGACACTGCGAGTCAGTCGGGTTGGGTCGGACTTCTTCAAGACCGGTATTCTTACCTCTCGCCAACTGTGTCAAGCCGTTACTCATCTCGCATTCGACTTTGATGATTATTCGCTCCTCGACCCCGATGCCTTTGCCCACCTTCTCCTCTCCGTTTGTCCCGCCCTTCCCAACCTCTCGAGAGTTTCCGGGCTACACAACAATATGATCTACAACCTGCTCGATCATAACAAACTCACAACGCCGATCAGACCCTCCCTTCTACTCTCCCCTTCCCGTATTCAAGCCCTTCGAGACGCCTTCGGACACTTTGCAGCTCGTATCAGCGAATGGGACGTCTGGCTCGAGCTGGACAATCTCGACGCAATCGTGGCGGCCAATCCTACCGGTCTTCGAAGGCTCACCCTCTCGACTCCCTGTTCTCGACTCTTCCCTTACACCGACATCATCGACGCCATGTCATGTTTGACCAGCCTCACTACTCTATCGATGAGACAGGATATCGACGGCAACGTTCGCAGATATCGCGACTCCGAGATGCCGTTCGTCACCTTCTTTGACAAAGCTGCCCACTCAGTTCAACTCTCGTTTCGCGACACTCTCCGCTCCCTCTCAGTCGAAACAGATACCGATCATCACACGGACGCACCGACGACGAGCATCTTACACTTCGCCAGCACTTTCCCTAATCTCGAACATCTCGTACTTCCCACCGACATCCTCTACGACGATGACTTCGAATCCGATCTTCCTACTACCCCATTCCATCTTCGCAAACTCGTCCATCTCGAAATCCTCAAACTCGCAGCACCGAACGCGAAAGAATTCGTTTACCCTCGACTCAAAATGCCGCTTCTCACGACTCTCACTCTTGGGATCGCGGGTTATCAGCAACGTTCACTTGAACACATGCTTCATCATCTTGTCACTACTCTCTCTACCCTTCCTCGTACTCTCGAAACTCTTCAGCTCACTTCCCCTGGAAACGGACTCCCAGAACTTTGGGTCGACGAGATCGTCAAGAAGATCTCCATCAACGTCCAGTGCTTGTGGAATCGAAACGAGGTGGAGTTTAATCATAGTCGGTCGCTTCCCGTCGATTCCGAGGAGTGGGAGGACGATGATGAATCTGGAGAAGGGAGCGAGGGAGAGAGCAGTGATCTGGACGACTCATTGAGCAGCTAGGGGAATGACGGAATCGACGGTAGCTTGAGTGAAAGGGATGCGTAGACAGGGAGATGTAGCGGGAACGAAGGAGTTGATTCGAATTTTGAGGCCGGCGGGAGAATGGAGGAAATGGTTGGAGGATTGATCAAGGGACGAACTTGAAGTGTATTATAGAGTGAAGCTGTATGTACCTTGTCAATCACTCTATCTCTCACTTCTCTGTCAAGCTCCTCTTTCGTTGTCGATACGGGCACAAAAAGTTTCGTTTACAAATCGAATTCTATAAAAATCTGCTACTTCCTGTTACAACGATCTATTCTTCTCTCTGCTAAGAAACAATACAAGTCGGATTCGTGATTGCGTCCATAGTGAGCTTATTTCTTTTCCCAGACGCTTCCTCATCGGTCCCCTCCGGATTAAATTCCCTTCCGCTCCACCTCCTCCATCCATAGAACCCTTTTACCCACTCGACCTCGATCCCTGCAGTAGCCTTCAAGTCTCGGACTCCTCCAAAGTAAGCTTCCGAGGAAGAGAGCGGATCAGAGTCGCTGAGAGGAGTCGGCGTGAGGTAAAGTTTACGGAGGGAAGGGTAGAGTCGGCGGTTTCGGAGGAATCTCGACCAGGGATAATGAGGGACTGCCATAGGTCCTAGTGCTAGTTCGGTGAGAGAGCGAGGGAGGGAGCGGAAGAGTGGTACGGCGAGTTTGGACTCCTCGAGAAGCATAGTCAACTCGTTGAGAAGACAGAAGGAAGTAAGACTGGACGTGTATTTGACGGATTCGAGGGTGCCGAAGACGTTCGCAAGTAATTCGTTTGGGATCTCCTCCATCCTCGCGCCAATTTCTCTGGGTTCCATTCCAGCGGTCACCGTGCCTCCTAAATCGAAACTGCCGTGATCAACCAGTCGAGTCGTGATCGTAAGGCTTTGGAGTACGTGCAAGGAGCTGAGGTCAACGATACCGTTCTCGAGGCGAAGGACAAGGTGAAAGAAACGAAGGGAGTCGAGAGAGGGGCGGAATATGAAAGCGAGATCTTCTGGGCTAGCGAAGTGAGTGATGTAGGCACGCGAGAGAGCTGAGACGGAGGTAGCGGTCTTGGGATTGTAGTCGATGAAGTAGTCCTTGTCGCTGGGCTGGGAGAAGACAGTGCCTTTGTAGATGTCGAGAGCCGGCAATTTCGAAAAGACGAGCTGAGTGTAAACGCTGTCGAGCCGCATCTGGGGAATCGCGAGTACTCTCAAGCGACGTAGATTGACGAGACTGAGAACCGTCTCCAACGACCCCGTGTCATGTCCTGATTTGTCTCGACCCCAAAACCCAGTTCCGTCATCGAGTAACCAAAACTTCTCCAAATTCGGCAAGTGTGACAGGAGCTGATGAAGCCTCAGTGCCTCAGATCGACTCGGAGGTAGTGTCTCGAAACTCAAGCTGAGTTCTTTGACGAGGATGCCGATCGACTCGACCTTTTGAACGGTCCCTAGGATTCGAAGATCTCTTCGATACTGCCTCCTTTCAGCTTTCTCCATCTTCTCCAGATAGATTTTACTGAACTTGGAGCGTATGAAGATCGTGAGGTTGCGATAGAGGTGTTCTCGAGCGGGAAAGAAGAATTGTCGATTGACGAGACAAAGTTTGGTATAAGTCGACTTGTCGACCTTGTAGTTGCCACCAGAACATCGAAGGAGGATGTGAGAGAGTATATCGGGAGGGACTAAGGTGATGGGACACGTCGGAGAGGAAGGAGGAGGATCGAGAGATCTAAGAAATGGAACGTCAGCGAAAGGAAAGGGGGAGTCTGCTAGGTCGTACTCACTCGTTGTGAGGGTCTTGCAGACTAACATCATCGAGTTGATCTATCATCGAGTCGGTCATATCGTTTGTGAAGTGAAGAGGAAGAAGAAAGGGGAGAGCAACTTTCGCAGCACTCAAATCTCGAGTTCGTATTTTATCGCAAGGTGAGCTGTGCTGTACAGCGACGAGCTGGCGATACTGAAGGTGTCCAAAACTGTTTAGTTTTACGCGAAAGTCGAAACAAGAAAAAATTCATTTTCTTTCGAAAGCTCGAAGTACACAATTTTTCATTCGACCAAACCGTTCTACAAGCGTCACACTTCGTATACATCCCAGTACTCCCTCGAATCAAGCGATGGCACAGACTTGTCCAGCCGAAACGACATCCGACAAATCCTTGAAATCCTTAACTGGCTCAATCTCTTTCCCTTTTCCCTCCGGATAGAACTGTTTCAACTCCCATACCTTCCAACTCCTCCTACTCATCCTCACAACCTCAACTGAATGTACAGGCTCCTCGAGGTTGAAGACTTGGGCCGAGCGCGAATCTGAGGGAGAATGAGCTTCGCAAGATGGGTCGTCGCAAGAGGTTACGACTTGAACGAGTCGGATCGTCTTTAGCGAAGGAAGGGAAGAGATATGATTGCCGATAGTGGAAGGGAGGAAAGAGGAGGTATTGGTGGGACCAACAGCGATTTCAATGATCGAAGAAGGGAGGTTTGAGAATTGTTCTTCGATAAAGGGAATCCAAGCGGGTTGATGTTTCTCCGTGACGTAGGCGTAGGAAGTGAGGTTGGAGAGATCTCGGGTGGATTTGACGGTTTCGACGATGTTGGCGAGAAGACGGAATGCAGGTTCCTTCGGAGTCATCTCTGCGAGCATGATTTCGCCTGTGATAGTCGGCATAGGGAAGTGGAAGATTGGGAAGAGACCGTTGATGCTGAGGTATTGAAGTTGAGAGAAGTGGGAGAGGGTAACGGAACCGTTGTCGGGAGAGAGGGAGAGGTAGAGGTAACGAAGAGAGTGTTGCGATGCGGATAAGACAAAGTCGAGAGTCGTAGGAGAGTCGAACGAAGTGATCCAGCATCTGGCGATGTGCACGATAGAAGCTTTGGTGAAGGCATCAGTCGAGGGAGGTGGAGAAGTGAAGGATCCTTTGAAGACTGAAAGATTCTTGATTCTTGTGAACAACTTGTAGGTGTTCTCTCCTTGAAGCGGCAGTTGAGGCATAACGATGATCTTGACGACGTTCTTCAGGCGACCAGAGAGGATTGTGCAGACTTTCGAGATCGCTTCTTCGTCCAGCCTCTCCTCCTCCCGCGCTTTCTCCTCATCTCGTTCTTCCTCCTCACTTTCCGACGAGCTCTCGTCTCCTCCGCCTCCTTCCTCTTCCTGTGTTCCCTCGTCGACAGACCCCTCCACATCCGTCCACTCAGTGCTCTCTTCTTGCGATTCCTCCTCTCCTTCATCTTCAACGGTCTCGTCGTCTGGAGTAGGCGGGAACATGCGAGGGGAAGGTAAGAGTTCGAGGAGCCAAACTTTCTTGATCTTCCTCGTGTGTCGGAGACAGGGAATGAGCCAGCTGAGTCCGACTCTGGGCGAGAGATCGGGAGGGATATGAGCGAAGACTTCTCTGACGAGAGTTGCGCAGTGCTCGTATCGTTTGAGGGTCACGAGTAGCTTGTGATCGGATTCGCAGTTGTCGACTCCCTTCGGATAGACGTAAGCGATAAGGTGGAGTTGGTGATAGAGATGTTCTCGAGCAATCGGAAGGAATTGGTGGTTGACGAGACAGAGTCGTGCGAAAGTCGATTTCGTTTCGATGTACGAGTCGGAAGAGCAGAGAGAGAGGGTGTGAGAGAGTAGTTCGGGAGGGAAGGAGAGGAGGATCGCTGAAGAGCGAGAGGAAGAAGCGGGAATATAGGAACTGCAGAGCCCGCTTGAGCAGCGTCAGTGAAACTCCCCAGCAATGAGCATGACGTAGAACTCACGGTTCGAGAGAATCTTGTGTGTCCATCGCGTTTGCTGTTGTCTTTTTGGTTCGTTTGATGCGTTTGAAGAGAGAGAGTAGAGAAGAACTTGAGATGCCTGGGAGTAGTCCACACAGCATGCGATGATCAATTGATCCGGTGTAGCTGTCTCCGAGTTGATAGTTGAGGCAGTACCGTGTAGTATGAGGAGAAGGAGAAAGAGAAAGAGACAAGAGCCTCCTTTTCCTCACTTGTCCGCGGTAACTCCGGAGCACTCTCTAACAATGAGTGAGATAGCCACTGACTGCGACTGCTCTCTAACGTAGATAGCCCGTGGAGAAAGAGAGAACAAGAGCTGAAATGCAAAAATCGACAGAAACATTTCTCGTATTCTCCCATCCTCATCCAAAGCCCAATGGCCTCGATGCACTGATAGTGTCGCACACCTGTGAAGTTCGCCTTCGAGCATATCCCCCCACAAAAGAAGGAACGAGAAGGAAAAGCAAATAAAATGTGCTCGTTTACGGAAATCAACCTTGTCAGGAAGATCTCTTCTTTCTTCGCTTCTCGATGTGGATCCCCTTTCAAGGACCCTTCTCCACCTTTCCGATCCGTTGTGATGCGTAGACTTGAGAAAGTCGTACCAGAGGGAGAAAAGGTTTCGAGAGAAGCGATTTCGTGTCGGTGAGGAAGGGTGAGCGCTCGACTCGGAGTCGAACGTGAGACGGTCGGAATGCAGAGGTTGACGGATCGAAGTGCGGAGTCTGACGCGTACTGCCTAAAGCGAACGAAGGATAGTGCCAGAGCGTAGCGAGGTGATTGACTTTGCCCATTTGAGGGGGTTGAATAAATCAAAGCTGTCGAAGCTGTAAATGGGAGAAGAGAGTCAGCTCGTATTCTCTATGTACGTTCTGTCATTATCGGTTCCCCTCATTCCCTCTGTTAATGCGTGATGGATCATCTACATCCCGTCTGACGGGGACAAAAAAATTCTTCGATCAATGGTTTCAAAGCCTCTGAGTCTAATTAAAATACAATCATGTCCATCTTCCCTCCTTTTTCTGCCTTGTGTAGTCTGATGAGAGTGGTGAAAGAGAGCTTACCGATTAAGAGCGGTAGCATGTTTGAGGGTTTCAACGATGACCAGAGAGAACTTTACGCTCTTCTGAGGCGCTATGTAGTTTGTTTGAGCCAATAGGACCCCCTCTGCGAGAGTTCCGACCTTCTCTGCCTTGCACTTAGTCGTTTAAAAGTCGGATTGAGAAAATTTGGTTGATGAAGGGATGAAAAGGCGAGGGCGGCCACAAAGATGTTGATCTTCGAGTGGTAGCTGTCTTGTAGGGCCTACATGTCACTCGAGGCTGTCGAAGGTCGTCAGAGCGAGATGATATTTGGAAGTGATGTGTAAGAGACAAAGAGAGAAACTCGCTTCCTTCTGACTCCTACCATCACCTCGAGACCTGCTTGAACACACCAAGTTATACTCAAGCCCTCGTACAACGCACTAGTCAACTCGAACGACTGTCCTCACGCTTCTACAATCGCAGAACATTTCTACCTCGTCTCCAACTCCCCTTCCCTCCCTCCACTTCTCGCTCAGCATCATGAGCTTCCAGTCGCTTCCCAAAGAGCTCAAACATCATATTGTTGATATGTGCCAGGCGGCGGACATCAGACGAAAGGAAAGGTTCCACTATTCGAACAAGGCGAAACTTCGGTTCGAGGCGCTAGGTGCTCTGTCACTCGTCAACAGAGAGCTTCGCGCTATGACGGTGGAGTATGTCGCTGATGTAAGTTTCCCACCAAAAGCTTCCGTACATCAGGGGACTGACAATTTCGCTCTCGTTCCTAGACACTTTGGGTAAAACGCCCGAAAGACTATGCTCGCTACGTTCTCGCAAACTCGCCCGTCAAAGACACGATCAGCACCCTCCAGTGCAAGGGTGCCAGTGCCGTCCAAGTCGTCGATTACCTACTCTACGTCGTTCCTCGTTTCCCGAACATCAAGGCAATCTACGGCCTCTCCAGGGATCACCTCGACGTTCTTCTAGGCGATGCAAAGCTCTCCGAATCCGAGACCGACGACGTAAATCTGGGCAAAGTGCAAGAAGCTCGCAGGCAACTCGAAGAACTGGTTCGAAAAGTCACGGAATTACAGGCGTTCCACAGTATTGAGTATCTCGAGACCCTTATCACTCTCGGTCAAGATTCAATCGAAACCCTCTACCTCATTCCAAGTATCACGGATCTAGGCGAAGACGTCCTCTCCCACGACTTGCGCGGCAGTCAATTTCACACCTTCATCTCTCGGATTCCCAAGCTCTCGTCCCTGGCTATCGCTGGTCTCGCATCATCAACTTCGGACCTCTTGGATCCTTTCCATCCCGACTGTCTAACCGAAACCTACTCTTTCGTCAACTCCCTCACCACGCTCCGACTCTGCCTCGCTGGTTCACTCCACACTGGATTCACAAACTTACTCGAATTCTGTCGTATCTTCACCCACCTCTCAAGACTCGTGATCAACGTTGATTTCCAGGACGATGTCGAGCACTTCGATATCGAACCCTTCTCCCTGCCGTATCTGAGACGACTCTCAATCCGATCGGACGGAATTCACACCTATCTCATGATCCTCTCCACCATCTCTGCCCCGAATCTTCAGCAAGTTGCCCTTGAAACCTCTCGGGCCGCATGTCTCGCGCAAACGTCCCCTTCGACCATCGCTCCTGTCGGCAAACTTCTCGTAGAGAAGTACCCTAAACTTCAAAGAGTCTTCCTCGATACACAAGATCGAGTTGGAATCTCGCGTGCCGCTGTCGACACACTCGGCTCGTTCCTCAGCAAAGTTGGCGTCTCTCTTCGTTGCGACTGGGTTCCTGGTGCTCACGAAGTCTCGCTCAAGAAAGTTTGGACAACAAATTGGGATCTTATGGACGAAGACAATGCCGCTCGGCTCGATCGTGATGAGGAGGACTCGGAAGATGAGGACGATTTCACGGAGTTCGAACCTTCTTCGACCCACGACGAAACCCTCGCAGCGGTCACGAAGGGAGCCAGCGAGTTGGGAGATTGGATCAAGCATCAAGCGGAAACTTGTCGAGTCACCGGAGATGTCGAAGGAGGGAAGAAGTTGATGAGCTTGTTGGAGGGAATCGGAAACTGGAAATTGCATCTGGAGGATTAGAAGGAACGAGGATTGAGGATTGAGGAGGCTTTAAGGAGGGACACTTTGTCGCTTGCTACGTCGATACACTGTCGTTCTATGTGCGAAATGCACATTCTTTGTTTGTCGTCGAGCAGAGGAGTGAGGAGAGTTGTGGAAATCGAAAATGGTCGGCGAAACTGACAACTTTTCGATAAGCGATTTTTCTATTTTTCTTTCTGCTTTATAAGGATGACTGTACGAACACTCTCAGAGATCAAGGATGATTGATCAGCTTTTCTTCTTTTTTGTCATCATTGAATTCCCCACTTTGAATCTTCTTCTCTCTTCCTTTCATGCTCCTTTCTTCAACTTTCTCTTCAATCACTCGATCTCGACTACCAATCTACCTACTAGCAACTCAAGTCAACGCAGCAAGAATGTCTACCGCTCCTCAAGCATCTACCGAAGGTTTGGATTTCTACTCCGTTAAGACCCCTAATGGCTTAAAGGCAAGCCTTTTTCTCTAGCACCCTCTCAGGTCGTAACGCTGCCTATAGGGATCGCGTTGCGAGCTTACAAGACGGTAGCTGACGAGTTTCGCTGAATAATCGATGATGATTGAATTCCGCACAGATCAATATCGCTCTCGAAGGTGTGTGCCCTATCCCTACTACTCATCAGCACTCTTTTACTCCTCTTTGAGTGGCTGAACGCGACGAGGTTAAGCTGAACTGACCATTCATTTGATTCCCCTCACTTTTCGCAGAACTGAACGCTCTCGGTACTCCCATCAAGTACAAGGAGCACAACATTGACTTTGGCAAGAATGAACAGAAAGGTGAGCGTCAAATCTGGTAAAATCCACCGAGATTCTCGCCGGATTCTAACGAATCGAGAATCATTCGCAGAACCTTGGTTCCTCAAGATCAACCCGAATGGCCGTATTCCGTGCATGATTGACAGAGACAACGGCGACCTCAAGGTGTGGGAGACTGGTAGTATGTTGCGCTATCTCAGCGAGGTTTACGACAAGAACTACAACCTCCATTTCGACAATATCGAAGAAGAGACTGAAATGGTACGCTTGCCTGACCTTTTGATCATGATCGACGTACTGAAGACTCTCATACTCTCTAGTACAACTGGGTATACTTCCAGCACGGAGGCTACGGTCCTATGTATGTTCGAACTCCACTCGCAGCTCGTTTTGATCGCCGTGCTGATCCTTTCTTGACTTCGTTCTCCAGGGCTGGACAAGCTGGTGAGTTATCTCTGCTTTCATTCTTCGTCAGACACAATCGCTCATTGAGTCATTCAAAACAGGTCACTTCTTGAATGCTGCACCTGAGAAGATTCCTTACGCTGCTAAACGCTACCTCGAAGAATCTGCTCGTCTCCTCGACGTTTACGAGAAACGTTTGGCTGAAGATGGAGGACGTGACTACCTTGTTGGAAAGGAAGGAAAGGGAAAATTCTCCTACGTTAGTCTTCGTTTGCTTTTGATCCTCTCCATTCGTCGACGCCAGAGCTGACATTGCATGAACTTTGCTCAGGCTGATATCGTCAGCTTCCCTTGGATTCGTGCCCACCCTTACTCACTCGGTCTCGCCTCACTCGAGAAGGATTACCCTAACATCGTCAAATGGATGAAGCGTATCGAAGCGAGGGAAGGCACCAAGAAGGCTATCGCAGGGGACATGGTCGAGAAGATCAAGAGCAAGGATGGATGGGAACAAGAAGCTGAGAAGAAGAGGGAATGGGTCTACGCTGGAGAGAAGAAGAAGGACGAACTCTGAATGACTTTGTGAAGAATGTGAATCAATGAAATCGCTTGTCCCTCTATTCTGAGTCTGTGTGGATCCGTCGAGAGCTTCTCTGCGTAGATCACTTTCACTGAGGATTCGACTTGAAGGTTGCGAAAGTTGAGCGAGCCAAACTTCCTTATCTTTCTCCTCATCACACCTCGCCGCCCACTTCTGCACAATACAGGACGCCAGATATCATCTAAGCTCCATTCAAGAGTCACAACCGAGCGCTCCCTCGATCTTTCAGCCCTCGAAGACGCTTCATCAACTTTACAAGTCTCAAGGCTAATTCCATCTCCTCGACACTTCAGATCAGCTACAGATAGTGCAAGAATACCATCACAACCTTCATGTCCTATCCAGGCCAACCTCACGCTCCGGTAGCTTCAACTTCGACTCTCCCTCTTCCCACTTCGGCAGGCTCTCCCTCTCTCTCCCCTCCAGCTTCGAACACGACCGCCGTCAAGCAGAAGAAGACTCGCACAAGAAATGGCTGTCTCACCTGCAGGAGCCGAAAGAAGAGATGCGACGAACAACATCCGAAATGTGCACAATGTTCGAGATTGGCTTTGAATTGTCAATGGGAAGACAAGGAGAAGAGCGCGATCGAGAGGAAAGAGAAGAGGGAAAGGAGAAAGAAGGAGAGGGAACTGAAGAAGCGGAATGAGGGAACGAGCGAGAAGCGAGAGGAGAGCGCTGGAAAGATGGAGGAGAACCTAGCGGGATTGGAAGCGCTTGCAACGGCAGGTATGATATCGAGTATGTCAGATTACCCACCTTCTGGAGCACGTGAGTCGGAGACTACTCGAATTTTTTCGTTTCGTAGCTGAAGATGATCCTTCTCGCAGCCGATCCTGTCCTGTTCGACTATTCTCCGCACGACATGCCAGTGTCGTTGCCAGATCCAACATCGACACTCACGCAACCGGCGTGGACTGGCTTCCTGGGCTCCTTTGCACCTGCTCCCTTCACTTCGGGACCTAGCGACATCGGTTGGACGACTTCCTTCCCGCAACTCAACGCTCCTCCCACGCCTCAGATCGATCAAGGAACCTCACTATCCCTTCCACCGACGACGACTCAGGATCAAAACAGCAACACGCAACTATCGGAGCTCGACATCACTTCCTGGCTCAACCACGGCGATCTGCCCCTCAGCTTTTCCTCCCTTGTCCGCTCGCCTTCTCCGGCTCGACCGTTCGATCCCGACCTCTCAGCTCTATTCCCATCTTTCGGCGACTTCGACATACTCAGTCTTCCTCCAGATACGCTGGATCATCCGTCCTTCTCCCCCGCTACTGCTGATGTTGCGAATTCCCTCGCACTCGTCACTTCACCTTCCCTGCCTGCTGTCAACTCTCTACAGAATCCTTCGCATGCTCTCGCAGCACCTTCACCGCCTCAACTGCTCAAGAGTGCCGTTAATCGCGCCGCATCTGTTCTCGCATCTTCCGATTTTGCGTTCACCCGAGCCTATCTGCTCTCTCACTACACAACTTCACTCGCACAACACGTCTCGATCGCCTCTTCCTCTTCAACCCCATCATCTCCAGCTTCTCCCCGTTCTCGACCATCTGCCCGATCGACAGCGGCATCCGCGAACCTCTTCCTCTCACTGATCCCTCACGCTCATCGAAACCCATTCCTCATGCACTCGATTCTCAGCTGGTCTAGTGCGAACCTCGCTGCCGCGTCAAGCTCAAAGGGAAACTCTCGACCGGGAACTTCGAACGGCGAAGCGAGTCAACCGAGTGAAGGACCTGGATCTCAGAGCGCGATGGGATCTCTGAGCGATGAGTTAGGAACTCTTGCGGAAGGACTGTTGGAGGAGGTTATTCCGAAGTTGAGGCGTGAAGGACGGAACGAAGAGGACAGAGGAAGGTCAGCGAGTCGAACGGATCAATCAGCTGCGAACGGAAAGACGAAGGTGGACGAGTCGAAAGTCGAATTCGAACCGGTGTTGGCTGGGGTTTTGATGCTTTGTCAGGCCGCGATTTGCCGAGGTGATGTCGAAAAGTGGAGGGAAAGGTTACGACAAGTGAGTCCTCATCTCAATCCTGCTCCATGCAAGGTGAGTGACCGATCAAGGTTCTTTATAGGCAGCGCAAGTCGTCAATCTCGTTGGAGGTCTCTCTCAATGTCGTTCTCCTCTCGCTCGTCAACTCGTTCGCAACCTGCTCTACCACGACGTCCTCTCTTCCTCTTCATCAAAGCACGGCTTATTACTCGACTATAGCTCACTGAGACCGAACGGCCCCGAAGGTGCTACTCCAGCGAGTTCGAAGAATAGTACGACAGGTTTGAAGGAGACTGAGGAAGAGTTCGAGGATGACGAGGACGAGGAGGTTCTCGACACTTTGATGGGAGTAGCCGAACGTGAGTCCCTCCCTCTCTGATTCCGTCAGAGTCTTCAGCTGACAATCCGCTATTTTGCAGCCGTTTTCTTGCTCATTGGGAAGATCACTTCGCTCGCGAGGGAGAAGCACGACGCAACGAAGCGAAACGGAGGAATGATTCCTGAAGAAGAACTGGCAGACTTCTTGCGCAAGATCGACGAAGTTCGAGCGAGACTGGAGCTGGAGAAAGCTCGGGTCGATTCGTTCGTCGTCGGTGAGCTCGACTTTTCCTCGTCATTTGCCTGAGCTGTCGATACTGATGAGGGGTACCTTTCCACAGAACGACCTGATCTCGAGCCCCATCGATACTTTCACGAGGTGTTCCGACTCGCCGCTCTCCTTTACCTCCACATGGTCAGCGAGGTGCCGCCTCGTGCCTACCCCGTCCTTCTCCTTGTCCGGAAGATGCTCAGTCTGTTAGTCGTGCTTTCTGTGATCATCGAGTATCGCACGAGCTGATCCGGTCTTGTCGTTCGTTTGCGCAGGTTCGAAGTCATCGTCAACGAGAAACTACCTGGTCTCTGCTCATGTCACTTTGCTCTCTACGTTGTCAGTTTCTCTCGATGCTCTATGTCTCGTTGTGCTCAAGCTCACTCTCTCTCGTGCAGATGCATCTCAACTCGACGCCTCTCATTTCGCCTCATTCTCAACTCAATGATCGACAACGCTCGACGAAAGTCTTCGATCATCACATGCAAGCATTCACCTTCCTCAATACAAAGAGATCAAGAGCGCTTATTGACGAGGCTTGGACAAGAGTGAGTAAACGGACCCTTCTGAAAACGGGTCGATAGGTAGCTGACAGCCTTTGCGTATAGTCGAACGAAGGGAGACTCTTTGTTGATCCTGATACAATTCTTGAAGAGTGGAAATGGGATCTCAAGTAAGCTCAGAGCGAGATCATCCAATTCGGTCACGAAAACAAACTGACTGATCGTGCTTCTGTACATAGCTTCGCGTAGTCATCTTTACTCGATTCAGCTGTCAAACTGCAAGTACCTGTCTTCCGTACAGGATCGTCGCAGGAGCTCTCGCGGATTCAGAGGTGTTGTAAAGGTGTTTTCCGAGTGCGCTTTGCTTTTCCTTTCTTCTCACCCCGGGCTCAGGGACGGGAGTGACCCCATGAGAAGCGGTGTCTGAGCATCAAAGTGCTGCCGTCGTCGCAGTTTAGCTGGTTCGGCGAAAGATTCGACATATTCGGGAAGAAGTCATTAACTCACGATAATCGAGATTGCACTGTGAACTTTGCGGAGGGAACGAAGGATATGGAAGACGGTCGTGTCTCGTCGACGAACTCGTCTTCAGTGACACGCTTGATGCATCTTCACCGGACAGAACTGATCGCCTTGTTGAGGGAGGTAGCGAAGTTACAACGAAGTTCACCTCAGATTTTCCCGATTTCCAAAACTACTTTCGTTTCGCCGACTTTGTTCTCCCGCTCAAGGTGCTTCATGTCGTTCGTCTCTACAATTGACAGGGTACAAATAAGAGAATGCTTATCGCTTCGTTTCCCCAGGATTCACATTTTTCATTCTCGCCTGCGAAATCCGAATCTCTCGACCTCAACAGCGCTTTGTCAAGGACGACTGATACGGCGGCTAGACGATCGATAGGGCTCTGAGTGTGGAATGTGAGGAGTTCGAGAAAGTGAGCTGTCTCGCGGCCTAAATCGTTGAATCAAATTCCTCTGCTAATCTCCCCACATTCTAGAGCTCCAGCGCTACGAACTCCATCAGCGGTTAAACTCGTTATCTTCGATCCTTCTTTGGCCTTTCGACTGCTTCTTTGGATGCCCTCACGCTCGTCTTGCTCCCTCTCTATCTCCGCTTCTCATCGTCTTCCACTCTCAAGATGACCAGCTCGCTGGAAACCACCAAATCACGATCTAGCTTCAAAGACAATAACCGAGTCGAAGTTGTAGCAATCAATGGAGGAGAAGGGATTACTCTCGAGGAGCTCACGGGCCACAAGCGAGAGTTGAGGGTCACCATGGGTGTTTGGGTAAGCTTCTCTCACTGCTGTCGACAACCAATTTGAAGTGAGACTGACAGATTCTTCGTTTTGCAGGCGCTACTGGGTTCGTTTCGTTCTTCTTTGTTTCTCGCTCGTACCGCAGATCTTCGGATCAGTCTCAGTCCATTGTGCTGATGAAGAGCTTCCACCCTCTCCTCTTCAATGTGGCTCGTCAACAGGTCTCTCCTACGCGAATATGGCGCCTACGACTGCGATCAACGGTTCTATCTCGACTGCTCTGAACTCGGGCGGTCCTATTGCTGTACTGTGGGGATGGGTACGTCTCCTATTTTCTCCTCTATACTCGTCGTGGCGGAACTGACCCGGAATCTTCGTGAGTTTAGTTTGTCGTTGCGGTTATTTCGTTAGCTGTCGCTGCATCTCTCGGCGAGATGTGTTCGGCATATCCTCATGCTGCAGGTGAACATCATATTGCCTCTCTCTTGGATGATTTCTTCGACTGACGCTTCCGGGCAAATCAGGACAAGCTTTCTGGTCGTATCAATTCGCCCCCGAACGCTGGAAGACGTGCCTCTCGTACTGGACGGTCTGGAGCAACATCTGTGGAGGCTGGGCTCTCATCGCTGCCGGAGCCTGTAAGTGCTCATCACTCTCTCGACACGAAAGAAGCTGACTCTTCGAAACGAAACAGACATCTTCTCCAGTGGAGTGCTCGGACTTGTTGTTGCTTACAACCCAGACTATGTGCAAGAAGCCTGGCATCTCGTCCTGATGTGTGCGTTTCGTTCTCGACGTCTCATGAGACCGAACGTAACTAACTTCGACTTGCGGATTTGCAGACCTCGCGATGCTACTCGTCTTCTTCTTCTTCAACGTAAGCCAATCGAGCTCGCTCTTTAACAACCTCCCGACTGACTTCGTTGTTTGTTCTGGATATAGCTCTTCCTCATCAGTATCCTCGATCGATTGACCGTCACTTTCGCAATCGTCAACATTTCCTCGGTCGTGGCGACGATTATCGCCCTCGCTGTCTGTGCGCCCGTCAAGTCCACACCCAAGTTCGTCTTCACCGGCTTCCTGAACGAGACCGGATGGTCTAGCAAGGGTTTCGTTTTCCTCCTCGGTCTCCTCCAATCGAGGTGAGCTCTCGCTCAATCTTGTCCTCCCTCGCGGTTACTGACTCAATCTACTGCCTCAGTTTCACGATCATTGGATACGATGCCTCGACTCATTTGTGCGAAGAAGCTTTGGATCCCGGTCGTCTCGCTCCTATCGCCATCTTTGGAGGAGTAGCGATCGTTGGACTCGTCGGTTTCGCCTACATCATCGCTCTTCTCTTCTGCATTGGGGACGTCGACTCTGTCCTCAACACGCCTACCTACGTGCCGACAATCCAGATCTTCATGGATTCGTTCGGTTTACGAGGAGCAACAGCAGCATACTGTTTCAACTTGCTTATTCTCGCCTTCGCGTGTATCGGTGAGCCATCTACGCGCATCTTCTTCAGCAGCGTGAGCTGACATTATCGCGTGCTTCTATCAGGTATTGTCTGCGCTACATCGCGAGCTGTTTGGTCGATGTCTCGAGACGGTGGATTCCCTTTGAGCTTCGTGTGAGTCCCCTTCTGAATCTCCCACTGTACTCGATTTGCCGAGATTGATCCTGGTATCTCGCTGCTCAGCTTCAAGCGAGTCAACCACCGATTCCAGGTCCCGCTCAACGCTCTCATTCTTCAGATCACTATTCCCGCAATTCTCGGCTTGATCTACCTAGGCTCAGCGACCATCTTCTTCGCCTTCTTCCAACTCACGACGATCGGATACTTGATCTCCTATTTCATTCCGATTCTACTCGTCTTCCTTCGAAGAGACCTTCTTCCTCCCGCCTACTGGCGGATGCCGAACGCTCTCGCAAAGGTTTGCAACACCATTGCGTTGCTCTACGTGAGTGTTCCTTCTCTTTCAATCTTGTTACTTCAGAGTCGTTTGACTCACGCTTGAACGCTCACTCCGCAGATTCCCTTCATCTGCGTACTATTCTGCATTCCCAACTATATGCCAGTGACAAGCACAAACATGAACTACACCTCAGCAATCGCAGCAGTGTTTGTTCTCATCGGAACCATCGCATGGTACGCAGAGGTTAGACGGAATTACAAAGGTCCAGCGTCTGCGATTCATCTTGTCGAGGAGATTACTGCTTAATGGGCTTATTCTGGTCTTTGTTGTAGATATCTTTCGTTATCTGTATTGTACCGGTTCATCTTGCGAATTATCGAGTGCGAGATTGTAGCTCGAGGTCAAAATCAGGATCCGAAAGATTAGAACGCCCTCTGAGAGCTCGCTCGAGGCTCCCGATGAAGCGAACGTCTCTCGCATCGACGAGACTCTGCACACGTCCTTGACTTGAGAGCGTTACCTTTCGTTGAATTGTCGAAGGCAGTTCTGCGTTCGTCTGTTACCGGTCTTTCATTTTGCGAGTCCGCGGACCCCTCTATCCCCGATCTCTCGAACGACTTTCTCTCTTTCGCTCTCCTTGCAAGCTTGTTGATACTTTTCGACGTATTTCTCCAGGCACCGGGTAAAGCAGCTGCCAATCAGGGGTTCCTTCTCCCTTTTAACCGCCGTCTAGCTGTGCGGATAATCCCCTCAAAGATTGCTTGTTTCCGTTCTCCCTTCGAACGCTACTTCACGGGACCCTAACCGCAGCTTCAATCATGCTTCGACTACTCTCTATAGCCGCTATAGCATCTACAGCTCTCGCACACGGCGAATCGAAGAACCTCTGGCGTATGTTCACTTTCCTCCTTTCCTCCCACATTCTCGAGCCTATACTGACCTGTCCAAGCCGACAACAGAGGAGAAGTACTCTGCATCGAGCCAAGACCTCAGCTTCAGCGGCATCGTCACTTTCGCACATCTACCTCATCAAAGATGCCTCGACCTCGAAGGAACTCAAGGTTCAGGAGATATCATCGTTTTGGGAATGCCTTTCGATACAGCAGTCTCCTATCGGTCAGGAGCTAGATTTGGACCCAACGCCATTCGACAAGGTTCGAGACGACATGCGAAGAATCGAGCGTATTCGATTCCATGGAATTTCAACCCTCTCCTTTCCGGTCCAGCTTTCACCGATTGTGGAGATATCCCAATTTCACCATACGACAATGAGCTTGCCCTCGCTCAGATTGAGACAGCTTACACGACCCTCCTCAATCGACCGGTAACGACGACTTGGACGGAAGATAATGGAGGAATGAAGGAGCTTTCACTCAGTGGGCAAGAGATTCCCAAGATTATCAGTTTGGGAGGCGATCGTAAGTCTCTCGCCCAACGTCTTCCCTCACCACGACTCCCCTCTTCGACGATTCCCCTCATTGCGTCGATTCGAGATTCTGCTTTCCGCAAGTTTCGTCGTTTCGAGCAACTCGCCTCCGTCCATTTCTGCGAGAGCGTCACTGACAATGTCTCTTCTACAGATACGATCGTCCTCCCCATTCTGCGCTCCCTCCACAAAGTGTACGGTCCAATCTCGGTTATCGTGAGTTACTGACTTCTTCTCGAATGTGTCGAATCTTTCGCCAAACCAGCTAAACTGCGACGACCGCAGCACTTCGATGCACACCTGGATACCTGGATTGGGACCGGGTATAACGGGGCGAAGACTCCTCAGTCTCAAATCGTGAGTTTTGACTTTCCATTTTTCGCATCTTTCGTATCTAAACTGAATCCTCTCCACTTAGACTCACGGTACCTTCTTCTGGAAGGCGTTTCATGAGGGCTTGATCGCGAAGGGCTCCTCGGTACACGCCGGAATCCGAACTCGACTTTCAGTAAGTTGCGAAATCGTTTCTCATTGTCGAGCAAAATTGACGATCGCCCAACCCCTCAACAGGAGTTCGAGGACCTCACGAACGACGTTGAGGTCGGCTTCATGCCCCTCACCACCGACGATATCGAAGAGATGGGAACTCAAGGAATTATCAAAGCGATCAAGGAGCGAGTTGGAAACACTCCTACTTACCTCAGTCTTGACATTGACGTGATCGATCCTTCTATGGCCCCTGCTAGTAAGCCATCTCCATCTCGAGTGGGTGCTCGCTCACAGGCTGACGATCTCGCTCTCTCGCAGCGGGAACACCTGAATCGGGAGGTTGGTCAAGCCGAGAAGTCAAAGCGATCCTTCGTGGACTCTCAGGCTTGAACCTCGTCGGATTCGACATCGTCGAAGTCTCACCAGCTTACGATACGAACGCCGAGTTGACGGGAATGCTAGCGGCTGACATCGTTCAAGAATACTTTGCGCTTGCGACCAAGGGGAAGACGAACGGAGGTAAAGCGTGGATGCCAGCTGCGAAGGGAGGTAAGCTTTACGATGAGAGGGAGACGGAGAAAGGATCTAAGCACGATGAGCTGTAGGAAGTTCCTGGAGTTTGGTAGAACCTCGCTCGAGAACGATTGAATACTTTTAACAATATCATTACGTTCGATCTTCTAATAACTTCTACGAATACTTCGTTGTAGTTCTGCTAATCGTTGAGCGGTCGATGCTGCAGAGGGAATGGATTGGAGAGACATTTGGTATCGAGAGAGAGCTGATTCTACTTCAGTCGCGGGGAAAGAGCGGGAGAGGGATGCTGGGGAGGAGCGAGCTTCATCGAGCCATGAAGAGATAAGTTCGGCGACAGAAGAGGCGAGGAAAGCGAGACCGGCGGAGGTGTGCCAAGGAGGAATCTGTTCAAAAGCGAGATCATCAGAAGGGGTTCCAGTGAGTAGCGATATGAGAGAGGGGCTCACTTTCGAGGTGAGAAGTTCATCGTAGCAGGCGAAGATGGGATCGAACGGTGTACCTGCTTCCCGAAGAGCGAGAGCTACCCATCCTGATCGAGCCTCAGCTTTTCGTTCGTAGCTGAATCTTTCGAGCAGCGAGATGAGTTCGGCTGTTCGAGCGCAGCAAGGTCAGTGTCGAGTCACAGCAAAGGTGATAGTGAGTAAACGCACGAAGAGGGAAAGCGATATCGGAAGAATGGAAACGGTGACCGAGTTGCGTGACTTTCGCGGCGACGGCATCGATCGGTTGTTGATTATGCTCGTCTTGCGCTATAGTGAACACGACGTGAGTTAGGTAGTACGAGAGGAAGGAGAGTAATATGGCTCACCTCGTGCGAGAATCGCTGCCCAAGTAGCGGTAACGAGGAAAGGATCTCGATGATCAGAGACGTGGAACTGCACAGAGCCTCGTCAGCAAGACAATCAGCAGTGAAGGTGAGTGAAGATGAGTAAAAGCTCACGATAAGGAGAATTATCTCGAGCAGTTCAAGAGGTTCGGCGAATTCAGAGTAGAGCTGTGGCAAGAATTAAACAGTAAGCCACCGGGTCACAAGAACAAAGAATGATATAGACTCACCTCCGTAACAGTGTATAGCCTATCTTCCACCTTTTCGATCCAAGCTTTCTTCTCATCCTCATCCAAGTTCGACTCTTCGATAGCTCGGAAGATCTCAATCTGTACTTGAGCGACCTCCAGCTTCTCCTCGACATCCGTCAAGAACTGAACAGAATCGCCTCGAGCACCGGAAGGAAGTTGAGATTTGGCGTTTCCAACGGCGAGAGAAAGGTATTCGATTCGTTTTTGAAGGGCGAGAGGGAAAGCGGTTGTTTCGGCGAGGTTCGCGAGAACGGAAGCGGCGGCGGCGTAGCGTGAAGTTCGGACGTAGTATTGCCAAAGTAGATCGTTCTTCTCGAGTGTCGTCGGTTCTCGTGAGAGGTAACCTTCGAGATATGGTGTTCGAGTCTGCGAAGGATGAGGAAAGTCAGCTTCACAAGCGATAGTTCGTCACAACGGTTGAGCTTACCTCGAGGAGTTGGTTTGTCATGCCTCGCGAGAGGTACCACTCGTAGAGCTCAAAGTGGAAAAGATCGTCCTTGACCGAAAGCGCTTTGTTGTAAGCGTTCGTTCTCAGACTATCCGCCTCGTCGTACGAGACTGCACCAGCTGGTCGATTTGGTTTCGAAGCCTCGTTGAGCAAGTCGTCCATCGCAGCGAGCGCATCGAAACTGAGTTGGTTGCATTTCCGTCGTTGTTCGTAGGCAGTTGATCGAGAGTCGTTTGCTGGACATCCGTCTTCCCAGAAAGAGAGACCACGATCGGAAGAGTCCCATTCGTGAGCGCAAGCGAGGGAAAGATCGATCACGCCGAGAGGGTAGCGCATCGAGGTGTATTCTGAACAAATTTCCTTGAGTCGCTCCATCGAGAGGTGTCGAGCAGCTTTGGTGAAGAGGCTGTCGAGAATATCAACGAACAAGTCAGATTTTGCTTGGAACATCGGAGAAGGGGAAATGCGTCGACTTACCGAAGAGACTCTCGTAGAGATTCAGTTCTCTCGTTGCTGTCTGGTGTATCTTTCGCTCGACGCATCGCTTCGATCGCCTGTATCGGTGACGAGTTAGTATCGGGAGCTCGGGAGAGCAAGACTGTAGAGACGAACCTTGTACAGCAAAACGTCGTCGGCGCTGCAGAACGAGCCACATCGTTGTTGAAGAGTTTCACTGATCGCATCGACCTATATGATGAAGCGCACTGTCAACTGACTGAGACAGAGAGAGAAAAGAAAAGTAGAGATGCTCACGCTGAGATGTCGACCGATTTGCTGATTGATGACAGCGCTGACAAGACCTCTCGCAACATCCCGTCCAGTCTTCGTCGTCAACAGCTCCGAGTAAGTCAACTCCGACAGTTGCTTTTGTTGTTCAGGTGCACAGGCAGAGACGATTTCGGGTAACTGGTAATCGATGAGAAGGAGGATGAACGAGATTGCTTCGACTGATTGAATGAGGAGGAGTCGAAGGGCGTTGAGAGACCGCTGTTCGGCTTGATAAGGAGAGGAATCGGGAGATGTGCGAGAAGAATCGGGTAGACTCGTGAAGATGTTGTGCTCCCTACGAAACGTTGGTGTTTAGCGTTCTCTACAGCTCAAGAGATGAAGCAAGCGTGACTCACTGCTCGATGAAAGTCCGGAGAGACATCAAGTCGTGTTGCACGGCGGAAAGAACGGAATCGGGAAGGAAAGAAGTTTGACGACCAGGATCAGTTGGGGAAGGAGCAGGACGAGTAATCTTCATCTTCCAAATTGGTCGAATAATGCGAGCAAAGTAGAAAGCGAGTCCTTCGTGACGTCCACTGAAGATGATCTTGCTGTCGGAAGCTTGACCTTGAGAAGCCGCTTAACACAGTCTTTAGTCAATCTCCCATTCTTGATCCAGATAGAGAAGGGGGAACTCACTACCGTATCCTCCTCGATCGATCGAGACTGGTCGTCCTCCACCTTCGAAGAAGAGACCCTTGGCTTGATCCGCAATAGAGGTATTCGTATTTCGAGAGTTCGAAACAGCGAAACCGTTCATTCCAATTGAAGGAGGAGGAGATTCGTTGAGAGTGAGCTGAGAGTTTGCAGCAGCGATAGCGAGGAGCATGGCGCAAGCTTGATCTCGACCGTAGCTGTTCCAACAAAAGGATCAGCAAGAATTCCGCTGACTAGCGAAGAGGAAGCGAGACTCACCTTTCGAAGAATACTCCAATCTCTCCATGACCATTTCCTGACATACCAGCTGCCTCGAGGACATCCAACAAGGTGTCAATCGGTCTCTGACGACTAACGACATTCGCACCCATATTCGTCAAAACCACCCATTCCCTCCTAGGCTGAGTCGGCTGAGTCGCAAGCTCATTCAATGCGGTTCCTCCAACAGCGCTAACTATAGGCTGAGCCGTAATCTCTGCCATATCCCACGTTCGACCGGGGATCTCGATAGTCGAAGCAACCTCGGTAAATGGTCGAGTACCTTGAGAGGTTCCTGCTGAAGCTCCTCCTTCTGCGATTGATCGGATTGAAGAGGAGACGTCGGGAGCAGCAACGAGGAGGACGTCGAGATCGGGAGTGAGGTTGTTTGCCGCGAGGAGGAGTCCTCCTGAGGAGTATTTCGCTTGAATGATCGAGTTGAAAGGAATCTGGTTCGCGTTCGATTGCTGCTGTTGTTGCTGTTGTTGAGGCTGGACGATTTGACCGTACATGGTCGATTGGGGAGGAGGTTGATTCGTTGAGGGAGAAGGAGGGGGTCGGACGTGACAGAGTTCGAGAGCTGCAGGAGTCGAAGAACCGTAGTAGTAACCTCGTCGTTGATGAGTGAAGTATAGTCGAACACCTGTAGAAAGGCTAGTGAGCATGATAATTATAAGATTGCGGAAGAATCGAAGAGAACTCACCAGTACTCGTCACCGCGACTAAGCCAATCTTACTGTTTCCACCTTCCTTGACACTGATAACTTCCATCTCCACAATCCTGAAGTTCTTGATCATCGGATTATTCGGAAGGAGCATATTTGCCGTTCTAACGACATCTCCACTCTTCGCAACTTTCGTTGGTGCACCATCGAATCCTTTCCCAGGTGATGAAGAAGGAAGGGAATACATCTCGATCGTCGAGTTCCGTAGTAAAGTGTAGAGTAAACCTCGTTCCATATCGATTTCGAGGGCGATGATCCATTCTTGAGTCGGAATGGCAGAGAGTGAACGAAGGAAAGAAGGAACGACGGATTTGACAATTGATCCAGAAGTAAGGTTGTGTAGAGTACATCGTTTCGCGAACCATCCTTCACTCGATTGGTAAGCCAGTTCGTAGAGGCATCCGTCCCCTCCGATTCCTCCTGGAGTCAAAGGCTCGGGAGAGGAAGAAAGGAAGATTCGACCGTTCGAAGTGCCGCGGATCGTGGTGAAGGAGATACCGTCGGTAGGAACGGAGAGACCGGTGAGGTAGAAGGTGACTTCTTTCTTTGCGCCGGGAGAAGGAGGAGCGTAACCGAGACCGACGAGATGAACTTGGGAAGGAGTCGAGAGGATGAGGAGGTGAGAAATCGAGTCGACGAATACACCGGGACGAGGTCGAACGAGAGCGACTCCGACAATGACATCGGTGAGCTCCTCGAAAGTCGAGAAAGAGGAACTGAAGAAAGGGAAAAGTATGAGTTTCCGGGTCTCAATCATGGTAACTCGATCACTCACCCATCTGCCCAATCCCAGAGTAATAATCTATGATCTACTGTCACCCAAGAGCGCTCAATGTCGGGCAAGAGACCCATAGTGCATCGAGATTGAGTTACTAGAAGTCAACAAGTTTTCGGGGTCAGTCGCGCTCGAACTACAGGAGGAGAGGAGGCAACATACAGTCATGTTCCTCGAAGAGTCTGTCTGGTAGTAAGACTGTTCGAGTCTTGGTGAAAGGAGCCCATGCAGGATTTGGAGGTAGAACATAATCCGAAGATGAAGCGCCTGTTTCCAGAGGGCTTCTGAGTCAGCTCTAGCACTCTGATCAGGTTTGTGATTGGCCTCTGGTAGATCACAGGCCTCTATAGTGACTAGTGAGCGAGGTAAGTCGAATCCAAACAAATCGAAGAGGGAGATTCCTCGCTGTTCGAAGCCCTCCTCTTGCAGACTGGGAGCTGCTCAGGAAGAGTGAAAGAAGCTACGACCTACCTCCTAGACTATCACCAATCCCAGTCCATCTCTCATCTCTCTGTAATCTCTCGTCCAACACTTTTCCCGCTCTCTCCAACGGACCAAACACTGGATCCTCTTGCTGTTGCTGCTGATTCCCTTGTGGCTGTGATTGACTCTGTTGGGGTTTCTGTTGAGTCTGTAGTTGAGAGTTGACGTTGTGAGACGAGTTTGAATGGGAGAGAGATTGAGTTGGTGGTGCGTCGACTTGGCGGGATGAATTGGAGCGAGAAAGGGACGCCATCTATGGCTAGAGGAGAACGCTTCCGCTAGGCGGATGGAGCGAGGTTGATGGGAAGGAAGTTGACTTTGATTATTTTCCATCAACTTTCGCGACTCGCTCAAATTTTACCTCACTTTGGTGCGGGTAAGAGTAGTGAATGGTTGATAGCTATACAGACGGTGACAGGTAGACGTTGCGAACAAATTCGTCCCGACATTCTTCAGATTTCTCGCATTCTCTCGTCAAATCTCGAGAGACAGCAGCACAGGGCCCTTCCGACTCGCAAGTGATCCCGCGACCGACGTTAAGCGAGACGTTCCAGAGAGGTCAAGAGGGTATATAATCCACACCTATCATCAATCTATAACTTATCCCCCCTCTAGATTCGATCCACTTTCCAAAGATCATCCCCCAAGAAATGAATCATCTCAACTCCAATGTTCTTGTTCAAACTCCTGATCTCATCCGTACTCATCGCGGTCAAGCCAATTGCCAATGCATTCTCTTTCCCGTAAGCGTGAACGGCGACAGGTGTACCTTTCGGAGTGTTTTCCGAGGTTGGAGGGAGGTAGCCTGTTGTAGAAGTCATACCAGGGCTAGAGAGGGATAGAGTACTTCAGCGAAGAGCGAGCAAGGAACGCAGAGAGGGAAAATTAGACGGACCACATGATATTCGCACCTCCGAGAACGAACTTGATCGCTCCTCGATCTACACCGACTCGGGGAAGCATACCAGGGTCTGCATGTCGTCTCTGTATCAGCTGTGGAGCAGGTTCGAGAGGTGGGGAGGGAGGGAGAACGTACATTTGTGAAGGATTTTGAGAGTTGGGTAAAAAGGACCGTCGAAATGTTGAAAGAACAGAGGCTCGCCGTGTACAGTGAACATCGAAATATGATCCCGACTACTCACTCGACAATCTCGTCAGTTGGAAGATCGTACAGGCGAGAGAAAATGAGTATCTTCGCACCATTTAACGAGCGAACAACCCTCCTTTTTCGGCCACAGCGTATCCATAACTGTCAGTACATCCTCCTCACCGGCATTCCCGCCCTCTTCCTTCTGTTCGACCTCCTCAGGTTCATCCGCTTGCTTCCTTCCCTTCTTTCCCCCTTTCCCCTCCTTCTTGGATTTCTTCTCTTTCCCTGCTCCCTTCTTTCGTTTACCCAAATCTTCATCTTCTAATTCTTCATCGGAATCTGCTGCGTCTGGTACGAGGGATTTGGGTAGAGGGAGAGCTGGTAAGGAGAGGTAGGGATATTGTTCGAGGATCTTGTTGCGGATCTGTCGTTGTAAAGAGGACTTGAGAGGTGCGTTGCCTGCAATGTCTTCTTTCGGGGTGAATCTAGGCGGATCGTAAGAGTGTTGTGAGATGGGAGGAGATGAGAAATGATGAGGTAGGAGGGAAGATGGAGAGAAGAGCGAAAGAAGCAAGGAGAACGGTTAGTACGCCCACAGAGTACTATGAGAGTATTTGCGACTTACTTCTTGAACATCTTGTGCGGTAGAGTGAGTAGTCGAGAAGGAGAAGTCAATCCCTCTCTCGTTCGCAAAACTTCGCAACTTCAGATTCCCAATGTTCGCTTGTGGAAGGTGCAGCTAGCCCCGCATCTATCGCGAAGCTGATAAGCGGCTCCCACAGGAATGTAGAGACCGTTGTTGGGCCAAGAAAGCGTCGAAAAAGCACCATTTCGAAAGATTCTCGGGTGACCTCTACCGTTGCTTGATTGACAACAAGTTATAAAACAGCAGAAAGCATGCGTAGAGATACAAGATACGCCCGACCGATATCTAGAACTACATTTACCCAGTTCCTCTCGAGTTCGTCCACCCCCTCGATCAATCCTCGTCTTGCAGCTTGAGTTCAATCACCTCAAACAGGCTCCTCATCAATGCCTTCGCACCGACGACATCATCTCCCGCCTCCAACCGCGAAGCTCTATCCGTGATCCATTTCGATACGTTCTCCGCTCCCTCGACCAAACCGACCAGCGTCATGTGCGAATCGAAAGCCTCGAACTGCTCGATATCTTCGTCTTCACCCGGATCGTCCCTCGCATACCTTCCAATAGGTCGAGCGAACGGGAATTTGGCCTCTGCTTTTCCAACGAAGAAATTCGTGTGAACTTTGATCTTGTCACCTTCGACGTTGCTCCGGAAGAATTCAATCGTTTGATAGGTGAGTGAGACTCCGGGTTCGGCTTCGAAG